>OFHJ01000076.1_pt1 | contig 38942 bp, 38 predicted proteins | sample 1522001 | NCBI WGS metagenome assembly OFHJ01 (sample SAMEA2464838, study PRJEB22497) | soil metagenome | biome: Grassland; feature: Farmland; material: Clay | place: Australia | collected 2013-02-01 | depth 1.2 m | reverse complement strand
GCGCGCGCCCCCCGGCAGAGCCCGTCGCTAGCTTGCACGGGGAGGGGGTGAGCAGCAGTCAGGACCTGCATCAGGAAGCCTTGGCATGAAGCGCACTCCCATGGCCCAGCGCGGCGCCGAGGCGCTGCGAGCCGAGCTGAAGCGCCTGAAGAGCGAGGCCCGTCCCAACATCATCAAGGCGATCGCCGAGGCGCGCAGCCACGGCGACCTGTCCGAGAACGCCGAGTACCACGCCGCGCGCGAGCAGCAGAGCTTCATCGAGGGCCGGATCCGCGACATCGAGGCCAAGCTCGCCAATGCCGAGGTCATCGATCCGAGCAAGCTCACCAACACCGGCAAGGTGGTCTTCGGCGCCGTGGTGGAGTTGGAAGACGAGGAAGGTGGCCGCGTGGTCTACCAGGTCGCCGGCGAGGACGAGGCGGACGTCAGCGCCGGCCGGATTTCCATTACCTCGCCGATCGCGCGGGCGCTGGTCGGCAAGTCCGAGGGCGACGTCGTGGACGTGGCCGCTCCCGGGGGAGTGCGCTCGTTCGAGATCGTGACGGTGCGGTTCGAGTAGACTGCGCGAAGATCAAAAAGCAAGCCCGGGCCGGCACACGCGTCACGCTCACGCGTGGCCGGCCGCCTGAGAAAGTCAGGGGGCTGGCTCGCCCAAAGCGCCGCGGGCGGCTCGGGGCCAATTCAATCAGGGATGACGATTTTCGGCAGGTCGGTACGGGGACGGTAGAGCACGGCGACGTTGCCGATCCGGTGCACCAGCGCGCTGCCCGTGCGGTGCGAGAGTTCCGCGAACAGCACATCCCGGGCCTCACGATCGCCGCCCGGGGCTTTGACCTTGATGAGCTCATGGTCCTCGAGCGCCCGGCCGGTCTCCCGGGCGACCGATTCGGTCAGACCGGCATTGCCGAGCCGGACCACGGGCTTGAGGGCATGGGCCAGGCCGCGCAGATGGCGGCGCTGGCGATCGGTGAGGATTAGGGGGGTGGGCATCCGCGGGATTCTACAAGGCAGATGGTAAAACGGTCCAAGAGCAGTGGGCGCTGGCTGCAGGAGCACTTTTCAGACCCCTTCGTCCGGCGCGCGCAGGCGCAGGGCTGGCGGTCGCGCGCTGTTTTCAAGCTGGAAGAGATCGATTCACGCGAGAAACTGCTCAGATCTGGCGCGATCTGCCTCGATCTGGGCGCGGCTCCCGGTGCCTGGAGCCAGTATGTCCACCGCCGGGTGGGCAAGACCGGCCGGGTCGTGGCGACCGATATCCTACCCATGGAGCCTCTCGCGGGGGTGGAGTTCGTGCAGGGGGACTTTCGCGAGCAGGACGTTTTCGAGCGCATCCTGGCCCTGGTACCCAAGCGCCAGGTCGACTGGGTGCTCTCGGACATGGCACCATCGATGAGTGGCATCGACGCAGTCGATCAGCCCCGCTCGATGTACTTGGCGGAGCTCGCGCTCGATATGGCCGAGAGGGCCTTGAAGCCGGGGGGCGGCGCCCTGATCAAAGTGTTCCAGGGTGCGGGCTTCGATGCGCTGCTGCGCAATGCGAGGGGCCGTTTCGCCAAGGTGAAGCTGGTCAAGCCCGCCGCTTCGCGCACCCGCAGCTCCGAGGTCTATCTATTGGCCAGAGAGTTCCAATCTATTGGCTAACGACTTGCGCTTGGTGTAGCGTGGATAGGCAATGAACGATCTGACCAAGAACATCATCCTCTGGGTAGGGATCGTCGTGGTACTGCTGCTGGTGTTCAGCCGCTACGTGCCGACGACGAGCCAGCCCGAGGCGCTTTCGTACTCCACGTTCCTCAAGGACGTGCAGTCCAATCGAATCGATTCTGTGACCTTCCAAGGCACCGAGCTGTACGGCACTCTGAAGGATCACAAGCAGTTCAAGACCTTCAACCCGGAGACCGACTACACCGCGCTCATCGGGGCGCTGGAGAAGTACAACGTCGATATCTCGGGCAAGCCACCGAAGCAGGAAGGCTTCCTCGAGCAGATGTTCATCCAGCTGCTGCCGGTGCTGGTGCTGATCTTCGTATTCGTCTACATGCTCCGCCAGATGCAGGGGTCCTCGGGCGGGCGCGGGGCGATGTCCTTCGGCAAGAGCCGCGCGCGGTTGCTGGGCGAGGATCAGGTGAGCGTCACCTTTGCCGACGTGGCGGGGGTGGACGAAGCCAAGGCGGAGGTCAGCGAGATCGTCGACTTCCTCAAGGATCCGGGGAAATTCCAGAAGCTCGGCGGCAAGATCCCCAAGGGCGTGCTCATGGTCGGCTCGCCGGGCACCGGCAAGACGCTGCTCGCACGCGCCATCGCGGGCGAGGCCAAGGTGCCGTTCTTCACCATCTCGGGCTCGGACTTCGTCGAGATGTTCGTCGGCGTGGGTGCTTCACGCGTGCGCGACATGTTCGAGCAGGCCAAGAAGCACGCGCCCTGCATCATCTTCATCGACGAGATCGACGCGGTGGGCCGCCACCGCGGAGCGGGCCTCGGCGGCGGGCACGACGAGCGCGAGCAGACGCTCAATCAGCTGCTCGTGGAGATGGACGGCTTCGAGGGCAACGAGGGGATCATCGTCATCGCGGCGACCAACCGGCCGGATGTGCTCGATCCGGCGCTGCTGCGCCCGGGCCGTTTCGACCGGCAGGTGGTGGTGCCGCTGCCCGATGTCAGGGGCCGCGAGCAGATTCTGCGCGTGCACATGCGGCGCGTGCCGCTTGGCGATGACGTCAAGCCGGCGCTGATCGCGCGCGGCACGCCCGGGTTCTCGGGCGCGGACCTGATGAACCTCGTGAACGAGGCGGCGCTGTTCGCCGCCCGCGCCAACAAGCGCATCGTCGGAATGGAGGAATTCGAGCGCGCCAAGGACAAGATCATGATGGGTGCCGAGCGGCGCTCCATGGTGATGACCGAGGAGGAAAAGCGCATGACGGCCTTCCATGAGGCCGGGCATGCGATCGTCGGCATGACCGTGCCGGAGCACGATCCGGTGTACAAGGTGACCATCATCCCGCGCGGACGCGCCCTGGGGGTGACCCAGTTCCTGCCGGAGCAGGACCGCTACAGCATGTCCAAGCGCCGCCTCGAGAGCACCATCGCGACGCTGTTCGGCGGACGCATCGCCGAGGAGCTGATCTTCGGGCCCGAGGCGGTCACCACCGGCGCCTCCAACGATATCGAGCGGGCCACGGAGCTGGCGCGCAACATGGTCACCAAGTGGGGTCTGTCGGACAAGCTGGGACCTCTTACCTATTCGGAAGAATCCGGCGAGGTGTTCCTCGGGCGCAGCGTCACCCAGCACAAGCAGGTCTCGGATGTGACCGCCCACGCCATCGACGAGGAGGTGCGGCGGGTGATCCAGGGCAACTACAAGCACGCGCGTGAGATCCTGACCGGCGCGCTCGAGAAGCTGCACGCCATGGCCGCGGCGCTCATGAAGTACGAGACCATCGAGGAAGAGCAGCTCAAGGACATCATGGCCGGACGCCCGCCGAAGCCGCCGGCCGGCTGGGACGACTCGATTTCCAACCACCGTCCGCCGATGCCGCCGGCGAGCGGTCCGATCACGGGGGCGCCGCCGCCGCTGGGGTCCCCGGCGAGGTAACCCGTGTCGCAGCTACGCTGCGGTGCACGGACGCTCGATCTCGAGCGTCCGGTGGTCATGGGGATTCTCAACGTTACGCCGGACTCGTTCTCGGACGGGGGGCGCTACTTCGGCCTTCACGACGCAGTGGCTCGCGCCGTGGACATGGCGGAGGAAGGCGCCGCCATTGTCGACATCGGCGGCGAGTCCACCCGTCCCGGCGCCCCGCCAGTCCCCATGGAGGAGGAGCTGCGGAGAGTGATCCCGGTCGTGGAGCGTTTACGCCCGCTCACCCGGGCCTTCATTTCCGTCGACACCGGTAATCCGGAGGTCATACGGGCGGCAAGCGCCGCGGGCGTGGACCTGATCAACGACGTGCGGGCGTTGCGCGAGCCCGGTGCGCTCGAGGCCGCGGTGACTTCCGGCTGTGCGGTGTGCCTGATGCACATGCAGGGCGAGCCGCGCACCATGCAGCACTCGCCCCATTACTCGGATGTGGTCGGCGAGGTGCGCCAGTTCCTGAAGCAGCGTGCCGAGGACTGCCTCGCCGCGGGGATGAGCGCCGAGCGCATCGTGCTCGACCCGGGCTTCGGCTTCGGCAAGACCCTGGAGCACAATCTCGAGCTGCTGCGCCGCTTGCGCGAGGTGGAGGTCGAGGGGCTCCCCGTCCTGGCCGGCCTGTCCCGCAAGTCAATGATCGGCAGGCTCACGGGACGGCAGCCGCAAGAGCGCCTGGCCGGCAGCGTGACGGCGGCAGTGATCGCCGCGCAGAACGGTGCGCGCATCCTGCGGGTGCACGATGTGGCCGCGACGGTGGATGCGCTGGGAGTCCTGGCAGCGGTTCAGGGCTGATGAGAAACCAACGAACGGGAGCGGGAGCGTGAGTCGACGATTTTTCGGGACCGATGGGGTCAGGGGCCGCGTGGGCGAGCACCCCATGACGGTCGATTTCGCGTTGAAGCTCGCGAGCGCCGCCGGACGCGTGCTCACCCCGGAGGGCGGTACCGTGCTCATCGGCAAGGACACGCGCGTCTCGGGCTACATGTTCGAGTCCGCGCTCGAGGCCGGCTTCGTCGCCGCGGGCGTCAACGTGATGCTCATCGGGCCGCTGCCGACGCCGGGCATCGCCTACATGACGAGGCGCTTCGAATGCGACTTCGGCGTGGTGATCAGCGCCTCGCACAATCCCTACGACGACAACGGCATCAAGTTCTTCGACGGCAGCGGCGGAAAGCTCTCCGATGAGCTCGAGGCGCGCATCGAGGCCGAGCTCGAGAACGCAGTGCTCACCCGCTCCTCGCGCAGCCTGGGGCGCGCGATGCGGGTCGATCGCTCGCGGACCCACTACCAGCAGTTCTGCGCCTCGACGCTGCCCGAGGGAGTCGATCTCTCGGGACTGAAGATCGTGATCGACTGCTCGAACGGCGCCGCCTACAAGGTGGGCCCCCGCGTTCTGGCGGACCTCGGCGCCGAGATCGTTCCCATCGGCTGCTCGCCCAACGGCCGCAACATCAACGACGGCTGCGGCTCGCTGCATCCGGAGCTGTTGCAGCTCACCGTGCCCGGAGTGCGTGCACACGTCGGGCTCGCGCTCGATGGCGACGGCGATCGGCTGATCATGGTCGATCACCTGGGAAGGATCATTGACGGCGATCAACTTCTGTACGTCATCGCGCAGGATCGCAAGCAGGCCGGAGCCCTCAAAGGGCCCGTGGTCGGCACGGTGATGAGCAACCTCGGCCTGGAGGTGGCGCTGCGCGAGAGCGGGATCGGCTTCCGGCGCGCACCCGTGGGGGACCGCCACGTGCTCTCGCTGTTGCGGGAGACCGGCGGGGTACTGGGCGGGGAGGCCTCCGGCCACATCCTCTGCCTGGACAAGACCACGACCGGGGATGGGCTGGTGAGCGCTCTGCAGGTGCTCGCCGTCATGCGTCGGACGGGCCGATCTCTGGCGGAGCTCGCCGCCCCGATGCGGAAGTTTCCGCAAGTGCTGCTCAATGTGAAGGTCGCCGAGCGGTTCGATCCGGCGAGCGTGCCGGCCGTGCAGCGCGCCGTGCAGCGCATCGAGCAGCGCCTGGGCGCTCAGGGCAGGGTGGTCCTGCGCCCCTCCGGCACCGAGCCGGTGATCCGCGTCATGGTCGAGGGCCGCGACGAGAGCGTGACCCGGGCGGCCGCCACGGAGCTCGCCGAGGCGGTGCGCGCGGCCCGCTAGCGGCCCCACTGAGACATCGCGCGTTGCGCTGCGGGGGCGCGCGCCGTTATGATCGCGCCCCCTTCGCGAGTGCGCGGGGTCAATCGGAGACTTCGCAGGTCGGGTCATGCGCCGCCCCATCGTTGCCGGAAACTGGAAGATGCACGGGACACGCGCCGAAAACGCGCGTCTCATCGAAGAGCTGACCTCCCGGTTTCCGGATCAGTCCGCCGCGGAGTGCCTGGTGTGCCCCCCCTTCGTGTACCTGCAAGAGGTCGGGCGCATGCTGCGGGATACGCCGATCGGATTGGGCGCGCAGGACGTGTGCGCCGAGGCGCAGGGCGCCTTCACGGGGGAGGTTTCCGCCGCGATGCTCAAGGATGTCGGCTGCGGGAACGTGATCGTCGGTCACTCGGAGCGGCGCTGGATCTATCACGAGAGCGACCAGCTCGTGGCGCGCAAGTTCGCAGCGGTCCAGGCCAAGTCATTGGCGCCCATCCTGTGCGTCGGCGAGCAGCTCTCCGAGCGTGAGCAGGGACGCACCGAAGAGGTGGTGGCGCGCCAGCTCGATGCGGTGCTTTCGCTGTGCGGAGTGGGCGCGTTGGAATCGGGCGTGATCGCCTACGAGCCGGTGTGGGCGATCGGAACGGGGCACACGGCCACGCCGGAGCAGGCGCAGCAGGTGCACGCGTTCATCCGTGAGCGCATCGCGGCCCGGGATGCTAAAATTGCGTTGGGTACCCGCATCCTCTACGGCGGCAGTATCAAACCGGGCAATGCCGGGGAACTGTTCTCGCAGCCGGATGTCGATGGCGGTTTGATCGGTGGTGCCTCGCTCAAAGCGGAGGAGTTTCTGGCGATCCTGGCGGCGGCCGGGTCACGGTGACCTCTTTGGCAGTTCCAGGGCGATGCGGGTTTGCCGGGTTTTCCCCGGGATTGTGGCCGGGACCTCACTGAGTAAGTAAGCAGCCATGTTGCACGCTGTATTGATAGTCATACAAATCGTAGCTGGCGTGAGCATCGTCGCGCTCGTGCTGCTGCAGCACGGCCAGGGCGCCGATGCCGGCGCGGGCTTCGGCGCGGGCGCCTCCGGCACCGTGTTCGGGGCCCGCGGCGCGAGCACCGCGCTCTCGCGCACTACGGCGATTTTCGCGGTCATTTTCATGCTCAACAGCGCCGCGCTCACCTACATGAGCACACGCGCGCACGGGCAGCACAAGACGATTCTCAATCTGGCGGCCGAGGCTCCGGCGGCGGGCGCGAAGGCGCCGGCCGCGGCCGGCAGGCCGAAGGCGCCGGCCGGCAAGCCGGCAGGTTCCGCCCACGTGCCGCCGAAGTGACGGCGGGCATGCGCGGAGATGAGGTGACGTTGCCGACGTGGTGGAATTGGTAGACACACTAGCTTGAGGGGCTAGCGCCGCGAGGCGTGTCGGTTCGAATCCGACCGTCGGCACCAAAACGTCTTCGAGCGCTGATACAATGCGCGACTTTAGGCAGGGGCAGAGCCAGGGACAGGTCCGCCCGTGCCTTGGTTTTGCGTGCCGGAAGAAAGCGTGTTAGCCAATTACCTGCCGATCCTCATTTTTCTCGCCATCGCGACCGCGATCGCGCTGGTGATGCTCACCCTGGGCTCCTTCATCGGGCGGTTCTTCTCGCGCAACCCGACCGATCGCGAGAAGCTCTCCCCGTACGAGTGCGGCTTCGAGGCCTTCGAGGACAGCCGCATGAAGTTCGATGTGCGCTACTACCTCGTGTGCATCCTGTTCATCGTGTTCGACCTCGAGATCGTGTTTCTCTTCCCATGGGCCGTGGCGCTCGGGTCGATCGGCGTCGCCGGTCTCGTCGCGATGGTCGTGTTTCTCGCCATCCTGACCGTGGGATTCATCTACGAGTGGAAGAAAGGGGCGCTGGAGTGGGATTGACGCAAGAGCCCGAGGGCTTCGCTCAGCGGGGCTTCCTCACCACCCAAGTCGACAACCTTCTCAACTGGGCGCGCACCGGGTCGCTGTGGCCGATGACCTTCGGCCTCGCCTGCTGTGCGGTGGAGATGATGCACGCGGGCGCCTCGCGCTACGATCTCGACCGCTTCGGCGTGGTGTTCCGGCCGAGCCCCCGCCAGTCGGACGTGATGATCGTCGCCGGCACGCTGGTCAACAAGATGGCTCCGGCGCTGCGCCGGGTGTACGACCAGATGGCCGAGCCCCGCTGGGTGATTTCCATGGGCTCGTGCGCCAACGGCGGCGGCTACTACCATTATTCCTATGCGGTCGTGCGCGGCTGTGACCGGATCGTGCCCGTCGATGTCTACGTGCCGGGCTGTCCGCCGACGGCCGAGGCGCTGGTGTACGGCATCATCCAGCTGCAGAAGAAGATCGCCCGCACCAGCACCATCGCCCGGTAAGTCATCCCATGGCAGAATCCACTTCCCAGCCGGCCCAGGCCGCGGACGCCGCGGAAACCCCCGTGAGCGCGCTCGCGCGCAGGATCGAGGCCCACATCCAGGGCTTGCGGCGCGTGCCGTCGCCGCCGCATGAGCTCGCCTATGAGGTCGAGGCCGCCTCTCTCGTGACGGTGTGCCGCACGCTGCGCGATGCACCCGACCTCAAGTTCGAGATGCTCATGGATGTCTCGGGCGTCGACTACCTGCACTACGGCCGGGACGAGTGGCAGACCACCGGTTCCACTCGCACGGGCTTCAGCCGCGGCCGCGAGGCTTTCGCGCCGCCCGACCCGGACATGAACGGGCGCTTCGCGGTCGCCTACCAACTGCTCTCGATCAGCAACAACGCGCGGCTGCGGCTGCGCGTGAGATGTCCCGACAGCCGCGAGCCGACGGTGGACTCGCTCGTCGGCGTGTGGGCGAGCGCCAACTGGTTCGAGCGCGAGGCGTTCGACCTGTTCGGCATCCTCTTCCGCGGCCATCCGGACCTGCGCCGCATCCTCACCGACTACGGGTTCATCGGGCACCCGTTCCGCAAGGACTTCCCGCTCATCGGCAATGTCGAGACACGGTACGACCCCGAGAGGAAGCGCGTGGTGTACGAGCCGGTGAGCATCGTGCCGCGGGTGCTCGTCCCGAAGGTGATCCGCCACGACAACCGCTACGAGCCGGCGCTGAAGAACCCGGAGCTGCCACGGTGACGGATTCGACCCAGGGTCCCTCTGAGACGCGTCTTCGCGAGACGGAAATGCACCAGGAAACGCTTGCGGAGATCCGCAACTACACCATGAACTTCGGCCCCCAGCACCCTTCGGCCCACGGGGTGCTGCGGCTGGTGCTCGAGATGGACGGCGAGGTGATCCAGAAGGCGGACCCGCACATCGGGCTGCTGCACCGCGGTACCGAGAAGCTGGCCGAATCGAAACCGTTCAACCAGTCGATCGGCTACATGGATCGTCTCGACTACGTGTCCATGATGTGCAGCGAGCATGCCTATGTGCTCGCCATCGAGCGGCTGCTCGGCATCGCCCCGCCGCAGCGCGCGCAGTACATCCGCGTGATGTTCGATGAGATCACGCGCATCCTGAATCACCTGATGTGGCTCGGCGCGCACGCGCTCGACATCGGCGCCATGACGGTCTTCCTCCTGTGCTTCAAGGAGCGCGAGGAGCTGATGGACGTGTACGAAGCCGTCTCCGGCACCCGGATGCATGCCACGTACTACCGCCCGGGCGGCGTGTACCGCGACCTGCCCGAGAGCATGCCCAAGTACCAGCCCTCGAAGTGGCGCTCGCGCAAGGAGGTCGATCGCCTGAATGAGTCCCGTTCGGGCTCGATGCTGGATTTCATCGGGGCGTTCGCCGAGCGCTTCCCGACCTCGATCGCCGACTACGAGACGCTGCTCACCGACAATCGCATCTGGAAGCAGCGCACGGTGAACATCGGCGTGGTCTCGCCGGAGCGGGCGATGCAGCTCGGCTTTTCCGGCCCCATGCTGCGCGGTTCGGGACTCGTCTGGGACCTGCGCAAGAAGCAGCCTTACGAGGTCTACGATCGGATGGATTTCGACATTCCCGTCGGCACCAACGGCGATTGCTATGACCGCTACCTGGTGCGGATCGAGGAGCTGCGCCAGTCGACGCGCATCATCCGCCAGTGCGTGGACTGGCTGCGCAGCAACCCCGGGCCCGTGATGGTCGATGACCGCAAGATGCGGGCGCCGCGGCGCGAGGAGATGAAAGGCGACATGGAATCGCTCATCCACCACTTCAAGTTCTTTACCGAAGGCTACGAGGTGCCCGAAGGGGAGACCTACGCCGCGGTGGAGGCGCCCAAGGGGGAGTTCGGCATCTACCTGGTGTCCGATGGTGCCAACAAGCCTTACCGCGTGAAGTGCCGCGCGCCGGGATTCGTGCATCTGGCCGCGCTCGAGGAAATGGTTCGCGGCCACATGCTGGCGGACGTGGTCGCGGTGATCGGCACGCAGGACATCGTGTTCGGGGAAGTGGACCGTTGAGCAATGACAATGCACCAGCCGCCGGGCCCGGCGGCACAGGGGTTCTCTCGGAGCACACCCGCCGGGAAATCGATCACTGGGTCGCGAAGTTCCCGCCCGGGCGGCAGCGCTCGGCGTGTATCGCGGCGCTGCGCGCCGCGCAGGAGCAGAACCAGGGCCACCTCACCAAGGCACTGATGGACGCGGTGGCCGCCTACCTCTCGCTGGCGCCCATCCAGGTGTACGAGGTGGCGAGCTTCTACTCGATGCTGGAGACCCACCCCTGCGGGCGCCACCACGTCAGCATCTGCACCAACGTCTCGTGCATGCTGAACGGCGCCGAGGAGCTCGTCGCACACGCCGAGCGCAGGCTCGGCATCAAGCTGGACGAGAGCACGCCCGACGGGCGGATCTTCCTCAAGGAGGAGCACGAGTGCCTCGCAGCCTGCACGGGCGCGCCGATGATGATGGTCGATCACGTCTTTCACGAGCACCTCACCGCCGAGAAGCTCGATCAGATCCTCAATGAGCTGAAGTAGCGCCATGGCCGTCAGTCCCGACAAGATGAACCTGGTGGTGTTCGAGCCGCTGAAGCTCGAGCGTTCGTGGGAGCTTTCGACCTACCGCCGGATCGGCGGCTACGAGGCCTGGGAGAAGATCCTCGCCGAGAAGCCGCCCCGCGAACAGATCATCGAGGCGGTGAAGGCCTCGGGCCTGCGCGGCCGGGGCGGGGCGGGCTTCCCGACCGGCACCAAGTGGAGTTTCATGCCGCGCAACTCGCCGGTGCAGAAGTACATGGTCTGCAATTCCGACGAGAGCGAGCCCGGCACCTGCCACGACCGCGACATCCTGCGCTACAACCCGCACGCGCTGATCGAGGGGATGGCGATCTCCGGCTACGCCACCAACTCCACGGTGGGCTACAACTACATCCGCGGCGAGTTCCTGGGCGAGCCGGTCCCCCGGTTCGAGCAGGCGCTGAAGGAGGCCTACGAGGCCGGTCTGCTAGGCAAGAACATCCGCGGCAGCGGCGTCGATTTCGACCTGCATACCTTCGTCGGCGCGGGCGCGTACATCTGCGGCGAGGAGACCGGGCTTCTCGAGTCGCTCGAGGGCAAGCCGGGCAAGCCGCGCTTCAAGCCGCCGTTTCCCGCCAACTTCGGACTCTACGGCCAGCCGACGACGATCAACAATACGCAGAGCTACGCCTCGGTGCCGACCATCCTGCGCAAGGGCGCGCAGTGGTTCGCGTCCCTGGGGCCGGCGAACTCCGGCGGCACGGTGATCTTCTCCGTCTCCGGCCACGTGGCCAAGGCCGGCAACTTCGAGCTGCCGCTCGGCGTCGCCTTCGCCGACCTGCTGGAGCTCGCCGGCGGGGTGCGCGGCGGCAGGAAGCTCAAGGCCGTGATCCCGGGCGGCTCCTCGGTGCCGGTGGTGCCGGGCGAGATCATGATGAAGACCAACATGGACTACGACTCGCTGCGCGCCGCGGGCTCCGCGCTGGGCTCGGCGGCGGTCATCGTCATGGACGAGACCGCCTGCATGGTGCGCGTGCTCGAGCGCATCTCGCGCTTCTACATGGCCGAGTCCTGCGGCCAGTGCACACCCTGCCGCGAGGGCACGGGCTGGATGAATCGCATCATCAAGCGCATCCTGGCGGGAGATGCCCGGCGCGAGGAGCTCGAGCTTCTCGTCGGGGTGGCCAACCGCATCGAGGGCCATACCATCTGCGCGCTAGGCGATGCGGCAGCCTGGCCGGTGCAGAGCTTCCTGAAGCACTTCCGGCACGAGTTCGAATACATGATCGATCACGGCGGGCGCAGCCTCGTCGAGGAACAGCTCGGGGCGGCGGCGGCCTGATATGGCACAAGACATGGCTGAAGAATTCGTCAACATCGAGATCAACGGCAAGCCCGTCTCGGCCCGCAGGGGCTCGATGATCATCCAGGTCGCGGACGCCAACGGACAGTACATCCCGCGCTTCTGCTACCACGAGAAGCTGGCGGTGGCGGCCAACTGCCGAATGTGCCTGGTCGAGGTGGAAAAGGCGCCGAAGCCGCTGCCGGCCTGCGCAACGCCCGTGGCGGAGGGCATGAAGGTCTTCACCCGCTCGCCGAAGGCGATCGCGGCGCAGCGTGCGGTGATGGAGTTCCTGCTGATCAACCATCCGCTCGACTGCCCGATCTGCGACCAGGGCGGGGAGTGCGAGCTGCAGGACCTCGCGCTCGGATTCGGGCGCGACTACTCGCGCTTCCACGAGCGCAAGCGCTCGGTGCCCGATGAGAACCTGGGCCCCCTGATCGCCACCGACATGACGCGCTGCATCCACTGCACGCGTTGTATCCGTTTCACCGAGGAGATCGCCGGCATCCAGGAGCTCGGTATGATCGGCCGCGGCGAGCGGATGAAGGTGCGCCGATATGTGGAGAGCACGGTCGATCACGAGCTCTCCGGCAACGTCATCGACCTGTGTCCGGTCGGCGCCCTGGTCTCCAAGCCCTACCGCTTCAGCGCCCGCGCCTGGGAGATGAGCGCCGTGCCGCTGGTCTCGCCGCACGACGGCGCCGGCAGCAATCTGTTCGGCCACGTGCTGCGCGGCCGGCTGATGCGCGTGGTGCCGCGCCAGAACGAGGCCATCAACGAGATCTGGATCGCCGACCGCGACCGCTTCAGCTACGAGGGCGTCTACAGCCCCGATCGCCTGAAGCGACCGATGGTGCGCGAGGGCGACCAATGGGTCGAGACCGACTGGGAAACCGCGCTTGCGAAGGCGGCCGAAGGATTGCGCGCACGCGCCGCTTCGCTCGGCGTGCTGGCGAGCGCCTCGAGCACTCTCGAGGAGCTGTATCTTGCCGGGCGCCTCGCGCGCGGGCTGGGCTCGGCCAACATCGACTGCCGGCTGCGCCAGGCCGATTTCCGCGACCAGGCCGCCGATCCGCTCTTTCCCAACCTCGGCATGCGCATCGCCGAGATCGACTCGCTCGAGGGTCTGCTCGTGGTCGGCTCGAACCTGCGCCGCGAGGTGCCGATTCTCGCCCACCGCGTTCGCAAGGCCGCCCGGGGCGGAGCCAAGGTGGCGCTGGTCAATCCGGCGGCCTTCCCCTATTACTTTCCGGTGGCCGAGTACCTGGAGTCGGCGCCGGCGCGCCAGGCGGCGGACCTCGCCGCGATTCTCGCCGCCGCGGCCGAGTCCTCGGGCCGTCCCGTGCCCGCCCACCTGAGGCAGGCCGTGCAGGGCGCGGCGATCGGCCCTCAGCACCGCGCCATAGCCGCGGCCCTCGGCGGCGCCGGGAAGCGTGCGGTGTGGCTGGGGGCGCTCGCGCAGCGCCATCCGCGGTTCGCCGACCTGCGCGCGCTCGCCGCCGCGATCGCTGAAGCGACGGGGGCCTCGTTCGGCCTGCTGGCCGAGGGCGCCAACTGCGCCGGCGCCTACCTTGCCGGAGCCGTGCCGCACAGGGAAGCCGGCGGCAAGCCGGCTGGCACGCCGGGGCTCGCCGCGGGCGAGATGCTCTCGGGGGCGCTGAAAGCCTACCTGCTGTTGGGAGCGGAGCCCTGGTGCGACGTGCCCGGTGCCGAGCGGACGCTGGAGCAGTCGGAGTTCGTCGTGGCGGTCACGCCGTTCGCGAACGACACCCTGCGCGAGCTGGCGCACGTGCTGCTGCCGGCGGGCACCTTTGCGGAGACTTCCGGCACCTACGTCAATCTCGAGGGGCTGTGGCAGAGCCAGACCGGCGCGGCCGCTCCCGTGGGAGAGGCCCGCCCGTCGTGGAAGATCCTGCGCGTGCTCGGCAACCTCCTCGACCTCACCGGGTTCGACTATCTGTCCTCGGATGCCATCCGCGAGGAGCTCGCCAAGCTCTGCGGTCCGGCCACGGCCTACTCCGCGCCGGCCTACGAGGGTGCGCATCCGGCGACGGGCGCCGCCGCGGCGGCGGCGGTCGTGGACGTGCCGATGTATCAGGTCGATGCGCTCGTGCGCCGCGCACCGTCGCTGCAGAAGACGCGTGAGGGCCGCACACCTGCGGTGACTTACTGACGATGCATACCGAAATCAGCCACCTGCTCGCGCTCTGGGGGACTCTCCCGAGCATCGTCCGCACCACGGTGTGGATCCTGATCATCACCATCGTGGTCATCCTCTGCGTGGCGTTCCTGACGCTGTGGGAGCGCAAGGTCATCGGCTGGATGCAGCTGCGCCGGGGACCGAACCGAGTGCGCATCTTCGGGCTCCTGCCGGGGATGGGTCAGCCGTTCGCCGATGTGGTGAAGCTGCTCACCAAGGAAGTGGTGATCCCCAGCCGCGCCAACAAGTTTCTGTTTCGCCTCGCCCCGATGCTGGCGCTCGTGCCGGCGCTCGCCGCCTGGGCGGTGATTCCGCTCTCGCCGGCGCTGGTGGTCTCCAAGGCGAACGCGGGACTGCTGTACCTGCTGGCGCTCTCGTCCATGGGCGTCTACGGGATCATCCTCGCCGGCTGGGCGGCGAACTCCAAGTACGCCTTCCTCGGGGCCATGCGCTCGGCGGCGCAGATGGTGGCCTACGAGATCGCCATGGGCTTTGCACTGGTCGGGGTGCTGATGGCCGCCGGCAGCATGAACCTGGGCACCATCGTCGCTCACCAGGAGGGGGGCTTTCTCTCCTGGAACTGGTTCTGGCTGTTCCCGCTGTTCATCGTGTATTTCATCTCCGGCGTCGCCGAGACCAATCGCGCCCCCTTCGACGTCGCCGAGGGCGAGTCGGAGATCGTCGCGGGGTTCCATGTGGAGTACTCCGGCATCGCGTTCGCGCTGTTCTTCCTCGCCGAATACGCCAACATGATCCTCATCTCGGCGCTCACCGCGGTGTTCTTCTTCGGAGGCTGGCTCTCGCCGGTCGCCGGCTACCCGGTCATCGGCGCCACCGTCCTCGGTGACCCGAGCTTCTTCTGGCTGGGCCTGAAGGTGTTCGTATTCCTGTTCCTGTTCCTGTGGTTCCGCGCCACGTTTCCGCGCTACCGCTACGATCAGATCATGCGGCTCGGCTGGAAGGCGCTGATTCCGGTGACCCTGGTGTGGCTCGGCGCAGAGATGCTGATGGCGGCCGCCCACATCGGGCCGTGGGCCGGGTCCTGGTTCCATTGAAGGAGAAGCCAATGGCCAATCCACTCAAGACATTCACGCTGCCGGATCTCCTGAAGGGCATGTCCGTCACCGCACGCACCTTCTTCACGCGCAAGTACACGCTCAACTATCCGGAGGAGAAAACGCCGCAGTCGCCGCGTTTTCGCGGACTGCATGCGCTGCGCCGATACCCCAACGGGCAGGAGCGCTGCATCGCCTGCAAGCTGTGCGAGACGGTCTGCCCCGCGACCTGCATCACGATCGATTCGGATGTGGCCGAGGACGGCACCCGGCGCACGACGCGCTACGACATCGACCTGTTCAAATGCATCTATTGCGGCTTCTGCGAGGAAGCCTGCCCGGTCGATGCCATCGTGCTCACCCGGATCCACGAGTACCACATGGAGAGCCGCGGTGAGAACATCATGAGCAAGGACAAGCTGCTCGCGGTCGGGGAGCGCTACGAGACCCTCATCGCCGTCGACAAGGCGGCCGATGCTCCCTACCGGTGAGGCTACGCCAGTGCTAGTCGACATACTGTTCTACGTGTTCGCCACGCTGCTCGTGGCAGGCGCTCTCGGGGTGATCACGGCCCGCAACCCGGTGTACTCGGCGCTGTTCCTGGTGTTCGCCTTCCTCAACTCGGCGGCGATCTGGCTGCTCTCGGAAGCGGAGTTCCTCGCCATCGTGCTGGTGCTCGTGTACGTCGGCGCGGTGATGGTGCTGTTCCTGTTCGTGGTGATGATGCTCGACATCAATCTCGCCGAGCTCAGGCGCGGCTTCACCCGCTTTGCGTGGCTGGGGTGGCTCACGGCCTGCGCGGTCATCGTGGAGATCGTCGGGGTGGTGTGGACGCACGGACTGCCCGGCATCGATGTCGGCAAGGGCTTCGTGCCCGAGCCCGCCGGCTTCAGCAACACCCGGGCGCTCGGGCAGGTGCTCTACACCCGCTATGCCTATCCGTTCGAGCTCGCCGCGGTGCTGCTGGTGGTGGCGATCGTGGCGGCCATCGCATTGACGCTGCGCCGCCGGCCGGGCCTGAAGAGCCAGGACGCGGCGCGCCAGGTGGCGGTGCGCGCCGAAGACCGTGTGCGCGTGGTGAAGGTCGCCGCGGAGAAACGCTCATGATCACGCTCGCAGACATGCTGACGCTCTCGGGCGTGCTGTTCGCGCTGGCCGTCGCCGGCATCTTCCTCAACCGCAAAAACGTCATCCTGCTGCTGATGTGCGTCGAGCTGCTGCTGCTCTCGGCCAATTTCAACTTCATCGCCTTCTCGCGAATGCTGGGCGACCTTACCGGCCAGGTGTTCGTGTTCTTCGTGCTCACCGTGGCGGCGGCGGAGTCGGCCATCGGGCTTGCCATCCTGGTGGTGGTGTTCCGCGAGCGGCGCAGCATCAACGTCGAAGACCTGAACACTCTCAAGGGCTGAAGGGCGCATGAACCCGCATCTGCTGATCGCCATCCCCCTGCTGCCGCTCGTGGCGGCCGTGATCGCCGGGCTCGCCGGGCGGCTCATCGGCCGCGCAGGCGCGCACACCGTCACCATCGCGGGCGTTGCGGCCTCCTGCGCCCTCTCGCTCTATGTCCTCAAGCAGATCTATTGGGGCGGCGTCGCGACCTTCAACGGCCCGGTCTACACATGGCTGGTGAGCGGCGGCGTGCACATCCACGTCGGGTTCCTGATCGATCGCCTCACCGCCCTGATGATGTCGGTGGTCACGTTCGTATCGCTGTGCGTGCACGTGTACACGATCGGCTACATGCGCGACGACCCCGGGTACAAGCGCTTCTTCAGCTACATCTCGCTGTTCACCTTCTCGATGCTCATGCTCGTGATGTCGAACAACTTCATGCAGCTGTTCTTCGGCTGGGAGGCCGTGGGCGTGGTGTCGTATCTGCTGATCGGCTTCTGGTACACCCGCCCGAGCGCCATTTTCGCGAATCTCAAGGCCTTCATCGTCAACCGCGTGGGCGATTTCGGCTTCGTGATCGGCATCGCGGCCGTGTTCTCCTATACGCACTCGCTCTCCTACGAGGCCGCCTTCGCGGCCGCGCCGCACATAGCGCAGCAGACGATGCCGGTATTCGGCGGCGTCAACGCGATGACGCTCATCTGCATCGCGCTGTTCGTCGGCGCGATGGGCAAGTCCGCGCAGGTGCCGCTGCACGTGTGGCTGCCGGACTCGATGGAAGGTCCGACGCCGATCTCGGCGCTGATCCACGCGGCCACCATGGTGACCGCGGGCATCTTCATGGTGGCGCGCATGTCGCCGATGTTCGAGTACTCGAACGCTGCGCTGTCCTTCGTGCTGGTGATCGGGGCGACCACCGCGTTCTTCATGGGCGTGCTCGGCGTCGTCATGAATGACATCAAGCGCGTGATCGCCTATTCGACGCTCTCGCAGCTCGGCTACATGACAGCGGCGCTCGGCGCCTCGGCCTACGGCGCCGGCATCTTCCATCTGATGACGCACGCGTTCTTCAAGGCGCTGCTGTTCCTCGCCGCCGGCTCGGTCATCATCGGCATGCACCACGAGCAGGACATGCGCAAGATGGGCGGCCTCGGCAAGTACATGCCCATCACCGCCATCACCTGCTGGGTCGGCGGACTGGCGCTGGTCGCCACGCCGTTTTTTTCGGGGTTTTACTCCAAGGACGCCATCATCGAGGCGGTGGGCCTGTCGCACCGCTGGGGCGCGACGTACGCCTACTGGTGCGTGCTGCTGGGCTCTTTCATCACCTCGCTGTACACCTTCCGGCTGCTGTTCCTGACCTTTCACGGCAAGGAGCGCTTCCGCGACGTGCAGACCGAGCACGGCCACGGGGATGAGCATGGGCACGACGCGCACGGCGGCCACGGTGCGCACGAGCCGCGCGAGAGCCCGCTCGTGGTGACGCTGCCGCTGATCGCGCTCGCCATCCCCTCGCTCGCGATCGGCTACTTCACGGTCGGCAAGATCCTCTACGGCGGCTATTTCGGCAAGGCCATCTTCGTGCTGCCGCAGAACAATGTGCTCGCGCACATGGCGCCGGACTATCACGGGCCGTTCTCGCTGGCGCTGCACGGCTTTCTCGGCGCGCCGTTCTGGTTCGCCCTCGCGGGATTCTTCACCGCCTGGCTCTTCTTCCTCAAGCGCCCGCAGCTCGCCGATGCCGCCGCCGAAAAGTTCGGCTGGCTGCACAAGCTGCTCCTGGAAAAATTCTACTTCGACTGGTTCAACGAGCACGTTCTCGCGAGGCTCGCGCGCGGCATCGGCCTCGGGTTGTGGAAGGCCGGCGACCAGGGGCTGATCGACGGCGTGCTGGTCAATGGAACGGCCGGTTCCGTGGGCCGCTTCGGCGGCGTGGTGCGGCGCGTGCAGAGCGGCTACCTGTACTCGTACGCATTTTGGGTCGTGATCGGCCTCGCGGCGCTCCTCGGCTGGTTCCTGGTCCGCGCCTGAGCGAGAAGAGCACTTAGGAGAAAGCACAAGAATGCACGGTCACCTGCTGTCCATCCTGATCTGGCTGCCGATCTTCGCCGGAATCGTGGTGCTCCTGCTCGGGGAGCGCAACATCGGCGCGGGGCGCTGGGTGTCGCTCGTGGCCTCGGTCGTGGCTCTGGCGCTGTGCGTGCCGTTGTGGCGTGACTTCAACACGCACACCGCGGCGTACCAGTTCGTGCAGAAGGTCGCGTGGATTCCCCGCTTCCACGCCTACTATGCCCTCGGGGTCGACGGCATCTCCATGCCGCTCATCGCGCTCACCGCCCTCATGACCATTCCGGTGGTGATCGCCGGCTGGCGGGTCATCACGAAACGGCCGGCGCAGTACTACGCGGCGTTTCTCATCATGGAAGGGCTGATGATCGGGGTGTTCTCCGCCACCGATGCGCTGCTGTTCTACTTCTTCTGGGAAGCGATGCTGATCCCGATGTTCCTCATCATCGGCATCTGGGGCGGCCCACGGCGCGTGTACGCGACCATCAAGTTCTTCCTGTACACCTTCCTCGGCTCGGTGTTCATGCTGGCGGCGCTGATTTTCATGTACGTGAAGTCCGGCAGCTACTCCATCGCCGCCTTCCAGGGGCTGCCGTTGACGCTCACCGAGCAGCGCTGGATCTTCTTCGCCTTCCTGCTCGCCTTCGCGGTGAAGGTGCCGATGTGGCCGGTACACACCTGGCTGCCCGATGCGCACGTCGAGGCGCCCACGGGAGGCTCGGTGATCCTCGCGGCCATCATGTTGAAGATGGGCGGTTACGGCTTCCTGCGCTTCAGCCTGCCGATCGTGCCCGATGCCTGCCGCGAGTTCAACATGCTGATCATCACGCTGTCGCTGATCGCGGTGATCTACATCGGCTTCGTCGCGATCGTGCAGCCGGACATGAAGAAGCTGATCGCCTATTCCTCGATCGCGCACATGGGTTTCGTGACGCTCGGTGCCTTCGTGGTCTATGAGATCGTGCGGGCCACCGGCGGGCTCTCGGGCGCGGCGATGGGCATGGACGGGGCCATGGTGCAGATGGTCTCGCACGGATTGATCTCCGGCGCGATGTTCCTGTGCGTCGGGGTGCTCTATGACCGGATGCACAGCCGCCAGATCGCCGACTACGGCGGGGTGGTCAACACCATGCCGATCTTCGGCGCATTCATGGTTCTGTTCGCGCTCGCCAATGCGGGGCTGCCCGGCACATCGGGCTTCGTCGGGGAATTCCTGGTGATCCTCGCGAGCTTCAAGGCGGGCTTCTGGTTCTCGGCGCTCGCGGCCGTGACACTCATTCTCGGCGCCGCCTACACGCTGTGGATGGTCAAGCGCGTGATCTTCGGGCCGGTGGGCAACGAGCACGTGGCGAAGCTCGCCGACCTCGATGGCCGGGAGTTCTTGATCCTCGGGGCGCTTGCCGCGGTGGTGGTGCTGGTGGGCGTGTGGCCTGAGCCGCTGCTGAAAGTCATGGAGCCCTCGATCCATCACCTGGTCGCCCAGGCCGTCGCCACCAAGATCCCGGTTTGAACCCCATGATGTCCATGCACTCTTTCGCCGCCGCCACGCCGGAAATCTATCTCGCCGCGGCGATTTGCGTCGTGCTGCTGTTCGAGGCGTTCTTCGGTGCCAGGCACCGGGGCGCCACGGCGACGTTGACGCTCCTGGTCCTCGCGATCGGTGCCGCACTCACCGTCGCTTTCGCCGATGTCGGTCACAGCGTCACGCTGTTCGACGGGATGTACGTGACCGGCCCGCTGGCGTTCGTGCTGAAGCTCGCGGGCTTCCTGGTAGTGGCGGTGACGCTGCTGTATTCGCGCACGTACCTCGAGAACCGCGACATCCTCAAGGGGGAGTACTACGTTCTCGCGCTCACCGCGCTGCTCGGGATCTTCGTGCTGATCTCCGCCGGTAGCCTGCTCACGGTGTACCTCGGCGTCGAGCTGCTGGCGCTGTCGGTGTACGCCATGGTGGCGTTCGACCGCGAGTCGGGCGTGGCGGCCGAGTCGGCGATGAAGTACTTCGTGCTGGGCGCGATCGCTTCGGGCATGCTGCTGTACGGCATGTCGATCATCTATGGGCTCACCGGGACGCTGAGCCTCGCCGGCATCGCCGCGGCGCTCACCGCCTCGCACAGCCTCGGGGTCATTCTGGGGCTGGCGTTCATCGTGGTGGCGGTCGCCTTCAAATTCGGCGCGGTGCCGTTTCACATGTGGCTGCCGGACGTGTACGAGGGCGCGCCGACCAGCGTGACGCTGTTCGTCGGCACGGCGCCCAAGATCGCCTACTTCGCGCTGGCGCTGCGGCTGCTCGCCTATGGCCTGCCGGGCGCGGCCGTGGAGTGGACGCGTATGCTGATGCCGCTGGCGGTGCTTACGCTGGTGGTCGGCAACCTCGTGGCGATCGTCCAGAGCAACCTCAAACGCATGCTGGCCTACTCGACTATCGGCCACGTTGGATTCATCGTGCTCGGGTTCGCCGCGGGCACGCAGAGCGGCTACACCGCAGCGCTGTACTACACGCTGGTCTATGTGCTGATGGCGCTCGGCGCATTCGGTGTGGTGGTGCTCGCCAGCCGCAAGGGCTTCGAGGCGGACAAGCTGGACGATTACAGGGGACTGTACCGGCGCGACCCGCTGCTGGCGCTCGTGATGGCCATGCTCATGTTCTCGATGGCCGGCGTTCCGCCGTTCGTCGGCTTCTGGGCCAAGCTGCGCATCATCCAGGCGTTGTGGGAGACCCAGCACCTCTGGCTGGTGATCATCGCGGTGGTGATGTCGGTGGTTGGGGCGTTCTACTACCTGCGGATGGTGAAGCTCATGTACTTCGACGAGGCGCCGGAGACCCTGCCGTCGACGGTGCGCTCCTTCGGAGTGCGCTTCACGCTGGGCGTCAATGCGGCGGCGGTGCTCATCCTCGGGATCCTGCCGGCGCCGCTGCTGGACCTGTGTAGCCGCGTGATCCGGTAGGACTTTCGCCGACGCAGGCCGGAGTCAGAACAAAAAGAGGCGTGCCCGCGGCCTGCGAAGGGGCAGCGGGGTACGTACGGCACAGTGGGCACTGTGTCGCGAATTGAACACCGGGCCGCCGAGTGCGCCTCCATTGCCGGGGATGCCCCCTGACGGGCCCGCCCAGGCTCATAATCGTTTCTTTGGCCCGGGGCGAATCCCGGACTTGGTCCTATTCCGAGGTGAGCGGATGCCCGAGCAGCCATTGACCGCAGTGCCGATAGCCGGCGCCACAAGCGACGGCCAGGGACAGCACTTGGTGGCCGAACTGGCCAAGCGCGTCGGCTCCCTCGGCGTCGAGGTCGGCGACATCGCCGGCAATCTCGAGGAGCTCGCCACGCGCGTCTCGGGCCAGGCGGCCCAATTCGAGGAGCTCCACCAGGCGACCGAGACCATGGTCTCGGGCAACCGTGCGATCGATCGCGCCGCCCACGAGGTCCAGAAGGCGGCCGGCGCCGCGGGAGGAGAAATTTCCGAGTCGCGCAACCTCCTCGGAGCGGCGGTCGAGTCGATCGGGCAGCTCACGGAGGCGGTCAGACGCATCGAGGAGCGGCTGGCGTCCTTCGCCTCCGTGCTCGAGGAAATCACTTCCGTGGCCGGATCCATCCAGACCATCGCCAAGCAGACCCGGTTGCTTTCGCTCAACGCCGGAATCGAGGCGGCGAGGGCAGGGGAGGCGGGGCGCGGCTTTGCGGTGGTGGCAGGGGAGGTGAAGAACCTCGCCGAAGAGACCCGCACCGCGACGGATCGAATCACGAGCACGGTGCGCTCGCTGACCGAGCAGATCGAGGGCCTGATCCGCGAGAGCGGGGAGGCGAGCCGGGAGGCGAATCACGCCGGCAGCGGCGCCGGTCAGGTGCACGGGGTGGTGACCCGGGCGCACGAGGCATTCCAGACGGTGAGCCGGGAGATCGACGGCATCGTGCAATCGACCTCCTCGAATCTCGAGGCCTGCAACGCGACCCTCACCGAGCTCAGCGGACTTGCCGAGGGAGTGCAGCTTTCCTCGGCCAACCTTGCGCAGGCCGACAAGCGGGTCGAGGAGTTGCTCGATCTCAGCGAGGGTCTGATCGAAGTCATTGCCGAAAGCGGCGTCGAGACGACGGACACACCGATCATCCGGCTCGGCCTTGAGACCGCCGGGCGCATCGAGCAGGCGTTCGAGGACGCCATCGTGCGCGGGGAGATCACCGAGGCGCAGCTCTTCGATGAGCGATACCGGCCGATCGCCGGCACCAATCCCCAACAGTTCCTCACGGATTACGTCGCGTTCACCGACCGCGTGCTGCCGCCCATCCAGGATCCGGTGCATCGAGCGGATCCCCGGATCATTTTCGCCGTCGCGTGGGCCAAGGGAGGCTATCTTCCCACCCACAACCCAGAGTACCAGCAGCCCCAGGGAAAGGACCCGGTCTGGAACGCCGCCCATTGCCGCAACCGGCGCGTGTTCAACGACCGTGCCGTGCAGAAGGTGGCGCGCAGCACCCGGCCGTTCCTGCTGCAGATCTACCGGCGCGACATGGGAGGCGGCCGCTTCGTGCTGATGAAGGATCTGTCGGCGCCCATCCGGGTGCGCGGCCGGCACTGGGGCGCCTTCCGGATCAGCTACCGGTAGAGGCGCAGCGCTCTGCGAGCCCTGATCGACCCGCCGCCGGCCGCTTCGGCTTCACATCGCACCGCCGGCTGCGATCGCGACGCCCCAGGCGATGAAGCCGGTGCCAACGATCCTGTCGAAGTGCCAGCGGGCCGGCAGGCCCTTCTCAGCGCACACCAGCAGCGTGAATAGCGCCATCCACAACAGGTTCATGGTGCCGACCACGAACAGCACCGCCATCAAAGCCCAGCAGCAGCCCACGCAATGGGTGCCGTTGCGTGCGCCTACGGCGAGCGCGCCCGCCGCGCCGTCGCGCCATTCATGCATCAGGAAGGCGAGCGGTGAGCGGCATTTGGCCGCGCAGGCGCCTTTCAGTGCGCTGAATTGAAATAATCCCGCCGCCACCAGTATGGCCGCGCTGATCACTGTCGAAGTGCTCCGTCCCGTCGGGGAGAGCAGCGCCGCACGCGACAGTCCCCACTGCGCGAGCGCCGCGGGGACACAGTAGGCAATCCAGGCCAGCGCATAACCGGTCAGAAACATCGCCGTCATGCGCGCCGCCGCCAACGGGCTGCGCCGGCTGGCCAGTGATGCGAACAGCGATACCGTGGGCACGACAGAAGGCAGCATCATCGCCACCATCATCACGACCCACATGATGAATGTGGCCAGAAGCGGTCCGAGGCCGCTCGCAGCCGCCATCGCCATGCCGTCCGTCGCCGACATGCCGGCATTCATGCGCGCCATGTAGAGCCAGCCCAGCGCAACGAGCGCGGCCACCCCTATCCATATGGCCGCCAGACCCGTTCGCAGGCTTGCTCTCACCGACCGCGTGGCCGGTATCGCCATCAGGGCGCCGAGGCGTATTCGAAGGGAGAGGAGAATCCGTTGCGGCCCGAAAGCGTCCAGTCCCAGTCGTAGTCCTTGAGTCTGAATCGCCTCGAGCGCGCAACCGTTGCGGATTTGCCCGGCGCGATGGCCAGCGGATGATTGTCGATGGTAACCGGGCGCCCGCCCTGGCCCTCGAGGCGTTCGATCTCAGTCTCCGCCACGCCGGAGATCGAAAGGCGGCAGGTCTTGCCGCCGCTTTCAAAATCCATCTTCACGTTCTTTGCGCCCGCCATCTCGCCGATGAAGGAAGCAAGCACCTGCGGATGACCGCCGGCCTTGCCGCTGAAGATCGTGTGCAGCGCGTCGTTTTGCGCCGTGTCGGCCTTTTCATCGAAATAAGCCGCGGCCTTCCACTTGCTTTCGATCATGTTGCCTGGCGAATACACCGCGAGCGCCACGTTGAGCCCGTCGAGCGAAGTGTCGCCGTAGCGGCCTCGATCGATGTGCCAAGCCACGATGGCCGTGCAGTCGCCCTCCGTTGGTGGGCTGAGGAACACGCATGGGCAGGCTGGCGCGCAATTGCAGGTCTCGAAATAGGTTCCACTGAGTTTCCAGTTGATCATCGCCCTTCTCCTCAGTTGAAAATGCCGTCGCCGGATTTCGGCGTAATCTCCCTGTCATCGCCGCAGCTGGCGCCTGCCCCGTAGCATTAGCGATTTGCACCACCTCCGTCAACTTGCGTGGACGCGATTTTCTTGCATGCGTCCGGGATTGCGATGGAGCCTGTCAGCATGGCCAAGTCAACGCCCAAACAACGCAACACGCCTCCGGCGCGGATTGAGCAGCGGGGGTCGGGCCGGTGCGTGATCCCTGCGTGCCCGGATATTCGGCGCAATCTGCTTGGCAAAGCCCGCCACGCGCTGCCGGGACTGCGGCGCAGCCGCGAGAGCTGCAGGCGCGCGTATGCCTTGAGCTTGACCGTCCTCAAGGCCGTCCGGACTGCCTGGCGGACCTCGTCGCGCGTTCGCCATCGGCGCCCCGTCCCGCCAAGTCCTTCACGGGATTCCCGGGCGGCGCCGGCAGGTCCCTGTGCGCTCGGGCACAGGGACTGCGGACGATTCCGGACACAGTGCTCACCTGCGCAGAGCGAAAAACTGGTTCAGCGGATGCTGAATCGGCAGTCTCTCGAAGTGCGAGAAACCGGCGTCCTCGGCCAGCGCACGCGCGCCGCTTTCGCCGATGACCGTGCCCAGACCGGCGCCGTCGTAAGCCAGCGAGACCGTCAAGCAATGGAGTGGACTGATTGAATGAAACATCTTGCCTACCGGGTTGCGATTCTCCAGCGCGTTCGCCGACGCGTTTGGCTCAGACCACATGTACACGCCATCGTGCGCTAGCGCGTTGCGAATGGCTCTCAGCGTCGCCTTGGGGTCGACCATGTCGTGGATGCAGTCGAAGCTGCAGATCAGGTCGTACTTGTGCCCGTCGGGAATCTCATCCGCCGACGCATGGAGAAAGTCCACATTTCTCAGGCCCTGGCTGGCCGCCAGCTTGCGCGCGGCCTCGATGCTGGGCCCGTGATAATCAATGCCGAGAGCACGCGACTTGGGAAAGCTCTTGCCCATGATCACCGTGGATTGTCCGCGGCCGCATCCGATGTCGGCGATCTGTGCACCTTTTTGCAGGCGCTGGACCAGTCCGGGCACTGCGCCGAACCAGTCTTTGGCGAGAAAATTCAGATACGCCGGGCGAAAGAGACGCTCGATGGCGTGCGGAATCTCGTCTCCAATCTCCGAATAGGGGATGCCGCCGCCTTTTCGGAACGCCTCCGCGATTCGGTCGACGTTGCGGATGGACGGAGGGGTGAAATGAAGCGCGCCGCCCACGAAAAGCGGACTGTCTTCATTGGCCAGTACGAACGCCTGCTCTTCGGTCATGTGATACTTGTCCGATCCCGGATCGTACTCAACGTATTGCGCGGCCACCATTGCGCGCAGCCACTCGCGTACGTAGCGTTCGTTGAGCTGGGTCTTCCCGGCCAGCTCTGCGCTGCTCGCGGGACCCGCGCCTGCCATGGCCTTGAACAGTCCCAGGCGATCGCCGAGGTATCCGAGCGTGATGGTGAATGCTCCGCCTGCGTCTCCGATGACGCGGAATGCTGTTTCGTGCACTTGGTCCATATTCATGGATCTGCCTCCATTACGGGAATTGCGGTTTGGATTGCGGCTCCGCTTGCCTGTATCTGCGAGCCCTCTGTGTCAACCGCACTAAGCATAGGTCGACGGCGCGGATGACCCTGTGCATCCTGTGCGGTAAAATCACTCAATTCGTGAGCGCGATAGAGGCGCCGCGGATGCGAGAGGCGAACGGTGAAAGTGTTGACGGCCGGGCCTGACTGCGGCGAAGCGGTAGTGCGCTCCACGCAAGGAGTCTCCATGGACAAGCGGGGGGCCTACTGGCGGGACGCCGTATCGATGGTTCTTCCAAGTCTGACGGTTGACTACCTGGCGGACGAGCCTCCGTGCGCCCGACTCGAGAGCCGGCTATTTGCGGATGCGCGTCTCAGCAGGTTCATCGACGATACCCCGGGCGGCTGTCACGTTGCGCACATGCCTTGGCGGTCAGGGTGGCGTGACGCGTATCTTCTCGTGCTGCAATCCTCGGGCGTCGGCCGTTATCTGCACGCCGGCCGGGAAGTCATGTTGAACAGTGGCGATCTGTTGTTGCTCGACATGAGTCGGCGGTTCGACTTGACGTTTCCGAAAGGTCACGATGAGCTGGCGTGGGAGCTGCGGCGGGAGACGTTGGCGCCGTTGCTCGCCGCCGGCGAGCCGGTGGGCATTCGGATTTCAGGGCATCACGGCTTTGGTGCGTTGCTCGCCGGCTCGATTCGTGCTCTCGCAGACGAAGCCGGCCGGGTCGATGCGGTCTCACGGCGAAGTCTCAGGCTTCACCTCTGTAATCTCGCGGCCCTTGCCGTGGGCGCGACCCTGCCCGTGCGCGAGGCGCGGCATGAAACCTACCGAATGGCGAGACGACAACAGATCCTCTGCTATGTCGAGGCCCACCTTCGCGAAGACACCCTGACCGCCGAACGGACCGCGCGAGACCTGAAGATGTCCCGAAGGTGGCTGCATGAGCTGTTTAGTGACGGCGCCACGAGCTTCGCCGCGTGGATTGCCCGCCGCAGGATCGAGGAATGTCGCAAACTTTTGGAAGACCCGGGGCACGACCACCTTTCCGTATCCGAGATCGCTTTCCGGATTGGGTTCAACGACTTATCGACGTTCGGCCGGCAATTTCGCGCTCAGTACAGAATGTGCCCCCGTGACGTGAGGCGAGGCCGCGCGTCGCCCGTGAAAGCGCCGTAAGACATCTTCCGTTCATGACATCTGAAAATCTGGTCAGGCACCCGGATCCGGTTCATCCCGCGGCGGCAACCCGAAAGGAGCGGGACCTTTCAGGGGTGTCTCATTGGCTCTTTTTCTTCTTGTTCGAGATCATCCGGAAGGCGAGCAGCAGCACGGCGATGTTGAGGACCCACCAGGCCCAGGTGGAGTGTTTCTGCAGTGTCTCGAGCGTGCTGGAGACGGTGGGCAGCGTGACGGCACCGGTGAGCAGCTCCCGGATGCCGTCGTGGGCGACGACGACCGCGATCGAGTGCTTGCCTCCGTGCAGACCGTCGGTGGAGACGACATATCCGTCCTTTTGCGCTGAGACCTTGGCGGCGTGGCCGTCGAGAGTGACCGTCACTTTGCCCGCGCCGGTGACCGGCGTGTGATTGCGCGTGCGAATGATCGAGAGCACCAGCTCATCGGGGCGAATCCGGGCGTCGATCACCAGGCGCGCGGATCGGGCAACCGGCACGGGCGGCGAGGCGGTGCCGGCCGCGCACGCCCGCAGCGGCCAGGCCGCGCCGGCGGTCAGGAACAGCCAGGCAAGCGCGGCCGCGGGCAGAGCCGCTCGAGCCCTCACGGTTGATCCTCCAGGCCCAGGAACCTCTCCAGCACGCCCAGACCGTCGAGAAAGCCCTGCAGCTGCTCCGCGGTCAGGCAGCCCAGCAGCGAGAGCTCCCGCTCGAGCGCGAGCGGCACCAGCTCGATGTACATGCGCCGGCCCGCCTTGGTGAGGCGCACCTGCCGCTCCCGCCGGTCCTGCTCGTTGGACACGCGCTCGATGAGATCGCGCGCTTCGAGCTCCGCGATCGCCCGGCTGACGCGGGTCTTGTGCATGCGCGTGCTGGCGGCGATGTACTGCGCGGTGCACGCGCGCCCGCCCACGGTGGCCATGACGCGCCATTGCGGGATGTCCAGCCCGAAGCGATCCTGGTAAATCACCGCCAGGTACTGGCTGACGCCCGTGGCCAGGCGGTTCAGGCGGAAGGGGACGAAGGCGCAAAGCTCGAGCGACGGCTCGGGTTCGGGTCGGCCATTCACCGCGGAGACTCCCTAACGGTTGCGCATGCAACTATTTGTGTCATCATACTGTAAAGCATACCGGGAGTCCGCCATGTGCTCCGCATCCGCCATCGGGACCGAGCCGCTGCACTACCTCGGCGGTTTCGGCAACCATTTCGCCACCGAGTCGCTCCCCGGGGCGCTGCCCGAGGGACGCAACTCCCCCCAGCGCTGTCCGTACGGGCTGTATGCCGAGCAGCTCTCGGGCACCGCCTTCACCGCTGCGCGGCAGGCCAATCGGCGCACCTGGCTGTATCGCATCCGCCCGGCGGCCGTGCAAGGGGCATTCCGGCCCCTGGCGCACCCCGGCCTCGTGGGCCGCTTCTGCGATCTGCCTGCGGTTCCCGATCCCCTGCGCTGGGGCGCACCGCCACTGCCGAGCGAGCCGCAGGATTTCGTCGACGGTCTGCTCACCGTCGGAGGCACCGGCTCGAGCGATGCGCACACCGGCTGCGGCATTCACTGGTACCTCGCCAATCGCTCCATGCGGGATCGATTCTTCTACGACGCCGACGGCGAGCTGCTGATCGTGCCGCAGCTCGGCCGGCTGCGTGTGGCGAGCGAGCTCGGTGTGCTCGAAGCGCAGCCCCAGGAGATCGTGCTGGTGCCGCGCGGGGTGCGCTTTCGCGTGGAGCTGCCCGACGGGCACTCGAGGGGCTATGTCTGTGAGAACTTCGGCGCGCCGTTGAAGCTCCCGGACCTGGGGCCCATCGGCTCCAACGGCCTCGCCAATCCGCGCGATTTCCAGACGCCGGTGGCGTGGTACGAGGACCGAGACGGGGAGATGGAGCTGGTGGCCAAGCTCGGCGGCCGGCTGTTCTCCGCGCCCCTCGATCACTCACCGCTCGATGTGGTCGCCTGGCATGGCAACAATGCGCCGTGCAAATATGACCTGCGCCGCTTCAATGCCATCGGCTCGATCAGCTACGACCATCCCGATCCGTCGATCTTTCTGGTGCTGCACTCGGTGAGCGACACTCCGGGGGTGGACAGCATCGATTTCGTGATCTTCCCTCCGCGCTGGCTGGTGGCCGAGGACACGTTCCGTCCCCCCTGGTTCCATCGAAACATCGCCAGCGAGTTCATGGGGCTGATTCAGGGAGTCTACGACGCCAAGGCGAGCGGCTTCGAGCCCGGCGGGGCATCGCTGCACAACTGCATGACCGGGCACGGACCCGATGCCGAGACCTTCGAGCGCGCGAGCCGCGCCGACACGCGCACTCCGCAGCACATCACCGGCACTATGGCCTTCATGTTCGAGACACGCACCCTCATCCGCCCGACCCGGCGCGCGCTCGAGCTGCCGCAGCGTCAGGCCGATTACGCGCGCTGCTGGCAGGGGCTCGCCAGGCGCTTCACGCCGCAGGCGGCACAATCTCGGATGAAGGGGCGGCCGTGACGCGGACGGTCGATCAGACTCACGATCCCGGACTCACGAGCTGGGTGGACTCGGCCAACCGCCCGGAAGGCGATTTCCCGATCCAGAACCTTCCGTTCGCGGTGTTCCGGCGCGCGGGCAGCGGCGAGCGGTTCCGTTGCGGGGTGGCGATCGGCGAGCAGGTGCTCGATCTTGCCGCGCTCGGCGCCGCGCGGCCGTTCGAGGGGCTGGCGGCCCGCGCACTTTCGGCATGCGCCGAGCCGGCGTTGAATCCGCTCATGGAGCTCGGAGGCGAGGCGTGGCGGGCGCTGAGGCAGGGGCTGTCGCAGGTGTTGCGCGAGGGCTCGGCACATGCCGCCCACGCAGCCGGTGCGCTCGTGCCGCAGTCGCACGTCGAGCTCGCTCTGCCGGCACGGATCGGTGACTACACGGATTTCTATACCTCCATCCACCATGCGACCGCCGTCGGTCGGCTCTTCCGCCCCGATCAACCGCTGCTGCCCAACTACAAGTGGGTGCCCATCGCCTATCACGGCCGCACGTCCTCCATCGGCGTGTCCGGCCAGCCGGTGAGGCGCCCGCACGGGCAGCTCAAGGCGCCGGGCGCCGAGCGGCCGCGGCTTGCCCCAACCGAGAGGCTCGACTACGAGCTCGAGGTCGGGGTACTCATCGGCGCAGGCAACCGCGCGGGCGAGCCGATCCCGCTCGGGCAGGCCGAGGAGCACGTATTCGGCCTGTGCCTGCTCAACGACTGGTCGGCCCGCGACGTGCAGGCCTGGGAGTACCAGCCTCTGGGCCCTTTCCTGGCCAAGAACTTCGCCACCACGATATCCCCCTGGGTGGTGACGCTGGAGGCGCTGGCGCCGTTCCGCTCGCCCTGGAGCCGCCCGAGCGCCGACCCGCAGCCGCTGCCGTATCTCGAGGGCGCCGAGATACGCTCGGCCGGAGCGATCGATCTGGCGCTGGCGGTGTGGCTCGAAACCGCCGCCATGCGCGCACGGGGCGTTCCCGCGCAGAGACTGTCGCGCTCGAACTTCCGGGACAGCTATTGGTCGATCGCGCAGATGGTGGCCCACCACACCGTGAACGGCTGCAATCTGCGCCCCGGCGACCTGTTCGGCAGCGGCACCCAGTCCGGAGCGGGAAGCGGGGAGGCCGGCTCGCTGCTCGAGCTGACCGCCGGCGGCCGCCAGCCGCTCGAGCTCACCGGCGGCGAGACGCGCACGTTTCTCGCCGACGGCGACCGGGTGATCCTCAGGGGCGAGTGTCAGCGGCAAGGATTTGCCCGCATCGGATTCGGGGAGGCCGCTGCCATCGTGCTGCCCGCGGCCTGAGCCGGCGGTGTTGAGTGCGCCCAGAATTGCACAATAGCGACAGCCAATTGCGCGTCACCGACCCGCGAGCCGGCCGGATGGCCGCCGGGTTGCGCTAAGATCGCAGCCTGAAGCGCAAGGGGCTCATTGCCCGGGGGATCGATGCAAGCAGATGGCGCCACCATGGCGCAGCCGAGCGCGTGCGTGCGCGAGAGTCTGGATCGCGGCCAGTTCGCCGAGGCGCAGCGTCGGGCTGAGCAGTTGCTCGCCTCGAGCCCCGAGGACCGCGACGGGCTGTACATGCTGGCGGTGGCGCAGCGGTTCCAGGGACATCTTGCCGAAGCGCTCGCGACCCTTCAGCGGCTCGAGGCGCTGCATCCGCAGTATTCGCGGCTGTATCAAGAGAGAGGCCACTGCCACGTCATGCAGCGTGAGGCGCAAAGCGCGATCGAGGCGTTCGAGCACGCGGTGGGGCTCAACCCTGCGCTGCCGGCGAGCTGGAAGACGCTCCAGGCCCTTTACGGGATGATGGGACGGCAGGCGGATGCCGCCAACGCCGGCGCGCACGTGGCCAAGCTCGCCTCGCTTCCCGCTGCGATCGTCACAGCCCGCAGCATGTTCGTCGACGGCGAGATCGACGCTGCGGAAAAACTCGTGCGCCAGTACCTGATGGCTCACGGAGACCACATCGAGGGCATGCGGCTGTTGGCGCAGATCGGCATGAAGCTCGACGTGCTCGACGACGCCGAGCTGCTTCTCGAGGGCGTGCTCAACCTGGAGCCACAGTACCAGGCCGCGCGCTTCGACTATGCCCAGGTGCTGCTGCAGCGGCACAAGCACCGCCAGGCGCGCGAGCAGGTACGCCTCCTGCTCGAGGCCGACCCGGACAACCGTGCCTATCAGACATTGCAGGCGACGATCTCGACCGAGCTCGGTGAGTGCGAGCGGGCGCTCGCGCTCTACGCCGAGCTGCTGCGCGAGACGCCGGATCACGCCGAGCTGCACCTCTCGATGGCGCACACCCTGAAGACGCTCGGCCGCCAGCAGGAGGCCATCGAGCAGTACCATCGCGCCGCCGAGGTCAGACCCGGCTACGGGGATGCGTACTGGAGTCTCGCGAACCTCAAGACCTACCGCTTCTCGGACGAGGAGATTGCGCGGATGCGCCGCGCGGAGGCGGCGCCCCGGGCGGCGCTCGCCGACCGGCTCCATCTGTGCTTCGCGCTCGGCAAGGCCCTGGAGGATCGCGGGCAGTACGGGGAGTCGTTCGTGTATTACGAGCGCGGCAACGCGCTGAAGAAGGGCGAGTGCCGTTATCGGCCGGAGTTCACCGAGCGCAACACCGCGTTGCAGACCGAGGTCTGCACCCGGGAGTTCTTCGAGGCGCGTGCGCAGTGGGGCTGCCCGAGCGATGCGCCGATTTTCATCGTGGGGCTGCCGCGGTCGGGCTCGACCCTCATCGAGCAGATCCTCGCCTCGCACTCGCAGGCGGAGGGCACGATGGAGCTGTCCGACATCCCGCGCCTGGTGCAGCAGCTGCGCGGCCGCGGCGGCGAGGGCGACTCGCGCTACCCGGCGGTATTGGCGGAGCTGTCGCCTGAGGACTTCGCCCGCTTCGGGGAGCGCTACCTCGCCGATACGCAGCTGTACCGGCGCGCCGGCAAGCCGCGCTTCATCGACAAGATGCCGAACAACTTCCGGCACATCGGACTGATCCACCTGATGCTGCCCCACGCACGCATCATCGATGCGCGCCGCAGCGCCATGGCGTGCTGCTTCAGCAACTTCAAGCAGCTGTTTGCCTCGGGGCAGCAGTTCACCTACTCCTTCGAGGACATCGCGCGCTACTACCGCACCTACGTCGAGCTCATGGCCCACTGGGAGCAGGCGCTGCCGGGGGCGGTGCTGCGCGTGCAGCACGAGGAGCTGGTGGCGGATTTCGAGCCGCAGGTGCGCAGGATCCTCGAGTTCTGCGGCCTGCCCTTCGAGCCCGGATGCCTGCAGTTCCACAAGACCGCGCGCCGGGTGCACACGGCGAGCTCCGAGCAGGTGCGCCGGCCGATCAACACCGAAGGGCTTGGCCAGTGGCGGCATTTCCAGCCGTGGCTCGGGCCGCTCGAGCAGGCGCTCGGAGCGCTCGCCGAAACCTGAGGGCAGGGAACGGCCGGGTGCACCGGTCAGCGGATGAGGTGGGCGCCGCGTTCAATAGTGGGACGGCCCTGAACGCAGGGCCCGTTTCACGATCCAATTCAGCATGCGCGTCGCAGCAGGATGGAGGGAGCATTATGTCAAGAACAGGACTGAACAGAGTGCGGTCGCTCGTGGCGCTGGCCGCCGCCGCGGGTCTTGCGTGCGCGCTTCCCTCGATTGCCGCGGCGGACCCGCCGCACGCGCGGCATTTCGGCGGTCACTTTGCCGGCCACGAAGGCGGGCGTGCCCGCGTACGAGGGTTTTCCGGCGGGCACCGGCCCGAGCGGGCCTCGGGCGGGGACCATTGGCACGGCACAACGGGGGGCGAGGGTCACTGGCACGCGGGCTTCGCGCCGCGCGCCGATTGGCACGGCGACCCGCGGCGCGGCGGCGACTGGGAGCGGGGACACTGGCACGCGGGCTGGGACGGCGATCACTGGCGCGCCCACGATTGGGACGGCCGCTGGCACGGGGACGACTGGCGCGGTGACTGGCACGACCCGTACTGGAGGGGCGGGGTCTGGGTCGGAGGAGACTGGGATGGCATGTACTGGCCACCGGTCGATTACGACTGGGACTATCCGTGGTTCCTGCCGGCCGTACCTTACGGGGCTGCCACGATCTGGTTCGGCAGCGTCCCGTATTACTATGTCAACCGGGTGTACTACGTCTGGAGCCCCTCCTACGATGGCTACGTGGTGGCGGACCCGCCGCCGGTCGCGGCGCCCGCGCAGCGCCCGCCGGCCGGGACAGGGCAGAGTACGAGCGGGGTGCTGAGTCTGCGCCTCATCCCGCTCAAGGGTCAGAACAGGCAGCAAACGGCCAGCGACCGGTATGCCTGTCATCAATGGGCCGTGGCCCAGAGCGGCTTCAATCCGATCAGTCCGGCACAGGACGCGCACGCCTCTGCGGCAGCGCGAAGCGGCTATCGCCGTGCGCTGACCGCGTGTCTGAACGCGCGCGGCTACAAGGTTCAATAGCCATGAGTCAGGCTGCGCCGCGAAACCGGGAGCCGTGCCGCCGCCCCTGTTCGCAGCACGGGACATGGGTCAAAATGGCCGGATGCCCCCGGCCGAACCCCTTCCCGCCCCAGACCGACCCGCCCTCCGCCAGGATGCCGGTGCGGGTCCCACCATCCTGATCTGCCGTCCCAATACGCGTCTCGGCAATACGCTGCTGATGATGCCGCTCGTCGAGGAGATCGAGTCCACTCTGCCCGGGGCCCGGGTGGATGTGCTTTCGGCCTGTCCCGCGGCCCGCGAGGTATTTCAGGCGTTCCCCGGGGTGCGCCGGGTGCACCAGCTGCCGTTCCGGGGCGTGCGCCACCCGCTGAAGTACCTGCTCACTCTGCTGCGCGTGCGCCGGACGCGATATGACTTCATCCTCGATCCCAGTCCGAACTCCTGGACGGCCCGCTTCCTCACTCGCCGGCTGCCCGGGCGGGTGAAGGTCGGCTTTACCACCCCCCGCAGGCGCCAGGGCGTCGATGTCGGCGTTCCCTTCGAGGGAGCGCCGCGTCACATGGGCGCCTATCCCGTGTACCTGCTGAGGCGTGCTTTGCTCGATCTCGATGTCGAGGCCGCCCGTGTGGACGGTGCGAAGCTCGGCATCCGGCTGACCGAGGCGGAGCGCGTCTTCGGCAAAGAGCAGCTGAGGCGCCTGATCGGTGAGGGGTCGGGCCCCGTGGTGGCGGTGGCCACACACGCCACCGGCGCGAAGCGCTTCGCGCTCGAGTGGTGGCGCGGCATGATCCAGGGGCTGACTGCGCGCCTGCCTGGCGCGCGGATCATCGAGATTCGCCCGCCGGGCGGGACCGCCTCGCTGGCGGAGCTGCCGGGCTACGCCTCGAGCCGGGTGCGGGAGGTGGCCGCGGTGATCGAGGCGGCGAGCTGCTTCGTATGCGCCGATTCGGGCCTGATGCACCTCGGCGCCGCCACGGACACCCTCACCGTGGGCTTGTTCAAAGTGACACTGCCGGCGCTTTACGCGCCGCGGCGGGGCAAGAGCTGCGCCGTGAGCGCGCGCGATGACGACCCGGATGCGGTGGCCGAGCGCATCGCCCAGCTGCTCTCGTGAGGACCGCCCGATGCACTCGCTCGTCATTCCCGTCACCCCTTTTCAACAGAACTGCTCGCTGGTGTGGGATGAGCGCGGGCAGGGGGCCGTCATCGACCCCGGCGGGGACTTGGATCGAGTGCTCGGCGAGGCCGATCGGCGTGGGCTCGTGCTCACGAAGATCCTGCTGACGCACGCGCACCTGGACCATTGCGCGGCCACCGCGCAGCTGTCTCGCGCCAGGGGGCTGCCTGTGGAGGGGCCGCAGCGCGAGGACCGGTTCTGGATCGAGGCGCTGCCGGCGCAGGCCGCGCAGTTCGGCTTTCCGCCGGCCGATCCCTTCGAGCCGGATCGGTGGCTGGAGGATGGCGATCGGGTCACCGTGGGCGATGAGACGCTCGAGGTCCTGCACTGCCCCGGCCATACGCCCGGGCATGTCGTGTTCTTCCATCGCGGGCAGCGTTGCGCGTGGGTGGGCGATGTGTTGTTCGCCGGCTCGATCGGGCGAACCGACTTCCCCCGCGGAGACCACGCGACCTTGATCCGCTCCATTCGGGAGCGGCTGTTCCCTCTGGGGGACGATGTACGCTTCATCCCCGGCCACGGACCGGCCTCTACCTTCGGCGCCGAGCGCCGCTCCAATCCGTTCGTCGCCGACCGGCTGTTCGCCGCGAATGGATAGCGCCGCCGTGGCCCGGTGCTGACGGTGGTGACGCTGATCGGGGTGGGCCATCGTGGTGACGCCCGCCCTGCCGGCCTTCACGAGGTGGGGGTGACCGTGCGCCGGATGCGTGCAGGTCTCGACTCGATGCGACAGCCGGCTTGACAACAGCGGGGTTAGCCGGTTCGATGCATGTTGCGAGGCAATCATCGGCCCCGCGGACCTGCCGGGGCTGAGCGAGGTGAGCGTGGCGGATCGTTGCGGCCTGTCGGCCTGCATCATTACCTACAACGAGCAGGATCGCATCGAGGCGTGCGTGCGCTCGGTGAGCTTCTGCGACGAGGTGATCGTCGTGGACTCGCATTCCACGGACGCGACCCGCGCGCGGGCCGAGGCGCTCGGTGCACGGGTGATTGAGCGCGACTGGCCCGGCTATCGCTCGCAGAAGCAGTTCGCCGTGGAGGCGGCGGGCAACGATTGGGTGTTGTGTGTGGACGCCGACGAGCGCGTGAGTGAGCCGCTGCGCACGGAGATCGAGCGGCTGCGCAGCCGTGGCTTCGAGGGCTTCGCCGGCTGGTCCATTCCGCGCATCACCGAGTATTTTGGCCGCTTCCTTCGCCACGGCAACGCCTATCCGGACCGGCTGGTGCGCCTGTTCGACCGGCGGCGCGGTCATTGGGCGGGGGAGGAGATCCACGAGAACACCCGCATCGACGGGCCGGTCGGCCGGCTGCACGGGCACCTCGAGCATTTCTCCTACCGCAGCCTCACGGATCATCACCTGCGCATGCAGCGCTATGCGGAGCTGATGGCCGGGGCCCTGCATGCGCGCGGCAAGCGCTGCGGACTCGGCAAGGTGCTGGTCAATCCCGCGTGGCGGTTCGTGCGCGGCTACGTGCTGCGGTTGGGCTTTCTCGACGGCTGGCGCGGGATGGTGTTCGCGCTGGTGGAGTCCAACTACGTGCGCCGCAAATACCTGCACCTGTACATCCGCGGGCGCGGACTGCCGGACTGAGCGATTTCCATCCTCATGGCGGCGGGGCATGCCCCGCCGCGCGCCAGCGGCGGATCAGCCGCGGCAGAAGCGCCGCGGTGGCAAGCAGTGCCAGCGCCAGCAGCCCCTTGCGGACGAGCCCTGAGCTGCCGGCGGCCGCCTCGCGCCCGGCGTAGCCGAGATAAGTGTAGGCGAACGTCGCCGGCAGCATGGCGAGATACGAGGCGACGACATAGCGCGACAGGCGGATGCGGGTCAGCCCGAGGGCGTAGTTGAGCAGGTTGAAGGGAATCAGCGGCACCAGGCGCACGAACGCCACGAACCGCCAGTCCTCGCGCTCGACTCCCTCGATGAGCTGCTCGGCGCGGCCGCCGACGCGCCGGCGCACCCAGTCCGCCGCCAAGTGGCGGGAGGTGAGAAACGCCCCCGTTGCCCCGAGGGTCGCGCCGGTCAGGTTGTAGAAAGTGCCGGCGAGCGGCCCGAACAGTGCTCCGCCGGCCAGGGTGAGCACCGACCCGGGGGCGAAGGCCACGGCCGCGATGGCATAGAGCGCCATGAACGCGAGCGGCGCCCAGGGACCGGCCGCATGCACCGCCTGTGTCAGGGCATGGGCGTTGAGTTCGCCCCGGTGCAGGTAGGCCCACGCACCGATGCCGCCGAGCAGACCGATGAGACCGATCCGCAGCCACCTCGCCGATACGGTCGTCATGGTGGAGGCCCCCATGAGCGGCGATTGATCGCGTAGCCGGCCGCGCCGCCGATGAAGGGTATGGCCAGCATGCCCGGCAGCCAGGTGCACAGTCTCGGTCCCCTGAACGTGCGGATGCCTATGGTCATGGCCTCGTGCCCGGCGCGCGGCTGAGGGCGGTAAGTGCCGAACAGCCGGTCCCACCACGGCACGTTGAACCCGAAGTTGCTGTTGGTTTCATCCGCCTCGATGGAATGATGCACGCGGTGCATGTCCGGCGTGACGACCAGCCAGCGCAGCAGCCGGTCGGTGGCGGCCGGCACCCGCACATTGCCGTGATTGAACATCGAGGTGGCGTTCAGCAGCACCTCGAAGATCACCACCGACGCCACCGGCGCGCCCAGCAGCACGATGGCCGCCAGCTTGATGAGCAGAGACAGGAGGATTTCCAGCGGGTGAAAGCGCAGGCCCGTGGTGACGTCGAAGTCGAGGTCGGCGTGATGCACCCGGTGCAATCGCCAAAACACCGGCACGGCGTGAAGCATGACGTGCTGCAGGTAGATGGTGAGGTCGAGCGCGAGGACGGCGACCACGACGGCCGGCGCGGCGGAAAGATGCGCCAGCGCGAGCAGCCCCCAGCCGTGGGCCGCGGCGAATGCCGCCGCCCCCACCGCCGCGGCCGGGAAGATGAGGCGCACGAGCAGGCTGTTCAGGACGACGAGCGCCAGGTTGGCGGTCCAGCGCCGCCCCTGCGGCGCGCTGCGGGGCCGGCGTGGCGAGAGCACTTCCCACAACGCCATGAGGGCGAAGACACCCAGGAAGCTTCCAAGGCGGATCGAGCCCGGGTGGTTGGCGATGAATGGGCTGAGGGGCACGGCTTGAGTCGGCAAGGCCTCTGAGGAGGTCAGCCGATGATAGGCACGGATCGCACGAACGTCATCCGCAAGAGCGGCCGGCGCACGGACGCACCGCAGCCGGCGTCACGGGGCGGTCACAATGTGCCGCTAGAGTGCCGCCC
>OFHJ01000075.1_pt1 | contig 39703 bp, 24 predicted proteins | sample 1522001 | NCBI WGS metagenome assembly OFHJ01 (sample SAMEA2464838, study PRJEB22497) | soil metagenome | biome: Grassland; feature: Farmland; material: Clay | place: Australia | collected 2013-02-01 | depth 1.2 m | reverse complement strand
TATTTTCGCACAACACCCTTTACGGCACGGCTCCGGCGGTGCACCGTAACGCTCCATGGCGATTCGAAAGAAAACCACCTCCGGCCTTGCTCGCACCGCGGCCGGCAAACGCGCCCTGGGCAAACGCGCCCTGGGCAAACGCAGCCAGGGGAAACGGACCCGGGGCAAGCTGGCCCCCGGCAGCGAGGCGCGCGGCCTCACCGCCGCCGAGGTCGCCATGACGGTCGACGCCGCCGAGGTGGCGCCGCTTGCGGCATGGGTGCGCGAGTCGGGCGGGACAGCGATCGGTGCTTACCGCGACCCGCTCGGCGGACGGCCCCTGCTGCTGGCTTCGTTACCGCTCGGCGCCGTGCAGCCCACCCCGTTCCAGCGCGATCTGTCGCCCACGCACACGAAACGCCTGGCGGAGCGCATCGGCGAGGCCGGCGCATTTCTCGATCCGTTGATCGTGGTGCGCGGCGAGGACGGGAAGCTGTGGACGCCGAACGGCCGGCACCGGCTCGCCTCCGCCAAGGTGCTCGGGCTGCGGCAGATCACGGCTTTGATCTCCCCCGACGAGGCGCTCGCCTACCGCATCCTGGCGCTGAACACCGAGAAGGCGCACAACCTGCGCGACCGCAGCCTCGAGGTCATCCGTATGGCGCGCAGCCTCGCCCGCAAGGACAAGCGCTCGAGCGAGGCCTCCCGGGCCGCGGAGTTCGAGTCGCCCGAGCTGCTCACTCTCGGGGTGGTCTACGAGCGGTCGGGGCGCTTCGCCGGCGGCGCCTACAGCGCGTTTTTGAAAAAAGTGGACCGCTTCAGCGACCGGCCGCTCGCCGCCAGCCTGCGCCAGCGCGAAGACTACGCCGCCCGGCTGCTGGACATCGACACGCAGGTCAAGCGCATCGTCGAGGCGCTGCACACAAAGGGATTCCGTTCACCGTACCTGCGCAACTATGTGGTCGCTCGCGCCAACCCCGTACGCTTCCACAAGGCCCGCAAAGACGGTGAGCCGCCGATGCCGCTCGCGCAGGCCCTGACGCGCATGCTCGCGGCAGCCCGCGCTTTCAAGCTCGACTCGGTGTCCCACGCCGATCTGGCGTGGGTGGCCGTCGGCGCGGCCACCCAGGAATGAGACGCGAGCGGGCGCCTCTCAGCTGATCAGCCTGATCGGCACGCGCGGCGCGCGCCAGATCTCCTCGGCATACTCGCGGACCGTCCGGTCCGAGGAGAACACGCCCGAACGGGCGACGTTGAGGATCGACATGCGGCTCCAGCGCCGCTCGTCCTCGTAAGCCCGCCCGACCCGATGCTGGCACTCGAGGTATGACTGGAAGTCGGCGAGCACCATGTACGGATCCCAGCGGAGCAGTCCCTCGAGGATTGCCCGGAACTGCTCGGCATCGCCGCGGGAGAAGAACCCTTCGCCGATGAGATCGAGCGCCTGGCGCAGCTGCGCGTTGCCCTCGCACAGCTCGGCCGGCCGATAGCCGCCCGCGCGCAGCCGCTCGACCTCGGCGGCGGTGAGCCCGAACATGAAGATGTTCTCCGCGCCCACCTCCCGGCAGATTTCGATGTTGGCGCCGTCCTGGGTGCCGATGGTGAGCGCCCCGTTCATGCAGAACTTCATGTTGCCGGTCCCGGAAGCCTCCTTGCCCGCGGTCGAGATCTGCTCGGAGAGCTCGGCGGCCGGATAGACCCGCTGGCCGTTCTTGACGTTGAAGTTTGGAAGGAACACGACCTTCAGGCGGTCGCGCACCGAAGGGTCCCGGTTCACCACCTCGCCGACCGAGTTGATCAGCTTGATGATGAGCTTGGCGATGTGATAGCCGGGGGCGGCCTTGCCGCCGAAGATGAACGTACGCGGCAAGATCTCGGCGCCGGGGTCGGATTTCAGCCTGTGATACAGCGCCACGATGTGCAGCACGTTGAGATGCTGACGCTTGTATTCGTGGATCCGCTTGACCTGAACGTCGAACAGCGAGCCCGGATCGACCGCGACGCCGGTTCCCTTATGCGCATGAGCCGCGAGATCCTCCTTGTTCGCGCGCTTTATCCGCCGCCACCTGTCCTGAAACGCCGGATCGTCGGCGAAGCGCTCCAGCTCGCGCAGCCGTGTCAGATCCGTGATCCATCCGTCGCCGATGGCCTCGCAGATGAGGGCGGCGAGGCGCGGATTGTTGAGCGACAGCCAGCGCCGGGGCGTCACGCCGTTGGTCTTGTTGCTGAACTTCTCGGGCCAGAAATCGTGGAAGTCCTTCAGCACACTCTCTTTCAGCAGCCCCGTGTGCAGATCGGCCACGCCGTTGACCGCATGACTGCCCACACAGGCGAGGTGCGCCATGCGCACATACCGAGGCCCGCGCTCGTCGATGAGCGACAGGCGCGCAATCCGCTCGATGTCGCCGAAGAAGCGGATCCGCGCCTCGTCGAGGAAGCGCGCATTGATCTCGTAGATGATCTGCAGGTGCCGGGGCAGGACTTTCGCAAATACCGCCAGAGGCCAGTGCTCGAGCGCCTCGGGCAGCAGCGTATGATTCGTATAGGCGAAAGTCCGGCGGGTGATGGACCATGCCGGATCCCATTCGAGCCCGTGCTCGTCGACCAGCAGCCGCATGAGCTCGGCGACCGCGATCGCCGGATGCGTGTCGTTGAGTTGAACGGCGAACTTCTCGTGAAAGCGCGTAACCGGAATATGCTGCACGCGCAGTATGCGCAGCATGTCCTGCAGCGAGCAGCACACGAAGAAGTACTGCTGCTCCAGCCTGAGCTCCTTGCCCTGGATCGGCTCGTCGTTCGGGTAGAGCACCTTGCTCAGGTTTTCCGAGACGACCTTTTGCTGGACGGCGCCATAATAGTCGCCGCGGTTGAACACGGCGAAGTCGAACGACTCCGGCGCCTCGGCCCGCCACAGCCGCAGCGTGTTGGCGGTGTTGACGCGGTACCCCAGGATCGGCGTGTCGTAGGGAACGCCGTTGACGATCCGATGGGGGATCCAACGCACCCGGGCGCGCCCGTCGCTGTCGAAATACGTCTCGGTGTGGCCGCCGAGCTTGACTTCGACGGCCCATTCCGGTCGCACGATCTCCCAGGGATTGCCGACGCTCAGCCACTTGTCGGTACGCTCGACCTGCCAGCCATCGGCGACTTCCTGGTGGAAGATGCCGAATTCGTAGCGAATCCCGTAGCCGATCGTCGGAATCTCGAGAGTCGCCATCGAGTCGAGGAAGCAGGCGGCCAGACGTCCCAGACCGCCATTGCCGAGCCCCGGCTCCTCCTCGCACTCCATCAGCAGCTGCAGATCGAGGCCGAGATCCGCGACGGCGTCGCGAGCCAGATCGACGATCCCCAGGTTCAGCAGATTGTTGCCGAGCTGCGGACCCAACAGGAATTCGGCCGACAGGTACGAGACGGTGCGCGATCCCTGCGAGGTGTACGCGTCGGCGGTGCTGATCCAGTGATGCATCATGCGGTCGCGCACGGTGTACGCGAGCGCCATGTAATAGTCGTGCCGCGTCGCGAGCGCCGGCGTCTTGCCTTGCACGCAGAACAGGTTGTCGAGGAAGGCCTGCTTGAAGCCCTCCCGGTTCAGCGCACCTTGCGCTTCCCCGCTACGGGCCGGCTCACCCAGGTCAAGGACACGGACATTCATGGTTGCGGATCACCCCGGGCCGGGAGAGTGCAAGATCCATGCGCGGCGCGACACCCTGGACTCGGACCGGGAAGCAAACTGGAATGAAATCCGCAGCTTGCGAGTCAGCCGCCTCCGCCCGAGACGGGCGCGGACCGCCGGGCGAGCACCGTGCAGCGCACCGTCGTGGTGCCGACCGGCGGGAGCCGCACCGGGATGGTGCAGGGGTCCGAGCCGGCGAGCGCGGACCGATTCGGGCCGCATGGGCTCAGTTGCGGACCGGCAGATGCGCCGCCTTCGCCAGCCACTGCGCCGCCTGCGCGGGCGTGCGCTTGCCGCTCGACCGGTCCACCATGTAATTGGCCCGGCGCATCAGCTTGATCGGGATCGCGCCGATGAGCGGCTCGAGCGCGCGCCTGAGCAATGGGTCGAAGGCGTGCTTCGGGGAAATCAGGATCACCGCGTCGTACGGCGGAATCGCGTGCAACGGGTCCTTCAGCACCACGAGATGATCCGCGGCGATGCGCCCATCGCTGGAAAAGGCCGAGATGACGTCGACCGCGCCGCTCATGAGCGCCTTATACATGAAGGTGGGCTCGTATGAGCGCTGGGCACGGAAATGAAGGCCATACCGCGCCTTCAGCATCCGCCACTCGGGGCGGGCAAAGAACTCCAGGTCGCCGCCGATGGTGAGCTCGGGGGCGACCCGCGCCAGATCCCGAATGGTATGGATCCCGAGCCTCGCCGCCTCGCCGCGCCGCATCGCCAGCGCGTAGGAGTTCTCGAAGCCAAGAGGCCCGAGCAGCACCACGCCGTAGCGGCGGCGCAGCTGCACGCGCAGGTCCTGGAGCATCCGCTCGCGGCCGGGCATGTCGGTTCGATGCAGGATGTTGGTCCACAGCGTTCCTGTGTAGTCGACGTACGTGTCGATGTCGTTCGCCGCCAGCGCGCGGAAGGCGAACACCGAGCCGAGATCGGCTCGCTCCCGCACCGCCTGGCCCTGCGCACGGATACGGCCGGAGATGAGCGAGGCGAGAATGTACTGCTCGGAGAAGTCCTTCGCGCCGACGACATAGCCGGTGTCGCCGCTTGAGCGCAGGGGAACGGCACCGGCCGCCGCCACGCCGAGCAGCAGCAGACCCACACCGGCCCAGGCGAACCCGGGCCGGCGGCGCCCGAGGCCGAACTCGACCAGCGCCAGCAGCTGGTCGGTGAGCAACGCGAGCGCGACCGCCACCCCGCAGCCGAACAGCACCCACACCCAGTCCTCCACCTGCAGCCCGGTGAAGATGTAATTGCCGAGACTGGTCTGACCGACGGGAGTCGCGAGCGTCGCCGTGCCGATCACCCACACCGCCGAGGTGCGCAAGCCCGCCATGAGCATCGGCGCGGCGAGCGGCAGCTCGACCCGCAGCAGCCGCTGGCGGTCGGTCATGCCGACGCCGCTGGCGGCCTGGAGGATCGCCGGGTCGATGTTGAGGATGCCGGTGATGCCGTTGCGCAGGATGGGCAGGATGGAGTAGAGCGTCAGGGCGAGAAGCGAGGGCAGGAATCCAAGCGCCGGGAAGCCGACTCCGAACAGGTGCTTGCACAGCGAAGACAGGCCGAGCAGCACCGGATAGAACAGCGCGAGCAGCGCGATGCTCGGCACCGTCTGGATGAGGCTCGCCACCGCCAACACCGGCCAGCGTACGCGCGCGCTGCGCCGCGCGGCGATGAGCAGCGGCAGGCTCACGAGCAGCCCCAGGGCGAGCGAGGCCGCGCTGAGCAGCACATGCTGGCTGAGGTAGTCGGGCAGTACGCGCAGCGCCGAGCTCAGGCGCTCATTCACGTGCGCGTTCCTCGACCAGCGCCCGCACACGCTCCGCCTGGCGGCGCGGCATGTCCATCAGGGTGCGCACTTCCGGATCGGGATGGCCGCTCAGCAGGTCGTGCGGCTCGCCGTCGGCGACGATGGCCCCGGCGCGCATGACCACGATGCGGTCCGCGAGCAGAACCGCCTCCAGGATGTCGTGAGTGACCATGAGCGTGGTCAGACGCATGCTCTCGTGGAGGCGGCGGTACTCCGAGCCGAGCGCGTCGCGTGTGACCGGATCGAGCGCTCCGAACGGCTCGTCCATCAACATGATGTACGGCCGGGCCGCCAGCGCCCGCGCTATCCCGACACGCTGGCGCTGGCCGCCGGAGAGCTCCGCGGGCAGGCGCGCGAGATACGTTCGCGGCAGCGCGACGAGATCGATGAGCTCCTCGACCCGGGCCTGGACCTCGGGCTCCGGCCAGCCGATGAGCCTCGGGGTGATCCCGATGTTCTCGGCGATGCTCATGTGCGGAAACAGCCCGATTCCCTGGAACACGTACCCGATCCGCCGGCGCAGCGCGTGGGGCGCGACTGTACGCACGGGTTCCTCGTCGATGAGGACTTCGCCTTCCTCCGGCTCGATCAGCCGGTTGAGTGTCTTCAGCAGCGTCGTCTTGCCCGACCCCGAATCGCCGACGATCGCCACGAAAGTGCGCGCCGGCACCCGCAGACTGACGCGCCGTACGGCGAAACTCGCTCCTCCGTCGAATGTCTTCGAGACATTCTCGACGGCGATCACGCCGGGTGCCCGGCGCGGCTAGTCATATGACGGCGCGCGCAGGACCCGAGTCTGCTTGCCGCGCCCGACACGCACGTAGTGCGTGCCGACCGTGCGATTGCGCCCGCTGACCACCTTGACGATCTCCCCGAGCGGCGCGGCCTGCACGTCCTCGCGCGGCCGCGAGACGAACAGCTCCGCCTGGAAGCGGCCCTCGGACTCCAGGCCGGAGGTATCGATGCCGAGCTTCTCGAGATTGCCCAGGCAATCGGTGAATTCGTCCACGTCGCGGAATCGGCGTTGAACGAAGGTCGCCCCGGCGAGGCGCTCAGTGACGAGCCCGCGCCTGGCAAGCTCCGCCGCAATGGCCTCGTAGGGAAACATGCGCAGCACGAACGACACGACCCAGGGCGGGCGGTCCATCGGCTCGAGGATGGCGCGGAAGGTGCGCTCGGTCACATAGCCGACACAACCGGTCGACAAGACGACGTCGGCGCGGCGGATCCGCTCGATGTCGCGAGGCGCCGGGGCGGCGGACTCGAAGTTGGCGACGATGCCCTCCTCGAGCAGGCCGACCGAGACCGCATAGCGCACCGCCGGCGCCGACACGTCGAGGCCGATGAAACGCGCGACGCCGGTCTCCGGCCAGCCGGCATAGTAGTTGCGATCGAGGCGCGCCAGATCGTCGGCGCTGAGTGCGGCCATGTCGGCGTTGGCGTAGCGCCTGCGCAGTCTGCGGAAACTCAGCGGATAGCGGTGCACGGCTGCGTTGATACCATACGAGCACCCGATGTCGAGCACAGTGGGGACGGTGTCGTAACGGCGTTTCCTGGCCGAGAGAATCTGCCGGATGATCGGTGCGGCCACGTCCGGGATCATGTAGTCGAGCGCGCCGAGCACGGAAAAATAGCCGCGCGGATCATCTTGCAGGTATATGTCGTCGAAGTTCGCCTTCGACGCGTTGAGGCTGGCGAAAGGTTGCATAATGACCTCCTGCGCGATCAGTGGGCGCCAGCGCGCTGATCGATCATTTAGAATGAGCGGGCAGCCGGTCCGATCGGCCGCAAGTGCACCGCCGAGAATAGTTGCTTCCAGACCACAATGCAACCCTGGCCGCCGCGCAGCGGGACTCAACAGACCCGAAATCCGGCGCCCACCGCGGCTAAAGTGACCGGCGCGTCGAGCACTCATGACAACACAACGCGCGAGCCCCCTATGAAGCGATTGGCGCAGGTTGCGGGGAAACGTGGTTGCGCTATGCTTCCGATGTGACACACCTCGGTCAGCATCTGCTCTCGGTCCTGCCCATCCTGCGCAACACGCCGTTCGCCTGGCTGCGGGCGCTCGCCACCGCCGTCGTTGTTTTTGGCGCCTTGATGCTGACCAGACGCTTCGTGCGCGGCTACGAGCGGCGCCTCGGGTCGGCCGGGCGCGCCGACCTCATGGCCATGACCTTCCAGGTAATGAGCCGCACGACGATGTTCTTTCTGCTTTCGGTCTCGATCTTCGTCGGCCTGCAGTTCTTCCTCTGGCCGGTGCGCGAGCACAAGGCGATCAACGATGCGATGACCGTGGTGGTCTTCTGGCAGGTGGGCGTGTGGGGAAGCGCGACGATCTCCGCGTGGCTGGACCACAAGCGCCGTGGGCAGCGCCCCGACAACCTTGCCGCGACCAGCTCGCTCGGGGTCGTTGGATTCATCGGCAAGGCCGTCGTCTGGACGATGGCCTTTCTGCTGGCGCTCGAGAACCTGGGCGTGGACATCACGACCCTGGTGGCGGGCCTCGGCGTGGGCGGCGTGGCGGTGGCGCTGGCTATGCAGAACATTCTCGGCGACCTGTTCGCCTCGCTGTCGATCACCTTCGACCAGCCGTTCTTCGTCGGCGATTTCATCACGCTGGACAGCTTCCAGGGCACCGTCGAGCACATCGGCGTCAAAAGCACGCGCCTGAGCAGCATCTCCGGCGAACAGATCGTGCTGTCGAACTCCGACCTGCTCAAGAGCCGCCTGCGCAACTACGGCCGGATGCATGAGCGGCGCGTGCTGTTCACGATCGGGGTGATCTACGAGACGCCCGTGGAACTGCTGGAGCGGATTCCGCAGATCCTGCGCGCCATCATCGAGGGGATCGCGGACACCCGCTTCGACCGCTGCCATTTCTCGAACCACAACAGCGCGTCGCTCGACTTCGAGACCGTCTATTACGTGCTCACCGCGGACTACAAGCGCCACATGGACATCCAGCAGGACATTCGCCTGAAGCTTCACCGGGAGTTCGCGCGACTGGGCATCGAGTTCGCCTATCCGACGCAGCGCCTGATCATGGAGCGGGCCGCAGCGGCGGCGGCGCAGCGGCCCGCCCCACCGTGAGCCCGGTCCCCGGGATCCGCGGCGGCGCCCGGCCCGCTCCGCCGGGTCTAAATTTTCCTGAAACCCCCGAAAAGGCCCCCGGCGGGATTGACCGCAAGCGACAGACGGCTATCATCGGACTCATATCGGCGGTCTAGACCGCACGTGCCGTCCTGGGCCAGAGGCAGGGCAGGCGCCGCGATCCGCCTCATCACTTCTTAGAGTCCGCGGGAGCCATCGGTAACGCACGTCCCCATCCGGGGGGTGCCGCCGGTGCGAGGGAGTTCGCGCCCGCGAATGTTGCCCATCGGTTCGCCGTGCGAGCAGGCGGCGCGGCGCGGCGGTATCCGCCGAGAGAGCACGCACCGCCTCCGCGACCACGGGAACCGCTGGGATGGCCGGCCATACGGCGCCCCTGGCGGTTTGGCCGGTTCCATCAACTTATGAGGCCGATCATGCGACACCAGCGCACGCCCCGGGGCGTCCCCCCGGGCCAATCGCGCCGCCCGCCGGGCGCCCCCGCGAAACAGGGACTCTACGACCCGTGGTACGAGCACGAGTCCTGCGGCGTGGGCTTCGTGGTGGACATCAAGGGCCGCAAATCGCACCGCATCCTCGAGCAAGCCATCGAGGTGCTGCGCAACCTCGATCATCGGGGCGCCTGCGGCTGCGAGGCCAATACCGGCGACGGCGCCGGCGTGCTCATCCAGATGCCGCATGCCTTCCTTCGAGAGGTCGCACGCAAAAGCCACCTGCAGCTGCCCGGTCCGGGCGAGTATGGCAGCGGCCTGATCTTCATGCCGCGCAACCCGACCCTGCGGCGGCGCATCGTCGAGGTATTCGAGCACATCGTGCAGTCCGAGGGCCAGGTCGTGCTCGGCTGGCGCACGGTGCCCACGAACAACGCCTCGCTCGGCGAAACCGCCCGCTCGGGGGAGCCGTTCATCCGGCAGGTGTTCATCGGGCGCGGTCCCGAGGTCAGGGACGAGACGGAGTTCGAGCGCAAGCTGTTCATCATCAGGAAGCGCGCCTACAGCGAGATCCGCGAGTCCACCATCGGCGGAGCGGAGTACTGGTACGTCTGCAGCCTCTCGCACAAGACGATCGTCTACAAGGGGATGCTGCTCACCGAGCAGCTCACCCGCTACTACCAGGACCTCAGGGACCCGGCGGTCGAGACAGCGCTCGCCGTGGTGCACTCGCGCTTCAGCACCAACACCTTCCCCAGCTGGGACCGGGCGCACCCCTACCGCTATCTCGCCCACAACGGCGAGATCAACACGCTGCGCGGCAACTTCAACTGGATGAAGGCCCGCGAGGCGCTGTTCGAGTCGGAGGTGTTTGGCGAGGACACGGACAAGATCCAGCCGGTCGTCAATCCGAACGGAAGCGACTCGGCCATGCTCGACAATACGCTCGAGCTCCTGGTGCTCTCGGGCCGCTCCCTGGCGCACGCCATGATGATGCTGATCCCGGAGCCCTGGTCCAACCACGAGACGATGGACGATGACCGCCGGGCGTTCTACCAGTTTCACTCCAGCCTGATGGAGCCATGGGACGGACCGGCGTCCATCGCGTTCACCGACGGCAAGCAGATCGGGGCGGTGCTCGATCGCAACGGCCTCAGGCCTTCGCGCTACTACGTCACCCGCGACGGGCTGGTCATCATGGCTTCCGAGGCCGGCGTGCTCGAGGTGGCGCCCGAGGACGTGGTGCAGAAGGGCAGGCTGCAGCCCGGGCGGATGTTCCTCGTCGATACCGAGCAGGGGCGCATCATCGACGACGAGGAGATCAAGCGTACCGTCAGCGCACAACAGCCCTACCGGCAGTGGCTCGACCAGCACCTGGTATATCTGATGGATCTGTCACCGGCGACCGAGCTGCCGGCCTCCGATCTGGAGACGCTGCTCGAGCGTCAGATCGCCTTCGGCTATACATTCGAGGATCAGCGGCTGCTGCTCGCGCCCATGGCGCGAAACGGCGTCGAGGCGCTCGGCTCGATGGGCAACGATGCGCCGCTCGCAGCGCTCTCGGACCGGCCGCGCCTGCTCTATGACTACTTCAAGCAGCTGTTCGCGCAGGTCACCAATCCGCCGATCGACTGCATCCGCGAGGAGCTGATCACCGCCTCGGAAGTGTGGCTCGGCTCGGAAGGAAACCTGCTCGAGCCGCAGCCCTCGGACTGCCGGCGGCTCGAGCTCAAGGGACCCATCCTCACCAACGAGGAGTTCGCCAGGATCCGGCGCATGGCGCTGCCGGGCCTGAAGGTCGGGGCGCTGTCCATCCTCTTCCGCGCCACCCGCGGCGAGAAAGGCCTCACCAAGTCGATGGAGGAGCTGTGCCTGGCGGCCCGCCGCCTGATCGAGGACGAGGAAGTCAACATTCTGGTGCTGAGCGACCGGGGGGTGACTCGGAATTTTGCCGCGGTGCCGGCGCTGCTGGCGGTGAGCGGTCTGCACCACTACCTCATCCGCGAGGGCCTGCGCACCCGCGTCAGCATCGTGCTCGAGACCGGCGAGGCGCGCGAGGTCCATCACTTCGCGCTGCTCATCGGCTACGGCTGCTCCGCGGTCAATCCGTACCTCGCTTTCGAAACACTGGAGAGCATGATCCGCGAGGGCCTGGTCACCAACGTCGATACCTCTCTGGCGTGCAAGAACTACGTCAAGGCCGCCACCAAGGGCGTGATCAAGATCATGTCCAAGATGGGCATCTCGGCGGTGCAGAGCTATCACGGCGCCCAGGTGTTCGAGGCCGTGGGCCTGCGTCAGGACGTGATCGATGAATACTTCACCTGGACCGCCTCGCGCATCGGCGGCGTCGGCATGGACATCATCGCGCAGGAGGTGCTGATGCGGCACCGCGCGGCCTTCCCGGCGCGCAAGACGAACGGGCACGCGCTTGCCGCCGGCGGCCAGTACCAGTGGCGCGCCGACGGCGAGCATCACCTGTTCAACCCCGAGTCCATCCACCGCCTGCAGAAGGCGGTGCGCACGAACAGCTATGAGACATACAAGTCCTACGCCAGGCTGATCGACGACCAGTCGAGACAGCTCGCGACCTTGCGCGGGTTGATGGAGTTCGTGCCCTTCGAGTCCGTGCCCGTCGAGGAGGTCGAGCCCGTCGAGAGCATCCTCGAGCGCTTCAAGTCGGGGGCCATCTCCTACGGCGCGATCAGCCAGGAGGCCCATGAGACGCTCGCCATCGCCATGAACCGCGTCGGCGGCAAGAGCAACACCGGCGAAGGCGGCGAGGACCCCGCGCGCTATGTCCCCGACCCCAACGGCGACTCGCGAAACAGCGCCATCAAGCAGGTGGCCTCGGGACGCTTCGGCGTCACCAGCGAGTACCTGGTCAACGCCCGGGAGCTGCAGATCAAGATGGCCCAGGGCGCCAAGCCCGGCGAGGGGGGACAGCTGCCCGGCAGCAAGGTCTACCCGTGGATCGCCAAAACACGCCACACCACCGCGGGCGTCGGACTGATCTCCCCGCCGCCGCATCACGACATCTACTCCATCGAGGATCTGGCCGAGCTGATCCACGACCTGAAGAACGCCAACCGCGAGGCGCGGATCAGCGTGAAGCTGGTTTCCGAAGTGGGTGTGGGCACCATCGCCGCGGGAGTCGCCAAAGCGCATGCGGACGTGGTGCTGATCAGCGGCTACGACGGCGGCACGGGCGCCTCGCCGCAGACCTCCATCACTCATGCCGGCCTGCCGTGGGAGCTCGGCGTCGCGGAAACCCACCAGACCCTGGTGCTGAACAATCTGCGCAGCCGCATCGCGGTGGAAACCGACGGGCAGCTGAAAACCGGCCGTGACGTCGTCGTCGCAGCGCTGCTCGGCGCGGAAGAGTTCGGCTTCGCCACCGCCCCGCTGGTGGCGATGGGCTGCATCATGATGCGTGTCTGCCATCTCAACACCTGTCCGGCGGGGATCGCGACCCAGGATCCCCGGCTGCGCGAGAAGTTCGCCGGCAAACCCGAGCACGTCGTCAACTTCATGCGCTTCATCGCACAGGACGTGCGCGAGCTCATGGCCGGGCTCGGGTTCCGCACCGTGGAGGAGATGGTCGGCCGGGTGGACCGCCTGCGCATGAAGAAGGCCGTGGACCACTGGAAGGCCCAGGGCTTCGACTTCGGCCACATCCTGTATCAGCCCGATGTCGGCGAGGAAGTGGGCCGTTTCCGGCAGATCGAGCAGGATCATGGCCTGGAGAAGTCTCTCGACCTGACCGAGCTGCTGCGCCTCTGCCGGCCCGCCATCGAGCACGGCGAGAGGGTGAGCGCGGAGCTGTCGATTCGCAACGTCAATCGCGTGGTCGGGACCATCACTGGCAGCGAAGTGACCCGCAGGCACGGACCCGCGGGCCTGCCCGAGGACACCATCCGCATCCATTTCAAGGGCACCGCCGGGCAGAGCTTCGGCGCGTTCATGCCGCGCGGGATGACCTTCGTACTCGAAGGCGATGCCAATGACCACCTGGGCAAGGGTCTCTCGGGCGGGCGGCTCATCGTATTCCCGCCCGCCGGCTCGCCGTTCGCTCCGGAGGAGAACATCATCATCGGAAACGTCGGCCTGTACGGCGCCACCGGCGGCGAAGCCTATATCCGCGGCATGGCCGGCGAGCGCTTCGCGGTACGCAACAGCGGCGCCGATGCGGTCGTGGAAGCGGTGGGCGATCACGGCTGCGAGTACATGACCGGCGGCCACGTGGTCGTCCTCGGACACACGGGACGCAACTTCGGCGCCGGCATGTCGGGCGGCGTCGCCTATGTGCTCGATGAGGCCGGCGAGTTCCCCTCACGCGTGAACATGCAGATGGTCGGGCTCGAGCCCCTCGAGGACCCGCGGCAGGTCGCCCGCGTGCGCGCCATGATCGAGCGGCACCGCGATTTCACCGGCAGCGCCCGCGCCGGCTACGTGCTCGAGAACTGGGAGCGCCTGCTGCCGCAGTTCGTGTGCGTGGTGCCCAAGGACTTCAAGCGCGCCCTGGCCTCGCTAGAGTGCGCCCACAGCCAGGGTTTGAGCGGGGACGAGGCCGTCATGGTGGCCTTCGAGCAGAACGCGCGCGACCTGGCGCGCGTCGGCGGAAACTAGTATGAAGCGCTGGATCCGGGCATCGTGCCCGACCCAGCGCGCGGCGTGCAAAAGGCGCGACTTTTGCACGCCGCGCGCCGCCTACGGCGGCGGGCACGTCCGTGTGCCTGGCCTACGGGCTCGTGCCGCTTCACGACCCGGGGTCGGCAGCCGACCGATGCGCAACTTGGTAGCCTTGTGTGATTGTTGAGAGAATATGGGCAAGCCGACTGGATTCATCGAATATCTGCGCGAACTGCCGGTGGACCGCACGCCGACCGAGCGTGTGCGCGACTGGCGGGAATTCCACCATCACATGGACGAGAAACGCCTGCGCAACCAGGCCGCCCGCTGCATGGACTGCGGGGTGCCGTTCTGCCACACCGGCAAGCTCGTCTCGGGCATGGCATCCGGTTGCCCCATCCACAACCTGATCCCGGAGTGGAATGACCTCCTCTACCGCGGCCTGTGGCGCGAGGCGCTGGAGCGGCTCCTCAAAACCAACAATTTCCCCGAGTTCACCGGCCGGGTGTGCCCGGCGCCGTGCGAGGGCTCGTGCGTGCTCGGCATCAACGCTCCTCCGGTCGCCATCAAGACCATCGAGGCGGCGCTCGCCGACGAGGGCTGGGAGCAGGGATGGATCGCGCCGGAGCCGCCCGCGGAGCGCACCGGCAAGAAGGTCGTGGTCATCGGCTCGGGGCCGGCGGGCCTCGCGTGCGCGGCGCAGCTCAATCGCGCCGGCCACACGGTGACGGTGCTCGAGCGCGAGGACCGGCCCGGAGGACTGCTCATGTACGGCATTCCCAACATGAAGCTCGACAAGAAGGACATCGTGCTGCGGCGGATCGAGCTGATGGAGAAGGAAGGCGTCCGGTTCGTGTGCAACGCTCACGTGGGGGAGAACGTCGAGGCGCAGCTGCTGCGCAAGGACTTCGATGCCATCGTGCTGTGCACGGGCGCGACCCAGCCGCGCGACCTTGCGGCTCCGAACCGCAAACTCAAGGGCGTGCACTTCGCGATGGAGTATCTGACGGCAAGCACCAAGGCGCTGCTCGATGGCGGGCCCGATCGCAGCCCCATCCACGCGAAAGGCCGCAAGGTCGTGGTCATCGGGGGCGGCGACACCGGCACCGACTGCGTGGCAACGGCGATGCGCCAGGGCTGCTCGAGCATCGAGCAGATCGAGATCCTGCCCCGGCCGCCGATGGAGCGCGCCGAGGACAATCCGTGGCCGGAATGGCCGAAGGTATACAAGCTCGACTATGGACAGGAGGAGGCGGCCGCGAAGTTCGGCGCCGATCCGCGCACCTATGCCACGACGGTGAAGTGCCTCAACGGCGGAGCCGAGGAAGGCATACGGTCGGTGACGACCGTGCAGATCGTCTGGCGCCGAGGCGAGGACGGACGGTTCTCGCCGGCAGAAGTCCCGGGAAGCGAGCGGGAAATCGCCGCCGACCTGGTGCTGCTGGCGCTCGGCTTCACCGGGCCGGAGCAGCCGCTGCTGGCCGAGCTCGCGGTCGACACCGACGCACGCTCCAACGTCGAGGCGGCGCATGGCGCGTTCGCGACCAGCGTCGCAGGCGTGTTCGCCGCGGGCGACTGCCGGCGGGGCCAGAGCCTGATCGTATGGGCGATCGACGAAGGCCGGGGTGCCGCGCGCGAATGCGACCGGTACCTGATGGGCGGCACAGACCTACCATGAGTTTATTGGCTGAAATTCGCCTGCGGCGCTTTCAGCGAGACCCTACACGGTTACCGCGGGCTCGGGAACGACCCTTCGCCCGCTGTGCCATAACAGAGGCAGTTTGCGCCAGGAGCCGGTTCCGAACTCGCGGATGAATGCACGACCCTCAGCCAAAGCCCCGTTGACGGACTGCGCGCCAGGTGCCGAGCCTTCGGCCCGGCTGCGCGAGATCCCCTACAACTACACTTCGTTCTCCGACCGGGAGATCGTGATCAGGCTGCTGGGGGCGCGCCACTGGGCGGCCATCGAGGAGCTGCGGCACGAGCGGCGCACTGGGCGCTCGGCGCGCATGCTCTACGAAGTGCTGGGTGACATCTGGGTGGTGCGCCGCAATCCCTACCTGCACGACGACCTGATCGAGAATGCCCGCCGGCGGCGGCTGCTCATCCAGGCGCTGCACCATCGCCTGACCGAGGTCGACAAGAGGCGGGACAGCGGCGACGGCGCGCGCTACGCCCAGGTGGGAGAGCTGCTGACCGCGGCGCGGGCGGCGGTGCAGAGCTTCGAGTCGGACTTCGATGGCTGGAGCGCGCTGCGAAGACACGCCCTGCGCGTTCTCAGGCGGCACACGCGGGCGGACAATATCCGTTTCGACGCCTACGCCCGAGTCTGCCACGTCACGGACGCGACCGACTGGCGCGTCGAATATCCCTTCCTCGTACTGATGCCGGATACCGAGGCGGAGATCCCCGGCCTGGTGCGGGCGTGCATCGAGCTGGACCTGACCATCATTCCGCGCGGCGGCGGTACCGGCTACACCGGCGGCGCCGTGCCGCTGACCTCGCTTTCCGCCGTCCTCAACACCGAGAAGCTCGAACGCCTCGGCTCCATCGAGCGCCTGACGCTTCCGGGGCTCGAGCAGCCCGTTCCGACCCTGTTCACCGAAGCCGGCGTGGTCACCCGGCGGGTCGCCAACGCCGCCGACCAGGGCGGACTGGTATTCGCCGTCGATCCGACGTCGGCCGACGCTTCCTGTATCGGTGGCAATATCGCCATGAACGCCGGCGGGAAGAAAGCGGTCCTCTGGGGCACCGCGGTCGACAACCTGGCTTGGTGGCGGATGGTCGACTGCGAGGGCAACTGGCTCGAGGTCAGCCGGATCGCGCACAACCGCGGCAAGATCCACGATGTGGAGACGGCCGAGTTCGAGCTCGTGTGGAAGGACGGCCGCTCGCCGCCGGAGCAGGCGCCGGTACTGCGCGAGCAGCGGCTCAGCATCCCGGGCCGCAGGTTCCGCAAAGTCGGCCTCGGCAAGGACGTGACCGACAAGTTCCTGGGCGGGCTCCCCGGTGTGCAAAAGGAGGGATGCGACGGCGTCATCACCTCCGCCCGCTGGGTGCTGCACCGCGCCCCCGGCCACACGCGCACCGTGTGCCTGGAGTTCTTCGGACAGGCGCGCGAGGCCGTGCCGACGATCGTGCAGATCAAGACCTACCTGGACGGGCGCGCCGCCGAGGGCGTGCGGCTCGCGGGCCTCGAACATCTGGACGAGCGCTACCTGCGCGCCGTGGGCTACACCACCAAGTCCAAGCGCGCGGCGCTTCCGAAGATGGCGCTGTTCGGCGACATCGTGGGCGATGACGAGGCCGCGGTCGCCGCCGCCGCTTCCGACGTCGTCAGGATAGCCAACAGCCGCAGCGGCGAGGGCTTCGTCGCGGTCAGCGCCGAGGCCCGGCGCAAGTTCTGGTTGGACCGCTCGCGCACCGCCGCCATCGCGCGCCACACCAACGCCTTCAAGATCAACGAAGACGTTGTGTTACCGCTCGACCGCATGGGCGAATACACCGACGAGATCGAGCGCATCAACATCGAGTTCTCGATCGCCAACAAGTTGAAGCTCCTCGAGCAGCTCGAGGCCGTATTCGCCGCGCCCCCGCCGCTCGCGCGCACCGAGGACCTGGAGGTCGGCAATCTGCCTGATACGGAGGTGATCGGAGAGCGGACCTCGCAGGCGTGCCAGCTCATTGCCGAGGTGCGCAGGCGCTGGAGCTGGCTGGCTGCGCACCTGGATGCGGACCTCGCCGGGGCCCTGCCGGAGCTCATCGACATGGGGTACGCCCCGCTGGAGCCGCAGCTGCGGGCACGCCTGCAAGGGGCATCCCGGCTGCCGGTGTTCGACGTCCTGCAGGACCGGACGATCCGCGTGTCGTGGAAGCGCGAGCTTCGCGAACCGCTGCGGCACATCTTCGGTGGGAGGATTTTCGCACCGATCCTCGCCGCATGCGAGGACGCGCACCGGCGCGTGCTGCGCGGCCGTGTCTTCGTCGCCCTGCACATGCACGCCGGCGACGGCAACGTACACACCAACATCCCGGTCAATTCGGACGACTATGAGATGCTGCGCACGGCGACGGCGGCGGTCACGCGAATCATGGGGATTGCGCGCCGGCTGGACGGGGTCATCTCCGGCGAGCACGGCATCGGCATCACCAAGCTGGAATTCCTGGACGAGGCGGAGACTCGGGAGTTCCGCGCCTACAAGCAGAGCATCGACCCCCAGGGCCGCTTCAACAAGGGCAAGCTCTTCCCCGGCGGCGACCTCTCGAACGCCTACACGCCGAGCTTCAACCTGCTCGGCCACGAATCGCTCATCATGCAGCAGTCGGCGATCGGCGAGATCTCCGACGCCATCAAGGACTGCCTGCGCTGCGGCAAGTGCAAGCCGGTCTGCGCCACGCACGTGCCGCGAGCCAATCTCCTCTACAGCCCGCGCAACAAGATCCTCGCGACCTCGCTGCTGATCGAGGCGTTCCTCTACGAGGAGCAGACCCGCCGCGGCGTCAGCGTCCGCCACTGGGACGAGTTCTCCGACGTGGGCGACCACTGCACGGTCTGTCACAAGTGCGTCACGCCCTGCCCCGTGGACATTGACTTCGGCGACGTGTCCATGTCCATGCGCGATCTGCTGCGGCGCATGGGCCAGAAGCGATTCAACGCCGGCACGGCCGCGTCGATGTTCTTCCTGAACGCGACCAATCCGGAGACCATCCGCCTGGCCCGCAAGGTCATGATCGGATGGGGCTACCGGGCGCAGCGGGCCGGGCACCGGCTGCTCAAGGGGCTGGCGCGCGCCCAGACCCGGCATCCGCCGGCAACCACCGGCAGGCCGAGGATGACCGAGCAGGTGGTGCATTTCGTCAACAAGAAGATGCCGGGCGGGCTGCCGAAGAAGACCGCGCGCGCGCTGCTCGATATCGAAGATCCCGCCTACGTACCGATCATCCGCGATCCGGCGGCGACGAACGCCGAGTCCGAGGCGGTGTTCTACTTCCCCGGATGCGGCTCCGAGCGGCTGTTCTCACAGGTGGGCCTCGCCACCCAGGCGATGCTCTGGCACGTGGGGGTGCAGACGGTGCTGCCGCCCGGGTACCTGTGCTGCGGCTATCCGCAGCGGGGCGCGGGCCAGTTCGATCGGGCGGAGAAGATCACCACCGACAATCGCGTGCTGTTCCACCGCGTGGCCAATACGCTCAACTACCTCGACATCCGCACGGTGGTGGTGAGCTGCGGCACCTGCTACGACCAGCTGCAGGGGTACAAGTTCGAGGATATCTTCCCCGGCTCGCGCATCATCGACATCCACGAGTACCTGATGGAAAAGGGCGTGCGGCTGGAGGGCGTCACCGGTGTGCGCTACATGTACCACGATCCCTGCCACTCGCCCATGAAGCGCTACGATCCGCTGAAGGTCGTCAACTCGCTGATGAACGACGCGCACAACGGCCGCATCGAGAAGAACGACCGCTGCTGCGGGGAATCCGGCACCCTGGCGCTGACCCGGCCGGACGTGTCCACGCAGGTGCGCTTCCGCAAGGAAGAGGAGATGCGCGGCGGCGCCGAAAAGCTCCGCGCCGCCGGCGCCACTCAGGTCAAAGTGCTGACCTCCTGTCCGTCCTGCCTGCAGGGGTTGAAGCGCTACAACGAGGACGCCGGACTCGACGCGGACTACGTCGTGGTCGAGATCGCCCGCCACATCCTCGGCGAGAGCTGGATGGCCGACTACGTCGCCCGCGCGAACGACGGGGGCATCGAGCGGGTGCTGGTCTGAGACCGCCGCCGCGGCACGGAGCTCACGGCGGCGGCTGCGGAATCAGGACGCAGGAGGCTGGATAGCAATCGGCTGGTTGAACCGGCTGAAGTCGGCGACGATGTTGAAGCGCTTGCCCCGGATCTTCACCCCTTTCATGACCGCGCGCACCGGCAGCCGGTCGGCGCCGATGTACAGGGTGTCGGATATGCCGCGCACCACGAAGCTGTAAACGTGCACGCGCTTGCCGTGGAGCGTCTGCATGCCCAGATCACGTGCCGTTTTCTCCAGGTCCGCCTTGGAGGCGCCCGCGAGGGGATCGCTCTTGCTCTTGCTCGTCATGTGCTTGGTGATCTTGCTGGCGTAGGCCGGCGGCAGCGTCACCACATGGCCCTGGGTGACCACGTAGACCTTCTTGCCGATGATCACTTCCTGAAGGTTGGGGGAAGGCACGAAGCGCCAGCGATTGGGCGCCGAGTACTCGACGAGCAGCGTTTTGCCGGCCGCAAGGTGCTCGGCGATCTGCCAGGAGGTCGCCTTGAAGAAGGCCGCCCGCATCTGGGCCAGGTCCGCATAGGGGCTGGCGAATGCCGTGGCGGACAGAAGCAGGCCCGAGACGAGGCCGATGCACATTTTGGTCATGATTCTCCAGTTTCCCCCGCCGTCCATGATTTGGGCGGCTTTTAACCTGTTTAACCGATTCTTCGCGCGACGGCAAGCCGCCGTCGGCGGACGTGGATAGTGCCTGTGACTGCGCTCGTGATGGACCGAACGGCCTATTTGAGCAGCTTGAAGGCATGCGACCACTGGTTGTGCCGAAGGCCCGGGATGCACCAGAGCATGCTCAGCGGCTCGATGGCGCGAGCCGCGGCGGCCTCTCCCATGTCCTCGGTGTCCCAGCCGAACTGGTCGAGAATGCCGGTCACGAGAACTTTCGCGCCGTGGTCGTTGCCGCAGATGAACATGGTCGGCCGGCCCGCCGGGAACTGTGGATCGACCATCAAGGCGTTGCCGACGGAGCTGAACGCCTTGACGAAATGCACCTGCGGAAACTCGTTCTGCAACCGCTCCATGAGCGACTCGTCCAGGCCGGTGAAGAACTTGAGCACGCCGCCCACGGGAGGCGCGTCGGCGATCGGGTTGGTGGCATCGATCACCGCCTTTCCGGCGAGGCTCTTGGCACCGGCGGTACGCAGCATGGCTGCAGCGGCGGTGCCTTTGACGGCCAGCACCGCAAGCTCACCGAACGCCGCGGTCTCTCCAGGAGTTCCGGCGCGCACTCCGGGGTGCTGCCGGAGGCAGCCGTCGAGCTTCGCCGGCTCGCGCGAGCCGATCATCACCTCGTGCCCATGCTTGAGAAAGCCGCCGGCCAGCGTCTGGCCGACCACACCCGAACCGAGTACGCCAACTCTCATGATGCCCCTCCGCAACCGGCCTTTGCCCTCAGCCATCGGCCCGGCACTATATCAAGGCGAAGGAGCGCCGGCGCGCCAAAGCACGGCCGTTGGGCGGTGCGGTCCTCGATGGCCATACGAGCAAACGCTGGCTTCTACTGTGCCGTTGGCGCCGCCGCGCTGTCAGCGCGGCGCTGCTTTCGCCGTCCCCGCTCCTGGCATCAGACGGCCGCCGAGCCATAGCAGCATCAGCGTCCAGTAGCCGAGTCCCACGACGAGGCGCACGGGAATCGACACCGTCGCGCGCGGCGAGATGAATCCCTCGATCAGCCCGGAGCCGAGCAGCAGCAACGCGCAGGCCAGCAGCAGCGGCCCGAGCTCGGCAGCGCGGCGACGCAGGGACTGCGCGCGGCTCGAATGCGCGGGACGGATGACGGCCTCCCCGAGCGCCGTGCCGGCAGCCGCGGCCAGGCAGATCACCGACAACTCCACCGGCCCGTGCGCAAGAGTGAACTTCACCAGACCCAGCTCCAGACCGTGCTGGTGCGTGAACGCGAGCAGCCCGCCGAGCATCAGGCCGTTGAAGGCGATCATGTAGAACGCGCCCAGCCCGAACAGGATGCCCGAGCAGAACGCCCCCAGGGTCACCACCACGTTGTTGGAAAAGATCCGTGCCGACAGCAGCGCCGGGGGCGCGAGGTCGAGCACCTGGTAGGTCCAGAGGTGTCCGCGCTCGACGCCGTCGATCATCCGCGGACTTGCGATCAGGGCGATCAGCTGCGGGTGAGCGTTGATCAGCCACCAGCCCGCCAGCGCGCTGGCCGCGAGCAGCGCAGCGAGCCACAGCGCGAGGGTCCTCACGGAGGCGGCGGCTGCGGGAATCTCGTCGCGAAACAGTCTCAGCCATCTCGCGCCCGTGAGTCGCGGCGCACGGCTGATCGCCGCGTGCAGCGTTGCGCAAGCATTCTCCAGCGCGGCGGCGAGGAAACTGCCCGGCACCAGTTCGTGCGCGCTCGCCAGATGCTGCGCCAGGGCGCGATAAGTGCGCAGGGTATGCAGTGCCTCGTCCACCGTGGCCTGCGGACGCTGGGACGCGGATGCAGCTTCCGCCGCCAGCGCCTCCCACTGAGGCGAGCGGGACCGGATCCAGATGGCGGCGCTAGTGTCTGGGGCCGGCAAGCAAAGCCTCCAGACGGCCTCTGAGGACCTGATCACCCGATGCCTCGCTCACGCGGGAATCGAATCCCGGGTCGAGCTTGTGCAGCAGCTCGCCCGCCACCCGGATCCTCTGCTGCGGGGCCAGTTCCGGCCAGCGATCGAGCAGGTCGTGAATCAACCGCAGCGCATCGAGCGGCAACCCGGTCTGCTGCATCTGCGCGCTCAGCCGCCCAAGAGACTGCACGGAGTCCGCCTCGTCGAGCGCCATCACCGTACCGGCCGCCAAGTCCCCCAGCCGCACCCTCTGTTTCGTGAGCATGCAGCACGCCAGCCCGACCATGTAAAACACCGGCAGGCAGTCGATCAGGCGAAACAGGTTGCGGATCAGTATCGGGCCCGTTCCGGGCGTCGCCCCTTCTACGGTGACGATCCGTGCGCCCGCCTTGCGCAGGCCGGGCGTGCGGCCGCGCATGACCGTTTCGAGCACCGGGTGATAAAGAAAGTAGGTCGCGAGCGCCAGGACGGCGACGGCGAGCATCAATCCGTCCCCCAGCCGCCGGTCCGCCATGACCGCCGGCATCAGCCGCAGCAACGCTCCGAGCAGCAGCCACCCGAGCGCGAGCAGCGTGCGTAACAGCCAGTCGGTCACGAAGGCATAGCTGCGCGTGCCGAGCCCGGCGATCCGGACCCTGATGTCGACACCCGTCAGGCCCCTGACGATGAGCTCTTCCTCGGCCATCCGGCAATATGACAGTGATACGAAAAGGATTGGCGGTCGAGGCCGAGCTTAGCTATTCTGCCCGGCGGCGGCAAGAACACAACCGGGCAGCCGCCGGAATCTCACCACTCTCGGGGAGCCATTATGACTTACGTGGCACCTTCCTCTCCGCTCTCGATCGGGGGCGTTCTCGACAACTGGATACGGCTGTTCAGCGCATCCTTCAGCCGCTGCTGGGCGCTGGCGTTGGTTTCCGCGGCGGCCACCGCGGCCCTGCAATTGCTCATCACCCCGCCGCTGGCGCTGCCGCATCAGAATCCGCTGGACTATCTTCAGCAGGGGCTTTCCTCGATGCGCGCGGCCGGTCTCTTGTACGTCCTATCGTGGCTGATCGGCCTGGTGGTCTACGGAGCACTGCTCGCGCAACAGGTCGCCGTCATGCGCGGCAACACGCCCCTGTCGTTTGCAGGCGCCCTGGGCAGTGCGCTTCGACGGTTGCCGCAGATGCTGCTCGCGGGAGTGCTGATGCTGCTGATCGTCGCGGCGGTCTGCCTCCCGATCGGTATCGGGGCGGCCCTGCTCATCGGCGCGCACGACACGGGCCACGCATCGGGATGGCTGACCCTGGGCGTCGTTTCGAGCAGCTTCGCACTGACGCTGGTGCTCATCTACCTGAGCGTCCGCCTGGAGTTCTGGCTGCCCGCGTTGTTCGTGGAAGACTGCGGCGGCGCGGCCGCCCTCGGTCATAGCTGGCGGCTGGTCAAGGGTCACTGGTGGCGAGTCACGATGATCACCTTCGTGGCCGTCGTCATCATCACGATCCTCAGCATGGCGATCAATTGGACGGCGGGGCTCGTCGGCGGGGCGTTCGGCCTGCATGCCATCAATGCTCTGACCGACCCTGCGCAATTCATACGCAGGATGCGCGTCGTGTCGGCGATCGCCGCTTCGGCCGGCATCGTCACCCTACCGTTGCTCACCGCAGTGTGGCTTTCGATCTACCACGACCTGAAGCTGCGCCGTGAGGGAGGCGATCTGGCCGCGCGAGCGGAGGCACTGAGCGGCACCTGAGCCATGCCGGTGCGCAGGCCATGGATGCCGCTGCTGGCGGCGCTGGCGATCTCGATCAGCGCGCCGAGTACCGCCCGACCCCTCGCGCCGCAGCCCCTGATTTCGCGCTGCGCTTCGCAGGCGCCGCCCGGACTGAAGGGCTTCGCCGCCCTGCGCGCCGCCTGTCCGGGTCTCGGACGCGCCATCGACAGCCTTGGGCTTGACACGCTCCTGCCGAAGCAGTGGCGGGAGGCGCTGACCCCGAAGGCGCTGGCCGGTTTCGATGCGCTGATACGCCGCTACAGCGGTTCGCCGCCGTCCACGGCCGACGCAGGGGCGCTGCGCGGGATCGCTCGCGAGCTCAAACCGCCCGCGCCGCCCCCTTCGCTGTGGGACCGGGTCAAGGCATGGATCGGACACTGGACGGCTCCCCTGCTCGCAAGGATCGATCGCTGGCTGCACTCCATCGGCCGGGAGACGGGCTCGGACACGCTGCGCGCCGGATTTTTCGTCTTCGCCGCGCTTCTTCTGCTGACGCTCGCCGTCGTAGTCCTCCTCGAGCTGCGCTCCGCGGGACTGCTCGGCGCCGGACACCGACCGGCGCGCCGCCGGCGCGCCCCAATCGATGGCCCAAGGGTTGGAGCGGTCGTGGCGCAAGCACCTGACTGGAGCGTGTTTGGCGGGCAGCCCGCGCGAGTTCTCGGCGTGCTGATCGACGCGCTGGCGCGGTCGCGGCGCATCGCACGCAGCCGGCACCTCACCTGCCGAGAGCTCTCCTCGCAGGCGCGCTTCGACAGCGAGAGTCAGAGGAAGACCTTCACCGAGGTCGCGCTGCTCGCCGAGCGCGCGCTTTACGGCCCCGGCGAAGCTCCCACCGTTCCAGAGGACACGCTGCGCGCCGCAAAGGCATTGCATGTCGAGCTGCAAGCCACGTCGGCCGGGCGCGAGGCCGGCGCGCCATGAAGGAACGGCTGCTCACGCTGGTGCTCGCCCTGGGCGCGCTGGCTTTGTTCTACGCACTGATCTTCCCGAAGCCGCAGCGACCCGCGGCCGCCCAGGGCCTGCCGATATCCACCGACAGCCGCCCGGAGGGGTATCTGGCGATCTGGCGCTGGCTCGGCAAGGAGCACATCCCCAGGGTCAGTCTGCGGTATCGTTACGATCGGCTGCCGGGGCTGCTCGCCCAGCCCACGGGGAACCTCCTCATCGTGACACTCCCGCAGCGGGTGCCGATGCAAGCGGCCGAGCTCGGCAAGCTCGAGACCTGGGTCGCCCGGGGCAACACACTGCTGATCGCAGCCGCGCTCGACGATGAGCCGGTCTGGACCTTGGATACGTACGACCCTGTCATGATCAATGACCTGCGGCGGATCACCGGACTGAAGTTTCTCGCGGCACCCACGATGACGTGGGTGCGCTCTCTCGGCGCCAGCCGCCTCGACATCCGCCCTCGCGGCGTACACCCGCTGTTGGCGGGCATAAGGCGGATCACGGCGCCTCTACCGCTGCCCTCGCGCTCATGGCAGCCGTACCTCACGTACGATCGGCTGCCGCTCGAGCTGGCCGCGCTGGAGCCCGGCGGCCAGCCCGCCCTGTGGCTGGAGCATTACGGCCGCGGTCAGATCATTCTGAGCGCCGTGGCGAGCCCGTTTTCCAACACGGGCATGAGGTATCCGGGCAACGCCCGACTCCTCGCCAACATCCTCGCGTGGTCCGTGGCACCCGGCGGCGCGGTCGTGTTCGATGACGCGCACGAAGGGCTGTCGGCCTTCTACGATGCGTCGGCGTTCTTCGCCGACCCGCGCCTGCATGCCACGCTGGGCCTGATCGTGCTGTTGTGGCTGATCTTCGTCATGGGCTCGCAGCCCCTGCGCGTCGCTTCCCCGGCCTGGCTGCCTCCCGATGAGGCCGCCTACATCGAGGGAAGCGCGCGCTATATGGCCGCCGTCGTCGCTGCGGGCGAGACCGCGCAGCGCCTGATCGAGGACTTCCTCGGCGAGCTGCCCGGACATTCGCCGGACTCCGGCCCGAACGCCTGGCAGCGGCTCGATGCGCAGCCGGGCATCGCGAGCGCCGAGCGGGAGGCGCTGCGGACCTGCTACGAGCGCGCCCGCGCCGGCAGGCGCGTCAATCTCGCCCGGCTGCAGAATCTTCTGGCTCAACTGCGCAAGGCAATCACATGAACGCACTCGAGGATCTCGAACACCGCATCCAGGAGCGCCTCGGCACGACTGTGATCGGCCTGAGGGAACTGATCCGGGTGTTGGTGATCGCCGTGGTCTCGCGCGGCCACGTATTGGTCGAGGGCGCCCCGGGGCTGGGCAAGACCCTGCTCGGCAAGACCCTGGCGGCGGCGCTGAGCGGCCGCTTCACGCGCATTCAGGGCACCGCGGACCTGATGCCCGCCGACATCACCGGCGTGCATGTCCTGGATGAGGCCGGCCGCAAGTTCATGCTCCACCCCGGTCCGGTATTCACCGATGTCCTGCTGGTCGATGAGATCAACCGCGCCGGCCCCAAGACCCAGTCCGCGCTGCTTCAAGCCATGGAGGAGCGCCAGGTCTCGCTCGACCGGCAGACCTACCGCCTGCCGGAGGGATTCCTGTTAATCGCCACCCAGAATCCGCACGAGTTCGAGGGCACCTTTCCCCTGCCCGAATCCCAACTCGACCGGTTCATGATGCGAGTCGACGTCGGTTACCCGACGGCCGAGGACGAAACGCGCATCCTGGACCGCTACGGAACGATCGCCGCGGCGGGCGCTGCGGCGCCCCGGAACGCGGATGCGGCGGGCATCGCCTCCGAGCACCTCGCGGCGGCGCGCGAATGCGCCGACCAGGTGCACGTGTCGGCCGAACTGACAGCCTACGTGCTCGCGATCGCGCAGGCTTCGCGCGAGCACGGCCAGATTGCACTGGGACTGTCCACACGCGGCGTGCTCGCCTTGATCCGTGCCGCTCGGGTCTCAGCAGGACTGCGCGGCTCGCAGTTCGTCACGCCGGACGATGTGAAACTCGTCACCCCCTGGGTCGTACCGCACCGCCTGACTCTGACGCCCGAAGCTGTGTTGGAAGGGCGCGGCGACCGCGAACTCACGAAAAGCCTGCTCGAGCGGACGCCAGTGCCGCGCTGAGGGGCGCACGCCGCGATGAGCCTGCGACGCAACGCCCTGCTGCTGGTGCTGTTGACCGGGGTGCTCGCCATACTCGGTCAGTGGGACCCCCCGCTCGCCCGCTGGTGGTGCCTGCCCGCCGCGGTATTGCTCGCCGGTCTGGCCTGGGAAGCCGCCGCGGCCGGCCGCTGCCACGTGCGGCTGCGGCTCGCGGGACCGCAGCGCTGGCTTCTCGGCCGCCGGCACGCCATGCAGCTCGCATTCGGGCAAAGCGCACGCGCCAGCGTGTGGATCCAGGCCACCGTGGCGGCGCCCGAGGGTTTCGCCGCCGAGCCGCGTGTCGACACACTGCGCCTCGCCCGCAACCTCGAGACGATCGCCACGCTGGAGTCAAGCGCCCGCCGCTTGGGCGAGCACCAGTGGCCCGTGCCGCGAATGCGGCTGTCGGGACCTTTGCAGCTGGCCTGGTGGCCGAAGCGCCTCGCAGCGGACTGCAAGGTCAGGGTGATTCCCGATGTCGTCGTCCGATCCGCGACGGCCACCGCCGACGGCAAGGGCGGAAAGCAGCGCGCCCGGACTACCGCAGGCGGCGCGGCGGAAATCCTGCAGCTGCGAGACTACCGGCATGGCGATCCGCTGCGCGCGGTCGACTGGAAGGCTAGCGCGCGCAGCGGCAGGCTGATCAGCCGCGAGCTGGCCGAGGAACGGCACCTGGAGATCATGATCGCGGTCGATGCCGGACGGGCGAGCGGGCTGGCCGCCGGCGGGATCGACCGTCTGGGTCTGTACGTCAATGTCGCCGCGCGCCTGGCGCAAAGGGCCTCGGACATGGATGACGCGGTGGGCGTGCTGGTGTTCGGGTCGCAACCGCTCGCGTTGTTGCCGCCCGCCCGCGGCGAAGCGGCCGTCGTGCGCATCCGCCGGGCGCTCACGGCCTGCCGAGTCCAACCGGGTATGTCCAACCCCGCGCTCGCCGCCGCCCGCATTCGCGCGACCAGCCACCGCCGAAATCTCGTCGTGCTGCTCACGGATCTGGCGGACGCTTCGCAGGAACAGCTGCTGCAGGCCGTGCGGCTGCTGAGCCCGAAGCACTTTACATTCATCGCGGGACTCGAGAACCCGAGGATCATGGCGCTGCCGATGACGCAAACCGACGAGCCGCTGGCCGCGTATCGCACGCTGGCCGCAACCGAGTATCGGCACTCGCTCTCGAGCAATGTGCGCGCCCTTCGCGCGCTCGGCGCCGCCGCCCTCACCGCCCGGCCCGAGCAACTGGACCAGGCCGTGTTCGAGGCATACCGCGAAACGCGCCTGCGCCGCAGGGCTTGAGCGGAATCCAACGTCGGCGCAGCGCAGATTGCCGCCGCCATCGCCTGGCGCTTCACGCAAGAGAAGCTACCCGGGCTCGCTGCCGGCCCGGATCAACCGCATCTGGCGGCGCTGTCCTCGTGGGCGGAACGGCAGCTGCCGTTCCTTGCCTGGCCCTACGACGAAATGACGCCGCACGTCTGACGGCAGGGTCCGCTCAAGGGGATTTGGGTTCCGTGCGGTAGCCGCCGCGGGTCGCGACCATCCTGCGTGCCGCGGCCCGCAGCACCCATGGCGCAAAGCGCTCGAGCGCGACGAACAGTTTGCCGTGGCCCGTGATGATGACTTCCCTCTGCCCACGGGCGACGGCGCGCAGCATCTGGCCGACCGCCTGCCGCCGGTCCGCGACCATCCAACGCGGCATCGGCTCGGCGGCCTCCGCATGCAGCCGCCCCTGGTTGTCCACGCGGCGGATGTTGCTCTCGACGAAGCCGGGGCTGATCAGCGTGACCCTTACCCCCATGAGCGCCAGCTCCGGCGTGATGGAATTCGCCAACGCGCGCACGGCGAACTTGCTCATGGCATAGGGCGAGGCGCCGGGCGAGGCCGTCCAGCCCGCCACACTGCCTAGAATCACGAGCTGGCCGTGGGTCTTGGCCACCTCGGGCAACGCGGCGTGCAGCGTACGCAACACCCCGAACACGTTTGTCTCGAACTGGCGCCGGTAGTCCTCCACGGCGAGCTTGGCGAAGTTGCCGACGACCCCGAAACCGGCGTTCGCAATGACGATATCGAGTCTACCGCGCCGGAGAACCGTGGCCGCGACGGCACGCTGCGGATCTTCGTCCCGGGTGACGTCGCACTCCACGATCAACGGCTCCACACCGCCGGCCTCGCAGATCCGTCCTCCGATCTCCTTCAACAGCTCGGTGCGGCGCGCAGCCAAGGTGAGCACGGCTCCCGCCCGCGCGAGCTGGCGGGCCAGCTCTTCTCCGATCCCGGAGGACGCTCCGGTGATCAGAACGATCTTGTCGCGAAAGCTCTCTTCTATGCTCGTAAGCATGGTCGCCTCATGGGTTCACAGTATCGATCGATTCCCATACCCGCCCGGGCAGGTGCGCGCCTGGAGGCGTCGCCGGTGGCCGCCGGTATTGTACCGGTACCGGACGTTCGCAACCCGATGTCCCCTTCGTCCGCCGTCGTCCGATCGCGTCACGGCTCCGCGCCGCGAGACCCCGCCCCCCTCAGGCAATGCCCACGCTGCTCTACATAATGCTCCCGCCGGCGCCGATGGCGCCAGGCGTTTGACGCGGGAATAGAGGCGGGCATATAAACGGACCTCGTGGACAGGGGACTGCAAGAGAAAGCCACGGTTCCCGGATAGGGGAGGTGCACGATGCGCGTTCTGGTTGTCGAAGACGATGCAAATCTGCGCCTGGCGTTGCGCTCGGCGCTGGAGAAAAAAGGCTACGGCATACAGGAAGCCGAAAACGGCGGCGCGGCGCTGCAGAGGGTGACCGAAGGCGATTACGATGCCGCGGTCGTCGACTTTCAATTGCCCCCTCCCGATGGTCTCGAGGTCCTGAAGCAGCTGAGCCGGGTGCAGCCGCGGTGCGTGCGCGTCCTGATGTCAGGAGCTCTCGATCTGCCGGTGGTCATGAGCGCGGTCAACCGGGGCGAGGTCTCGCGCATCATCGCCAAGCCATTCCGCCTGGAGGCGATCTTGACCGCGCTCGAGGAAGCGATCAGCGCACGGACCCGCATGGAGGAGCTTTGTGTAGGCGCTCGCCGCGACGGATTCGAGCTGCAGCGCCGCCATCTGGAGGAATGCTTCGGCAGCGATCTGCTGCGCCTCGCGGTGCAACCCATCGTCGATGCCGACACGGGCGCGGTACACGGCTACGAGGCATTGCTGCGCAGCCGGCACACGGTGCTCGACACGCCGATGCGGATCATCGCCGCCGCGGAGTCCCACGACATGCTCGGCCGGCTGGGCGACTGGGTGACATCGGCGGCCGTGCGCTGGCTCGACGTGCTGCCTGCCACCGCCAACCTGTTCATCAACGTCCACCCGAACGAGCTATCCGACCTCGAGGCGGGGCGGCGCCGCTACGAGATCCTGCGGCCGTGGACCGAGCGGGTCGTTCTGGAGATCACCGAGCGCGGCAGCGTGTTGGAGCTCGCCGGCTGGCAGGAGGCGCTCGAGTGGCTGACCTCGGCGGGTTTCCGCATCGCGGTCGACGATCTGGGCTCGGGATACAACTCGCTGTCGGTGCTGGCGGAGCTGAAGCCGGCGTTCATGAAGGTCGACATGAGCATCGTGCACGACATCGATCGCGAGGAGCGCAAGCAGCGTCTGGTCGACCTGCTGGCGCGCTTCGCCAGGGCCACTGAGAGCCGGCTGATACTCGAGGGCATCGAAACCAACGGCGAAGCCGGTACCGCGCGGCGCCTCGGCGTCGAACTCCTTCAGGGCTATCTGTTCGGCAGGCCTTCCTTCACCGTTTGAGGCGCGGCGTCAGCGCCTCGCGCAGGTCGCGCAGCTTCGGCGGCTTGGAGAGCACATGGTCCACGTGCGGCGGCACGTCCCCTTCCTCGACCAGCCGCCGACCCCAGCCCGTCAGCATCAGCAACAGGGTCTCGGGTCCCGCCGCCCGAATCGCCGCCGCGACCTGGCGCCCGTCGACCCGCGGCATGCCGAGATCGGTGATCACCACTTCGAAAGGCTGGCCGGCGGCTTGGGCGTCGCGGAAGGCGTCGATACCGGCCTGTCCACCATCGGCGGTCGCCACGTGGTGCCCATCGGCCTGCAGCGCCTCGCGCAGCGACTTGAGAACGATCGGGTCGTCGTCCACCAGCAGGATACGCTTGGGAGGGACGACCCGCATCGGCTGCAAATCGGTAACCACGCCACCGATGATGTCCATCTCCGGGAAGCTGAGCGTCACTCGTGTGCCCCGACCCAGCGCGCTCGCCACTTCGACGTCACCTCCGTGACGCTGCATCGTGCCGTATACCATCGCCAGCCCGAGGCCCGTGCCCCGCTCTCCCTTGGTCGTGAAAAACGGCTCCAGGCACCGGCTGCGGGTCTGCTCGTCCATGCCGACGCCGGTGTCGGCCACCGTCAGCTGGATGAGCCGGTGTGCGGGGCCGCCCGGCTGGTCCTGCTCGAGGAGCCGGGTCTCCAGCAACAGCCGCCCTCCGCGGGGCATCGCATCCACGGCGTTGAACACGAGATTGATCACCGCGTCCCGCAACTCGCTCTCGACGCAGGGGACCATAGGCAGATCCACCGCAAGGCATGTCTCCAGAGCGATCTGCACCCCTCGCCGTTGCGGTATGTCGCTCCAGCGGGCGTGGGTGAGATCGACCACCTGCTCCACCAATTGGTTGAGGTCCACGGGCTGGAGCTGCTGCTGCGGCTCGCGCGCGCGATAGAACTCTCGCATGCGCGCCACGGTGTGTCCGACTTGATCGGTGGCGCGCTGGATGATCTCGAGGAACTTCCTGGCGCCGGCCGTGATCCCCGGATCCTCCAGCAGCAGGTCCGTGTACAGCATGATCGGGGAGATCGCGTTGTTGATGTCGTGGGCGATGCCGCTCGCCATCGTCCCCAGCGCGAGCAGCCGCTCCTGCTGCAGCACCGCCTGCTGGGTCTGGCGCAGGTCGTCATAGGCGCGCTGCAGCGCCTGATAGAGCTGGGCCTGGTGAGCGGCGAGCGCCACGTGCTCGCTCAGTTGGCGCAGGAACTCGCATTCGCTGCTGCTGAAGCTCCCGGGTTGGCGCCGCGCGGCGAGCAACACCCCGAACACCCGGCTCTCGAAGCGCAACGGCGCGGCCACCAGCGAGCCGAGTCCTCCGCGCGAGAGCCGCTGCGGAAACGGGAATTGAACGGCATGCAGGTCGGGCTCGTAGACGAGCTCGCCGCGCACGCAGCGCGACAGCCCATTCTGATCGATGTCGATCCGCGCTTGCTCGCTCATCGCGAGCTCGTTGGCGAGTCGGAAGGCTCGCGCGCCGACGCGGGCGACGGTCAGCCGGGGATCGTCCGGCTCGTTCAGGCAGATCGCGCAGAACTCGAGGCCCAGATGCTCCTCGAGGGTCAGGATGACGACCTGGAAGATGCTGTCGACATCCTGGCGCTCGCCCATGGCGCGTGTGATGCTGCCGAGCAGGCTCAGCCGCGCGAGCTGCGCCTCGAGTTTCGACTGCCCCCGTCGGCGCTCGGTCACATCGCTCGCCGCGCCGAACCACTCGACGATTGCGCCCTTGCCGTCCTTTAGCGGGACGGCGCGTGAGGAGGCCCAACCGAGCGTGCCGTCCGCACGGCGCACCCGATGCTCGAGCTGGAACATCGTCCGGGTGCGGACCGCTTCCTCGATTGCGGCCATCACGCGCGGCTGCTCCTTCGGAGGGATGTACTTGTCCAGCCAGGTGTGGCTCGGATCGTTCTGATCGGCGATGAAGTCCCGACCCTCCAGATGGCGCATTTCCGTCCAGTCGGGGCTCATCTGGTACACGACTTCCGAGGTGGCATTGACGAACGCGCGGAAGCGACGCTCGCTGGCGGCCAGAGAGTCGTTCGCCCGCTGGAGCTCGTCGGTACGCTCCACGATACGCGTCTCGAGTTCGCTGTTCAGCGCGCGCAACGCCTCTTCGGCGCGCCGCCGCCCCGCCAGATCCCGGCGGATCGCGAGCAGCGCCAGCGCGGCAACGGCGAAGGCGATGCCTCCGCCCGCCACCAGGGTGTCCCGGGTCCACGCGCTCACGAGCCGCGTCCGCCGGCCGCGCGCGGCGAGCAGCCCGTGCTCGGTCGTGCGCATCTGTCCGATCAGCCCCCCGATCGCAGCCTCGGTGCGCCGGTCCGCTTCGACGAGGATCTCTTCCTGCCGGGCGTCGGCAAACCCCTGTGTTCGGCGCAGATCGATCAGCCGGTTGAACTGATCGATCCGCCGCTCGACGAGCGGCTCGAGTGCCGCGAGCCGGTGCTGCTCGAGAGCGTTGTCGGCCGTGAGGCTCTTGAGGTGTCCGTAGGCCCGCACCACGTGCCGGGTGGCGACGCGATACGTCTCGAGGCTGATCCGGCTGCCCGTGATGAGGAAGGCCCGCTCGGCCGCCTCGGCATCGGTGACGGCACCGGTGAGCGTCTGAAGCGCATCGAGCACCGCCTCGGTGTGAGTGACCCAGCGGGAGTCCGCCGTGAGCTGCCGCACACTGAGCAACGACACCACCGAGATCAGCACCACGCAGGCCAGTGCGAATGCAAAGCCTGCCTGGGTCTTGCGCTCCGTCGTCCACGCCATCCTCGTCCCCTGCATGCGGCCAGTCGTCGGACGTATTGAATTGATTCTTCTCTACCTTATCGTATTACGATACGCCCAAGCCGCCCGCCGCGCCAGAGGCCGCCGGCCGTGCGCGGGGGATGTCGGACGCGGGGCGGCCGCGGGGACGCTAGGGCCGCGCGCCGTGCAAATTCAGTCCCGAGACCTGCGGCGCGGTCAGCCGCGCGGACGGACTGCCCGCGACTTCGCCGAAATGACGGCCCTCGTTCCAGTCGCGCCCGGCCTGTTCGATTTCCTCCGGCCGACGCGCGACGAAATTCCACCACAGCAGAATCTCCTCGCCGAAAGGCTCGCCGCCTATCAGCAGCAGCCGGCTCGCCGCGCGGCACTCGAGCTGCAAGTGCCGCCTCCCGCTGCCGAGATACAGCAGGCTGTCGGGACTCAGCCGCTCCTCTTCCACGCGCGCCTCCCCGCTCAGCACCAGCACGGCGTGCTCGAAATCCGGCGCGAGCGGCAGGTCCATGCGGGCGGGGCCGCCGGCCGCGAGATCGGCACCTACGAGCGGCGAGTGGACCTCGGCCGGCGCACGCCGGCCGAGCAGGGAGCCGGCCAGCACGGTCACGCGAAAGCCGTCCTCGCTCATCACCGGCAGCTCCGGATAGTGTTGAAATGCCGGCGCCCGGCGGCGCTGCGTCCCGGGCAACGCGATCCACAATTGCACCGCGTGCAGCCTTCCGGGCTCCTGCGGTGCGCTGTCCTCCGAATGCGCGATACCGTCTCCGGCGGTCATCAGATTGACCTGGCCCGGACGGATGGCCTGCGCGTAGCCGAGGCTGTCGCGGTGCGTGATCTCACCCTCGATCATCCAGGTGAAGGTCTGCAGTCCAATGTGCGGATGCGGCCCCACGTGCAGGCCGTGCCCGGCCGCATGCTCGATCGGGCCGATATGGTCGAGGAAACACCAGGCGCCGACCATGCGGCGCGTGCGGCTGGGCAACGCCCGATGGATGGGCAGCTGGCCGACCTCGGAAGCGCGCGTATCGATGCGCTCGAGCGCGGGACGGCCGGGACACCGCGTGTCGCGCGATTCTGACAGCACGGTCTGACGCTCGGTATTGCTCATGGAATCACCCCGGTGTTGGATACGGCGTGGCGACGCCCGCGGCTTGGGAGCAAGCTCGACAGGACATCTCCCGACGGCGTGTGCCGGCCCCAAGGATAGCAGTCGGGAGGCGCGGACTGCGCCGCTGGCGCGCCGGCGCCACGGCGACGGGGATGCGGCCGGATCGACTCCCGGCGGTGTACTCCCAAGGCGGCTTGCACCGCGTCCTGCCACCGGTTACCTTCCCCGGGAACCCGGCGGACCCGCGCGCTGAGGAGATCGACATGTCCAGCGTCGTCTGTTTCGGGGAGTTATTGATCCGCCTGTCGTCGCCGGGCCACGGCCTCCTTGCGGATGCACCGGCGCTGGAGCTGCACGTGGGCGGCGCGGAAGCGAACGTTGCGGTCGCGCTGGCCTGTCTGGGACACCCGGCGCGGATGGTGAGCCTCGTTCCCGAGGGTCCTCTGGGCCGGCGCGCCGTGGCATTCCTCAGGGCCCACGGAGTCGACTGCGATGCGGTTCAGGTCCGCCCGGGCCGCATGGGGCTGTATTTCCACTCGCCGGGCGCGGGACTTCGGCCGGCGCAGATCCTCTATGACCGAGCCGGATCGGCCTTTGCGGCCGCCCCGCCCGACTCGTTCGATTGGGACCGCGTGCTCGAGGGCGCCCGAAGACTGCACGTCTCGGGGGTGACGGCGGCCGTCGGATCGGCCCCTGCGCAGGCGGCGCTCCAGGCGGTGCGCGCCGCGCGGGCCCGGGGCATTGCGCTTTCCTTCGATTGCAACTATCGCGCGAGCCTGTGGGCCTCCCGCGGCGCCGAGCCGCGCTCGGTCCTCGCCCCTTTGATCGAGCCGGCGGATGTGCTGTTCGGCAACCATCGCGATGCCTCCCTGCTGCTCGGACGCGCGTTTGCGGGAGAGGAGGCTCAGGGGCGCCGCGAGGCGGCGCTCGCGCTGTTCGCGGCCTTTCCGAGCCTGCGGCTCATCGCCTCGACCGTGCGCCGGACCGACAGCGCCGACAGTCACCGGATCGCCGCCCGAGTCGACACGCCGGACGGCGCCTTCGAGACCCCGGAGGTCGCCCTGACCGGCATCGTGGACCGGATCGGCTCGGGGGATGCCTTTGCCGCGGGCGTGCTGCATGCGCTCGCCGCGGGCGCCGATCCCAGACACATCGCGGAGACCGGACTCGCACTGGGGTGCCTGAAGCATTTCCTGCCCGGAGATGCGAGCACCGTGACCGAGGCGGAGCTGCGCTCGTTCCGCGCGGGCGGACTCGACGTGCGGCGCTGACCGCAACCAGGGCGCCTCAGCGCTTGAGCGCCCGCGCCAACGCTTCGGCCATCACTCCGTTGCCGTTCTGCCCGGACTCTCGGCGCCTCGGGTCGTGGCGGACCGGCTGCCTGCCCCCTCCCCCTTGCTCCTCGCGCTGGCGCCCCGCACCGGACCGCGCGCGCGGCGGCTCCTCGAGCTTCATGGTGAGCGCGATACGCCGGCGTTGCAGATCGACCTCGATCACTTTCACCTTCACGACCTCTCCGGCCTTGACCAGCTCTCGCGGATCCTTGACGAATCGGTGCGACATCATGGAGATGTGTACGAGCCCGTCCTGGTGCACGCCGACGTCGACGAACGCACCGAAGTTGGTGACGTTCGTCACGACCCCCTCGAGCACCATGCCCGGCACCAGGTCCTTCAGGTCCTCGACGCCCTCGTGGAAGACGGCAGTCCTGAACTCCGGACGCGGATCACGCCCAGGCTTCTCGAGCTCGCGCAGGATATCCTGCACCGTCGGAAGGCCGAACTGCTCGTCCGTATACCGCGCCGGGTCGATCTGCCTCAGCGCGCGCGCATCGCCCATCACCTCCGAGATCGGCTTGCCGAGATCGGTGAGCATGCGCTGCACGAGCGGATAGGCCTCAGGGTGCACCGCCGAGCGGTCGAGCGGATTCTCGCCGCCGTTGATGCGCAGAAACCCGGCCGCCTGCTCGAAGGTCTTGGCACCGAGCCGCGGCACGTTGCACAGCCCCTGCCGGCTCGCGAAGGCGCCGTGCCCGTCCCGGTAGCGCACGATCGCCTCGGCCAGCGATGCGGACAGCCCCGAGATGCGCGACAGCAGAGCAGGGGACGCGGTGTTGACGTCCACCCCAACGGCGTTGACGCAATCCTCCACCACCGCATCCAGCGAACGCGCGAGCCTGCTCTGGTTGACATCGTGCTGGTATTGGCCCACGCCGATCGATTTCGGATCGATCTTGACGAGCTCTGCGAGCGGATCCTGGAGCCGTCGGCCGATGGACACCGCCCCCCGCAGGCTCACGTCGAGCCCGGGCAACTCGCGTGAGGCGAGCTCGGAGGCCGAATACACCGAGGCGCCCGCTTCGGACACGACGATCTTGGTGAGTTCGAGCGACGGGTTGCGCTTGATGAGCTCGGCGGCCAGCTTGTCAGTCTCCCTCGAGGCGGTGCCGTTGCCGATGCTGACGAGGTCCACCGAGTGCTTCTTCGCCAGCATCGCCAGCGCGCGAAGCGATCCCTCCCAGTCGTTGCGCGGCGCATGCGGGTAGACGGTCGCCGTCTCCAACACCTTGCCGGTGCGGTCGACCACGGCCACCTTGACCCCGGTGCGCAGCGCCGGGTCCAGCGCCAGGGTGACCCTGGGGCCGGCCGGAGCGGCGAGCAGCAGGTCGTGCAGATTGCGCGCGAAGACGCCGATGGCTTCTTCCTCCGCCCGCGCCCGAAGATCGGCAAACAACTCGCCCTCGAGCTGCCACGCGAGCTTCACCTGCCAGCTCCAGCGCACTGTCTGCAACAGCCACGCGTCCGCGATTCGCCCCTGGCCGGACACCTGGAAGCGTGCGGCGATCTTGCGCTCGCAGGCGTTGAGCGCATCGGAGGAAGAAACGGACCTCGCCTGCGCGTCGAGTTCCTCGGGCAGCTTCAGGGCGAGCTGCAGGACCTGCTCCTTGCGTCCGCGGAACAGCGCCAGCGCCCGATGCGAGGGAATCGCCTTGACGGGCTCGCGATAGTCGAAGTAATCACGGAACTTCGCGCCCGCGTCCTCCTTGCCCGCCTCCACTTTGGAGACGAGCCAGGCATTCTCGCGCAGATGCTCCCTCAGCTCTCCGACCAGAGCCGCATCCTCTGCGAACCGCTCCATCAGGACCTGACGAGCCCCGTCCAGGGCCGCCTTGACGTCCGCTGCGCCCGGATTCTCGCCCTGCTCCGTGGTAAACGGCTCTTTGAGGTACTTGGCCGCCTCGACCTGCGGATCGATGCACGGGTCCGCGAGCAGCGCCGCCGCCAGCGCATCGAGGCCCGCTTCGCGGGCGAGCTGCGCCTTGGTGCGGCGTTTGGGCTTGTAGGGCAGGTAGAGGTCCTCGAGCCGCTGCTTGGTATCGGCGGCTTCCAGGCTCTGCCTCAGCTGCGGCGTCAGCTTTCCCTGCTCCTCGACGCTATTGATGATGGCGGCGCGGCGCTCCTCGAGCTCGCGCAGGTATGCGAGGCGCTCCTGCAGCGTACGCAGCTGCGCATCGTCGAGTCCGCCGGTGGCTTCCTTGCGGTAGCGCGCGATGAATGGAACGGTGGCGCCGCCATCGAGCAGGGCGACGGCGGAAGCCACCTGCTGCGGCCTGGCGGCAAGCTCCGCGGCGATACGGGATTCGATCGAGAGCATCGGTAACCGGCGCAAGTGAACGGGAGCGGCACTATGCGCAAACGCGCGGCGCACAACAAGACTTGCGCAATGCGCGCCGATTCTCTATGGCGCGTCCCGCGCGGATGCGACTGCCGCCAGATTTGAGTATTCTCGATCTCGAGATGAACACGCGCCCGAAACACACTCGGTTCGACGGCACAGGCCTCAGCGAACCCCTGGCGCTCGCGATTCGCGCCCTCACCGCACCGCGTCGCTATATCCGCACTTGGTATCTCGCCTACCTGCTGCTCGGCATGGTCACGGCGGGGCTGCTGCCGGTCCTGCTGCCCTTGGCGGTCGAAGCGATTTCCCACAAGCTCGACACGGTGGCCTACGTCATGGGGGCGTACAATTTCGGCCTGTTGACCTCCCCGCTGTGGGGTTTTCTGGCCGAGCGCATCAAGGCCTACCGCAGGCTGTTTCTCTCGGGGTTTCTGCTGACGGCGACCGGCACGCTCGGCATGCTTTTGTTGAAAGGTCTGCCGTCCTGGCTGGTGGCGGCTTTCGTGCTCGGCGCCGGTTCGGGAGGCGCGGCGACGCTGGCGACGCTGTTTGTCGTCGATTTCGCGCCCCGGACCGAATGGGAGCCGCGCATCGGCTGGCTGCAAAGCTTCAACGCCACCGGCCAGGTCGCGGGGCTGATGCTGGCCGCGGCGTTCACCCACGGGGATTTCGCTCCCGCACTGTGGGTCTGTGTCGTCTTCCTGCTCCTGGCCATGGCTCTGGGAGGCATCGGCCTGCCGGGTCCGGTGCACCCTGCGCCGAGCGCCACGCAACACCCCCACCTGCATTTGAACATTCGGGCACTCGCCATCTTCCCGAGACTGATCCTGCCCTCCGGCGTCGATCTGCATTTCTACCACCTGAACCTGCACGGGCTGCGCCGGCTCCCGCAGACGCTCGGCACCCCGTTCGGGCGGTTCCTGCTCTCCTGGTTCGCGCTGGCCTTCGCCGTGGCGGCGTTCTTTTCTTATTTCCCCCTCATGCTGGCCGACGGCTACGGCATCTCCGCCCGCACCAGCGCGATGGTCTATGCGGCGGCCGCAGCGCTCGGCATCGCGCTGTACGTCCTGACCAGTCATCTCATGACCCGGTATGGCGCGAGCCGGATCTACCGTGTTGGGCTGGCGCTGCGCATCTTCGGCTTCGGCCTTCTCTTGGCGCCGCTGCTGGCGCCGGTGCCGGTGCCCGGCCGGTCGTGGCTCGGAGTGAGCGGATTCGCGTTGATCGTCACAGCGTGGCCCCTGCTGAGCGTCTCCGGCACGGACCTCGGCGCGAGCCTGACGCCGTTCAGCGAAGGCGCGGCGATGGGACTGCTGAACGCCGCTCTCGCGCTCGCCACGGCCGTCGGAATCGTAGCCAGCGGTCCGCTGGTGGCCCGCTGGGGGTATGCAACCATTCCGGTGATGGCGATCGCGGGGCTCGCCGTGTCGCTGTGGCTGGGCCGGGGCACGCCCACACGGACTCGCCCCGCGCAGCAGAGCGAAGCCGAACGGGCTA
>OFHJ01000074.1_pt1 | contig 39860 bp, 28 predicted proteins | sample 1522001 | NCBI WGS metagenome assembly OFHJ01 (sample SAMEA2464838, study PRJEB22497) | soil metagenome | biome: Grassland; feature: Farmland; material: Clay | place: Australia | collected 2013-02-01 | depth 1.2 m | reverse complement strand
GCTGCACGATCCCTATGGCGGGTGGTGGAGCGCCGGGGGCATTCTGCTCCGGAAGAATGAGGCGTACGGGCCGGATGCGCGTTGGATTGCCGTGGCGGTACCGTGTGCCGCCCCGGGCGTACGCGCGGCCCGAGCCCCCCCCGCGCCGCGGCCGTGGGGCTGGGAATTGCTAATCCTTTACTTCACTCTGGCATGGGCATGGGGATTGCTGACGCTCTGCCTCAATAGCGGTGGCGCGGGCAATTACCTGCTGGAGGGATGGGCGGTCACCGCGCTGCTGGCCGCCGCCGGCGTGGCCGCGCTCCGCCCGATCTGGACGCTGACACCCGCCGCCGCGCGCAGTCTGGTGATTTTGTGGGCGGCGGTTACCAACGGCGCGGGGCTGATGGCCTGGCACTATCGCGCTAGCGTACCCCTTCCGAACCAGGCGCCGCTGGCGCAGGTGTTGCACGGCCGGCGCGTGCTCACCGACATTCCCTACCTGGGCGTGCAAAGCCGCGACCCTGCCTACCTGGACCCCTATTTGTTGCACACGCTCGAACTGGCCGGGCAATGGAGTTCCCGCCATCTGGCCGCGCAGATCGCCGCGCAGCGTTTCGCTTTAGTCGTGCTGGACATGAGCGGCGGGCGGGCCAACACCCGTTTCCGCGGACTGACCCGCTATGACCGCCGCACCATCGCCGCCTTGCGCCAAGCCTACGTTCCCTCTTGCGTGCGCGGCTCGGGTCGTCATCGCGGCGCGGCGGCGATCTTCGTGCCGGCGGACCGGCGCCCGGCGGCCCGATTGGTCCGCGCCCTGCGGAGCGCCGGCTGCCAGCCGGCGTTAACCGCCGTCCGCTTCTTCCCCGCCGCGCCGTAAAATCAAAGACTGCATGCAAGTCACCGTCAATGGTGAGGCGCGGGAGACCGCCCCCAACCTCAGCCTGCTGGAACTGCTGCGCGAACTGGGCCTGCCCAGCGAGCGGCTGGCCGTGGAGCGCAATCGCGAACTGGTTCCGCGCCGCGACTGGGAGCAGACGCGGCTCGCCGCGGGCGACCAAATCGAGATCGTCCACTTCGTGGGCGGCGGCTAACGCCCTGCGCCGCGGGGATTTGACTTCCCGCACGTCCACCCTCAATAATCAGGGGTTCCGGTCCGCTCTTTCGCCGATGTCAACCACCGCCACCACGCCCGCGCCTAGCGGCACCTTCGCCCGTCACAGTTATTTTTGGCGCCGCCTGCATTCCCTGACCGGCATCGTTCCGCTGGGCGCCTTCCTGGTCGAGCATTTCGCCTCCAACGGCGCCGTCCTCAGCCGCACGCCGGTGGAAAGCTACGGCAACCAGGTCAAGTTCCTCAACTCCTTGCCCTATGTGCTGGTGCTGGAGATCCTGCTGATCTGGGCGCCGCTGGCCTTCCACGGCATCTACGGCCTGTGGATCGCCCGCGAAGCCACGCCCAATAACAAACGCTACGGTTGGGCCGGCAACTGGGGGTATCTGTTCCAGCGCATCACCGGCGCCATCGTGCTGGTCTTCATCGTCTGGCATGTCTGGACCGCCCGCTTCGCCGGCGTCAGCCTGCCCGACCATCCGTTCATGGCGTATTCCAAGATGGCGGCGCAGATGCTGAACCCGTGGATCCTGGCGTGGTTCATCGTCGGCATCACCCTGATCAGTTATCACTTCTCCTACGGGCTCTACCTGTTCGCCGCCAAATGGGGCATCACCGTCAGCCCTGGGGCGCGCCGCAATTGGGGCTGGATCTGCCTGATCATCGGCCTCGGCTTCACCTATGCCGGCATCGCCTCGGCTTTGGCCTTCCGCGGCATTCACATCTACCCGATGCGCTAGCTCGCCGCACTCCCATGCCCAATTCTTCTCCCCATCTGTTGATCGTCGGCGGCGGCCTGGCCGGCCTGTCCGCGGCGCTTCATGCCGCCGAGCGCGGCGCCCGCATTTCGCTGTTTTCGGTCGTTCCGGTCAAGCGCTCGCATTCGGTCTGCGCCCAAGGCGGCATCAACGCCGCCAAGAACTTGAAGGGCGAGGGCGATTCGCCCTGGATCCATTTCGACGACACCATCTACGGCGGCGACTTCCTGGCCAATCAGCCGCTGGTCAAGCGGATGTGCGAAGCGGCCCCGGGCATCATTGACCTGCTGGACCGCATGGGCGTGCCCTTCAACCGCACCGCGGAGGGCCTGCTGGACTTCCGCCGTTTCGGCGGCACGCTGCATCACCGCACGGCGTTTGCCGGCGCCACCACCGGCCAGCAGTTGCTGTACGCTCTGGACGAGCAGGTGCGGCGGCACGAAGCCTCCGGGCAGGTGGAGAAATTCGAGCACTGGGAGTTCCTTTCCGCGGTGCTGGATGACAACGGCGTCTGCCGCGGGATTTGCGCCATGGACCTGCGCTCAATGGAGGTGCGGACCTTCGCCGCCGACGCCGTGATCGTGGCGACCGGCGGCATCGGCGCCATCTTCGGGAAAAGCACCAACTCCATCGCCTGCACCGGCAGCGCCCAGTCCGCGCTTTACCAGCAGGGCGCCGACTACGCCAACGGCGAGTTCATCCAGGTGCATCCCACCGCCATTCCCGGCGAGGACAAGCTGCGGCTGATGTCGGAGTCCGCCCGCGGCGAAGGCGGGCGCGTCTGGGTGCCGAAAGACGGCAAGCCGTGGTACTTCCTCGAGGAGTGGTATCCGAAGTACGGCAACCTGGTGCCGCGGGACGTCGCGACGCGGGCGATCCACAAGGTGGTGTACGAGCTGGGACTGGGCCTAGACGGCCAGCCGGCGGTGTATCTGGACCTGACCCATATTCCCGCCCGGGAGCTGGACGTAAAATTGGGCGGCATCCTCGAGATCTACGAGAAGTTCGTCGGCGACGATCCGCGCAAGGTGCCGATGAAGGTCTTCCCGGCCATGCATTACACCATGGGAGGCTTGTGGGTGGACAACGAGCACCAAGCCACCAACATCCCCGGCCTGTTCGCCTGCGGCGAATGCGAGTACCAATATCACGGCGCCAACCGCCTGGGGGCCAACAGCCTGGTTTCCTGCATCTTCGGCGGCTCGATCGCCGGCCCGACAGCGGTGGAATACGCCCGCTCCACCACCGCGCCGGGGTCGCCGCGGCCGTTCGAGCAGGAGAAGCTGCGCCAGGAGGAGATCAATGCCCGGCTGTTCGCTTCGGAAGGCAGCGAGAACCCATTCGTGATTTGGAAGGAGCTGGGCCGCACGATGACCGAGCACTGCACGGTCATCCGGGTCAACGATAATCTGCGCCGCGCGGACGCCAAGTTGCAGGAGCTGCTGGAGCGGTATCGCAAGCTGGGGCTGCGGGACAAGACGCGCTGGGCCAACCCGGCGTTTTTCTTCACCCGCCAGCTCTACAACATGCTGCAACTGGCGCGCGTGGTCTGCCTCGGCGCCCTGGCCCGCGACGAAAGCCGCGGCGCCCATTACAAACCCGCGTTCGCCGAGCGCGACGACGCCAACTGGCTGAAGACCACGCTGGCCAGCTTCGCGCCCGACGCCGATGAACCGCGCCTGCGGTATCAGCCGGTGGATATTTCGCTGCTGCCGCCGCGCCCGCGCAAATACTAGCCGCCATCATGCCCGCCAACACCGTCCGCCTGCGCATCAAGCGCCAAGCCAGTCCGCAAGCGTCGCCGGTTTGGGAAGAGTTCGAGGTTCCCTACCGCCCGCACATGAACGTGATCGTCGCCCTGCGCGACATCGCGGAGAACCCGGTGACCCGCGACGGGCGCCCGACCAGCACCATCGCCTATGAGGCCAATTGCCTGGAGGAAGTCTGCGGCGCTTGCGCCATGGTCATCAACGGGCGGGCGCGGCAGGCCTGCACCGCGCTGGTGGACCGGCTGGAGCAACCGATCAGCCTGGAGCCGCTGCACCGCTTCCCGATGATTCGCGACCTTCAGGTGGACCGCTCCAAGCTGTTCAACGATCTGCGCCGAGTCAAGGCCTGGGTGCCGATTGACGGAACCTATGCCCTCGGCGCCGGACCGCGGCAGTCGCAGCGCGACCAGCAGCAAGCCTATCCGCTGTCGCGATGCATTTCCTGCGGCAACTGCCTGGAGGTCTGCCCGCAATACAACACGCGGACCGACTACGTGGGGGCGGCGGTGATCAACCAGGTGCGGCTGTTCAACCTCCATCCCACGGGCAGTATGCATCGCGCCGCGCGCCTGGACGCGCTAACCGGCCCGGGCGGCATCCAGGAATGCGGCTACGCGGAAAACTGCGTCAAGGCCTGCCCGAAGGACATTCCGCTGACCGACTCGATCGCGGCGGTGAACCGGCAGATGGTCGCCCATCTCTGGGGCAAGGCGCTGGGGCGCTAAGCCGCGAGGCTGGTTGCCAGCCAATCGTAGAGCAGAACGACCACGACCAGCGCTACGGCCGGCGCGAAGAGCCAGGCGTAGGATTCCAGCACATAGAGCTTCTGAAGGCCCGCCAGCATCGCGCCCCAACTGGCGGTGGGAGGCGCCGCGCCCAGGCCGAGGAACGCCAGCGCCACCTCCGCCAAAATGAACTGCGGCGCCAGCAGCGCCGCCTGGGTCAGGGTGACGGAATAGGTTTCCGGCCAGATGTGGCGCCGCAGCAGGTACCAGCGCGAGCCGCCGAAGCCGCGGGCCGAGCGCACGTACTCCCGCTCGCGGGCGGCGAGCGCCACGCCGCGAATCAGCCGCGCCGGCCGGCCCCAGCCGGTCAGGCCCAGGATCGCCACCAGCATCAGGAACGCCGCCGCCCCGCTGACCGACAAAGGCAAAAAGGCGCGCGTGGCGAAGAGCAGATAGATCCACGGCAAGGCCAGGAACAGTTCCGCGCCGCGCATCACGGCGGCATCGGTCCAGCCCCCCATGAACCCGGCGGCGCCGCCCAAGGCCAACCCCAGGCTGAGCGCCAAGCCCGCGCCCAGCAGGCCGGCGAGCAGCGACAGGCGGCCGCCGTACAGCAGGCGCGAGAACTCATCGCGGCCCAAGGCGTCGGTGCCCAACAAAAACACCTCGCCGCCAGACACGGTGAACAAATGGCCATGGCGGAAGAACCACAGCGGCAGGGGATGGGATGGGTCCAGCCGGTACCGCGGCGGACCATAGCGCTCGGCCAAGGGCCGCCAGGGATAGACGAAGGGCCGCCAATGGAAATGACCGTGGAGGCCCCACCAATGCAATCGCATGGGCGGCGCAAAGGGAAACCGGCGGAACTGGCGCGACGGGGAGTAGGGGGCGAAAAATCCCGCCCCGAGCACCAGCACATGGAGCGCGATCAGCGCGGCCAAGGGCCAGCGCCAGCGCCGCCGCGGCATGGTTGCGGCGGGGTTCACGAACCGGCGCTCCGGGCGGCGGGGGATTCAGTGCGCCTCGAGATCCGCGGATCGGTCCAGGCCAAACCCAGGTCCGCCAAGATATTGCCGCCCACCAACAGCGCCGCCGACAGCATCACCGCGGCCACCACGACGTAGGGGTCGCGGTCGAGAATGGCCCGCCACAGCAGCGGTCCGAGGCCCGGCCAGCCGAGTACGACTTCCACCAGCAGCGACCCGCTGAGCAGGGCGCCGAAGGACAGCCCCAGCAGCGAGAGCATCGGATTGGCGGCGACGGGCAGCGCTTGCCCGCACAGGAGCCGCCATTCGCCGATGCCGTGGCCGCGGGCGGCGGCGATGTACGGCGCGTCCAACGCTTCCGCCATCGCCGCCCGCACGTGGCGCACCAAGGTCGGCAGCATGCCCGCCACCAGCACCGTCACCGGCAGGCACAGATGCCACGCGAAGTCGCGCACTTGCGCCCAGCGGCCCCAGTGCCGATAGCCGAGGGTATGCATGCCACCGACGGGAAACCAGCCGGTACGCAGCGCCAGCGCCAATAGGGCCAGCGCCAGCACCACGTCCGGCAGGGCCAGCAACAGGCTGGCGCCGCCGGCGATGGCGCGGCTGTCCCAACGGCCGCGCCGCCAGGCGGACCACATGCCCAGGGGCAGCGCCAACATCCAGGCGAGGAACAGCGCGGTCAGCGTCAGCCACAGCGTATTGGCCACGCGGGTCTTCACCAGCGGCCAGACCGGCGCATTGTAGGCAAAGGAATAGCCCCACCGGCCATCCGCGACCGAGCGCAGCCAGCGCCAATAGCGCACCGGCAGCGGTGCCCGCATGCCCTGCGCCGCCTCCAGGGCGGCGACGGTGCGGGGGGACAATTGCGGGTTAAGCCGCATGCGCGCGTAGTAGCTGCCCGGCGCCAACTGCATCAGCAGGAACACCAGCACCGACACCGCGGCCAAAACCAGCGCGCCGTGCAGCAGACGGCGGAGTGCCGAACTTACGATGCCGGGCACGCTTCCGCCTCCATGCGCCCAGCGGCGAGGACCACGCGCCGGCCGCCGACGCGCCGAGCCAGCTCCGCGTCATGGGTAATGAACAGATACGCCAAGCCGCGGCGCGCCTGAAGCGCGGTCAGCAAACGGAGCAGATCCTGCTGCAATTCCGGCTCGACGCTGGCCAGCGCCTCATCTAAAATCAGCACCGCCGGCTCCAGCGCCAAGGCGCGGGCGATGCCGATACGGCGTTTCTCGCCGCCGCTCAACTCGGCCGGGCGGCGGCGAAGCCAGGCACCGGGCAGGCTGACTTGCTCCAAGAGTTCCGCCGCCCGCCGGTCCCGTTCCCGCCGCGGCATGCCGCCCGCAATCCGCCAGGGCTCGGCGACCAACTCACCGACGCGCAGCCGTGGATTCAGAGCGCCGGCGGCATCCTGCCAAATCATCTGTACGCCCAGCGGACCGACTTCCGGCGCCCGCCACAGCGTCCCGCCGTCCGCGGGCTCCAAGCCCGCCAGGCACCGGGCGAGCGTGCTCTTGCCCGCGCCCGAGGGCCCCATCAGCACCACCGTCTCCCCCCGAGCCACCGTCAGGTCCACTCCATCCAGGGCCTGCACGCGCCGGCCGGCGCGGGTGTAGGTCTTGCGCAACCCCGCCGCCCTCAGCAGCGGGCGGGGCGATTGCCGGCGCATGGCTTCGTCCCGCCCCGTAACCGCGAACGGTTCTGGGGACCCCGGGTTGAGAGTTCGCTCGGGCTCCTCATCCCGCCGCGGCGGGACTCGTTCGCCCTCGCTCCCCCCGCCTCGCCCTGCTGGGCTCTTGGCGAAAGCCGTCTCTCGGCCCTTGGCGGCAGGCTCGGCAACCGTCGAGCCTGCCGCGAACACAACCGCGGCGGAAGGCCCGGGCAAGGCCACGGTGCGGGCCACCACCGCGGCCAGCACCGCGGGCTCATGGCTAATCAGCAGCAGGGCCATTCCTTGCTCGACCCGGCGGCGCAGGGCGGTGAGAATGGCGCCGCGGGTTTCCGCATCCAGGCCGGTGGTCGGCTCATCGGCGATCAGCAGCGCCGGGCCGCACGCCAGCGCCTGCGCCAAAGCGGCGCGCTGCAACTGGCCGCCGCTCAACTGGTGGGGATAGGCGCGGGCATAGCGCACGTCCGCGCCGAGGCCCAACTCCGCCAGCAGGGCCGCGGCGCGCGCGCGCGCCGCACGCCCCGCCCAACCATGCGCCGCCAAGACGGAAGCGATTTGATCTCCGATGCGGCGCACGGGATTGAGCGCCTGGCTTGGCTCCTGGTGGGCGAGCGCCACCACCGCGCCGCGCAACCGCCGCCATTCCCGCCGCCGCAGGGTGGCCAGGTCGCGGCCGTGGATGGCGACGGCTCCAGCTGTTACGCGTCCCGGCGGCGGCAGCAGGCCGAGCACCGCCCGCGCCAGCGTGCTTTTGCCGCAGCCGGACGGACCGAGCAGGCCGACGGCTTCGCCCGATTGCAGCGCCAAATCCACGCCGCGGAGCACGGGCGTCCGGGCGTAACACACATCCAAGCCGCGCACCGCCAGGAGCGCGGGCCCGCTTCCGGAAACGGCGCCGGACGACGCCGGCGGAAACGGAGCGGAGCGGGCTGGCGACCCCGCGCGGGCCGCGCCCGCCCACGGCACCATGCCCTAACTCTCCTTCTGCGCCAGCAAGCGGGAGGCGCCGCGCCGCACCGCGTCTGGGACGTTGTGATTGAGCATCAAGCGCCGCAGGTCATTGGGAAACAGGTGCTTGCAAAGGTGGAGCGCCAGATCGGTCGGGGTACGGGAATTGTTGACCAGGTTGCGAATGATGTTCAGCGACCGCAGCCAGCGGCGGCTGCCGCCGATCTCACGGAGCACGTTCTCATCCACGTTGCGCATGGCGGCGATCAATTCCACATCGTGCTCGGTGAGGCGCGGCGATCCCAGAACGCCGCGCTGCACAACGCGGCTGGCGTCGCGGATCAGGATCATCCGCTCTTCGCGCGAGCCCAACGCCGCGGAACGAACGCGATCCTGGACCGACATCATAGCGAGGCGCTGCAAAATGCTCTGCGCGCTCCTCTGCTCACCGTCCACGGTGGCCAACTCCGCCCGCTCGTCCTCGGAGGCTTCCACCAAGACGAAGCCGGCGTCCACCTCCGCCTCCTCGGCCGCCGGAGGCGCCGCGCTAAGACAAAAGTAGTCGCGGATCTCCTGGGGACACTCCGGCATCTCCAAGACCCGCGCGGTTTCGGCCGCGGGAATCTGGTCCAAGGTGGCGCGCGCCATCGCCGCGGCCTCGCCATCGCGTACCGCCAAATAGACCAGCACCAGCAGGCGATCCGGAAACCCCAGCGTCAGCCTCCCCAGCGCCGCTTGCCGCAACAGGTCGGCGGGAAACTTCCCGGCTAGGATCAACGCCGTCAGCCGCTGACCGGCATGAAAGGCGGCGGCTCCAGGCGCGGCGGTCACGCCGGCCCGCCTCCGGTTCCGGGAGCAGCGGACGCTGGCGCGGCAGGCAGGCCGCCTGTTCCGGACGCGCCTCCCTTGCCCGGCGCGGTCTTGGCGGCGCCCGCGGCCGGCGTGGCGCCCGTGGGCGCGGACGGGCCGTTGCCCGTCCCGCCGCCGGTTGTCCCCGGCCCGGAATTCGCCGCCGGTTTGGCACCCGCGGCAGGCAAAGTGCGAACACTCCCAGGGGGATAGCGCCACAATACGATGGCGCCGGCGGCGCCGAGAGCCGGCTGCGCCTGGCCGTTCACGCTGACCTGGGTGGCGCCAGCATTGCCAGTAATGAGATCCACGGGCGGGGCAAGCGAATAGGTCAATTGCTGCCCGGGCGCCAGCGTGGTCACGGTTACCGTTGTGCCGCCGGAGCTGAGCTTGACCCACGCCGATGCGGAGGCCGTGACCACAATGCGCACGGGGACCGAAGACGCCGGCACGGTTGCGGCCATGGGAGGCGCGCCCGAGCCGGGGACGGCGCCGGCCGGCGGCGCGGCGCTGGCGTTGACGGCCGGCGGCTGACTAACCGCCGCCGTTCCGGCTGCCGCATGCGCCACAAGCTTGGATGGCCGGCGCGGGCGCGTAGCCGTTTTGGCGGCGCCGGCGCGGCGCACGGCGCGCTGCAGCGCGCTGAACGATTGCGGAGCGCCGAGCGTGGAGCCGGCGGCGGCGCCGGTCGCGGCGGCCGGGGTGGTCGCCGCGCCCATGCCCGCCGCCGAATGCGGCGCGGGGCGATCGAGGCCCCAATACGCGATGGCGGCAATGATCACCAAGGCCGCCACGATGCCCAGCCGACCCCTGCGTCTGCCGCTTTGCCCCGTCCGGCGGCTGGAGACGGGCGCCAACGGCGTCTGTGGCTTTTCGGGCTCGGCGAGGGCGAGGTATTCCGCCACCACTTTTTCGGCGTCCAGCCCGACCTGGCGCGCGTAGGCACGCAAAAAGGCGCGGGGAAAGATGCCGCCGGGCAGGCGCTGGAACTGTCCGGATTCGATCGCCAGCAGATAATCCTTGCGGATCTTGGTGGCGGCGGTAATCTCCTCCAGCGTCCGGCCACGGTTCTCCCGCGCCCGGGCCAGTCCCGCGCCGAATTCCGCCAGCCGTCCCGCGATGCTCTGATTCTATGCCGCCGGCGCGCGCGGCTGCGATGGTTTCTCGCCGCCGTAACCGCCTTGTCACCTGTCCCTGCGCCTAGGCCGTATTGCGCGCGGTTGCCGCTATACTGACCGCAACTCGATTGGATATGCGGTCCGACGCCATTGCCAACCCGCCGGTCACCGACGGCGCTCCTGGTGCGGAGCTTGCCGGTGAGATCGCGGCGACCCTGACCAGTTGCCTAGAGCTGGAACCGCTACTGGACCGGCTGAATGGGCTGGCGCGGCAGCACGCCCAAGCGCTGGCCAGCTGCGTGTTGCTGGTGGAATCGGAGCGCGGCGTGTTGCGCTGCGCCGCCGTCGCTGGTCCCGGCTTCGAAGACCTGGCGGAGCGGGAAACGGCGCTGGCGCGGCTGTCCAACGCAATGCTGGTCGAGGCGCCGGACCTGGGCAACGCGCATGCGGTCCTGACCACGCAGCCGCTGGAGACTTCCCTTTTGCCGCTGCTCGACTGTCATCCGCCCACGCCCGCCGGCAGCCTCCTGGCGCTGGCGCTGCGGCGGGAGGGCCGGCTACTGGCGGTGGTGGAGTTGATCTTTGCCGCTCCCCCCAACGCCATTGCCGGGGCGCGGCCGGCGCTGGCGGCGGTGGCGCGCTTCGGCGCGATCGGCCTGCAAAACGCCATTGAGCTGCGCAGCCTGCGCCAGCTTTCGATCAGCGACGACTGCACCGGATTGTTCAACACGCGCTATCTCTACCAGGTGCTGGAAACCGAGATCCGGCGCAGCGAGCGATTTGGTTATTCGTTCTCTTTCCTGTTTCTCGATCTGGATCACTTCAAACTGGTCAACGACCACCACGGCCACTTGATCGGCAGCCAAGTGCTGCGGGAGTTCGGCGCGCTGCTGCAAGCGCAGGTGCGGCGCATTGACTGGGTCTTCCGTTACGGCGGCGACGAATTCGCCATCTTGCTGCCGCAGACCGGCAAGCCCAACGCCCGGGTGGTGGCCCAGCGTCTGCTCGAGACGGTGCGGCAGCACGCCTTCATCCGCGCCCAGCGGCTGAACCTGCGCATCACCGCGAGCCTGGGCCTGGCCGCCTATCCCGACGACGCCACGCAGCCGGTGCAACTGGTGCGCCGCGCTGACGAAATGATGTACCAGATCAAGAACACCACGCGCGACGACCTGGCGGTCGCCGGCTGACATTTCCACAGCCTAGCCGTTCGGCTTGCGGCCCGCGGGCGCGGCGGGCTGATGGTGCAGGTGGCAGATGGCCACGGCCAGCGCGTCGGAGGCGTCGAGCGGAATGTTTCCGCCCTCCAGCGCCAGCAGGCGTCGCACCATTTCCCGCACCTGCTCCTTCCCTGCCCGTCCATAGCCGGTGAGGGCGCTTTTCACCGCCAGCGGGGTGTACTCCGCCACCGCGATCCCCTGCGCCGCCGCCGCCTGCATCGCCACGCCGCGGACGTGGCCGAGCTTCAATGCGGAGCGAGCGTTCTCGGCATGGAAAATATCCTCGATCGCCACGCACTCGGGGCGGTGCTCCTGGATGATGGCGGTGATGCCGGTGTGAATGCGGTGCAGGCGGAGGGGAAAGGCTTCGCCCGGCGTGGCGCGCAGCACCTGAAAGGCCAGCACCACATGGCGGCGGCCGTCGCTGGCGACCATACCCAATCCGGTGGCCTGCCCACCACAGTCAATGCCCAAGACCCGCATCGCCTTTCGAGTCTACCGCGACGCGGAGGGCGGATCGCGGAGCAGAGCGCGGGTAGCAGCGGCGCGGACCGATGTGGCGACGGCCAGGACCGCAGCGGCGAAGGACAGGAGACTGATTCGCCACCTGACCCCAAGGCCAGTTTCGCCCGGCCTTACGTCCGGTTCATTATGCTCAGTAAGGCTGGCTACAGCCATTTCCCCGCCACTTCCGCCCATGCTCCGCCGCGCGCGCCCCACGCTTGCCGCCGTCCTGCTCCTCGCGCTCTGTTCCGGGCTGTGGGCGGCGGCGCCGCGTTTCGGCGGAAATTTGGTCGCGGCGCTGCACTCGGATCCCAAGACGCTGAACCCGGTCACCGCGCTGGACCTGCCGTCGCAGACGGTGATCGGCCTGATCAACGGCGACCTGATCCATATCAACCGGTACACGCAACAGATCGAGCCGGCGCTGGCTACGAGTTGGACGGTGAGCGACGGGGGGCGGCGCTACATTCTGCGCCTGCGGCGGGGAGTGCGGTTTTCCAACGGCGAGCCGTTTACCGCCGCGGACGTGGTGTTCAGCTTCCACGTCTATCTCGACCCGCACCTGAATTCGCCGCAGCGCGACTTGCTGACGGTGAGCGGCCGGCCGATCCAAGTGCGCCGCCTAGGCCGTTACACGGTCGAGTTCGATTTGGCGTCTCCGGATGCGGCGGCGCTGCGGCTGTTCGACGGCGTGGCGATGCTGCCGAAAACACTGCTGGCCCCGCTGCTGCGCGCCGGCAAGCTGGCGCAGGCCTGGGGTCCGTCCACCGCACCGGGGGCCATCGCCGGACTGGGGCCGTTCCGCCTGGCGCGGTATGTTCCAGGGCAGAAGCTGGTGCTGGCCAGGAACCCCTATTATTGGCGCTTCGCGCCAGGAGCGGGCCACCGGCGGCTGCCGTACCTGAACCGCCTGACATTTTTGATCGTACCCGCCGGCGACAGCGAGGTGCTGCGCTTCCAAGCCGGCGAGGTGGACCTGATCAGCGGGTTCAGCGCGCCCAATTATGCGCTGCTGAAGGCCATGGCGGGAGCGCGGCATTACTGGGTGCGGGATTTGGGGCCGGGGCTGGAATACGATTTTCTCTTCTTCAATCTGAACCATCTGGCCGGGCGCCGCTTGCCACGGCTGCAATACCAGCAGCGCTGGTTCCGCAGGGTGCGCTTCCGCCAGGCGATTTCGGCGGCGATTGACCGCCGGGCGATTTTGCGGCTGGTGTTCGAGGGGCGGGCGACGGCATTGTGGGATCAAGTGACTCCGGGCGAAAAGCAGTGGGTGGACCGGCAGATCGCCGATCCGCCCCGCTCCGACGCCCGGGCGCTGCGCCTGCTGGCGGCGATCGGTTTTCACCGCCGCGGCCCAGGACCGCTGCTCGACCCGCGGGGACGGCCGGTGCGCTTCACCGTGATCACCGACCCCGGAAATCCGCAGCGCATGCAAGTGGCGGCGCTGGTGCAAGACGATTTGGCTCGGATCGGCATCCGCATGCGGATCGTTCCGCTCCAGTTTCAAGCTCTGCTGGCGCGCGTCTTCCACAGCTACGATTACTCCGCCTGCCTGCTGGGCCTGGTCAGCGGCGACGCCGATCCCAACCCGGAGATGAACGTATGGATCACCGGCGGCAGCGCCCATCTTTGGGACCTGAACGCGCGGCGCCCGGGGACCGCGTGGCAGGCGGAAATGAACCGTTTGATGCGGCGGCAGATGATCGAGGCCAGCTACGCGCAGCGCCGGCGCAGCTATGATGAGGTGCAAGCCTTGGTGGCGCGGTATCTGCCCGTGATCTGCCTCTACAGCCCCGACGTGCTGGTCGCGGCGCAGGATCGCGTCGGCGGGCTGCGGCCGGCGGTGCTGCGGCCGTACTTGCTGTGGAACGCGGCCGAGCTTTATCTCCGTCACTGATCGCCCATGACCGCTCTTGCCGCCACCGCCGCTCCCGCCGCGCCCTCCGAGGCCCACTGGCCCGATGCGCGCCTGGTGCGCGCCTGCGCGGAAGGCAGCCAGCCCGCCTGGGCGGCGCTGATCGAGCGGTATCAGAATCTGATCTACTCCATACCGTACAAACAGGGCTTCGCGCCGGACGATGCGGCGGAGATCTTCCAGTCCGTCTGCCTGAGCCTGCTGACGGAGATTCCACGCCTGCGCGACCCCCAAGCGCTGCCGGCCTGGCTGATCCGCACCACCACCCACCGCTGCTACCGCTTCCGCAAGCAGCAGGCGCGGTGGCTGGGCGAGGAGGCGGCGCCGGAAAACGAGGCCAGCGCCGAGCCGGAGGTAGAGGAACGGCTGCGGCAGGGGCAGCAGGAACAGATGCTGCGGCAGGCGATCGCCGCGCTGCCGCCGCGCTGCCGCGAGCTGCTGTCCATGCTGTTCACGGAAACGCCGCCGCGGTCCTACGATGAGATCGCACGGCAATTGGGGCTGGCTCGGGGCTCGGTTTCGCTGACCCGCTCGCGCTGCCTGGAGCGGCTGCGGCGGGAATTGGAGCGGGCCGGCTTCACCGGCCGCTGAGCTCGGCCCTGTCCCATGCCCCACGCCGCGCACCACCGCACCGCGCCTCGCCTTGCCGCCCATGGCCGCCCGCGCCGCCCGTCGTCCCGGAAAGAGGCGGTGGCGGGCATCCGCTCCCGCCCGCTACACGCGGCCGCGGCGGCGCCGCAGGCGGCGGAGCTGGAAGCGCAGGTGACAGCGCAGTTGCGCGTGGACCTGCGCCGCGCGGCGGCTCTGGCGGCGGAGCTCGCCTCCCTGGCGCGGCGGCATCCGGATGCGGCGCACCGCGCCTACGCGCTGCGCGCGGAGGGCAACGTGCTTTGGTTCCAAGGCCAGCACCGCCGGGCGGCGGCGGCGCAGGGCCGCGCGGCGCGGTTGTTCGCCGCGGCCGGCATGGCGGTGGAACGGGCGCGGACGCTGAGCAGTTCGATCCAACCGCTGATCCTGACCGGTGAATACGCCCGCGCCCGCGGCGCCGGTCGGCAGGCGCAACGGATCTTCCGTGCCCACGGCGACGCCACCCGGCTGGCGCGGCTGGAGATCAACCTGGGGAACATTGACCACCGGCAGGACCGCTTCATTCGCGCCCTGGCCCATTACCAACGGGCCTATGACCAACTCCTGGCGCTGGGCCCGCGGGCGACCGGCGGCGGAGAGCGGCGCCTGGACGTGGAGGGAGTGATCGCCGCCCTGCACAACATCGCCATGTGCGCGATCGTGGTCAACGACTATCCGCGGGCGCGGCAGGCGCACCAGCAAGCGCGGGAACTCTGCCTGCGCCACAACCTGCCCCGCGGCGTCATTCAAGCCGATTACAACATCGCCTACCTGCACTATTTCCGCGGCGACTACGCGCGCGCCATCGAGCTGCTGCGCGCCGCGCGGCGGGCGGCGCAGGAGATCGCCGACCCCTACCTGGCGGCGCTGTGCCCGCTGGACCTGGCGGAGCTGTACGTGGAATTGCACCTGGCCGGTGAAGCGGTGGAGTTGGCCGCCGAGGCGCAGCAGCGTTTCGCTGCGCTGGACATGGGGTATGAAGCCGCGAAGGCGATGGCTTTCGAGGGCATCGCGTTGTGCCAGCAGGGGCAGGCGCTGGCGGCGGCGGAGAAGTTCCGGCGGGCGCGCGCCGCCTTCGTGCGGGAGAACAATCAGGTCTGGCCGGCAATGATGGATTTGTATCGCGCGCTGGCGTTCCATCAGGAAGGGCGATGGTTCGAGGCGCGGCGAGACGCCCGGGCGGCGCTGGGGTTTTTCCGCCGCTCGCCGCTGCCGGGCCGGGCCCTGGCCTGCCGGCTGTTGCTGGCGCAACTGGATCTGCAAGCCGGCGACCTGCGGGCGGCGCGGCGGCAGGCAGCCGCGGCGCAAGCGGCGATGAATGGCCGGGAGGCGCCGCTGCTGCGGCAGCAGGCGGAGCAGGTGCTGGGGGAGATCGCCGAGCGCAGCGGGCAGCCGCTGGCGGCGGCGCGGCATTATCGCGCTGGACAGCAACTGCTGGAGTCGCTGCGCGGGGCGATCCACGGCGAGGAACTCAAGATCAGCTTTCTCAGCCAGCGCATGGGGGTGTATGAGCACTTCGCCGGCCTGTGCGCCGAGCCCGAGACGGCGGCCGCGCTGGCGCCCCTGGGAGCGGCCGCGGAACTGGCCTGGGAGGCGATCGAGCAAAGTAAATCGCGGGCGCTGCGGGAACGCCTGGCGGCGCCCGCGCCAACCCCGCCGGCGGCCGGTGAGGCGCCGCGCAGTCCGCTGGTGGCGCGCATCCGCGGCCTGCGCGAGGAGCTGCACTGGTACCGGCACCGGCTGGAAGCCGAGCAGATGGCGGCGGCGCCCGGCGCTGCGGAACGGCTGGCGGCGCTGGCCGCCGCGGCCGAGCAACGGGAGCGGCAGTTCCTGCGCGCCCTGCGGCAACTGCCGGACCGCGGGGAGGCGGCGGGCTTCGGCGCCGCGGCGCCGCCGGTCGGGCTGCGCGCCTGCCAGAGCCGCCTGGACGCGGAGACCACGCTGCTGCAATTGTTTCGCGTGCGGGACCGCCTGTGGGCGGCGGTACTGCCGCCGCGCGGCGATCTCGAGCTGGTCCCCCTGACCGTGGTCTCGCGTGTCAGCCGGGAATTGCAAGGGCTGCGGCTGCAATTCTCGAAGTTTCGCCTCGGCGCCGCCTATGCGGCGCAGTTCGCCGCTCCGCTGCTGCGCGCCACGCAAGCCCATCTGGCCGCCTTGTACCAGGAACTGCTGGCGCCGGTGCGCGACCGCCTGCGGACGCCGCGGCTGCTGATCGTTCCGCACGGGCAACTGCACGCCGTGCCCTTCCACGCCCTGCACGATGGCAGCAGCTATTTGCTGGACGCCTTCACCTGCGCCTACGCGCCGAGCGCCACGCTGTATGCGCAGGCGCCGCGGTCGCGGGCGGCGGCCGGCCCGCCGCTGGTGTTTGGCATCCCCGACGCCGGCAACCCCGCCATCGCCGCCGAAGCCCAGGCGGTGGCGGCGCAGGAGTCCGCCGCCGAACTGCGCCTGGGCGCGGCCGCAACGCGCGGCGAGCTGGAGCGCCTGGGCGGCAGCAGCCGCTGGATCCATATCGCCACGCATGGCGTTTTCCGCCAGGACAACCCGCTGTTCTCTTCCCTGCGGCTGGGCGACGGCGACCTGAACCTTTACGACCTCGAGGGCTTGCGGTTGCCGGCGCAATTGATCACGCTGAGCGGCTGCTCGACGGGACTGGCGGCGACCGGCGGCGGCGATGAGCAGATGGGCCTGGCGCGCGGCCTGCTGGCCGCCGGCGCGCGCAACCTGCTGCTGACATTGTGGGATGTGCAGGACCGCTCCACGGCGGAATTCATGCAAGCCTTTTATCCCCGCTTCCGGCGCGGCGCGGATGCCGCCGCGGCATTGCGGGAGACGATGCTGGAATTGCGCGCGGCGCATCCGCATCCGTTCCATTGGGCCCCGTTCCAGATGATCGCTACCCGCGGCTAACCCGGCGGCGCAGCGGAAGCTGCGGCGGGGGCTCTTCCCGCGCGCAGGGCGATGGCGGGCCAGCGGGAACGCCCCATGATCCAGCCCAGCGGCAGGACCGGCGGCACGCTGGTTGCTCCCTTGGCGGCGCAACCCATCAAGGGCAGGCGCGGGCGCCGCGCGGGCTTTATGCGTGGCCGTACGGCCATGGACGGACGGCGGCGAGGTTGCCGCTGGGGCGCGGGCCAGCCCCGCCAACCCGCAGCCGCAAAAGACCGGGTTGGGCGGCGCCGGGCGCCGGCGCCATGCCAGGGCGGAGTGGGGGCTTCACGGCGCGGGCGCCCAGCGGCAATCCCGCGACCGGCGTCATCTCCGCGGCCGGCGGCCATGGCCTGGCGGCGGGGGGCCGGGCAGCCGCGGATGGATGTGCCAAGCGTGCCGGCGCCGCCGCGGCGGGAACCGGGGGCGGGGACCCGGCTGGGGCCGTGGCCGGGCCGCTGGGCTGGCTGGGCGCGGAGGGCGGCGGCACCAGATATTGGAACAACAGCTTGCGCGCGGCGGCATCGCCGTCTATGGCGAACTGCATGGTGCTGAGCAGCAGCAACGGGGCGCTGCCGCGCAGGCAGTTCCAAGTCTCCGCCATCCACCATGCGGCGAAGCCCGGCTGCTGCTGCCAGCGATAATAACTGGCGGGGGAAACATGGGCGGCGGCGCACAACTCCTGCACGGTGTAATGCACGGCCAAGCCCGCGGCCGCCTCCGCCAAGCGGCGCTGCGGGGCGGTGGGGCGGAAGGATTCCACGATGAGCGGGGGGCAAGGGTCAAGGGAAACAAACGGCATGGTCCACACTCCTTGGTCGGGCGCTCGGCCCAATTGGCGATCGAGAGGTGAGATGCCAGTGACTTCGGCGTGAGTTGTTGCGGGAGGATTACCAATGAGTGACCTGCCGCTCCGCCGTCCGGCCGGGGTGGCTGCCGCTGCCCGCCGCGGCCGCGCTGCGGCGGGCTTGCGATGGGGCTGACGGCTGGCTTGACATGGCCGGTGAGTTCCCGCGCGTCTGCTGGGAAGAGCCGCACGGAGAAGCGGTGAGCGGACTCTCAAAACTGTCCGGGCGACCGATGACCGGCCAGATACGCTGCATTGACGGCGCGGGGGTTAGCGGCGCGGCGGCATGAGAGACGGTGGGCCCGTTGGACAACCCGCGGTGGGGGCTTTCGCTCGACCGCCGTTCGGGGCGTCGCATACAACATCGGGCGGGCCGGCGGCGCCACGCGGGCCGCCGTCGGCGTCGCGACGTTCTGAGCGCACCGGCTGCCGCGAGGGCTAGCGAACGGCGCGGCAGCGGCGCTGAAATGCCGCCAGCGCGGGAGGCGTGCGGTCGAGCGCGCCCAAGCGGCGCAGGCGGGCCAGCGCCAGGTCCATGAAGCGCAGGGCCAGGGCACCGCTCTCGGCGGCGCAAGCGGGGCCGAAGAGCAGGATCGCCGACTCGCCTTCGAAGGGCAGCGCCACCGGCGCGGCCGCCGCCGGCGCCAGGCGCGCCCAAGCCGAGGGGCGCAGATATAGCCGGGTGAGATAATCCTGGCGCCCCCATTCGGCGTGGGCGTGAATGGCGGCGATGTTGCTGACGAAGGCGACGCCGCGGGTGACGCGGGCAATTTCGGCCATTGCGGCGCGGGCCTCCGACGCTTCCAAATATTGCAAAACGCCATTGCACCAGACGGCGTCGCAACACGCCTCCGGCAAGGGAATGGCGGTGATGCCGGCGCGCAGGGTCCAGCCGGCGCCGCTGCCCCGCGCAGCGTAGCCGAGGGCATAGGAGCTGAAATCCAGGCCCAGCACCTGAAGCCCGAGGTCGCGCCGGGCGTAGGCGGCAAGGGCGCCCTTGCCGCAGCCCAAATCCGCGAGCGAGCGGGCGGAAGTCAATTCCACCAGCGCCGCCAATTGGCCCTGCACGGTGGGGAAATACTCGGGATAGTAGCCGTAGCCGCGAACCTCATCGCCGCCCTTCAGGCCGGGGGGAAAATTGGGGTCCTCAAAATAACGGCGATCGAAGGTCATGGGGGATAACCCAGGCTACGATGCGCAATGCGCAGCGGGGCCAGGATTTTTCCCCGTGCGGACGGACGGAGCTACGGCGCCGCCCGCGAGCCTATTCCACGGCGGGCGAGGCGGCGACACGCCGGCTGAACGATAATTCTTCCTCGCGCCCTGCCCGGACGCGCCGAGCGCGACCGCAGGCGGAGGCAATTCCCACATCGCGGCGCGACCGGAGCTTTTGCACCGGCGCCCGGGGCCTTATCTTGCGCACGAGGTGCGGGGACGAGGGACGGGGACGGTCGGCGCGCGGCCAGAACCACGTGCGGGCGGGCTATTGCACGGTCAGGACGACGGGAAAGCTGACCGTCTGCGACCCCGAGGTCGCTTGCAGCGTAATGCTGTAGGCTCCGGCGGGCGTTGCCGTGCCGCCAGTGCCGCCATTGCCACCGCCGCCCCCGGAGGCCGGCGGCAGGCCGGCGGAGTTGCTATTGCCGCAGCCCGCAAGGGCCAACATGCCCACCGCCAGCGCCAGCGGCGCCAACCACGCGGCCCAACGGAGCGCCCGCCCCCGTTGGCGGCGGGGACGGAGAACGGCCAGGGCGGCCGCGAGTGCGGCCAGCACGGCAGCGAAGGCCAACACCGGCCACGGCCAGTGCTGCGGGCCTCCGTCCACCGGCGGCGGCACGCTGGCGGTGGTGGTAATGGTTACCGCGGCGGTCGCCGATTTGCCGCCGGAAATTTGCACGCTCGAAGGGTTGACTGAGCAGGCAATGCCGCTGCCCGAACCGGGACAGGAAAGGCTCACGGTACCGGTGAACGGACCCTGTGGCGAGACCATGGCCGTCAACGTTGCGTTCGAGCCGGCGGCGACGCTGGGATCCGAGGGCGTGGCGTTGAGCGTGAATGAAGTTGGAAGGTAGGCAATCGCAAGCGTATGGGAAACGCTGCCGCTCGTCCCGGTAACCGTCACCGGGGTGCTGGCTTGCGGCGCACCCGTGTAGCTGACGGTAGCGGTGCTGCCGGGATTCACCGTCGTCGTGGTGCAGCCGGTACAGGTCAGCGAGATGGGGCTCGCGAAACCGGCTTGGGCGGTGGCGCCGATGGTGAACTGCGCGCTGGTCGCATTCGCCGCCGAATAGACCACGGCGTTGGGCGTGGTCAAGGTGAAATCCGCCTGCGGCGAGCCGATGGCGGGAATCGCCCAGGCGCCGCGCCCATGCGTGGCGGCGATGACATCCCGGTTGGCGGTGTCGAAATCCAGGCCGAGGACGGCGGCGTTGGGCAGGCCGCTGCCCACCTGCTGCCACACCTCCCCGCTGACGCCGCCATTGGTGGCGACAAAGACGCCCACATCGGTGCCGATGTACACGTCGTTCGGCACTTCGGGGTCAATCACGATCGTGTTGACCGGGGCATCGGGCAGATTGCCGGTGATGTCGGTCCAACTGCTGCCCCCGTTTTGGGTCATGTACACATGGCCGTAGCTGGTGCCGGCGACGAAGCCCTGGACGCCGACATACGCCACATTGGGATTGTCCGGGCTGACGGCCACGGCGCCGAACGGCAGCGATGCGTTGGTCGGCATGGGGCTGGCGGTTTCGTCGGTCCAGGCGCCCGGAATGGCGGCGAAGACGTTGGCGATGTGCTGCACCTGCCCGTCGGTGGTGACGGCGAAGATGGAGCCGGGATTGCTCGGCGCGGCGGCTAGGTCTTGAACGTAGTCGGCGCCGCATTCCCCCGCCGGGGCGCCATCGGTAGTCAGATCGCCGCTGACCGGCGCCCAGCCTTGGTCGGTTTTGGTGGGGATAGCCGGGCCCATCCACAGGCGGCAGGTGGCCAGCAGCATTTCGGACGGATTGTTCGGAAGCAGCTCATACGGCAAATAAAAGTCGCCGTTTTCCGAGAGGAGATTGGTGTCCAGGGTGGGGCTGTAGGTCGGCGCGCAGTTATAGAGCTGCTGCAAGCCCGTCGACGGGTTCCCCGTGCCCGGCCAGGCGCAGGGCGGGTAGCTAGAGTTGTAGGTCTGGTTTTGCGGCACGCCGCCGTCGGGGGAGACGGAAATGATGGGATCCGCCCCGGTGGAAGAGCTGGGCGGCGCAGGAGCGTAGGCGTTTTCAGCAAAATAGTTGCTCGTCCCCGGTTGGATCGCCGTCTGCCCGCCATCCCCGCCCCATGTTTGGCCCCACAGCGTGCCGCTGCTGGCGGTGTTCACCACGGTACCGTTGTCTTGCGAGCCGCCGGTGTAGATGCCCGCGTGGGAGGGGTCGCCGGTGACGCCATAGAACTGGATGGTGTCCAGGTCGGTGTTGATGTCCGTCCAGGCTTGCGCGCTGCCGTTATCCGCGGCATCGCCGGCATTGGTGGTGGACCAAATGCCGCCATCGTTGCCCACAAACCATGTGTTGGCGCCGGCGAAGGCGATGGCGTGCTGGTCGGGATGGGTGACGCCGGGACCATAGGCAACGGTCAGATTCGACCAGGTGGTGCTCATGCCATTCGGCGCCGCCGACCAGACGTCAATGCCGCCTACAACCAAGGTGCTGCTGCCGGGCGGAACGGCGAGGAAGATGTCGTAGTCTCCTTGGTTGTTGGCGTCGAACAGCGGATCGCTAGTGGAACAGGTGCTGGTGTATGGGTTGTTGTTCAAGCTGCCGCAGGTGGGAGCGGCGATCGGGTTCCAGGTCTTGCCGCCATCGGGTGATTCCCAAATGCCGGTGTCGCAGGCGGCGCCGCCGCTGGTGGAACAGGGTGTCGGGGTGGCCAATTGCCCGGTGATGTCGGTGACGATGGTGAACAGGTCGCCCTTGCCATCCACCGCCAAATCGGCGCGGTGATATTCGTTGTCCAAGTTGACCGAACTGGCGTTGACGAACGGAGTGGGCGTGGCTACCGGCGACCAGGTGGCGCCGGCATCACTGGATTGGTAAACGCCGTGGCCCCGCATGGCGGCGTAAAGCAGGCCGTTGACGGGATCGTAGAGCAGGTCGGTGCAGCTATAGTTGGTGCCGGCCGGACCGCCTTGCGTGAAGACCAGGGTCCAGGTCTGGCCGCCATCGGTGGAGCGGTAAATGCCGCGGATGTAATTGTTAATGATGGTGAAGGAGCTGAGCTGGGTCGAGGTGCCGCCGGCGGCGAGCACGATGCTCGGATTGGCCGGGTCCACCAGCACTTTGGCAAAGGACATGCCGAGCAGCGGCAGGGAGGAGCCAAAGCTCGCTCCGCAGGTAGCGGTGGTGCAGGCATCGCCGGCAGTGGTGGCCAGCGTCCAGTTCCAGGAACTGGTGGTGCTGTCGTAGACGCCGCGCTCGATGCCGACGCCGTAATAGCTATCCAAGCTGTTGTTTTGCTCTCCGGTGCCGACGATCACAACTGGGGGATTGGTGCCCGGAATGAGCGCCAGTGCGCCCACCGCCAGGGACTGCGTCTGGTCGCTAATTGGCGTCCAGGTCGGGCTGGTACTGAGGGCGTTGGTGGAACGCCAAACGCCGCCATAGGCGGCGCCGAGATACACGGTGTTGCCAGTGGGGTCATTCTGCAAATCCACGGCCAGGCTGGTGACCCGGCCGGAAACCTGCACGAAGCCCAAATCGGTCTGCGGATCGGGCCCCAACTCCGTCCAATTGCCGCTGGTAGCGGCGGGCGCGGCGGCGAAGCGCCGGGAGCCGAGCATGACGCGGCGGCCAGAGGGGGGATAGATGCGGGGAACCTCGCGGCGCTGGGCATAGGCGCGGAGCATATGCTCAGCGGGCATGCGGCCGTCCAGGGCGTGGCGGTCGCGCAGGAACCATTCGGCGCGGCGGCGGGGATGGTCTTGGCCGGGACGTGGCTTACCCGGCAGCCCGGCCGGCGCTGGACTAGGCCATTGCCAGGCGGCCACTCCGGTCACGGCGGCCATTAGCAAAACGGCGAAGAGCCAGAAGCGAGGGGTTAGGGCGCGCATAGGAGACCCGGAGAGGCGGGCCAGCTGCCGTTCATCATTGTAGCCGCGTGCCGCCCGGATTTCCCTTTTTTCCCGCCGTGACCGCCGCGCGGCTTCCGCGTTCAGCCTGGCCTAGGCTCCTGCCCAGGCGGCCAGCCGATCCCAGGTTTCGCCTAACTGGGAGAAAGTGGCTGGGTCGGCGGGATGACTGGTAATTTCGAGCACCCAGGGGATTTCCGGCCGGCTCGCGAGTCGCGGCATCCAATCCGCCCAGGGGATGCGACCGGCGCCAGGCCAGAGGTGATCGTCGTTTTGGCCAAGGTTGTCGTGCAGGTGGGTGGTCACGACGCGAGGGGCCAGCAATTCCCAACTGGGCGCCACGCCGCCGCCGCCGAGCAGAAAGCCAGGGAGATGGGCGTGACCGGCGTCAAAGCAGACACCGATGTCGTCGAGGTGGGTCGCGGCGAGAAACTCCATTAGGTTCGCCGGCGTCGCCAAGGCATTGGGAGTGTTCTCGACCACCAAGCGCACGCCGGCGCGTTTGGCCAGCATGCGCAGGCGCTCCAGGCTGCTGAAGGCGGCCTCGCTCCGCGCCGGGCTTAGGTCGTCGCCGCCGGCGCCAAGGTGTTGGATCAGATAGCGGAACGGCAGCGCCTCGGCCAGTTCGAGCACACGCTCGACTTCCTCCACGGCGGGCAAGCGGCGGCGGCGGTCGGGGTGGGCGATGTCCAGCGGCGGATCGCCGCTGCGGCCCCATGATTCATCCGTGTAGATCGGGGAGTGAAGGGAATGCAGTTGCGGGCCGCTGTCGCGAAACCAGGCAGCTAGGGCCTCCACCTGCGCCGACTGGCGCCAATCGAAGCTTTGCCGGGCGCAAAACAACTCCACGCCGTCGGCGCCGGCGGCGGCCAGCCGGTCGAGCAAGCCGGTGTGCAGGCGCTGATTGGAGAACAGGTGGGTGGAGACGACGCGCAGGGGGCGGGCGTGGGGCATGCGCTTACGATTATCCCCGACCGGGCGCGACGCGGGCCCGCGGTCGCCGGCGCATACATTCGGGGATATTATCGCGCGAATCAAGTACTTCGATAGTTACCGTATTTACTTTCCGAATCATTCGCGAGTATATTCATGCCACTTCGTTCGTGTGTGGAGGTGGCGCATGACTCGCCGCTTGCTGCTCGATCGTCTCGCCGCCGGGCTTTTCGCCGGCGCCGTTGTTGTCCTCTTGTCGGCCGGGGCCTGGGGCCAAACGGCCAGCACCAGCCTGAACGGCCGCATTACCGATCCGAGCGGCGCCGCCATTCCCGGCGCGCGGGTCACGATTCTGCGCCCAGCCACGGGGTTGAGCCGCACGGTCACCACCAACGCCCAGGGCGGCTACGACTTTCCCGCCCTGCCGCCGGGCAATTACCGGGTCACGGTGCGGGCGCGCGGCTTCGCCACCACCGTGCAGCGCCGCTTGGCGCTGGTGGTCAACGAACCGGCAACGTTGAACCTGGCGTTGAAGGTCGCCAGTTCGGCGACGACGGTGGAGGTACAGGGCACGGCGGCGCCGCTGGTGAACCATACCAACGCCACCATCGGCAACGCTTTCACCGAAACGCAGATTCAGGACCTGCCCATCCCCAACCGCAACGTGGTCGCGCTGCTCAGCCTCCAGCCCGGCGTCGTATACCTGGGCAACCAACCGGGCATCGCCAACAGCACTTATGACACGCGCAGTGGCGCGGTCAACGGCGTGCGCAGCGACCAATCGAACGTGACTCTGGACGGCATTGACGTCAATGACCAAACGCAGGGAACGGCGTTCACCAGCGTCTTGAACATCCCGCCCGACTCGCTGCAAGAGTTCCGGGTGACCACGGCCGTGCCGCAGACCAGCGCCGGCCACGGCGCCGGGGCGCAGGTGGCGATGATCACCAAGAGCGGGACCAACCAGTTCCACGGCTCCGCCTACGAATACAACCGCATCACCGCGCTCAGCGCCAACGACTTCTTCCTCAAGACCTCGCAACTGGAAAGCGGCCAGCCCAACACGCCGCCGGCGCTGATCCGGAATCTCTACGGCTTCACGCTGGGCGGCCCGTTGGTGCACAACAAACTGTTCTTCTTCGCTAACTACGAGGGCCGGCAGGACCGCCAGGGCGCGGTGGAGACGCGCACGGTCCCCACCGCCAGTCTGCGCGCCGGCGACCTGAAGTACCTGACCAGCAGCGGCGCCACCGAAACGCTGACGCCCTCCCAAATCGCCGCCATGGGCACGGCGAACGGCGTGCCGGCGGCGGTGGCGGGCGTGGATCCGGCGGCGCTGGCGATGCTGAACAGCTATCCGCTGCCCAACAGCAACGCGGTCGGCGACGGACTGAACACGGCGGGCTATGTGTTCTCCTCGCCGACGCCGGGCGGCTACGACACCTACATCGCACGGCTGGACTATGACCTGAGCCCGACGGAGACAATGTTCCTGCGCGGCGAAACGGAGAATTTCAAGGTTGCCGGGGCGCAGCAGTTTCCGGGTCAGCCGCCCAACGACACCAATCTGACGGACAGCCGCGGGCTGATCTTCGGCTGGACCTCGGTGCTGTCGCCCAACTTCATCAACAATTTTCACTACGGCTTCATTCGCCAAGGCCTGGGCATCGAGGGTTCGTCGTCCAGCGCCTTCGTGGGAACGCGCAATCTGGACTTTCCCAATTCCCAGGGAAATTACAGCAACCAGCTCATCGTCCCGGAGAACGATTTCACCGACGACGTGAGCTGGATCGTGGGCAACCACACCATCCAATTCGGCGGCTCCGCCGACCTGGTTTCGGACCAAAGCGTCAGCTTGAGCAATTCATTTTCCAACGCCTCGCTCAACACCGGCTTTTTAAACACCTCGGGGTTCGCCGGCCGCCCCTCCAGTCCTTACGATCCGCCCAACAGCGGTCTGCCCGGCGTTTCCAGCGGTTTCGACAACAACTACGACTGGTCGCTGATTGACCTGCTGGGCGCAGTGACGGAGTACAACGCCGTTTACAACTACAACCGCAACGGCAGCACGCTGGCGCAAGGCGCGCCGATCACCCGCAATTTCCAAATCAACGATTACCAGTTTTACGGCCAGGACCAATGGCACGTGACGCCGAACCTGGTAGTTACCTACGGGCTGAACTACACACTGGAGCAGCCGCCGTATGAGGCCAATGGCCTCCAGGTTTCGCCCTGCGTGGCCACGGCCAGCGGCAGCTGCACTTCACTCAACTTGGGCCAATGGATGAACCAAACCGGCGCCCTGGCCGCCGCGGGCAAACCCGCCAGCCAGGCGGGGCTGATTTCCTTCGAGCTCGGCGGACCGGTGAACAACGCCCCGGGCCTGTGGAACTGGGACTTTTCCAATTTCGCCCCGCGCATCGGCGTGGCGTGGTCGCCGGATTTCGGCAATGGATGGCTGGGGACGATTTTCGGCCACAAGGGCGAGTTCTCCATCCGCGGCGGCTACGACGTGCTCTATGAGCACTTCGGCGCCGGGATGGTGAACACGTTCAATCAAAATGGATCCTTCGGCTTAGCCACCAACCTCACCAACCCGCTGGGCATTACCATCGCCAACGCGCCGCGCATGACCTGTCTGACCTGCCTGCCCCGTTCGCTGCAACCGGCGGCGCCGCCCGGGGGCTTCCCGCAAACTCCGCCGCCGATCTTCGGCAACATCGCCTGGGGATTGGACAGCACGATCAAGACGCCCTACGTGCATGAGGTGGATTTTTCCATCACGCGGCAGTTCGGCACCAGTTCCTCGTTGTCGTTGAGCTACGTCGGCACCTTCGGCCGGCGGCTGCCGATGCAGCAGGATCTGGCGATGCCGGGCAATTTGGTGGATCCCAAGAGCCATCAGAGCTATTTCGCCGCCGCCGACGCGCTCAGCAAGCTCTACGACGCCAACACGCCGGTGGCGAACGTCCCAAATATCCCCTTCTGGCAAAACATCTTCAGCACGTGGACGGGCCTGACGCAGGCGGACGTGATGAATGCGCTGGGCAACAACAACCCCTGCACTCCCGGCGCGCCGGCCACCAGCCCGCTGACCGCCCCGCAGGCGGGGTACGAGCTGTGGAGCGGCTTCGGGCCCAACGAAACCTCGGCCTCGATTCTGCTGGATTTCCCGCCGAGCAACGGCGGCATTGGCCTGCCGGCGCCGACCACCGGCTATTACAGCTTCTACCACAGCCAATACAGCTCGCTCTACGCCTGGAACAACATCGGCACTTCGAACTACAACGCCTTGCAGGCGACGTATCAGGTGCGGGTGGGGCGGAACTTGCAAACCCAGTTCAACTACACCTGGTCCAAGTCCATGGACGAGGCGTCGGACGCCGAGCGCATCAGCGAGAGCCCGCCGGGCGGCGGCCTGGGCGGGGCGATCATCAACTCCTGGTCGCCGTTCCAGCTCTACGGGCAGTCGGATTTCAACACCACGCAGCAGGTCAACGCCAATTGGGTCTGGAATCTGCCGTTCGGGCACGGGCAGTGGCTGGGCAGCGGCGTGGGCAACTGGCTGAACGCGGTGATCGGCGGCTGGCAGTTCTCCGGCTACTATCGCTGGACAACGGCCTTCCCGGTCAACGTCGGCAACGGCTTCTTCTTCCCCACCAATTGGGAGCTGACCGGAAACGCCATGCAGAGCAAGGCCATTCCCGGCGAGCAAACCACCATGAGCCCGCAGGGGCCCGACGGCAGCGGGCCGAACATGTTCGTGAACCCGTCGCTGGCGCTGGCGGCGTTTCGCAACGATTTACCGGGCGAGGCCGGGAGCCGCAACGTAGTCGAGGGCGACGGTTTCTTCGGAATAGATACCGGCCTAGACAAATCCTTCGCCATCGGCGGGGAGGGCAAAGCGCTGCAAGTGGGCTGGCAGGTGTTCAACGCCACGAACACAGTGCGGTTCAACGCGCAGACTGCCTCCTTGTCTTTGGACAACGGCAGCACGTTCGGCAATTACAGTTCCACCATGACGCAGCCGCGGTTCATGCAACTGTTCGCCAAGTTCACGTTCTAGGGCAGCGGCGACGCCCGCTGGCGGGCGCAGCGCCGACAGCGGCGCCGACCCCGGGCGCTCAGCGGCTGGCTCGCCGTGGCGGACCTGGCCGCGGGGACGGCAACCGCGGGGTAAACCCCCGCAGGCTGTGTCGGCTACGGCCCGAGCCCATGCTGGAGGCATGGCCGTTGGAGCGGACAGCCGCGCGCATTTGCCCACGGCGGACTCCGCGGCGGTCACCGCGCTCCACACCGCCGACGTCATCTCCGCCCTATCGTTCGCCCTCGATCTGACCGAAGGGCAACCGATGGGGCACGCGGTGCGCGCCTGCCTTTTGGGCATGCGCCTTGCAGGGATTCTGGGCTTGAGCCCGGAAGAACAGGCCGACCTCTACTACGCCTTGCTGTTGAAAGACTGCGGCTGTAGCAGCAATGCAGCGCGGCTATGCGGCATATTGGACAGCGACGAGCGGCGCGCCAAGCAGGAAGTAAAGCTGGTGGACTGGACGCGCCCTTCCTGGGAGACGTTCCGCTATCTGCTGCGCAACGTGGCGCCCAGCCGGACGCTGCCACGCCGGCTATGGCGGATCACCCGGGTGGCCGCACGGCACCATGCCGATTCCGCCGCCGTGGTCAGCCTGCGCTGCGAACGCGGCGCCGGCATCGCGGGCAAAATCGGGTTCTCGCCGCGGGTGGCGGCGGCCATCCACGCCCTGGATGAACATTGGAACGGGCGCGGCTATCCGGACCGCCTGCGCGGCGCCGAGATCCCCCTGCTCGCGCGGATTATGAACCTCTGCCAGACCTGGGAGGTCTTCGCCTGGGAACGGGGACCACAGGCGGCAATGCGGGCCCTGGAACGCCGGGCCGGTCGGTGGTTTGATCCGGAACTGGTGCGGGCGGCACGGACGCTGGAAGACGACGCCGCCCTGTGGCAGGCGTTCCAAGCGCCGGAGGCGCGGCAGCAGGTCCTGCAACTCGATCCCGGCGCGGAGCGGCTCGATCCGCGGCGATTGGACGAAATCTGCGAGGCCTTTGCGGAGATCGTGGACGCCAAAAGCCCGTATACCTACCGGCATTCGCTGGGCGTTGCGGCGGCGGCGGACGGCATGTCGGCGCAGTTGGAACTGCCCAGCGCGACGCGCCAGATGATTCGCCGCGCCGCGCTACTGCACGACATCGGCAAACTGGCGGTTCCCAACAGCATTCTCGACAAGCCGGGGCGATTGAGCGCGGAGGAGTGGCGGCTGGTGCGGCGGCATCCGTATTACACGCAGGAGATTTTGGGCCGGGTCGGTGGTTTCACGGAACTGGCGCCGATCGCCGCGGCGCACCATGAACGGCTGGATGGCAAGGGGTACTACTTGGGATTGGATGGCCGCCAGCTCAGCCTGCCGGCGCGGCTGCTCGCGGTGGCGGATGTCTTCGACGCATTGCACGCCGCTCGTCCCTACCGCGGAGCCATGCCGCTGGACCAGGTGTGGGAAACGATGGCGGCGGAGGTGCCTCGGGCGCTGGACGCAGAGTGTTTCGCGGCCCTGCGGGCGGCGAACGGAGGCGTCACGACGGCCGGAGAATAAGGCGGCTCGCCAACCGGGAGCGCGCCGTCGCCCTGAGTGCCGCTTGGCTAAAGCCGCGGGCCGTCCCGCACCTAGGCGGCGCGGGGTAGGGGCTCCTGCCGCGCCTCCCACTGCGGCTCCAGCTTTACTTTCAGCCAGCCGGGACGGCGCAGATCGAACGCTTCATACGCCGCGATGGCCTCGGTCATGGGCTCGGTCTTGGTGAGCAGGGCGGCGGGATCGGCGACGCCGGTGGCGATCAACTCCAAAAGCTTGGGGACATATTTTCGGTGCGGACAGTTACCCATGACGAGCGTGATGTTTTTGTTCATCGCCAGACCGATGGGAAAGGTTCGCGCGGCGTCCGGATAAACCCCGACGATCGCCAGCCGTCCGGCCTTGGCGAGAGCTTGCACACCCCAGGCCAACACCTGCGACGGACCGTCGCCAGGATGCCAGTTCCCGTCCCGAGGATGGGCATCAGGCGCCAGCTCCGCCACTTCGCGGACGAAGCGCTCGACCTCCGTGCCGCTGCACCGCCGCGCGTGGTTCGCGTCCACGCCGACGGCGTCAATCACCCGGTCCACGCCGGCGCCGCCGGTCAGACGGCGCAGCGCTTCCACTGGATCCTCCTGGTTGTAGTCAATCGTCTCGGCGCCTTGCGCCTGGGCTTTTTCCAGCCGCGAGGGAATGGCGTCAATGGCGAACACGCGCCCAGCATCGCGCAGCTTGGCGCTAAGAATGGCGCATTGGCCGACGGGTCCGCAGCCGAAAACCGCCAGCGTCCGCCCCGGATGCAGGTCGGCGAGATCGGCGGCGAAATAGCCGGTAGGAAAGATGTCGGAGGCGAGAATGGCTTGATCGTCACTTACCCCCTCCGGCACGCGCACCAGCGTGGTAGGCGCGAAGGGAATGCGCGCCTTCTGGGCTTGCAGTCCCGGGAACGGCCCGCTCGCTTCCGGGCCGCCGAAGAAGGCGGTTCCCGCCAGCGGCCCGTGGGGATTGGCGCGGTCGCACTGGGAATAGTAGCCGGCGCGGCAATAGACGCAGACGCCGCAGGCGATCGTGGAGCAGACCACCACGCGGTCGCCGCTGCGGAAATTCCTGACTTCCGCTCCCGTGCGTTCCACCAAGCCGACGCCTTCATGGCCCAAGATCGTGCCGGACTTCATGGCTCCCGCCGTGCCGCGGACGAAGTGCAGATCCGTGCCGCAGATGGCGCTGGCGGTGAGGTGGACGATGGCGTCAGTGGGCGCCTGCAACTGTGGATTGGGGACTTCCTCCAGCCGAATATCCCCGATGCCATGAAACACCACCGCTTGCATCTCCGCCTCCTGCGATAATTTCGCGGTTGGATGGACCGGAGGGCGCTGCCGTTGCATCCGCCGCCCGCACGGGAGCGGCAACCCGGTTACTGCGCCGGAGTGGCGGGCGCGGCGGGACTGGCGGCGGCACGCTTATAGACCAGGTACGCGTGAATCAACGCGTCTAGATCGCCGTCCAGAACGCGCTGCACATCGCCGATCTCCAGTTTGGTGCGGTTGTCCTTCACGAGCTGGTAGGGCTGGAGCACATAGGAACGAATCTGGCTGCCGAAATCAATGTCCAGTTTGGCGTCTTCCACGGCGCGGGCGGCGGCGCGCTTCTTCTCCATTTCGTGCTCGTAGAGCCGGGAGCGAAGAATCTTCATCGCTTGGGCGCGGTTCTTGTGCTGCGAGCGCTCGTTTTGGCACTGGACAACGATATTGGTGGGGAGGTGAACGATGCGTACGGCCGAATCGGTCATATTGACGTGCTGGCCGCCCTTGCCGCCGGCGCGAAAGGTGTCAATGCGCAGGTCCTCGTCGCGAATGTCAATTTCGATCCTGTCATCAATTTCCGGGCTGACGAAGACGCTGGCGAAGGAGGTGTGGCGACGCTTGGCTTGATCGAAAGGCGAAATGCGGACTAGGCGGTGGACGCCGGTTTCGGATTGCAGCAGGCCATAGGCGTTCTCGCCCTGAATGTGGAGCGTGGCGGACTTAATGCCCGCCTCGTCCCCGTCCTGCCGATCCATGACGCTGACCTTCATGCGCTGGCGCTCCGCCCAGCGCAGGTACATGCGCATCAGCATCTCGGCCCAATCCTGGCTTTCGGTGCCACCGGCTCCGGGGTGGATGGTCACGATGGCATTGGAACCGTCGTGTTCGCCGGTGAGCAGAGTTTCGGTTTCGATCCGCTCCAGTTGGCGCCGCAGGCGGAGCAGCGCCGCAGCCAGGTCCTCGGCCGCATCCTCGCCTTCCCGGGCCAGCTCCAGGAGCACCGCCGCCTCCTCCACCGCCTGCGCCAGTTCACGGTCATTCGCCAGCAGCCGGTCGAGCTTTTTGCGTTCGCGCGAAACCGCTAACGAGCGCTCGCCGTCGGACCAGAAGCCGGGAGCGGCGCTTTGCCGGTCTAGCTCCGCCGCTTGTTGTTGCAGCCGAGGAGCGTCAAAGATACACCCGTACGTCGTGGGCTTGGGCCTTCAGCGCCTGGAGTTCCCGGTCCAGATCATCGAGCATGGGTTGCGCGGACATAGAAGAATGAAAGCCCGGTTAGACGCGGCGCAAACGGCGGCGCAAACCACCGGCGAGCGCCATCAGGCCTACGAATATTGTACAGAGCCAAGGCAGCCAATCGCCATGCTCGGTGTAGAAGGTTTGCCCGCTGCGCGCGGCGAAGTGGCCGTGCAGCGCCGCGACGCCCCCCATCGCCAGGCGCGCACGGACGCGGCCGAAGGGATCAATGATGGCGGTGATGCCGTTGTTGGTGTCGCGCAGCAACCAGCGGCGATTCTCCATCGCCCGCACTCGCGCCATCAGCAAGCCTTGTGGGCGGGCGGCGGAATTGCCGTACCAACCATCGTCGGAGAGGTTCACCAGCCACTGGGCGCCGGCATGAACTTCTTGCCGGGCCAAGGCGGGAAAGATGGACTCGTAACAGATTAGGGCACCGAAGGTGTACGGGTGGCCGCTACCGCCACTGGGGCCCGCCGCGGAAGGAAGATGAAACAATGTCATCTTGTGGCCGGGCACGAAGTCGCCGACTTGGCTGACCATGGCGTGGATGCCGGTCCAGCGCCGCAGCCAACTGGGCAACGGCACGTATTCCCCAAAAGGTACCAAGTGCCGCTTGGCGTAGCGCGGGCCGGGCAGGCCGTCGGGCTGGATCAAGCGCGCGGCATTGATCGGGTCTTGCTGGCTGGGTCGCGCCGAAGGATGCAAGAGGGCGGTTTCGCCAAACAGCAACTCGGCCTTGTTCTTACGGGTCAAGCCGGCCACGGAAGCCTGCAACTGTGGCTCCGGGCCATACTCCAACGGGGCGGGGCTTTCCGGCCAAAGCACCAGCGCCGGCGCGTCGTCGCCCAGCCGCGGACCCGGCTGGGAAAGCTTCGCCATTCGGTTCAAGTAGCGCGCAAAAACTGCATCGGACCAGACGGCATTGGGATTGGCGTCCGGTTGCACCAAAACCGCCCGCAGCGTGGTGGGCTGAAGGCGCGGCGGGTCGAATGGGAAGCTGGCAAAGCCGACGACCACAAACCATGTGATCGCCGGCGCCACCGGCCAGGCCCAAGCGGTGCGGGCGCCGGGCCGCGGGGCCTGCAAGAACCAACCGGAAAAGTGGCTGGCGGCATCGGCCACGATGGCATTCTCCAAGGCGATCAAAAAGCCCGCGCCGTACACGCCGGCGACGGTAACGGAAAGCATGAAGCCCGCGTGATCGGCCTGTGAATAGCCCACCAGATCCCAGGGGAATCCGCCCATCGGCACGTAGGTGCGCAGAAACTCGATTGCCGTCCATAGCGCCGGAAGCGTCAGCCAGGGCAGCGGCGCCAAACGGCAAAGCCAGTAGCCGATCCAGGTGAACAGCGCGAAGAACACGCCGACCAAAGCGAGGAAAAGGCCGAATACGAGCAGCGCCTCGGAACGGCTGAGACCGCCGTAGTGGCGTACCGTGTAGGCGACCCAAGGGCAATCGGCGCCGAAGAAGATGGCCCCGGCTAAATAGCCGCTCCAAAACGCCTGCCCGCCGCTGGCGGCGCGCAAACAGACCAGGCACAGCGGCGCCAAGGCAATCCAGGCGAGAACGGACAAACGGACGGGGGGAAACGCCAGCGCTAAGAACGCCGCGCCAAAAGCAGCCAGCAGCAGCGACTGCGTCCAGCTCAACACCGCAGCAGCCGGAGCCGCGCCCGTGGTGGAACTCGGGCGGGATCCGGTGGCAAGCGCCTTGGCCATGCAATGTCGGAGCCGCGGGCGGCCCCTGCCATTTAGTTTACGTGCTGCCGTGCACCACCAGCGGCTAGCCGGCGGCCGGCGGATTTTGGAACCACAATACGATCAGATCGGCGCGCCGGCGCACGGAAAATTTGGCCAGCAGATTGGAGACGTGAAACTTGGCGGTGCGCTCGGAAATGTGGAGGCGCTGCGCGATTTCCTTGTTGGAAATATTTTCCAGCAGCAAGTCCAGCACTTCCTTTTCCCGCTTGCTCAGTTGCGTGGTGCCGGTGGCGAATTGGCGGCTCCCCAAGCCGGAAATGATGGAGTCCACGAAACGCGATAACAGCGGCCGCGGCACCCAATAGCCGCCGTTGGCCACGGCTTCCAGCGCTTGCGGAATCTGGCCCGGCGCCTGCGCATAGGTGACCAGACCCTTGGCGCCGAGGCGCAGCAAAGGAAAGGCGTTGGTTTCCCCGAACTCATCCGCCAAGGTGATGACGCGAGCCTGGGGAAAGCGGGCAAAAATGCCGGCGACGAGGCTCTCGGTCACCGGCCGGGGTGCATGCGTATCCACTACGTACACATCGGCTTCGGGCAGGCGGCTGGAATCCACGGTGCCGCCGGGACCGACTTCGGGACGCACCGTCTGGAGGACGAAGCGTGCCGGATCCAGGCGCTGGTCGAACTCCGAGGACACTAGCGGGTGCGAGGGAAACAGGCAAACCGCCAGGCGACGAACCATGCCCGGCTTGGCGGCTGTGGCGCTGGGGGCGGGACGAAGTGGAGGCATCAAAGAAGACACTATGCGATTCAACGATTTAGCGCAAGCGTCGCGTGCGTTGCGGAACCTTGCCAGTCACGCCGGGCGCTGGGTGGGGGGAGGCCGATATGGCGCGCCGGAAGCCGCGAGGGGACCAGAGCGCCGCACCGAAGGGATCGGTCCGCCGCACCCGCCCTTGGGGCCGGCCAGGAATTTGGCAAGTAGGCCGCAGACGCACGCAAGTGGCGAGCGCAAGGCGCAACACGCCTTCGGCGGCAGCGAAACGGGCTAAATGGACGTTACGTTCACGGTCTGGGGTGCGGGCGAGGGATTCGGATCGGATGCATGGCGGCGGCGCAGCAGCGTGCCCAGCGCCAACAGGACGCAGCCACCGAACAACAGCGCCTCGTTTTGCAGCTTGGCGCTGGAAGAAGCGGAGACCTGCTGCGCCCGCGTCCCCTCGGTCGGCGGCCGGGCCGGAGGTGGACCACTCGCCCCCAAGGGCAGCCATCCAGCGCCCAAGAGAACGATCGCTGCCAACCACGGAGCACGAAACGGGCGATTGGAGGTAGAGGATGGGGTCATAGGCGGGGCCACGGGGCGCACGGGGCGCGCCAATGATCACAGCGTTTCAAAACCAAAATGAAACCGGAACCGTGAGTTGCGATGCACGTGAGTCGCCAAGCCAAAACGGGCCTTTTGCCCGTGGGCGGTGGGATGCGCATACCCGGTTTGGGGTGGCCAGGTGCCGCTGCAAGCACCGCGCTTCCCTCCCCTGGCTCGTGGTAAGGCAATGGCGGCCGCGGAAAAGCCGCTCCCATTTGGCCAGTTCACGTGGTACATTGCCCTCGGGAAAACCTGATGGCTCAAATTACCCGATCTCCCAAAGTCTACGACGCGGTCATTATTGGATCCGGCGCGGGCGGTGGCATGGCCGCCTATGTCCTGACCAAAGCCGGCGCCAACTGCCTCATTCTTGAGGCCGGCGATTGGTACGATACCGCCACCCAATCCCACATGCTGGAGTGGCCCTACGATGCGCCCCACCGCGGCGAAGGTGGCGGCACCAGTTCGTGGGGGTATTTCGACGCGTGCGTGGGCGGCTGGAAGGTGAAAGGCGAGCCCTACGTCAACGCGCCGGGCTCGGACTTCATGTGGTGGCGGGCGCGGATGCTGGGCGGCCGTACCAACCACTGGGGACGAATTGCCCTGCGCATGGGCCCGTACGACTTTAAGCCCTACAGCCGGGATGGCAAGGGCTTCGATTGGCCCATCACCTACGACGAGTTGGCGCCGCATTACGACGCGGTGGAAGAACTGATTGGCGTTTTCGGCTCTGTTGAGGGCCTGGAAAACACGCCGGATGGAAAATTTCTGCCGCCGCCGCGGCCGCGATGCTTTGAGTTGATGATCCAAAACGCCTCACGGCGCTTGGGCATTCCCTGCGTTCCGTCCCGCTTGGCCATCATCACCCGACCGCACCACGGCCGGCCGGCTTGCCATTACTGCGCCCAATGCGGCCGCAGTTGCGCCACCAGCTCCAACTTCTCCTCTCCCACGGTGCTGCTGCCGCCGGCGCTGGCGACCAAGAAGCTGGAGATCCGCACCGGCGCCATGGCGCGGGAGATTTTGCTGGGGCCGGATGGGCGCGCCCGGGCGGTGTCCTACATTGACAAAAAGACGAGGCAGGAGCAGCAAGTCCGCGGCCGCGTCGTCATTCTGGCCGCTAGCGCCTGCGAATCCGCGCGGCTGCTGCTGAACTCCAAGAGCCCGTCCTTCCCGGATGGCCTGGGCAATAGCAGCGGCGTGGTGGGCAAATACTTGATGGATACCGTGGGCGCGAACATGAGCGGCCAGGTTCCGCAGTTGCTGGACCTGCCGCCGCATGACGAGGACGGCGTAGGCGGCATGCACGTCTACATGCCCTGGTGGAACTACGATAAGCAGCTGCGCGGCAAACTGCCGTTCGCCCGCGGCTACCATATCGAAGTCGGCGGCGGGCACAATATTCCCGGCGCCTTCACGCTGTCCGGCTCGGAGAAATATTTGGGCGGCGGCTATGGCGTGGAACTGAAGCGCGGGTTGCGCAAACTGTGGGGTTCCTTCATTGGCTTTGACTGCCGCGGAGAAATGATTCCCAACGACAAGAGCTATTGCGAGATTGACCCCAACGTGGTGGACGAATACGGGATCCCGGTGCTGCGCTTCCATTTCCAATGGAGCGAGGACGAGATTTTGATGGCGCGGCACGCGCAAGAGACGTTCCGGGAACTGATCGAAGGCTGCGGCGGAACCGTCACCCATGCCGAAACCGCGGCCAACCGCTGGGGCATCTCCCACGGCGGCGAGATTATTCACGAGGTGGGCACGGTGCGCATGGGCGCGGACCGGCGCACTTCACCGCTGAACCGCTGGGCCCAGAGTTGGGATTGCAAGAATTTGTTCGTCACTGACGGCGGGCCATTTGTCAGCAACGCCGACAAGAATCCGACGCTGAGCATCATGGCGCTGGCCCACCGCACCTCGGAACATATCGCCGCGCTGGTGCGGCAAGGGGAGGTTTAACATGAGCCACTCACCCGACAAGCCCGAAACCAATGCGGCGCCGGCCACCGGCATGCCGCGCCGGGATCTATTGAAGGTACTCGGCGCGGCGCCCGCCGCCGCCCTCATAGGCGGCGCCGCCGTCGCGGCCCCCGCCGCCCACGCGGAAGCGCCGCTTAGCGCCGCGGCCGCGGCCGATGCGGAGCCCTATCAGCCGCGCGCGCTCAGCCAGCGGGAATATCGCTTGCTGACGGTGCTTTCCGATTTGATCATTCCCGCCGACGAGCGCACCGGCAGCGCCACCGACGCCGCGGTGCCGCAATGCGTGGATGATTTTCTGACCATCCGCGGAGCGCGCCTGCGGGACCAGATCCGCGGCGGCTTCCTGTGGCTGAACATCCAGGCGCGGCAGCAGTTCGGCCATGACTTCGCCGATTGCGCCGTCGCGCAGCAGAAGCGCCTTTTGGATCGCATCGCCTGGCCCGACCGCGCCACCCGCGAGGACGCCAACGGCGCGGCCTTCTTCACCGACCTGCGCAACTTGGTGGTCAATGCGTTTTACTCCAGCAAAATGGGTGTTAAGGATCTGCGCTACCTGGGCAATCACCCGGTGGCGGAATGGCGCGGCTGCCCGCCCAACGTGCTGGCGCGGCTGAACGTGAACTACCCCGATTCCTTCGCCTACGACCGCGACTTGCGGGAGAAAAACGCCGCCCGTATCGCCGCCGAGCCGAAATAACCCGGCTTGCCGGCCCGTCCAATGGCTGCGGCGCCGCGCTACGGGCGGGCGACGCCAAAGGTCCGCGAGCGGTGGGTTAGAATCGGAGTTCGGCTGATGGAAACCCTGCGCACCAGCTTGGCCGCGGCGCTGCGGCAGCTACCGCCCACCGCTACGGAACCGGCGGCACTGCTCGCCTGGGGACTGGTTGCCGGGCCGCAACTCGCGGCGCATGCCGCTGCCGAGGAACTCGATGGCGGCATCCTGCGCCTGCACGTGCCGGAAGCGGCGTGGCGGCGGGAGATTGAGGTGTTCCGCCCGGAATTGCTGCGGCAACTGGCGGCGGTGCTGGGGCCGGATCGGGTGGTGGGACTGAGCTTTGCGCTGCCCCCCGCCGCCCAGCCCGCCGGCGCGGGCGCAACGGAAACCAGCGAACAGAAACCGAGACTATGCAAGTAAGCCGGGAAGAGGTCGAACGCATCGCCGCGTTGGCGCACTTGGACCTGACCGTCGAGGAACTGGCGCGGATGCAGAAGGATCTGAGCCAAATCCTGGAGTACGTGGCGCAACTGGAACAGGTCAATTTGGAGGGCGTCGAGCCGATGGCCCAGGTCGCCGCGGTCGGCGCCGATCCGGAAGCCAAGCTGCGCGGCGACGAGGCGCGGCCGGGATTCACGCAGGCGCAGGCGCTGGCCAATGCCCCGCAGGCCGCCGCCGGATGCTTCCAGGTTCCGCGGGTACTGGGCGGCGAGGACGACGCATGACCGAGTTGCCGCTGCTCAGCGTGGATACCGTACGCCAGCAGATCGCTGAGCGGCAAACCACGGCGACAGCGCTGGCCGAGGCGTGCTTTGGCGCCATCGCCGCCGCCAACCCCAAGTTGAACGTGTATTTGACTCTTTCTCCGGAGCGGGCGCGGGCGCAAGCGGAAAAGATTGACCGCCTGGCGGATCAGGGACGGCCGCTGCCGCCGCTGGCGGGGGTACCTGTGGCGGTGAAGGATGTCCTCTCGACGCGCGGCCTGCGCACCACCTGCGGCTCGCGCATGCTGGAAAACTACCTGCCGGAGTACGACGCCACCGCGGTGGAACGGCTGGAGGCGGCTGGCGCGGTCATCCTGGGCAAAGTCAACTGTGACGAGTTCGCCATGGGCTCGTCGAATGAAAACTCGGCCTACGGCCCGGTGCGCAATCCCTGGGATACGGAGCGGGTGCCCGGCGGTTCCAGCGGCGGCTCCGCGGCGGCCGTGGCGGCGGGACTGGGAGTCACTGCGCTGGGCTCGGACACCGGCGGCAGCATTCGCCAACCGGCGGCCTTTTGCGGCGTGGTCGGCTTGCTCCCGACCTACGGGCGGGTCTCGCGATTCGGGCTGGTCGCCTTTGGCTCCTCTCTGGACCATGTAGGGCCGCTGGCGCGCAGCGCCAAAGACGCCGCGTACGTGCTGGCCGCCATCGCCGGCGCCGACCCCAAGGACGCGACCAGCGCCGACGTGCCCGTGCCGGATTACGTGGCGCAATTGGAGCAGCCGATCGCCGGATTGAAAATCGGCATACCCCGCGAGGCGTTCGCCGCCGCCGGTGAAACCGCCGGCCTGGACGCCAGCGTCAACGCCGCGGTACGCGGCGCGTTGGACGCCCTGGAGCGGGCGGGTTGCCAATTGGTGGAGATCAGCCTGCCGCACGGCGAATACGCCACCGCGACGTACTACCTGATCGCCACCGCCGAAGCCAGCGCCAACCTGGCGCGCTATGACGGCGTGCGCTATGGCTTCCGCGCCCCGGAGGCGGAGAGCTTGGCGGCGATGTACCGGCAAACCCGGGACCGCGGCTTCGGGGCGGAGGTGAAGCGCCGCATTCTGCTCGGCACCTATGCCCTCAGCGCCGGCTATTACGACGCCTACTATCGCCGCGCGCAGCGGGTGCGCGGCCGCATCGCCGAAGACTACCGGCAAGCCTTCCAGCAGGTGGACGTCATCGCCATGCCGAC
>OFHJ01000073.1_pt1 | contig 40078 bp, 31 predicted proteins | sample 1522001 | NCBI WGS metagenome assembly OFHJ01 (sample SAMEA2464838, study PRJEB22497) | soil metagenome | biome: Grassland; feature: Farmland; material: Clay | place: Australia | collected 2013-02-01 | depth 1.2 m | reverse complement strand
GACCGAAACTGGTTCTTCCCGTCGTTCTTCGCCAGCACCTTCGTGATCGCCGCCGTCAGCGTCGTCTTCCCGTGGTCAATGTGCCCGATCGTCCCCACGTTTACGTGCGGCTTGCTGCGGTCAAATTTCTCTTTCGCCAATTGCGTGCCCTCGCCTTAATCTCTGTTCCCCACCGCCCGCGGTTTGGAGCGGGAGACGGGATTCGAACCCGCGACGTTCAGCTTGGAAGGCTGACACTCTACCACTGAGTTACTCCCGCCCATGGCGGACCCAATGCTGGAGCCGATGACCGGATTTGAACCGGTGACCTCGTCCTTACCAAGGACGCGCTCTACCGACTGAGCTACATCGGCCAACCTACGTTTCAGTTTTCGGAGGGGGTTCTGGGGAGCCGTTCGCCGCCGGCGACGAAGCGCCGTCGGCGGGGCGGCTCCAGGGGGCGGGCACGCCTTCCGCTTCCGCGCGGAACAGCGTCAATGCCAGCAGCACCAGAAGCACCGTAACCGAAAACCACAATAAGCGGCGATCCGTGATCGTCGCGAACGTCAAAGCCAACAACAGCCCATAGGCCGCCACCGCCAGCCAACGCCGGATTTCCCGGCGCCGCGCCACGGCCGCTTCCTGCGGGCCTGCGCCGGAGGGTTGCCGTGCATCGCGGCTTACTCTCTCCGGATTGCGCCACCGAACCGCCACTACTCGCTTCCTCGACTCCAACGAAGCCTGCAAAACCCGTGGTGGACAGGGGAGGATTCGAACCTCCGTAGCCCCAAGGGGCGACAGATTTACAGTCTGTTGGTATTAACCACTCACCCACCTGTCCACGGTCCGACGCGCCTTGCCGCCACCCTCGGAGGTGGAGCTGGCGAAGGGACTCGAACCCCCGACCGGCTGATTACAAATCAGCTGCTCTACCACCTGAGCTACGCCAGCTCAAGCACGCCGCGCGCCGGAGACAAGGCCATTGACGCACTACGACCGTTGGGCCACAGCGCGCAAACATCAGATTTTATGCGAAGAGAACACCAATTGCAAGGATCCGCCCCGCCGCCGACACTTCTCAATTATAAGGCAGGCCTGGCCCGGCCGGGTGCGGGCGCCGGGGACGGGGCCGAAAGGCATCTGGCAACGGGGCGCGAGGCGGCGCTCGCCCCGAAAGGCCAGCGGGTGTTCTCCCTCCTGGCGACCAACCCGGCGTCGGCAGCGGCCAGGCGGCAGATCCGAGACTTGGCAACTTGGCTGCGACTTGGCTGCAATTGTTGTGTTGGGGTTGACGGCAGCGGAGCCGACGGCGTTGTATCATGCGGCATGGCTTCCTCGTCCCCGACCGTCGAACCGCAAGCCGCGGTCGCTGGGGGCCGGAGCCTGGCCTCGCGTGCTGGCCGGGCGATCGTCGCCTTGGCGTTGCTGGAGTTGGGTTTGCTATTGCTGGTGCTGCCCTGGGCCGGCGTTTGGCAGCACAATTACTTTCTCCAGAATTGGGCCTGGCTGCACCGGTGGCCGCTGAGTCCCTATGTGCGCGGGGCGGTGACCGGCTGGGGATTGATCAACCTTTGGCTGGGAACGGGCGAACTGATCCGGCTGCCGCGGTAAGACCGGCGCCCGCGGGCTGGATTTCGCCTCCTGAGCGGCGCGAAGCCTCCCGGCCTGCACGGCCTTGACGCCGAGCCCAATGCCGATGGTCCGCTGCTACATCACCGACCGGTCCATCTTGCCGTGCGCGCCCGGTGCCCGAATGGCGACCTTATTAGATTGCGTGGGCCGTGCAGCCCGGCAGGGCACAACGCTTATCCAATTGCGGGAGAAGGACTTGCCCGCTCACGAGCAGTTCGAATTGGCGCAGGCGGCACTAGCGCGCCTGGCGGGAACCGGTGCCAAACTGATCGTTAATGACCGGTTGGATATCGCCCTGGCTGTTGGCGCCGGCGGCGTTCATTTACCCGCCGCGGGACTGCCGGTAGCGGCGGTTCGCCGCGGCGCGCCCGCGGGATTTTTGATTACACGCAGCTGCCATTCGCCGGCGGAGGCAGGCGCGGCCACGCGCGACGGCGCCGACTTCTGCCTTTTGGCGCCGATCTTTGCCACGCCGTCCAAACCGGGCGTTTCGCCGCTGGGCTTGGAGGCTCTGCGCGCCGCCGCAACTCAGGCCCGCGTTCTGGCCTTGGGAGGCGTCAGCGAAGGCAACATTGCCGCTTGCCTGGCGGCGGGCGCAGCGGGCAGTGCCGGCATCCGATATTTTCAGGCCCCGGGCATCGGGGATGAAGGCGGTGCAGGAGGTCGCGATGACCCCAGATGAAGCAGAAGGCGCAGTGCAATTTGTCACCGACCAGCAGGGCAACTTTGCCACCGCGCTGCTGAAAATGCAGGACGACCTGGAACGAATCGCCGCTTCCGGGCAGCGGATGGAAGCGAGCCTGGCGCAATTGGGAGACCGGCTGGCGCGCCTGGCCGATGCCGCCCAGCGGGCCGAAGCGGAACGCCGCAGCGCGCAAGCCGAGCGGGCCCAGTTGCGGCAGGAACTCGCCGCGCTGCGCGCCAGCCTGGAGGCCCGGCGCGCCGCCTAGCGCGGCCCCGCCACCGCCCCGCGCCGCCGCACGCCGCTCGAACACGACATCGAACCGCGGCAGTTCGCCCGCCAAACAGAAGGGCGGGTATCGCTGCCCGCCCCGACGAAAACGCGTTGCCGTAGTAGGGCTAGAACGAATAGACCAGCGAGAACTCCATCACCCGCGGGCTGTTGAGCGTGCTGGTGTAATCGCCGAACGTGCTCGAGGACGCCCAATCCAACTGCGCGCTGTTGGGATCAAAGTTCGGCGTGTTGGTCAGGTTGTAGATGTTGGCCTGGCCTTGGATGTGCTGATTCTCCGTGCCCGGAATGGTCCACAGCTTGGCCAGGCTGACGTCCACGCCGAAATAGCCGCCGCCACGAATGTTGTTTTTCACGCCGCTCTGGCCCGGGAAGGCGTAGGTGAAGGCGTTGAGCGCCTGGCTTTGGTTGGCGAACAGATTGGGCTGGCCATTGTTGTTGCTCAATCCCAACACCAGCGGGTTGCTGTTGCGATTGGCCAGGCCCATCTCCTCCCAATTGGTGGGCCAATTGAAGCCCATGAAGGCGCTGGCCGGCAGGCCGGAGGTCCAGCGCGTGGTGCCGGAAAACTTCCAGCCGCCGATAACAGCGTTCAGCAGGCCGCCGGCATTGGGCGCAAAATACTGGCCCTTGCCAAAGGGCAGGTGCCAGACCCAGTAGCCGCTGATTTGGTGCCGTAGGTCGAAAGCGCTGGGACCATACATCTGGCCGATGTTCCAGGAGTTGGTGATCATGGTCGAATCGCTGCCGGTGCCGAACTCCGGCATCGAGCCAATGCCCAGAGCCTTCGAAAAGGTGTAGTTGAAGCCGAACAACAGTCCGTTGTTGAACTGCTTATGCAGGCCGAATTGGAAGGCGTTGTAGTTGGCCCAGCCGATGGACCGCCAGACGTAGAGTGAAGAGAACTGGCTGTTGTAGTAGCTGTTCGCACCCGTGACGGGCAATGCGGGGTAGCCGTACAGATCCATCAGGTACAAGGCAAAGGTTTCGTTATAGAGGTTCGACGCGAAGTTGGAGTAGGTGGCCTCCAGCAGGCTGGAGGTGGTGGAGGGGCCATTTTTGCCCCCGGCCAGCGCCGTTCCGGCGTTCACCAGCGGATAGCACTGCCCCGCGGCGCCGTTGCCGCAGTTGTTGCCAGCCTGGAACATGTCCGTCCAGTACTGCGCGGTGGGCCCGATCACCGAGGCGCTGATGGCGCTGTCGGGGATGTTCTGCCGCGCCAACTGCGACAACCGGCTGGCAGCGGCGAAATAATCAATCCCCGTCTTGGGATCCACCAAATCCGTCGGCATGGCGATGTCTTGATGCACCAGCGTGCGGCGGGAGAAGTGGCCGACGTACCCCAGGTCCATCACCACTCCGCCCGGCAATTGGCGCTCAATCGTGAAATTGGCGGCGATGGAATAGGGCGTCTTGAGCGACTGGTCAATACCCCGGGCAATGGCCTCGGCGCCGACGGGATAAACGGTCGGATAGGTCGAGGAGGGCGCCGAAGGCACCAGGGAGGCGCCATTGTTGGCGGTGGTGGGGATGGTGTTCATGCTGGTGATGCGCGGCGCGTTGGCGATCGTGAGCTGGCCGGAGGGATTCTGCACCTGGCTGGTCAGCCCGAACGACCCGCTGTCGCTGTAGCTGAGCGCCAGCGACGGCCCGAAGTAGTCATAAAAGATGCCGGCGCCGCCGCGGATGGAACTTTGCCCGTCGCCAAACAGCGTTTTCAGCAGCCCGCCATGCGGGCGGGGCGACCAAGCCATGCCAAACCGTGGAGCGAAATTGTTCTGCGTGCTGTATAGCCCGGAACGATTCCAGTACGCGCCGGCCGGCTGAAACGCGATCAACTGGTCCTGATTGGACGGGATGCCCTTCATCATGTTCGCCGCCCGGGTATTGAACCACTGCCCCATGTTGATGTTGGGCAGCACCTCCTGGCCGCTGGTCTCCGTGATCGGCGTCATCAACTGGTAGTTGAGGCCGTAGGAGACGGAAATATCCGGCGTCATCTGCCAGGTGTCCTGAGCGAACAGGTTGTAATTGCGCGTGACCCAATTGCGCGTGACCGGAGAACCTTGGGCGATCGGCGTGGCCTGGGTCAGGCTCTTGATGGTGTAGTTGTAGGTGGTGTCAATTTCGCTGGCGATGCCCATCAGGCCGGCGAGCGGGAAATCGTAGGCGTTGGTGCCGCCTGCCGCAACCGCGGGATAGCCGTTGGCGGCAGGGTCCAATTTGTCGCCCTGCCCCGCGAAGCCGCCGGAAGAGACCCAGTCGGAGTTGGTCAGGGCGTTGCTGAACGAGTTGTAATCGTTCTGCGAAAAGCGGTTGACGAACAGGAAGTTGGCGCCGAAGGAGAAGTTGTGATTGCCGTCCTGCCAGCTCGCCGTGTCCATGAGGTTCTGCACCGGCGCAATCACGCGGCCGGAGCGGGTGATGCCTTGGCTCAACTGGCGGATGAACACCCAAGGCTGGGTGGAATCGCCGATGGTGCCGATGCTCTGCCGCGTCAGGCCATAACGCAGGCTGTTGACGAAGTCCGGGCCGCCGATGACGGTGTAGCCCAGCGCGAAACCCTTGCTGAGATCGGTGGTCGTGGTCTGCGGCGGACCGCCGGGCAGAAAGGGCGTGCCCAGGGCGTTGTCATCCACTGCGGTGCCGCGGAAGAACAGGCTCTGGTTGTCGCTGATCTTGTAGTCAAAGCGGCCGATGTACCAGTTGTATTTATTCTGCGTCGGTGCGGAAAAGCGATAGCCGCCATAGTTCGGGGCATCCACCACGCCGCCGGCGTTGGGCAGCGGATAGGAGTTGAAATAATTCAGCGCCACCTTGCTCGGCCCGATGCCCAACGGATCCATCTGCTTCAACTGCGCCGGCCCGAGGCCGTAGTAGCCGGGCGCGATCGGGTAGGACTTGCCGTCCAGGCCGGTGACGTTCATGCCTGGGCACTGGCTGGTTCCACCGGCGCATTGGTATTGGATAATCCCCTGGCGCAAGGTGGCGCTCGGAATGGTGTCCTCGACGCTGGCGCCCTGCGACTGGCGCTGGCCCTCATAGTTGAAGAAGAAGAACAGCTTGTTGTGCACGATCGGCCCGCCGATCGTGCCGCCGAAAACGTTGCGCACCAAATGCGAGGGCTGGTTGCAGTTGATGGGCGAATTCGCCGGGCAGTTCTCCAACTGCGCGGTCTTGAGGAAGAACTCGTTGGCTAGGCCGACGTCGCTGCGATTGAACTCATACAGCGAGCCGTGGTACTGGTTGGTGCCGCCCTTGGTGACCAGCGCCACCTGCGCGCCGGCGGTGCGGCCCTCCTTGGCGTTGAAGTTGGAGGTGGTGACGCGGAACTCCTGCACCGAGAACGGCGTCGAGGGCAGCACGCCGCTGAAGCCCGCGCCCCCGAAGATGTCGTTATTATTGACGCCGTCCAGCGTCACATTGTTCTGGTTGGTGCGTTCGCCGTCCACCGACCCGCCGCGGTAGCCGTTGTCCAGTCCCTTGGTGCCCGTGAAGACAACGCCGGGCTGAAGGCTGAGCAGCAGGTTCAGGTTTTCGGCTTTCAACGGCAGGCTTTGGATCGCCACATGGCCCATGGTTTGGCCCAGGCTATTGTCGGTGGTGTTCAGCAGCGGCGCGGCGCTGCGCACCTCCACGGTGGAGCTCACCTGCCCGACTTGCAGCGCGACGTTCACGCTCGCCGGCAGGCTGACGCGCAGCCGCAGGCCCGGCCGTTGATAGGTGGAAAAACCGTGCGCCTTGACGGTCAGGGTGTAGGTGCCCGGCAGCACCGCGGCGAACCCGTACCGCCCATTCGCGGCCGTGACCGTGGTCCGCGCCGATCCGGTGGCGCCATTGCGAATGGTGACCACCGCGCCCGGCACGGCGGCCCCGGAGGGATCCGTGACCGCGCCGCGCAACGACGTGGTCGCCTGTGCCCAAACCGCGCCGCACAGCGCCAGCGCCGCGACCAGAGCAATCACCCAACGAATCATCCGACCACTCACAGTATTTCCGTTCGGCATCCGCACACTCCTGTACAACGATTCAAAAATGACGACACGCCCACCCTGACCGGTGAGACCGGCGAATAGACGATGCGATTAAATACCTTTGAGATGATAGATGATATAGAACCGGCTCCCGTAAAGGAACCGGGAAATGCCACGAATCACTTCACCGCGCCCGCTGGCTGAAATGCAGGCTCAGGCCATACAAGCCGAACTGGCTGCGGCTGACCGTGATGCCGAAATTCGGCGTCAACGTCCAATCCACGCGGATGATGTCCTCGGCGCTGTTGGTCAGGTTTTGTGTGTACGTTACCTTCACATTGCGGCGGACTTGTTGTTCGATCGTTACCGTTGTCTGCGCCGTCGGCCCAAACCCCTGGGCGTTGGGATTGAATTGAATCTGCGTGACTCCGAAAATGCGCTGCAAGCGGCTGCTGACCAGGCTCTCGAGCGCCCGCCCCAGCAGCTGTTCGCTTTGCCCGGCGAAGCTGGCGGCGGATTGCTGGCTGGCGAAGTTTTGCGCCTCCTGCGTTTGCCCGGTCGCCAATAGGGCGACGATGTCCGAGGAAGTCAGCGGAGGATCGCTGCGGTAGGTGATGTCCAGCCGGTCGGCGGGACCGGAGATGTTGAGCGTGACACGATACTGCTGCACGTTGGTGGTGAGGCTGACGTCCAGCAGCGGCTCGATGCGAAAGGGATTGGCGAAGGTCACTTCCGCCTTGCTAATCTTGTAGTCCTGGCCGGCGAACAGGATTTCCCCGCGCGACGCGGTGACCCGCCCGAGCAGGATCGGGTTGGCCAGCGTGCCCTGCACCTGGAGATCGGCTTGAAAACTGACGCGGGCGGCGGAGATGGCGATGCCGACGCTGGGCCCGGTGACCACGTGCACTTGCAAATGCACCCGGTTCAGCCAGGAATTGGGCGCGGGCGGGGTGATGGCGCCGCGCTGGTTGGCCAAAAACAGCGCGAAGTCGAAGTTGGGCGCCAGGGCCACCCGGGTCAGTTCGACCGCGCCGGAGAGCAGCATCTGATTTTGATTGCCCGCGAAGTGCAGGTTCAGATTGCCGGCGCCGCTCAGCCCCTGGTAGCGCACGCGCATGCCCTCGCCGCGGGCGTTGAGCGCCACGGTGAAGCCGGAGGCGGTGCGAGCGGCGAAGCCGCTGAGCGTGATCTGTCCGCCGCCGGTTTGCGCCGTCAGGTGCTGAATATCCACGTGCTGGCCGGTGAAGCGGAGCAAGCCGTTGATGCTGTCGAAGGCCACCGGCAACTGTTCCGCCGCCAGGCTGGCGTTGCGCACGGCCAGCGTTCCCGTCACCGCCGGTTTTTGCAGCGTGCCGGCGAGCTGGGCCGTCAGCACGATCTCGCCGGAGGAGTGCACGCTGCGGTTCAGCGCATGCAGCAACGCCAAATTCACCTGGCCCCGCGCCCGTCCTTGCAACCGCCGCGCGCCGCCCAAATCCACCTTCCCGGCCAGCGTGAAATTGGTTTCCGCGCCGGTGATCTTCATGGGCGCCAGCGTGAGCACCTGATGCCCCAAGGTCAATTGAATGGCGCCTTGATTGTGCAGCGCCACGCCGCCCACTTCCAGCCGGACCGGGTTCAGGCTAGCCCGCGCCACCAGCGCCTGGGGATGGCTGAGCGCCCCATGCAGCGTCGCCTGGCCGCTGACCTGGCTGCCCGGGCCGAGTTGAAAGCCGGTAAATCGGCGCAGCAGGACATCAATGGCGTAGCGCTGGAACTTCGCGGTGGCGGAAAGCGGATACGGCGCCATCTCCCCCAATTCCGCCTGGAGCCGAACCGTGCCGCCGGGAAGGCCGGCGGTGGCCTGGAGGCTGGCGGAGCGCCCGTTGGCGGTGACCTTCGCCTGCAAGGAACCCAGCGGCTGTCCCCCGCCGCGCAAATTTTTGGCGGATAAGTTCAGCGTCCCCTGGGGATGCGCCACCGGCCCGGAGGCATGCAGCCGAAACGACACCAGCCCGGCAACCGCCAATCGCGGCGATTGCAGGGCCGGGATTTTCGCCAGCGCAATTCCGCCGCCGCGCAGATCGGCGCTGAGCGTGCGCCGCTGCCAATCGTAGCCGGCCGCGCCGGTGATCGCCGCGCCGCGGCCCCAGCGCAGCGCTAGGGCGGTCGCCGTGACCTGCCGCCGCGTCACCGCCAAATGCGCCGCCACCGTCATCGGCGGCAAGTGATCGGCGCGGCCGCCGGTGAGCGTGACCGGACCCTCTGCCCGGGGTTGCGCCACGCTGCCCCTCACCGCCAGCGTCACCGCCACGCGGCCTTGCCGCGGGGCCATGGACGGTATCTGCACGCCGGCCCACCGCCGGAGTTGGGCTTCGATCGCCGCCAGTCGCAGATCATGGGCGGCCAGCCGCAGGGCAAGTGGACTGGAAGCCACCGGCAGAAAATGTCGCAAACCGACCGTACCTGCCAGCGTCGCGCGCTGCCCATCCAGCCGCCAAGATGCCTGCGAAATCGCCATCTGGCTGGGCGCCACCTGGAGCTGGAGATGCAGCGCGTCCGCCGCCGCCGGACCCAAGCGCAAGCGCCGGGCTTCCACCGTCAGCCGCGCCGCCAGTGCTTGCCAACTGCCGCTGACCTCCCCGCCGATCCGCAGCTCGCCCGCGACCGCCGGCGCCGCCTGGACATGCGGCAAACGGCGCAGCCAAGGTGCGATGTGGCTTCGCCAAGCAGCCAAGTGCGGAATCGCCACCGCGAAGACCAGCCGGCTGCCGGTGGAACTGAGCTGACCGCGCGCCTGGAAATGCAGGTCCGAGGAGGTAACTTCCAGGCGCCGCACCTGCGCGGACCACCGCCCGTTGCTCACCCGTGCGGTCAGCTCCGCAGCGACGGGCAGGGGGGTGCGCCCGCCCAGCGGCGCCGGCAAGCGTTCGGGCACGATCCGCACCTCCGCCTGGACTCGCAAGTGCCGCGCTAGCGGCTGGCGCCCCTGAATTTGTATCCGCGCCGACAAGATACCCGCCAGCGGCGGCAGCAGGGCCGGCGGCGGGGGACCGCCCAGCGTCGTCGCAGTGCGCATCAGGCGCGGCAAATGGAAGCCCTGCACCCGCCCGGTCACCTGCAAACGCCGCCACTGGGCATAGCGCACCGTCAGCCGCCCGCGCCCGCCGGCGCCGCTTACGTCCAAAGCGGGCAGCAACAATCCCGCATTGTCCGCGCGAAATGCGCCTTGGACGCGAATGCCGGCGATGGCCCAGGGCCGGCGCAGCCCCAGCCCGGTCACCGCCATGTGGCCATGCGTCTGCCACGCGCTCACGCTCCAATCGAACGCCCCCGCGGCCCGGGCCTCGCCCGCGACCACCGGCGTTCCCGCCCATGGTCCAAACCGCGCCAACTGGAACCGCAAGCGGTAATGCGCCCGCACCCGCGGTTGCGCCAAGTCGTGGATCATGGCGTGCGCCGCCAGCCGGACGCCGTCGCCGCGCCAGCGCAACTGGTCAATGCGTACGTCGTTCGGCCACAGCGTGAAGCGCACCTCCGCGCTCTGCGGCAATGGCGGCCGCCCAGCGTAGCGCACCACCCCATGCCGGAAGGCGAAAAGCCCCTGGTAGTGGCCGCGAACGTACTTCAGCCCGGTGTGCACGCCCACCAGATGCGCCGCCAGCGGAATCTGGTGGTTGCGGTAGCGCAGGACGCCTTCGTGCACGTCCAGTTGCCGGATGCCAAAGGCGAACACCGGTTCCGCCATGGGCTGGTTGGCGGGCGGCGGATGCGGCGGCTGCGGCAGGTCGGTGTATCCATCCGGCAGGTAATAGACGTTCATCACCGGATGCGTCACCTGCACGCGCAGGACCTGGATCGCCGGCGGAAATAGATGCACCGCGCGCACCTGCGCCCGCAGCCGGTCCATGGTGGCCAGCGGCGGTTGGTTCGCCGCTTCCCGGCCGCGCACCACCACGCCGCTCACCACCACGCCCAAGGGATGAAACGTCACCCGGAAGCGCGCGAACGTCACCCGCGCGCCGGTCGCTTTTTCGATTTGGCTGGAGACGAACCGCTCCATGCGCCGGTTGAAATCGCGCGTGTGCAAATAAAGGTATCCCGCCGCGGCCAATCCAGCCAGGATGGCGGCGGCGATCAATCCGACTTTGGCCCAGCGCGGCATGCTCGGTTAGCGGGGTTGAATCATTTGGATGCGCGCCCGGGTGCGCAGCCCGTGCAACCATTGCAGCTCAATCCGCATGAGTTTTTGCTGAACTAGAACCGCCCGGATGCGGCGGGAAACCTGCGGCAGCGGCGCCGGGTGGAGGTGATGCCGCCGGGCGAGCCGCAAATAGGTCCGGCGATAATACGCCGCCACCGCCGCCGCGGTGACCTTGGCCCGAGGCCGGCAATGGGCGTCGGCAAACAGCAGCAGCCGCATTTGGTTGGCGACGATGGCGCGCACCGCGGCGGGCGCGAGATGATACCGGCGCGCGACCTTCGGCCAGTTTCGCGCCCCGCCCGCCAACGCCCGCAATCGGCGCATCTGCTCGCCCACCGCGGCGGGCGGGGCGTCCACCGTGACCCCTGCCCGCCGCCGCGCCTGCGCCAGCAGCGCCTCCGTAATTAAATGCTCCAGCGCCTGATGCCGCTGCGCCGCGGTCAGCGGCCGCGGCGCGGCGGACGGCCCGCCGCGCCGGTGCAGCGCCGCCACCAAGCGGCTGTACCAAGCCGCTTGGCGCACGTCGCTGTCCAGGATGGCCTGCCGGTTCACCGACGCCCGCACCGCGTCCACGACCGTACCGCCCCGCGCCTGCGCCGCGCCCGGAATGGCAGGCGCGAAACCGAACCCGGCACTCCCGGCCAACCCCAACAGCGCGGCTAGCAACCACGCGCTCAAAATGTCTGCCCCACGCTGAAATAGAAGTTGAAATGCGGCAAGGCGGCGTTTTGGATCACCTGCGGGCCGCCCTTCTTCAACGCCCCCACTGTCTGGTACTCCGGCGGGTTCAGGTTGTAGCCGAAGTCCAGGCGCACCGGCCCGACCGGCGTTTTGTAGCGCAGCCCGAAGCCAACGTCGTCGGAAAGATAGTTCAAATCCGTCGTGGATGGCTCGCTGAAGCGCGTCAGAGCGTGCAGCAAACCGTGGAAATTCGTGAACACGTTGCCCAGATCGTCAAAGAAAACCCCGCCGATGTTGGCGCCGATCAGCGGAAAGCGCAGTTCCACGTTATTGATCAAGAGCGCGTCGCCGCCGACCGGAAACCCGGTCAGCGGATCGCGCGGCCCCGCCTGGTTCAGGCTGAACCCGCGCAGCGTATCGGCGCCGCCGGCGAAGAACCGCTCCGGAATTGGAATACCGCCGAAGACGGAATAGGTCTGGCCATTCGCCGGGTTGGTGACGAGGCGGATATCCGCCGGTCCAAACGGGACGATATCGCCGAGCCGCGTGGAGCGCGCCAGCACCCAGTTATGCCCCAGCGGGTAATAGGTCGAGTTCTGAACGTACAGGCGCGCGAAGTTGTCCGGCTGGAAGCTCGGCGTGGTCGCCGTCGCCGCGGTGCGGAAGCTTTTGGCAAAGCTGAACGACGCGGTGTTGTACGACCCGCTGTGGGTGTCGGTGGGATTGTCGCGGTGGTCCAGCACCACACTGTAACTGCCCGTGACCAGCTGAACGGGCTGGCCCAGCAATGGCACTTCCTGCGGATTGATGATCACCACCGGAAGCGAGATGCGCCGGTAATCGGCGCTGTAGACGAAGCGCAGGGCCGGGCTGACCCGCTCGTTGAGCTGCGCGCCGCCATCCTCGCGAATGGCCCGGAACGTGGTCACGTTGAGGGTATCGGAGTACAGCGCGTTGAGATCCAGCGCCAGGCTGGCATTGCCGCGAAGCTGGGGAAATTCGTAGGAAAACAGCGCGCTTTTTTCTAGCCGCCCATAGCGGCTGTTGAACGTCGCCGTCTGATTCCGGCCGAACATCGCCAGCCGTGTCACGTTGAACCCTACCAACGGACTGACGCCCGTGCCGCCCACCAATTGGAGGTAAGAAATCGTGCTGACGGAACTTCCGCTGCTGGAATACTCATTGGCGGTGGCGCCGGTGCCGCTTTGCACCTGGAGTCCAAGATCCTCGCTGAAGATCCAACGCCGCGCCTCATGCACGTTCACCAAAATATTCTTCTGCCGCTGCACGCCCGTCGGGTTCTGTGGCGCCAAACGGACGTCCGTGAACAAGCCTAGGTTGTAGAGCCGCCGCTGGGCGTTGATCATCGCCAACTGGTTGACCGGCTGGCCCGGGTGAATATGCAGGTGGCTGGCGATCACTTCCCGCCGCACGAACCGCTCGCCGCCGATGTATACCTGGTGCACGTACTCCGGCTGGCCCTCGGTGATCGTGTACTCCACGTCCATGCGGTCCGCGGCGCGGGCGGAATGCACGCGCACCTGCATGCGCGCCTGCTCATACCCGGCGTTGTAGTACAGCGACAGAATCGAGTCCCGGTCGGTCGCCGTCTTCACCGGCGAATAGGGCTGGCCCGGCGCGATGGTCAGCAGGTTGCGGATTGCCGCCGCCGAGAAGGCGTGGTTGCCGCGGATGGTTAGCGTGCCCACCAACACCTGCGGCCCTTCGTGGATGCGGTAGATCACGGCGATGTGGTGCGGCTTGCCTTGGTAATCGCGCACCACCACCGGCGTCACCTTCACATGGGCGAAGCCGTTGGCTTGGTACAGCCCGGCGATGGACGCCGCGTCATCCTGGGCCATTTGCTGGCTGAAGCGGCCGCGGCTGCCGGGAATGAAGTCGGGCAGAATGCTGGCGGTTTGCACCGCCACGTGCGCCTCCAGGGTGTCCTCGCCGAAGTAATGGTTCCCCTGGAAGAGCACCGCCTGCACCGATTCCTGCGGCCCGGGATGCACCGTATACAAAATGCGCAGCACGCCGTTGGGCGTGATGGAGCGGTGATAATCCACCCGCGCGTCAAAGTATCCGCGGTTTTGCAGCGCCGTCTGCAAATTCTCCCGGCCTTCTTCGATCAGCTCGGCGTCGGCCGCGTGCTCGCGGAAAATCGGCACATCCTTGTGCAGTTCTCCGCTGCTGATCTTCGACCCCTGCACCTGCACGCTAACCAACGGACCGGGGTTCACGCGGAACTGCACCGCCAGCGTATTCGTCCTGGGGTCGAAGGCCGGCCGGGGAATGTGCACCCGCGCCGTCAGCCGGCCGTGGCGGCCGTAATGGTCTTCAATGCGCTGCACCGCTTTGTCCAGCGCCGCGCGGGATACCGTTTGCCCCAACTGCAACCCGCTGACCTGGAACAGGCTGCGCGCATCCCGCGCCGAGGCCGGCAGATACCGCGGCGGCGTGGTGGAGTTCGCCGGCTGGTTCACCGCCAGCGCGAAATGCACCGACCCCAACCGCGCCAGCGGCCCGGGAACGATGGCGAACGTGACATTGGCCACCGCTTCGGCCCGGTTCATTTGCACCTGGGGCGTGATTCGCGCCTGTTGGTAGCCGTAGCCGCGCAGGCGGTTGGCCAACGTCTCCACTGCTTCGCGCACCGCCGGCGCCGTAAAGATATGCCCCAGCGTGAGGCCCGTTGCCTCCACCAGTTCGGAGTAGGTAGCCGGTTTGGGCGGATGCGTCACCCGCACCGAACCGATGAAATAGTTGGGCCGGGTCTGGAAGACTAGCCGCACGCCGCCCGGCGCCGGATATTCCACCGCTTGGATGTCGGCAAACTCACCGGTGGCGAACAGCAGGGCAATGGTGCGGCGCACCGCCGCCTCCTTCAGCGGCTGGCCGGCTTTTTGCGCCATCAGCGGCCCATAACTGGCCGCCGAGCGCCCCGGCGCGGGCTGCACCGTCACCGCCCGCACCACCGGTGCGGCGGGCTGCTTCGGCGCCGTTTGCGCCGCCGCGACCCAGGGCCCTGCCACCGCCAAGATCATCACCGCTATCCAACTTCGCCACCGGCCCCATCGCCATCGCGGACACGAAGCCGCCAGCCGCGCCGGCGCCCGCCGCGGGCGAGAGGATTCATCCCGTGGCCGCGGCGCCGCCGGGCAGTCAAAATGGGGCGGCCGCGCCGCAATAAATATGTTCTTCTCTGGCTCCAAGGCGCTAGTCTTTTCATTTTCGCCTTAGCCAGGCGGAATTGCCTAGGGCGGCGAGCACTACTCACGGCCGTTTGGCAGGGGCTGGAACGCGGCCCGCCCAGCCGCCGTCCGGCGCCAATCGTCTTTGGCGGCGCCCAGTTCGGGAGCCTCGCGAGCAACCTGGCGCGTGAAGGCGGGACCGAAGCCGCCGCTGAAATTGGCCGCTCGCGCCGCGGCCGGCAGAGCCAAAACTATAATCGGAACATGGACGCCAGCGCCGCCGAACGCTACGCGCGGCAGACGCGCTTTTCGCCTTTGGGCGCGGCCGGCCAGGCGCGGCTCGCCGCCGCGCACGTAGCCATTATTGGTTGCGGCGCACTGGGCTCGGCCCAGGCGGATCTTTTGGCCCGTGCCGGCTTGGGCCGCATCACCATCATTGATCGCGATTCCGTCGAATGGAGCAACCTCCAGCGCCAGCGGCTCTTCGATGAAGCCGACGCCCGCGATGCCCTGCCCAAAGCCGCCGCCGCCGCCCGCCATCTCGCCCAAATCAACTCTTCAATTCGCGTGGACGGCGTGGTCGCCGACCTGGACAGCGACAACATCGGCCGGCTGCTGGCCGGCGCGCAGGTCCTGCTCGACGCCGCCGACAACTTCGAAACCCGCTATCTGCTGAACGACTTCGCCGTCGCCCGCGGCCTGCCCTGGATCTATGGCGCTGCCGTCGGCAGCTACGGCTGCACCTTCACCATCCGCCCCGGCGCCACCGCCTGTTTGCAGTGCGTCTTCGGTCCCCGGCCGGAAGGCGCGGCGGAAACCTGCGAAACCGCCGGCGTGCTGAACTTCGTGGTGGATTGGGTCGCCGCCCAGCAAGCCGGCGAGGCCATCAAGCTCTGCGCCGGCCAAACCGCCGCCCTGCGTCCCACGCTTGCCGCCGCCGACCTTTGGCGCAATGAGTTCCGCCAGTTGGCCGCGCCGCCTCGCGACCCCGCCTGCCCCTGTTGCGGCCAGCGCCGCTTCGTTCATTTGGAGGCGGTCTCCGCCGCCGGCAGCGCGGTGCTGTGCGGGCGCAACGCGGTGCAGGTCAACCCCCGCCGCGGCGCGCTGGACCTGCCCGCCCTGGCGCAGCGCCTGCAATCCCTGGGCACGGTGCGGCAAAACGAATTCGTCCTGCGCTTCGCCCCCCAGACCGGCCCGCTGGAAATGACGCTGTTTCCCGACGGCCGCGCCATCATTCAAGGCACCGACGATCCCGCCACCGCCCGCTCCCTCTACGCCCGCTACATCGGCGCCTGAGCGGTGGCCCGCGCCACCGGCCCTCCCTACACTTCCTCAATCGCCGCGCCCGCGGCGCGGCCGGCCTGAAGTTGGTTGAGCACGTAGGCCAAAATGCCGCCATCGCGGTAATAGGCCAGCTCCATCGGCGTGTCAATGCGCGCCCGCGCCTGGAACGTCCGCGACTTTCCATCCGCCGCGGCCGCCCGCACCGCGACCTCCTGCCCCGGCGCCAGCGCCCCCAGTCCCTCGATATCGTAGGTTTCCTCGCCCGTCAATCCCAGCGACGCCGCGCTTTCGCCGGGCAAGAACTCCAGCGGCAAAATGCCCATGCCGATCAGGTTGCTGCGATGAATGCGCTCATAGCTCTGCGCGATCACCGCTTGCACGCCCAGCAGCCGCGGGCCCTTCGCCGCCCAATCCCGGCTGGAGCCGGAGCCGTATTCCGCCCCGGCGATGACCAGGCATGGGGTCTTCTCCCGCTGGTACTGCATCGCCGCGTCGAAGATGGTCATGGTCTCACCGCCGGGCAAATGCCGCGTCCATCCGCCTTCGGTCCCCGGCGCCAGCAGGTTGCGCAGGCGGATATTGGCGAACGTGCCGCGCATCATCACTTCATGGTTCCCGCGCCGCGCGCCATAGGAATTGAACTCCGCCGCCGGCACGCCGCGGGCGAGCAGATATTCCCCCGCCGGGCTCTTGGCGGGGATGTTGCCGGCCGGCGAGATGTGGTCGGTGGTGACGCTGTCGCCCAGCAGCGCCAGCACCCGCGCTCCGCGGATCGCCGCCGGCGCTTTTTCGCCGCCGAAAAACGGCGGGTTCTTGATGTAGGTGGATTGCGCGTCCCAGTCGAAGCGTTCGCCGCCCGCCGCCGGCAAGGACCGCCAATTGTCGTCTCCGGCGAAGACCTCGGCGTATTCCCGCTCGAACATCTGCGGCTTCACGAACTCCTCGATCCGCTGCGCCACCTCCTGCGGCGTGGGCCACAGCTCTTTTAGCAGCACCGGCGCGCCGTGCTTGTCCCGTCCCAGCGGTTCTCGCGTCAGGTCCACGTTCATGTCCCCCGCCAGCGCGTAGGCCACCACCAGCGGCGGCGAAGCTAAATAATTCGCCCGCACCTGGGGATGAATGCGGCCCTCGAAGTTGCGGTTGCCGCTCAGCACCGCCGCCGCCACCAACTGTCCCTCCTGCACCGCCGCCGCCACCGGCTCCGGCAACGGCCCGCTGTTGCCGATGCAGGTGGTGCAGCCGTAGCCGACCAGATGGAAGCCGAGTTTCTCGAGCGGCGCCAGCAACCCCGCGGCCCGCAGATAATCCGTCACCACCTTGGACCCCGGCGCCAGGCTGGTCTTCACCCACGGCGGCGTCTCCAAGCCCCGCTCCACCGCCCGCTGCGCCAGCAGTCCGGCGGCGATCAGCACCGCCGGATTCGAGGTGTTGGTGCAACTGGTGATGGCGGCGATCACCACCGAGCCGTGGTGCAACTCCGCCTCCTTGCCGTCCATTTGCAGCTTCGCTCGCCCGTTGCCGCCCTGCACCTTCGGCCCCAGGATCGCCGGCAGCGCCGCCTGGAACTGTTCCTTCGCCGCGCTCAGCGCCACCCGGTCCTGCGGCCGCTTGGGTCCCGCCAAGGACGGTTCGACCTGCGCCAAATCCAGTTCCAGCACCTCGGAATAGCGGCTGGCGTCGTCATGCGAGCCAAACATCCCCTGCTCCTTGGCGTACCGCTCCACCAGCGCCACCCGCGCCGCGTCACGGTGCGTGAAGCGCAGATAGTGCAGCGTCGCCTCGTCAATCGGCGACAGCGAGGCGGTGGCGCCGTATTCCGGCGACATGTTGCCCAGCGTCGCCCGGTCCGCCACCGGCAGGTGCGCCGCGCCGGGCCCGAAAAACTCCACGAATTTTCCGACCACGCCCTGCTTCCGCAGCGCCTGCGTCACCGTCAGCACCAGGTCCGTCGCCGTCGCTCCCGGCGCCAGCCGGTTGACCAGCCGCATCCCCACCACCGGCGGCAGCAGCATCGAAATCGGCTGCCCTAGCATCGTTGCTTCCGCCTCGATGCCGCCGACGCCCCAACCCAGCACGCCCAAGCCGTTCACCATCGGCGTGTGCGAATCCGTTCCCACCAGCGTGTCCGGATACGCCAGCACCTGCCCGTCCACCTTGGCCCGGACCACCACGCGGGCCAGGTACTCCAGGTTCACCTGGTGCACGATGCCGGTGTCCGGCGGCACCACCTTGAAGTTGCGCAGCGCCTGCTGCCCCCAGCGCAGAAAGATGTACCGTTCGCGGTTCCGCTCGAACTCCCGTTTGGCGTTGAAAGCGAACGCCCCCGCGCTGGCGAAACGGTCCACCTGCACCGAATGGTCAATCACCAGCTCCACCGGTTGCAGCGGATTGATGGCCTCCGGCTTTCCGCCGCGCGCCGCCAGCGCCTCCCGCATTCCCGCCAAATCCGCCACCGCCGGCACGCCGGTGAAGTCTTGCAGCAGCACGCGCGCCGGCGCGAAGGAAATTTCCCGCGCCGCGGCGTCTTTCGGATTCCAGTTGGCCAAATACGCGATGTCTTCCTGCCGGACGAAGCGCCCATCCTCATTGCGCAGCAGGTTCTCGAGCAGGATTTTCAGCGCCAGCGGCAGCCGCGACACCGGCCCCACGCCCTTCTTTTCCAGCGTGTCCAGGCGGTAAATGTCCGTCTTCGGTCCGTCAATTCCTGTCAGTGTCTGCCGGGCGCCAAAACTATTGAGCATGCGCGTCATCTCTCCTTACTTTCCATTATCCGCCGCCGCCGCCCCGCCCTCGCGTGCCGTCCCCGTGGGCCGCCATCGCGCCGCGTACTCGACCGCCGCGCCGGTGTACAGCGCTCCTGGGGGAATGTCCTGGGCCACGAAGGCGCAAGCCCCCACTCGCGCCCAAGCCCCGACGTGGATCTTTTCCCGCACCGCCGCATTGGTGCCGATATATGCGCCCGCCCCGATCTCCACCCCGCCGCTCAAGTTCACCCCCGGGGCGATGGTGGCGAATTCACCGATCCTCGTGTCGTGCCCGGCCGTGGCGTTGAAGTTCAGGACCGCGTGCGCGCCCACCCGCACGCCCACCGTCAGCACCGCCCCCGACGCCACCACGCTGCCCGCGCCGACCTCCGCCGACGCCGGCACATGCGTGCCGGGATGAATCACCGGCGGGGGAATCGCATGCCCGGCCTCCCGCGTCCGCTGCCAAAACCGCCGCCGCAGTTCCGGATCCCCCACGCCGGCGCAGAGCACCTCCACCTGCCCCCGCCGCGCCGCGATCTCCGGCAAATCGCCCAGCACCGGCACGCCATCCACCGTCCGCCCGCGCATCTCCGGCCGCTCGTCCAAAAATCCCGCCACCGGCCAGCCCAGTTCCCGGCACAGCTCGTTCACTTCCCGCGCCAGCCCGCCGCAGCCCCAAATCACGATTCCTAGCCCCATCGGATTAGCGCCTCCAGCACCGCATCCATCTCTTCCTCGGTCATCGCCTCCCAAAACGGCAATGACACCGCCCGCGCCGCCAACTCCTCCGTCACCGGCAGCGGTCCCCGCCCCGCCGCGGCGAACGCCGGCTGCTGGTGGCACGCGGGCGCAAAATAACTCCGGCATTCGATTCCGTCTTGCGCCAGCGCGGCAATCACCGCCCTATTGGACCGGCCGCGCGGCGCCAGCACCGGCCAAAACTGCGGGCAATCCGCCGCCGGAGCCTGCGCCTCCCATCCCCTCTGCTCCAAGCCGCTGGCGGCGAACCGCTCGGCGTAGCCCCGCGCCACGCGCCGCCGCTCCGCCCGCCGCTGGGCGAAACTTTCCAGCATCGCCAATCCCACCGCCGCGCCGTACTCCGACAGCTTGGCGTTCAGTCCCGGCGTTTCCGCCATGCGCTCGGCATTGAAGCCGAAGTTCGCGTCGCGCCGGATGCGGGCGATCAGCTCCCCATCGGCGCTGTACACCAGCCCGCCTTCGCCGATCCCAAACGGTTTGGTCGCATGCAGGCTATACACCACCGCGCCGGCGAATCCCCTCCCGAACTGCATTCCGTCATTCCCGGCGCCCATCGCCGGCGCCGCATCCACCACCACCGGCAACCCCGCCGCCCGCCGCCGTTCATAGCCCGACAAATCCATCGCCGTGCCGAACGTCGCCCCCGGCATCACCACCGCCGCGTCATCACCCAGTTCCGCCAGCGCCGCGTCCAGCGCCGCCTCATCCAGCGTCCACGCACCCGGCGTCACGTCCACGAAATAGGGCTTTAGCCCGCACCACATCGCCGCCAGCGGCCCGGCGGCAAAAGTGAAGCTGGGCAGGATGGCCCATCGCCGTCCCGGCCGCTTCACGGCGGAGATCGCCAGCATCAGCCCCAGCGTGGCGTTCGCCACCGTGGTCACCGCGCCCTGGCCGCCAAAGCGCCGGCGCAAAAGTTCCGTTTCCAGCTCCCGCGCCAGCGGCCCGTAATTGCTGTAGATCCCCGCCGCATCCACGCGCCGCAGATACGGCGCCAGCTCCTCGGTGCGCGGCAGCGATGGGCGAAGGAACGGAATGCGCATGGCGTGGGTGATGGCGTGGGTGGGAGTTTCGTCCGCGGCGTCGCGGCGCGTCCGCGCCGCCGGCGCCATCAATGCCGGTTCAGGCCTTCGGTGTAATGCCGCAGCCAGGGCTCCGGATGGCGCGCCACACGGCAGCCCAGCCGCAGGAACTTGCCGATGCGGTGCCAATCCCCCGGCTCGCGATACCAATAGGCACGGGGATCCCAAAGAATCCGCCGCCACCAGGAATGATAAAAGATCGCCCCCGTGCTCACCGTCCCGCGGCGCAGCACCGGCGCGTCCCGCCGCACCCACCCCGTCCCGTCCGCCCCGCCATCCTGATACCAGAACGGATGCCAAACGAACTCGGCTCGGGCCGACTGCGCCAAGCCCACCAAAGCGCTCAGTCGTCCGGGCAAATATTCGTCGTCATCATCCAAATGGGTCACGAACGCCCCCCGCGCCAGGCTCAGGGCATGGTTCACCGTCGCCGTGCCCGCCACCATGTGGCGCAGTTCCGGCTCGGCCGGATACCGTCCTCGCTCGGGCAAATTGACCCAGCGAATGCGGCCGTCCCCCAGCGCCGCCACCCGCGCCGCCGTGTCGTCGCTACAAGCGTCACCCACGACGATCACCTCGATAGCGGGATAATCTTGCGCCAATATGGAAGGCAAGCAACGGCGGGTCAGCAGGTCCGCCCGGTTATAGGTTCCGACGCAGACGCTCACCAGCGGCTGCGCCGCCCGGAACGCTTCTTGGTAGGCTTCGCTGCGCCGCGCCGACGCCAGCGCCCGCCGCAGCGCCAGATACGCCGTGGCGTAGAACACCGGCCCGGCGGCCAGGCGGCGGCCATTTTGCGCCAGTTGGCGCCGGGCTTTGGCAAGGGCCGAAGGCATGGGCCGTGTTCCCAAAAGGATAGCAGCCGCCCCGCAGCGGCCGAAGAATCGGCCGCCCACGGCGCCCACGGACGGTGCAGAGCGGCGCTTTAGCGCCGCGAAATTCCGGCACCCCAAAAAGTCGGGCTTTAGCCCCGGCGCCAGCCCGGAAACACCGCGCCACCGGTGCGCTCCCGCGTTTTCCAGCAACCTCGCCCCGCAGGCGGCCCGTCAGCCGCCGGGCTCACCCCAGCCCCCGGCGGACCGGCCGTCGCCTTGCTCACCCTCCCCCCGCCGTCGCGTCCTAATGATGTGGCGCGGATATAGCCCCGGGAGCGGGGCGGTCTCGTGATGGATTCCACCTCCGCCCAGGATACCGACGCCGCCCGTTTTCGGGCGGACACCACCGCCCTCATTCGGGCGGCTCAGGCGGGCGACTCCGCCGCGTTCGAGGCCTTGGTATGTCAATTCGACCGGGGAGTTTTGCAGTTGGCGCGGCGCCTGGCGGCGACCGAGCAGGATGCGCAGGAAATCTATCAGGAAACCTTCCTGAAGGCCTACCGCGCCCTGCACCGGTTCCGTTTCGAGTGCGCCTTCTCGACCTGGCTTTACCGCATCGCCGCCAACACCAACTTGGACTATCTGCGCCGCCGCTCGGTGCGCAAGGAAACCCCGGCCTCCGCGTTCGGCGAGGACGGCGCGGCGGCTTTGCCCGATCCCGCCGATCGCACCCCCGGCGCCAACCCGGAACAACTGCTGCTGAGCGGCGAGATCGCCGCCCGTCTGGAGGCGGCGCTGGCTGGGCTGAATCCGCGCGAGCGTTTGGTTTTTGAGCTGAAGCATTACGAGGGACTGAAATTGAAGGCAATCGGCGACATTTTGGCCACCAGCGAGGAAACCGCCAAGAACTCCCTGTTCCGCGCCACGCGCAAGCTGCGCGCCGCCCTCGCCGATCTGCGCGCCGCAGCCCCGGCGCTGTCCGCGCCGCGGCCCGAACCCGGGACGATGCCGGAAGAGGTATAGCCATGACCTGCCAGGACGCCCAAGCGTTTTTGCCAACCCTAAGCTGCGGCGAGGCCACCCCCGCCGATCGCGCCGCCTGGACGGCCCACGCCGCCGCCTGTCCCGCGTGCCGCCAGCGCTGGCAAAGCGAGGAAGCCTGGCTGGCCCTGGTCGCCCAGCGCCGCCCCGCGCCGGTCAGCGACGCCGCTCTCACCCAAGCCCGCCAAGCCCTGCACCGCGCCTTGGCCGCCGAGCCCGCGCCCTCCTTCCGCCGTGGCTGGCGGTGGCCCGCATTCAGCCCCCAGTGGGCGCCGCGCTGGTCCCCCGCCATGGCCGCCCTGCTGGTCATCGCCGGATTCGGCGGCGGCTGGTGGGCGCACCACGCGCCTTCGCTCGCCGCCAAAACCTCCAGCTCCTCCGCCGCCCAGGTCCGCGTGCAAACCGTCGAGCCCGCCTCCGCGCCGGGTCAGGTGCGCGTCGTCTACGACCTGGTGCGCCAGCAGCAGATCAGCGGCCCGGCCACCAATCCCCGCCTGCGCCATCTTCTTCTGCTCGCCGCCTCGCAGCCCGCAAATGCCGGCATGCAACTGGAATCCATCGCCGCCCTCCGGCCCGCCGCCAGCCAAAACCCGGTGCGGCAGACGCTGCTGGCGGCCTTGACCGGCGACCCCAACCCCGGGGTTCGGCTGGAAGCCCTCAACGCCCTCCGGCCCTTGGTCGCCGCCAACGCCGGCGTTCGCGCCGCGCTGGCGCAAGTGGTTCTGCGCGATCCCAATCCGGGCCTGCGTATGCAAGCCGTCGCCGCCCTGGCGCAAGCTCCGCGCGCCGATGCCGGCCGCTGGCTGCGCCGGCTTTCTGTCCAATCCTCCGATCCCTACGTCCGCCTCAACTGCGTGGCCGCCATGCAGCAGCTCGACCTCGCGCCGCCGCCGGCGGCCTGGAGCGCCTTCACCGCCCAGCCCGCTCCGGCATCCGGCATTCAGCATCAATAGCCTGCCCAGCCGCAGTCCCAGGAAACCCACCATGTGTTCCCATTCTTCGTCCCATCGCCGCAACGCCCGCCGCCTTCGCCTCGCCACGCTCGCCGGTCTCGCCGCTGTTCTGGGCCTGGCTCTGTCTCCGGCCCGTCTGGCGGCGCAAACCTCCGGCCGCGAAGTCACCCGCACGGTGCAAGGCAGCATCCCCGTTGCCGCTCCCATGCAGCTCCGCGTCGCCGCCGAACTGGCCGACGTCACCGTCACCGGCGGACCGGCCGGCGCCCTGCGTTACACCATTCGCCTGCGCACGCGCGCCGGCAGCGGCGCCCGGGCCCGGCTGGACGCCTGGCCCATCAGCGTGCGCCGGGAAGGCCCGGCGATCGTCGTCGCCACCGGCCGTGGTCCCGGCGCCGGCCACACGCATGTGGAGATCGCCATCACCGTGCCGCCGCAGGTGCGCAATGTCCGCCTCCATTCCGGCGTCGGCAATCTCCGCGCCGACCATCTTGCCGGCGACTTGCACGCCGTCACCGCCGCCGGCAATGTCGCCGTGGACGCCGTCCGCGGCGAAGTGCGCGTGGAAACCGCGGGTGGCAACGTCATCCTTGGCCATCTCGGCGCCGGCGTCCGCGCTTCCACCGCCGGCGGCAATATCACCTTGGCCGCCGCCGTCGGGCCGGTGCGCCTGCAATCCCAAGGCGGCAACATCACTATCGGCCATACCGCCGCCGCGGCGCATGTCGCCACCGCCGGCGGCACCATCTCCCTGGGCTCCGCCGGCGGCAATGTCATCGCGGAAACCGCCGGCGGCAATATTCATCTCGGCGCCGTAGTCGGCTCGGTCCGTGCGGAAAGCGGCGGCGGCAACATCCGCATCGCCTCCGCCCGCGCCATCCGCTGCCAGACCGGCGGCGGCAACATCTATCTAACCGCCTCCGCCGGGCCCGTGCGCGCCACCACCGGCGCCGGCTCCATTCACGCCACCATCACCGCCGCGCCGGGGCAGTTCGCCGCTTCCCAGTTGCAATCGGCGGCCGGCGGCATCGTCGTCTACCTGCCGCCAAGCCTGCCCGTGACCGTGAACGCCACCGCCCATGCCGGCGGACGCCTGACCAGCGACATTCCCCAAATCGCCTCCGCGGCCGCCAGTTCCGGCGGCGCCGCGGCGAATGTCGCCCTCAACGGCGGCGGTCCGGAGTTGCGCATTTCCACCAGCAACGGCGGCATCCACATTCGCACGCTCCATTCCCGGCCGACATCGAGGTAATCGTATGCGCTGTTTTTCTTCCCTTCCGCGGAATCCGCTCCTGCGTAGCGCCGGCCTCGGCGCCTTGGCGCTGGCCATCGCGACGCTGCCCCTGGCCGCCCAATCGCCGCAGATCGTCGCGGCTTCCCCCGCGCCGCCGGCGCCGCCCGCAACCTCGGTGGTCTATTACGGGCAAAGCAGTTGGCTCGGCGTCTCCATCGCCGATCTCAGCGCCGCCCAGGCCCATGCGATGGGCCTGGCCAGCCCCAATGGCGCGCTCGTCAAGGACGTAGTGCCCGATAGCCCGGCGGCAAAAGCGGGCATCGAAGCCGGCGACGTCATCGTCGCCTTCCGCGGCCGCCCGGTAATCGGCGTCCGCCAGCTCAGCCGCCTGGTGCGGGAAACGCCCGTGCACCGCACCGTCGCCGTGCGCGTGGTCCGCGCCCGCCAGCCGCGCACGCTCCGCGTTACGCTCGCCGCCGCCAACGCCGCCGTTAACGGCGCATGGCTCGGCGGCCGCGGCGCGGAAGCCTTCGCGTTCCATATGCCGCCCATGCCGCAGATCCGTGTGCGGATCCCGCCCATGCCGCCCATGCCTCCCGTGCCGGCGATGTCCCAAATGGACTTCCATTTCGCCTTCACCCCGCAAGCGGCGGTGGAGTTGGGCATGTCGGTGGAGAATATCCCCGGCCAATTGGCGCATTATTTCGGCGATGCCGCCGATCACGCCGTGCTGGTCCGCCGCGTCGCGCCGGGCAGCGCCGCCCAGCACGCCGGGCTGCACGCCGGCGATCTGATCGTCGCCGTCGGCGGCGATGCGGTCTCCAGCAGCCAAAGCCTCGCCGCCGCGCTAGAGCGTCACGCGTCCCACCGCTTCGCCATCACCGTTCTGCGCCACCGCCGCCGCCTGACCCTGCATCTGCCGCGCATTTCCAATCTGCGCCCCGCCGCCTATAACGCGCAGTGGGCCGCCTGGGCCACCGCGGAGCGCCAACGGGCGCAGGTCATGGCACAGGAGCTGGCCGCGGATCTGCGGGCGCACGCCGGCGAGTGGCGCCAGTTCCGCCGCGACTTGGAAAAGGAGCAAGTCGAGGGCCAGCGCCTGGCGCAACAAATCCATCGCCAGGTCTATCGCCAGATGCAACAGCAGCGCAAGCAACTGCGCCAGTTGTACCGCCATCTGCGCCAGCAGCAAGCCGTCCACACCATCTCGACTTCCAAAACGTAGCCCTGGGAAAGAATCGCGCCACGACCAGGACAGGACAACGTGGCCCCGGCCCAGCCCGGCGCGTAAGCGGGACGCGGCCCCCGCGCCCTGGCAATGCCGGACGCCCCGCCAACGGCGGGGCTGGGGCCCGCGTCAACCACTGATAGCGGCGCTTTAGCGCCGCGATAACCCGCCCATTTACGCCGCGGGCTTTAGCCCCGGCGCCGATCGCGAACCTGGCAGCTGAGCGCCTAGCGATGCCCATCGCGGCGAGGCGAATCGTCGCCCCGCCACCCCGCCTCCGCCGGCGGCGCTAGCCGATGGTTTGCAGGCTGCGTTTGAACAGCTCTTCGAAGCCCGCCGTGGCGGGCTGCCGCTCGCTGGCCCGGCGCACCGCTTTTTCCGCCAGCGGCCGCGCATAGCCCAGGTTCACCAGCGCCGACAGCACCTCCTCGGCGGCGGCGGGCAGCGGCGCGGACGGTTTCGCCTGCGCATCGGCCGGCGCCGCCCATTCCCCCACCTTGTCGCGCAGCTCCACGCAGATGCGTTCCGCCGTCTTTTTGCCGATGCCCGGCACCGCCGTCAGGCGCGCCAAGTCGCTGGCCGCGATCGCCGCCGCCAGCTCGTTCACCGACAGCCCCGACAGCGCCGCCAGCGCCATCCGCGGCCCCACCCCGCTGACGCCCAGCAGCCGCTCGAAGATGGCCTTCTCCCGCACGGTGCCAAAGCCAAACAATTGCAGCGCGTCTTCCCGCGCCTGGGTATAGGCGTGCAGCGCCACCTCCGCTCCCGCCGCCGGCAGGCGTTGGAAGGTCGAGATGGGAATCAGCAGTTCATAGCCGACGCCGTGCACGTCCAGCACCACCCGGTTCGGCGTCCGCTCCAGCAAGATTCCGCGCAGAAAGGCGATCATGGTTTCCGCCTGCCCCCGCCTCAGCCCAGCAGCGCCGGCGGCTGGGCCGAGGCGATCAGCCCCTGCTCCGCCGCCAGCTCATAGAACCGCGCCAACCCCGCCCAATGCTCCGGCGTCAGGTCGTATTCCACGTCGCGGGCCAAATATCGCCGGATCTCCTCCGCCGGCAGATCCAGCCGCCGCGACCACCGCTCCACCAGCGCCGCCGAGTTGGCCAGCCCGTCGCGTTTGGCGCGCTGGAACCGCTCGATCAGCCAGTGCTCCTCGCCCGGCGGCACCGAACTGCGCCGCACCGCCCACAGCGCGAACACGAACGGCAGCCCTGTCCAGTCGTGCCACTCCGCCGCCAGATCGTGCATGCGGTAGCCGGCTTCTTCGGCCTCGCCGGTCAGCGTCAGCCGCAGCGCTGGGTCACCGATCACCAGGGCCGCGTCGGCGTCTTCCAGCATCGTCCGCCAGTCCGGCGCCCGCTCCGTCACCTCGAACTTCGCCCCGTAGCGCCGCAGCAGCAAAATCTGCGCCAGCGCCGCCGAGGTGCGCGAGGACCGGTCCAGCGCCACGCGGCGGATCTCCGCCCATGGCTTTTTGCTGATCAGCAGAATGCTGCGCACCTCCGCCCGCGCCGCCACCGCGATCCCGGGCAGCGCCGCCAAGCCCGCGATCCGCGCCATCTCGATCACCGGGATAATGCCGATCTCCGCCTCGCCGCGGCGCATCTGCTCGGCGCAGGCGGAAGGGGCGGTGTAGCTGAGCTGTAATCTCGGCTCGGTTTCCAGGCCCCACAGCAGCGGCGCGGTGTTCAGAAAGCTGATGGCCGCCACGCGCCAGCGGCCGGGGGTCGCTGCGGAATCACTCATGGTGCAACCGTCATCGTCCAACCATTGTACGGGAGCCGTCGCGCCCGGCCGCGCGCTAGCCGCCGGCGCCGCGCGCTAGGCGCGAGGCGCCCGAGGCCACGCGCCGGCGGCGACGCGGCAACGGACAGCGCCGCGGTCGCGCCGCACGCTGCGCCCGATTTCCGGCGCACCGCGCCAATCAAAACAGGCCCCGCCAGCGGCGGGGGTGGAGCTTGCGCCTATAAAAACGGGACGCCCCGCCGAAGGCGGGGCTGGGGCCCGCGCCAAGAAATGCTGCGTATTTTATAATGAATACATGGCCACCGTCACCGAATCCCCCGCCGCCGCTGTCACTCAATTGCCGGAATTTCGCAATGAGCCGGTGGAAGATTTCTCCCGCCCCGAGGTGCGCGAGCGTTATGTCGCCGCCCTCGCCGCCGCCCGCCGCGAACTGGGCAAGGAATATCCCTGCCTGGTCGGCGCCGAAAATCGCGAGCGCCGCGCCGAGCGCAAATTCAAGTCGCTGAACCCCTCCAAATTCAGCGAGGTCGTGGGCGTGCATCAGGAAAGCTCCCCGGAGCTGGCGCGCGAGGCGGTCACCGCCGCGCTGAAGACCTTCGAAAGCTGGAGCCGCACCAAGCCGGAAACCCGCATCGAGCTGGTGCGCCGCGCCGCGCAACTGCTGCGCGAGCGCAAGGCGGACTACACCGCCTGGCTGACGCTGGAAACCGGCAAGACCTTCCCCGAAGCCACCGGCGACGTGGAGGAAACCATTGACTTCGCCGAGTACTACGCGCGCCAGGCGGCGCACCTGTTCCTGCATCCGCCGAAAATGACGCAAATGCCCGGCGAGCGCGATGAGTATCGCTACATTCCGCTGGGCGTCGGCGCGGTCATTCCGCCCTGGAACTTCCCCTCGGCGCTGATGGCGGGCATGACCTTTTCCGCCATCGTCTGCGGCAACACCGTGGTCTTGAAGCCCTCCAGCGACTCCGCCACCGTGGCGGCGAAGTTCCTCCAGATCCTGGACGACGCCGGCATCCCCAAGGGCGTCGTCAACCTGGTCACCGGCGGCGGCGCCGTGGTGGGCACGGCGCTGGTGGACGATCCGCGTATCCGCTTCATCTCCTTCACCGGTTCCAAGGCCGTCGGCTTGGAGGTGCACGAGCGCGCCGCCAAGACCCAGCCGGGGCAGAAATGGATCAAGCGCACGGTGCTGGAGATGGGTGGCAAGGACGCCATCCTGGTCAACGACGACGCCGACGTGGACTCCGCCGTGGAAGGCGTCGCGGTCAGCGCCTTCGGCTACCAAGGGCAGAAATGCTCCGCCTGCTCCCGCGTCATCGTGCATGAAAAGGTCTATGACCAGTTCCTCGCCAAGCTGGTCGAGCGCGCCAAGAAGATCACCGTCGGCCCCGCCGAGGATCTGGCCAATTACATGGGCCCGGTAATCAATGAGCGGGCGATGAAGAAGATTCAGGAATATATCGAGATCGGCAAGAAGGAAGGCCGCATGGTGCTGGGCGGGCAGCAAGTCCCCGCGGGCGGCTATTTCATTCCCCCGACCATCATCGCCGACCTGGCCCCGACCGCCCGCCTGGCGCAGGAAGAAGTTTTCGGCCCGGTGCTGGCGGTCATTAAGTGCAAGAGCTTCGATGAAGGCCTGGCCATCGTCAACAGCACCGAATACGGCCTGACCGGCGCGGTCTACACCAAGGATCCCGCCAAGCAGGAACGGGCGGCGAATGAAGTCTTCGTCGGCAACCTCTATTTGAACCGCAAGTGCACCGGCGCCATGGTCGGCGCCCATCCCTTCGGCGGCTTCAATATGAGCGGCACCGATTCCAAGGCCGGCGGTCCGGATTACCTGCTCCTGTTCACGCAGGGCAAATCCATCGGCCGCAAGCTGTAATCAGTTTCCACGGAAAACCGGGCAGGCATCCCCGCCTGCCAACAAACGCCCCGGCCGCGTACCAGCGCCCGGGGCGTTTTCCTTTCCCCACGTCCATTGCGACCGAGCTCGGCCCGCGTCGGCAGCCACCGCCGCTGACGTGGCACGCCCGCAGCCCTGCACAACTTGCGAGGCGGGCCGCGTCGGCGCGAGAAGCCACCGCGAAGGCTCGCGCAACTCCGCCTAGCGGCACGCCCGCCGGCCAGCGAGGCGGCGCTGCCCCAGCGACCGCAAGCGGGGCGCCGCCCCGCGCCAGTCAACCGCCGGGCTGGGGAGCCGGGGCCCCGGCCCAGCCTGGCAGCAAGCGGCGCTCCACGCCGCGCCGATCGAAGCCGGACGCTCCGCCGAGGGCGGCGCTGGGGCCCGCATCATTAGGCGCGAACGGCATTGCTGGAGGAGCAAGTCGATGAGCCAGTTCTTCGGATGTATGATTCGGAGGTGCCGTGCTATGGCTGCGAAGAGCGGCCCCGCGCCGGTGGGGTCGGGGCGCCTCCCGGACAGCCACGCCGAGGGGGGACTGCGATGCGGGGAGTTGTTGCTTTCTTGGGCGCGCTGGCGTTTTGCAGCGGCGCGTTGGCGCAGGCGGGCGGGTGGGCGGCGGTCGAGGGCATCGCCCCCGGCGCACGGGTTGAGGTGCGGCTGTCGCCGCCGGCGACGGTGCGAGGCGTGGTCGCCAGCGTATCCGCCTCGGGCGTGGCGGTCCGGAGGCCGGGCGGCTCCGTGCAGGACATTGCGAGGGCCAAGATCGCGAAGATCTACCTGGTCGCAAAATCCCACCCGCTGCGCGACGGCCTGATCGGCGCCGGCGTCGGCGCCGCCGGCGGCGTTGCCCTGGGTCTCACTGTCTATAATGGCGGCGCATGCTGTACCGATTATTATCCGAATTCCCAGCCCCATCCCGTTTCAAAGGCCGCCGCCACGGCCCTGTACGCTGCGGCAATTGCCGCGGTCGGCGCCGCGATTGGCGCCCTAATCGGCCTGCACCATTCGAAGACGCTGGTTTATCGGCGCGCACCCAGCGCCAAGGGGAAAATGGCAGGGGGCGGGGTTCGGCATCCGCCCGGCGGCCTGCCGGCCCGGCCCAATCGTCCGTGATCCGATCGCGGCGGGGCGGCTCAGCGAGCGGAGCGGTCAACGTGGGGGCGCAGACCACAATGAGCAAAGGGGCGGGTGTGACCGGGCCGCGAGGAAGGGCAACGCAGACGCCAATTTGGAGATTGCTAGGGTCTACCTCCGCAAAAAAGATCCAGCGCGGGCGCGACTGTATTTGGCCAGGGTGCGCAAATCGGCTTGGGCTACCGGGCAATCGAAGCAAGAGGCCCAAGCCCTGGCGAGCGCGACGGCCCGACGGCGACCCTCACGGCCTCGCGCGACGGCAAAACGCCTCCACTCATCCCGAAGACAGGCCGACCGGGGACGCATCGCTTCCGGAGGCGAGCGAGAGGCCGCCGCACATCGGCGGCCCCGGCGATCGTAAGGTGACGAGTGCGTTCCTGAACGCCGAGCGCAATCTGCTGCAAAATCACGGTTGGACCCGCATCGGGAACTATTGGTATCCGCCGCGATGATCGTTACGTTCCAGCCCGGACCCGACCGCTGGAGGCTTGGCTTCAAGCCAGCCGTCCTCGCGGCATTCGGCTTCCTCGAGGAAATGGGATTTCGCGTGGTTCGCGCCGAGGACACGTTCGTGCGTTATGAGAGCTCGACGGTGTTCCTGAATGTCTACCACGGTCGCGGCTCCTACGGGCTCGGCGTCGAGCTGGGCTGGCTGGCCGATCAGCGCCCATTCGAGTTGGGCTTAGCGTCCGCCTTGGCCACCGGGCGGCCCGAGTTGGAGGTCATGGGAGGGGGCACAGCTTTTGCGCGGCCCCTGGTCGAAAAGTTGGTCCGTGAAATGGCGCTGAACACGCGCAAATACTCCCTGCCCCTTCTCACCGGGAATGCCTCCGCATTTGCGGCCCTGGGAGTCTATCAGGACCGCGTTAGCGAGGAGTTCGTCGCGGCGCAGCGGCTTCGCGATATTCGCGCCACCGCCGAGCGGGCGCGGATAGCGCACGACTGGGCCGGCGTGGCGCGGGCGTACGCAGCGATCGCGTCCGATCTGACGCCCTTGGAGCAGCGGCGCCTTCACTTCGCGCGCAAAATGCTCGGCCAGCCCAGCGCGGGCCACGAATGACGGGGCCGCCCATGCAGTTGACCCTGGGCCTGCTCCCAGTCGTCAGCCCTGGGATGCGTATGGTTCCACCCGGCGGAGCCGGGTCATGCCGCGGCGGAAGACGCCGCCCGCCACGAGTGCCACCGCGAATGTAACCGGCGGCAGGGCGCCCGGCCGGTGCGCAGGCTGCCCGCGGTTAGTGCTGGCCGCCAGGCGGGGCGAGCATGGCGGCGATTTCGCCGGAGTTGGCCGCCTCGGCGGCGAAGGTGAAGGTTCCCGACTCAGCCATCTCGCGGATGGCGCGCAGGAACGCGCCCATCGCGGTGCGGTAGAGCGTGCTGCCCAAGCTGATGCGCTTGACGCCGAGGGCGGAAAGCTCGGCGCGGCTGAGCGCCGGCCCGGTCAGCCCGGTAAGGACGTTGACCGGGCGGTCCAGGGAACGGACGATGGCGGCGATCTCGTCCCGGGTTTTCAGGCCGGGGGCATAGAGCACGTCGGCGCCGGCGGCTTGATAAGCCTGAAGGCGGCGGATGGTGTCGGCCAGATCGGGGCGGCCGTGCAGGTAATTTTCCGCCCGCGCGGTCAGCGTGAAACCGGACGGGACGGCGCGCGCCGCCTCCGCCGCGGCGCGGACGCGTTCCACGGCCAGCTCCAAGGGATAGATGGGATGGTCCGGATCGCCGCTCGAATCCTCGATTGAGCCGCCCACCACGCCCGCGGCGGCGGCCAGCCGGATGGTCTCCGCGGCGGCCTCGGGCGCGTCGCCGAAACCGTTTTCCAGATCGGCGCTGACCGGCAGTTCGGTGGCGGCGGCGATGGCGGCGGCGTAGGCCAGCGTGCGCTCGCGTCCCAGGGCGTAATCCACCACTCCCTGTGAGAAGGCGCGCCCCATGCTGGTGGTGGCCAGGGCGGCGAAGCCGGCGTGGGCCAGCAGGAGCGCCGAGCCGGCGTCCCAGGGATTGGGCAGGATGAAGGCTTCCTTCTGGTGGTGCAGGGCGCGAAAGCGAGCGGCTTTTTCCCGCCTGGCTTCGTCTTGCGGGTTCACGGCGGCCGGTGGATTCATGGCGGCGCTCCGAGCGGCGCCGTGCATCGCGCCGCGCCATCCATCATATCCGCACCGCGCAGTCCCGGAACCTGCGTGCCTGGCGCGAGGCCATCACCCCGGCCGCTGCCCCGCGAGCCGAAAGCTCCGATAGCTCCGACAAGCCAGGAGGCCGCTCAGGCTACTGGCGGGGACCGAAGTGCTGGACCAGATAACTCAAGATGATCGGCTGTTCATTGGGCGACCAACTGGCGCCAAGCTGGGCCATCGTGCGCATGGTGTTTTCCCAGCCGGCGCGGTCCTGGCGGTGCTGGGCCAGGCGGTCGAGGGAATGGCAGGTGCCGCAGCGCTCCAGCACCAACTGGCCGGCGGCGGCCTGCTGCGGGCTGGCCGCCGCGGGCGCCGCGGCGCTGGCGGTGGCGGCGGGCGGGGCCACATTCGCGCGGCCGGGATCGGAAAAGAACACCACCAGGGCCAAAGCCACGGCGGCGGCCAAAAGAAGTAACGGCGCCTTCACAACCTTTTATGATAGCCCGGCAAACGTGCCTGCCCTGTTACGGACCGGCCATTGGCGGGTGTACAATCGGCCCGTTTGCCTACATTCCCGTCCGCCGATTGGAGGCTGTTGATGACCGGTCCGCTGCGCCGTGTTCTGTCCGCGTTTGGCCTATTGGCCCTGATTGCCGTCGCGCTTCCCGCTTGGGCGCATTCCGGCCCCAAGCGCCTCAGCGCCGAGGCCTATGCCCGCAAGCAGGCCCCGACGCCGCCGATGGGATGGAATAGCTGGAATCACTTCGCCCACCGCATCAACGCCCGCATTGTGCGCGAGGAAGCCGACGCCATGGTGGCGAGCGGGATGAAGGCCGCCGGCTACCAGTACATCAATGTGGACGACACCTGGGAAGGCAAGCGCAAGCCGGACGGCGAAATCCAGGGCAACGCCAAATTCCCCAACATGAAGGCGCTGGTCGCCTATGTGCACTCCAAGGGCCTGAAGTTCGGCATCTATTCCTCGCCCGGGCCGAAAACCTGCGCCGGTTTTACCGGCAGCTATGGGCATGTGCGCCAAGACGCCGAGACCTACGCCAAGTGGGGCGTGGACTACTTGAAATACGACTGGTGCAGCGCCGGGCGGAAATACAAGCCGCAGCAACTGAAGTGGGTCTACACGCAGATGGCCAAGGCGCTGCGCGCCACCGGCCGGCCCATCGTCTTCAGCCTTTGCGAGTACGGCTGGCAGGATCCGTGGAAATGGGCGCCGGCGATCGGCGGCAACCTGTGGCGCACCACCGGCGATATCAACGATAGCTGGGCGCGGATGACGGCCATCGGCTTTCACCAAAGCCACCTGGCGCGTTACGCCGGCCCCGGCCACTGGAACGATCCGGACATGCTGGAGATCGGCAACGGCGGCATGACCAACACCGAGTACCGCACGCAGTTCAGCCTGTGGTCCATGCTGGCGGCGCCGCTGATCGCGGGCAACGACCTGCGCCATATGTCGGCGGCGACGCGGGAGATCCTGACCAACCGCGAGGTGATCGCGGTGGACCAGGATCCGGCGGGCCACCAGGGCTATCGCGTCGCCCGCGATGGGCACACCGAAGTCTGGGCCAAGCCGCTGAGCCATGGGCAGTGGGCGATGGCGCTGTTCAACCGCGGCGGCAAGCCGGCGCGGGTGACGGCGACCTGGGGCGAGATCGGGCAGGAAGGCCCGATGCACGTCCGCGACCTGTGGGCCCATGCTGACCGCGGCGTGCACCCGCACCAGTACAGCGCCATGGTGCCGTCGCATGGCGTGGTCATGATCCGCGTCTGGAAATAGCCCGCTACAATTGGGCTGGGGCAGGCCATGGCCAAGACCTCCAGCGCGCGGCTCAACGCCGAAGATTTCGCCCGGCTGCCGAACAACCGGTTCCGCTACGAAATCATTGCCGGGGAGCTGTACATGAGCCCCAGCCCAAAAGCCCGGCACCAATACTTGCTCGGTGAGCTGTATTACCGGCTGCGGGCGTACCTGGCCGCGCACCCGCTAGGCACGGTGTATGTCGCGCCCTTCGACGTGCATTTCGGCGGGGAAGACATCGTCCAGCCGGATTTGATCTTCATCCGCCAGGAGCGGGTGAAGGCGCTGGTGAAGGATTGGATCTACGGCGTCCCCGATCTGCTGGTCGAGGTGCTCTCGCCCGCAACCGAGATGCGGCTGGATCGCCAGGCCAAGCACCAGCTGTATGAAACCCGCGGCGTGGCGGATTATTGGCTGGCCGATCCTGAACGCCGCCGTTGGGAGGCGTATCGCCTGCGCGCGGGCAAATACACGCAGGTGGCGAAGCTGGGCGGGGACGAGGTCTTCACCACGCCCGTCTTTCCCGGCTGGGAACTGCCGCTGGCGTCGTTGTGGATGCCGGACTCTGATTAGAAGAGAAGTGGCGCGGGCCAGCCGGCGCCGCCTAGAACGAATAGCTCAACCCAAGCGCCAGGGAACTGAGCTGGTGGTTGCCGAGGCGCAGCTCCGGCCGCAACGCCCAGTGCCGGGCCAAGCGGAACTGCGCGCCGGCAAGGAAGTCGCCCATGCCCTGATAGCGGCGCACCGATGACGCCCCGGTAAACACCGCCAAGCCAAAGCCGCCGCCGATGTAGGGCACCACCCAGCGCTGGCCGAAACGGAGGTTCAGCAACATATCGCCTTCGAAGGTCCAGGCGTCGGCGCCGTAGTTGGCGCAGGGCAGGCTGGGCGAGGCGATGCACGCGGCGGTGAAACCGCCGGGTTCGCCGAGCCGGTACCAGGTGACGCGCGGGGAAAAGGTGAGCCAGCGATTCAGGTCGCGGCCCAGCGCGGCGCCGAGTTCGCCGCGACCGCCGGCAGCCTGCGGCTGATACGGCCAGCCGCCGAACAGGGTCAGCCGCCAAGGGTCGGGCGAGCGCCAGGGATTTTGCGCGCCAGCGGCGAGCACAAGCAGCGCGACCAAGAACCCGATTCTGCCTGCGCGCCGCAACAACTTCGCCCCTACCCCGCCCTATTCGCGGCCAGAGTAGCACGTGCCCGGCGGCAAGCAACCGTCAGGCACGCAGAATGGGCTTTTGGCCCGGAATGAATGGACGATGAAACCGGACTGAGATAAAGCCGGACTAGAAGGTTTTGGTCAGGCCGATGGTGAAGCGCGATAAGCCGTGGGTGCCGATGCGCACCTCCGGCCGGATCTGCCAGCCATCGTCCACGGGAAATTCAATGCCGCCACCGATGATCGGCGAGCCATGCGTGTGACCGTCGTATTCGGCCAGTCCCACGCCGCCGAGAATGTAGGGCACCAGACGGGATTCGGAAAGATGGAAGTGATACAGGAAGCTGCCGTCCAAGGTAAAGACGCCGTCACCACCCTGGCGGCCGAACAGGAATGAAGGTTCAAAACTGACGTTGCGGGTAAGGCCGATGCCCAAACTGGCGCCGGCGCCGAAGCCATTCGGCGAGCCGAGCAACGCGCCGCCGAAAAAGGTGGCGGAGTGCACATTCTGGGCAACGGCCGGGCGGGTGAACGCCAGTCCCACGAGCAACACCAGACATGCCAAGAGAGATTTGCGAATCAAGCTGTGTCCTCCCATAAGAGTCTCTGATTGCAATTGACCAGCCATTGCAAATAGATGGATTTGCGGGCCTTCCGGTTTCGTTGCCGGGGCGGCGCGGGAAGATTTTCCCGGCGCGCGGGATTTTTTTGCGTGCCCACGGCGGGGTGGGACGGGATGGAAGCGGCGCGGGCAGCTAAAATGGGAGCAGCATGGCGCGCACGCTCTTCGACAAAATTTGGGAACGGCATGTGGTGGCGCAAGCCGCCGGACGCCCCGCGTTGCTCTACATTGACCTACACCTGATCCATGAGGTGACCTCGCCGCAGGCGTTCGAGGGACTGCGCGTGAATGGGCGGCGGGTGCGGCGGCCGGATCGCACCTTCGCCACCATGGATCATGACGTGCCCACCGATCCGCGCGGCAGCGGGCCGCTGCGCGTGCTGGACAACTTGGCGCGGCAGCAGTTGGAGGCGCTGGCGGCCAACTGCCGGGAGTTCGGCATCGAGCTGTTCGACGTCGAGCGGCCGGAACAAGGCATTGTCCACGTCATCGGGCCGGAATTGGGGCTGACCCAGCCGGGACGCACCATCGTCTGCGGCGACAGCCACACCTCCACGCACGGCGCGCTGGGCGCGTTGGCGTTCGGCATCGGCACCAGCGAGGTGGAGCACGTATTGGCGACGCAGTGCCTGTGGCAGACACGGCCGAAGTCGCTGGAGCTGCGGGTCGAGGGGCGGCTGCCCGCCGGCGTCAGCGCCAAGGACATCATCCTGCACATCATCGGCCGCATCGGCACCGGCGGCGCCACCGGGCACGTGGTGGAATACACCGGCGAAACGATCCGCGCGCTGAGCATGGAACAGCGATTGACGGTCTGCAACATGTCCATCGAGGGCGGGGCGCGGGCGGGGATGATTTCTCCCGACGCGCGCACGGTGGAATATCTGCGCGGACGGCGCTTCGCGCCGGCGGGAGCGGAGTTCGAGCGCGCGGCGGCGGATTGGCTGGCGCTGGCCAGCGAGCCGGGCGCGGCGTATGACGCCAGCCGCGTCTTCGACGCCGCGGAGGTTCAGCCGCAGGTGACCTGGGGAACGAATCCGGGAATGGTGGCGCCGGTGACCGGACGCGTTCCCGATCCGGCGGCGCTGCCCGATGCCGCCGCGCGGAAGGCGGCGGAACTGGCGCTGACCTATATGGGATTGGAGCCGGGGGCGCGGATCGAATCCATCGCCCTGGACCGGGTCTTCATCGGTTCCTGCACCAACGCCCGGCTGGAGGATCTGCAAGCCGCGGCGCGCATCGTCCGCGGCCGGCGCGCCTCGCCGAAGGTGCGGGCCATGGTCGTCCCGGGCTCCAAGCAGGTGAAAGCCGCCGCCGAACATTTGGGCCTGGACCGCGTCTTCCGCGATGCCGGCTTCGAATGGCGCGAGCCGGGATGCAGCATGTGCCTGGGCATGAACCCGGACACGCTGCGGCCGGGCGAGCGCTGCGCCTCGACCAGCAATCGCAACTTCGAGGGGCGGCAGGGCGCCGGCGGCCGCACCCATCTGGTCAGCCCGGAGATGGCGGCGGCGGCGGCCATCGCCGGGCATTTCGTGGACATCCGGGAATGGCCCGAGGCGGCGCAGCCCGCCCAGGAGAAGCGCTAATGGAACCCTTCACCCAACTGCGCGGCGTGGTGGCGCCGCTGGATCGCGCCAATGTGGACACCGATCAAATCATTCCCAAGCAGTTCCTCAAGGGGGTGCGGCGGACGGGACTGAGTGAGGGCTTGTTCTATGGCTGGCGGCGGCTGGCGGATGGCCAGTTGGATCCGGCGTTTCCGCTCAACCAGCCCACCTATGCCCACGCCAAGATTTTGCTGGCGCGGGAGAACTTCGGCTGCGGCAGTTCCCGCGAGCACGCGCCGTGGGCGCTGCTGGATTTCGGCATCCGGGTGATCATCGCCCCCAGCTTCGCCGACATCTTCGCCAACAACTGCGGGCAAAACGGGATGCTGACGCTGCCGCTGCCGGCCGAGCAGGTCGAGCAACTGTTCCAGAAGGTCGCCGCGCGGCCGGGCATGGAGCTGCTGATTGATCTGCCGGCGCGGCGGGTCAGCGACGACGCCGGCTGGTCGGCGGAGTTCGCCATGGATTCCTACCGGCAGCAGCGGCTGATCGAGGGGCTGGATGACATTGCGCTCACGCTGCGGCAGGAAGCCGAGATCGGCGCCTACGAGAAACAACACGCCGGAGCCTAGGATTCGCCGCCGATTGGGCCGGGCGGCGCACCGCGCGCCGCGCCTGGCATTGCTTGCCGGTTTCGCGCTGCTGGGCGCTGCCGCCGCCGTCCCTCCGGCCGCCGCGCCTTCGGCCGCGCCCGTCCCCCGGCCCGCGATTCCGCCCGCAGCCACCAAGCCCGCCGCGCCGGGCCCCACGCCGCCCGGCGTGCTGGCGACGAACTGGAACTTTCCCCATCCCGACGCCACGTTCCAGATGGCGACGCCGATCGCGGTGCGGGCGCATCATTTCATGCGCTACACCTATGAGATCGTGCCCACGCATCTGCGCCACGATCATTGGGTGCGGATGGCGCGGCTGCTGGCGTCGGCGCCGCGGGTGATCCATCACGCGGTGGTGTATATCCGCCGTCCCGGATCGCCGTGGCTGAAGGACGCGCCAATCGGCCGGCCGTTCAACGCCAAGAGCCTGAAGCGGGAGCGGGACCGGCGCGATGCGGAGTGGACGGACAATCCGCTCCTATTGGTCGCGGGACCGGGAACGCAGCCGCTGCGCTTTCCGCATGGCATGGGCATTTACCTGCCCGCCGGCGCCGATCTGGTGTTCCAGTTGCATTTCATGCCCGAGGGCCGCCCCGCCAGCGAGCTGGCCGGCGTGCAGTTGGTGTTTACGCGCGGCCGGCCGCGGCGGCGGGTGCTGACGCTGCAACTGACCAACGACACCTTCGCCATTCCGCCCCACGCCGCCGATTACCGCGTCGAGGTACATGGCTTCATGCCGCATGGCGCGACGGTGCTGGGCTTCTACCCTCATATGCACTTGCGCGGGCGGCGGTTCGAGTACAACTGGGTGCGCCGCGATGCGAAGGTGCGGCGCCTGCTGGATATCCGCTGGCGGTTTTTCCACGAGATGAATTACTTCCTGCGGCGGCCGTTCTGGATGCCGCGGGGGGCGGAACTGCAAGCCGTGGGCTGGTACAACAACTCCGCCAGCAATCCCTTGAACCCCAACCCGAACGTCACCGTCCGCTGGGGCGACCAGGCTACCAGCGAAATGATGATCGGGTTCTTTTTCGTCGCCGTACCGCTGCAGATGAGCAAGTGGGACTTCTTCCTGCCGCCCGGCGCGCATCCCCCGCGCGGCACCGTGCCCACGCCCCTGCCCTTCCCCCACCCGCCGGCGCGTAACTGATACGAGCCGATCCCGGCGGAAGCGGCGAACCGGCCATTTGCGGCCGGCTCGATGACCACCCGGCGGCCAGGCACTACGCAAGCGCAAGGCAGCCATCCTTCGGTGTCCCATTTTTTCTGCGCTGCCGCGGGCAAGTGCTTTGTTTGCAACGCCGGCTTTCGCAAAAAGTGGGACTGGCCCTGGGCGCCGCGGGAACGATTGCCGGGCGGCTTGGCACGATTGATGGGCGCGGGCCCCAGCCCCGCCGCTGGCGGGGCGTCCCGCTTGCGCGAACGGACGGCAGGGGTCCGGCGGCCCGGGCACGTGGGCCCGGAGCGGCGGGGGGTGGTGAGGTGAGGGGGGGGGGGGTGCGGGGCGGGGGGTGGTGGTCATTTACACCCGGCCAGGGAAAAGGAAAAAAAAGGGGGGGGTGGGGACCGGGCTGCGCGCGGGCGGGGAGGGGGCTCGGGGGGCGATGGTTGAGTTTGTT
>OFHJ01000072.1_pt1 | contig 40240 bp, 32 predicted proteins | sample 1522001 | NCBI WGS metagenome assembly OFHJ01 (sample SAMEA2464838, study PRJEB22497) | soil metagenome | biome: Grassland; feature: Farmland; material: Clay | place: Australia | collected 2013-02-01 | depth 1.2 m | reverse complement strand
ATGGCGTCCGGGCCGCCCACCACCGCCTCCGCCGCTGCCACGATCCGCCGTTTGGTGCTGCCGGTGTCGGTGATCAGCGTGCCCGGCGCCGCCGCGGCAGCCACGCGCGGCAGCAGATCCAAAATGCCCCCGACCGGCAAAGCCAATAGGATGACTTCAGCGCCGGAGCAGGCTTCTTCCGGGCTGGCCGCCGCGCGATCCACCACGCCGCGTTCCACCGCGCGGCCGATCACCTCGGGACGGTCCCAGCCTACGATTGGCGCGCTGTAGCCCGAGCGGCGCAGCGCCAATGCCAGCGAGGCACCGATCAGGCCCGTGCCGAAAATGGCGACGGGGGCGGGAGCGGGGCTAGATCCGGACACGGATCCGGGAAGCGTGGAGGACACGGGAGGATGGTAGCACTCCAGCCAAAGATCGCGCGCCCGGCGGCGCGCTCACGCGCAAAGCCGCCGCTGCCGCGCCATTCGCCTTACCGGTCGCTATGCTACCCTAGCCGGAGAGCGGGAGTAGTTCAGCGGTAGAACGCAAGCTTCCCAAGCTTGATGTCACGGGTTCGATCCCCGTCTCCCGCTCCATTCTCTGCCGGGTTCGGTGCCTGCGTCCTCGGCCGTCTCGCTGCGTTCGTTGCGCCTTGCGCCCCCCGGCGCGCCCGCCTTCGCCTGCCCATGGCGGTCCGCACGCCCCAACTCCGGTAATTCATATAGCGAAGAAGCAGGATGCCACCCCATCCCCAGGGCAGCTAGGCGCCGCCGGGGCCGGAGCCGCAGGCGCCCGTTGGCTCGTGTCCAGCCGCGGCGGGGTTCGCCAAGAACCTGCCAGCCGGAGCATCCAGCTCGGCCGCGCGGCCGGTCGCGACCTCGGAGACATGCACCACGATGGAGCCGCCCGCCGGCAGCCGCGGGCGCAACGTCAACCGCAGCGCGCTAGGCGGTTGAGGAAGGCGCCCCGGTCGGCGGTGAACGGAATCAGCATCAGTCCCTGCTCGCCCACCGCGAACAACGCCAGCGGCCGACCCCGCGCACGCCCGGAGCGGACAAACTTGGCAATCGCCAGGCGATCCTGCCGGATGGCGTACTGCGAAGCGGTCAGGTCAATGACAAACCCCAAATAGCGTGGCGGGCCCGGCGCACGAGCTGGTGCGATGCCTTTCGCCAACGGCGGCGCTGGCCGCGGCTGTCCCGCAACGCTACTTATCTCCTGCGCCGGAGCCTGTTTCCACGCCGGCCGGAACGCGACGATGCGGCCCGGGTGACCGTCGTCCAACACCTCGATTTGGCTGCGGCGCAGGTCGGTGACCGGCCGGCCGCCCCGGTGCGTTGCCCGCAGCACAAGCTGGACCACGGTGCTGGTGACTTGAAAACCTGGCGGACGCTGCCGCTGCGGCGCCTGGGCCGGGCCCTGGGCGCCGGCAGGCACGGCCAGGGCGGCGAGCACGATCCCGATGCACCATCTTCCCCGCATCGTACAACCGGCACTATTGCATGACTTCGCACCGTTGGCAAACCAGGCATTCCGAATCGCCGACGGCCAGGTTCGGCATCTCGGCCCGGGCCGATTCGCCGGCGTTAACGGCGCACGCGCCGCCTTGGTTGCAGCCCAGGGCCAGAGATTCCACCGCCGGCCCACGCCGGCGGGCGGCAATCGCCACCTGCGGCCGCCGCGCAACTTTTAGCTCAACGGAAAGGGATTATCGGTGGCGAGGCCCGCGGGCTGGCCGGGTGGGAAGTGGGCATCCAGCAGCGCCTTAAAGGTCGCGAAGCCTCCCATGCGGCCGGTGAGGGTGTTGTAGGTGCTTTCCAGCGTGGCGCCGGCGGCGGCGATGATCAGCGCCCATTCATAGCCGAGTTGGTAGCGGAGATAGTTCAGGAAAAGAACGGCGCATCCGGTGGAAACGGCGTGCTGGTCGCTAGGATCGGTACGGCTGACCCAGTCGGGACGGCTGGCGGAATTGAGCCAAGCGGCGGCGGTGGCGAAACCGTTGAGCTGGGCGGGATAGCGTTCCGTGGCCAGCACCCGGGAAAGGCCCTCGCCGTTGCTGGCGCCGCAGTTCCAGCCGCGGCCTTGCGCGGCTTCGAATACCTCCACCGCCTCCGCCACCACCAACATCCGCGAGAGGTCCACATCCGGATTCGGCCCATTATCCGCATCGCAGTACAGGTCCACGGCGGCGCAGCCGTAGTGGTAGGCGCCGCCGATACCGGGTACCAAGATGACGTTGATGGGCAGGGTGGGCAGCAGCAAACCGCCGAACCATTGTGACAGCGCAGCGTAGTCGGTTTCGGCCGTCGCCAGCACGCCGGCGGCAATCGCGGGACCATTGGCGAATCCCGTCTCATAGTAGACCTGGAAGTGCGCCGTGCTCCCGGCCAGGGTCGCCGGATAATCGAACCCGGTGGGCGGCTGCGCCGCTATGCTGGCTGGGAATTGTCCGCGGAATGGCAGCCGGACGAAAATCCGCACCTCGGGAGCTCCAGAGCCCGGTCCTACCTCCCGCTGCCCGTTGCCCCGGCTCGGGTTCGGCGAACGCCCGGCGCTGCCTGCTTTGGTCTTTTTGCTGGACATTGCCACGCCTTCCTAACCCCGATGGGCCGAAACGCCCGCCCAGGGATCGTCGCGACGGCTCCGGCCGATGATCCACGCGGCACCTCTCGCGACGGCACGAACCGCCGGCGCTCCGCGGCCAACGCGCACCGCCGCCGAACAAATAGATTGTCCTCCTCAGCGGCAGGCGCGCAACATACCGGAAGATTCCTACCGGCCTAAGGTCAACCTCCACGACGGGTTAGGGCGTTTGCCAGGAAAATACCGACTTTCTTGCTCCTCGGTTCCGCCGAGCCGCGGGCGGCGATGCCCGGCCGTTTCCGCCAGGCTCATCGCGGAGATGGCTCAGGTTTGGTACAATCCCCGCCAATGGACGTCGTGACCATACCGGTATTGCTGATCGAGGACGACCGGCATGTGCAACGCAGTATGACGTTTCAGTTACAGAAACTCGGCTATGCGGTCACTTGCCGCGACGACGGGGAAACCGGTTTGGCGGAGGCCATTCGCGGCGAATACAGCTTGGTCATCTTGGATTTGATGTTGCCGCGGCTGGACGGCTTTCGCGTCTGCGCCAGCCTGCGGGCGGCGCGTCCGGAGTTGCCTATTGTCATCACCTCGGCCCGGGACGGCGAAGAGGATAAGGTGCGGGGATTGGATTTGGGCGCCGACGATTATCTGGCCAAGCCCTTCAGCCTGGCCGAGCTGGCGGCGCGGCTGCGGGCCGTGCAGCGGCGGACCGCCACGCCCGAAGGGGACACGACTCCGATTATCCGCGGCCCGCTGCGGCTGGACCGCAGGCGGGGTGAGTTGTTCGCCGCCGGCCACCGGGTGCGGCTCAGCCGCAGGGAGTACCAACTGCTGGAGATTCTGATGACCTACCCCGGCAGGCTATTCTCGCGGGAAGCGTTGCTGCGCCGCGTTTGGGGCGATGACAGCCCGAGCGGAGCGCGGGTCATTGATCAGCATCTGTATACCCTGCGCCGCCGCCTGCGGCCGTTCGTGGAACAAGAAGTGTTCGAGGTGGTCCGCGACATGGGCGTGCGGTTTGCCGACGGACTGGAGCAGCCGGCGAGCGCCGAAGCGGGCGCGGCGGCGCAACCCTAGCCAAGGCAAGCCCGTGCCGCGCTCCTCCCCTCCCCATCACCTGCTGCCGCCCGCTGAAGGCGAAGCCGCCGCCAACGCGCAGCGGCGCTTATATTTTCATCATCAACGCCAATGGCTTCTGGGGCTAGGTCTGGCCCTGGCATTGGTGGCCGAAGCCGCGGCGCCCGCCAGCCGCGCCTGGGGATTGGCGGCGCTGCTGGCCGTATGGCTGGCCTATTCCTTCGTCTTTATCGCCGTCGCGCGGCGCTGGCCCGAAGGACTGGGCAAAACGCGGGCGCTCGCATTCTATTTCGCCGGCGAGGTGGCGCTGCTAACGACCGGTCTGCGCCTTTTCAGCGGCTGCGGGCTCGGGGCATTGCTATTCATCTTCGTGGTGATTTACGCTCCCTTGGCGCTGCCCCGCAAGTTCGGCCTGGCGGTAACGGCGTTGGCGGCAGCGGGCTGGACATGGGCAGCGGCGGCACGCCTCGGCGCCGGCCAGGGGCGAATCGAATGGCTAGCCGCCGGGGTGGCGGGCATCTTTGTCTGCGGCCATTTCGCCGGGGAATTCGCCCGAGTGCTGACCGGCGTCAGCCGCGCCTTGGGCGCCGCCAACCAAGACCTGCGCCTAGCCGCCAAGGAGCTGCGGCAACACCGCAACCATTTGGAGGAACTGGTGGCTCAGCGCACCGGCGAACTCGCGGCGGCCGGTGACGAACTGCGCCGCGCCAACGCCGAGCTGCGCCGGCTCAACACCGCGAAGAGCCAATTTCTGGCGAATGTCTCGCATGAGCTGCGCACGCCGCTGACCTCGATCCGATCGTTTTCGGAACTGCTGCTCGCCTATCCGGAGGAAGCGCAGGAAACGCGCACCGAGTTCCTACAGATCATCAAAAACGAAACGTTGCGTCTGACGCGGCTGATCAACGATGTCTTGGATTGGTCGAAAATCGAGGCCGGACAAATGTCCTGGCGCGACGAGCCCGCCGACCTGGCGGAGGCCGCGCAAACCGCCGCCGCGGCCATGCGTGCCTGGGCCGAAGCCAAGGGTCTGCACCTGCGGCTGGTCCGGAATGTGGTGCCGGGAGCGGCGGCAATGCGGGGGGACTTCGACCGCTTGGTGCAGGTGGCGGCGAATCTGCTGAGCAACGCCATCAAATTCACGGCGCGGGGAGAGGTAGAGATCGGCGTTCACCCCGAAGACGCCGACGCCGCCGCGAGGGGAGAAGCTTCGCGGCAATGGTGCCTCTACGTCCGGGATAACGGACCGGGGATCTCCGCCGACGATCTGCCACGCATTTTTGAAAGCTTCCAGCAAGGCGGGGACCCGCTGACCAACAAGCCGCAGGGAACGGGCCTGGGTCTGGCCATTTGCCGGGAAATTGTGCAGCACCACGAAGGTCGCATTTGGGCGGAGAATCAGCCTGGCGGCGGCTGCACGTTTTATTGTCTGTTCCCCGCCGCCGCTTCCGGCGGCTTGCCCCTAACGGCCGCGTCCGTAGGCGGCGCGGACCGCGGCTAACTCCGGCGCCAGCGCCGCCCGTAGCCGCGCCAAAACGCGCTTCCGCACGGTCGCCGAATCGCCCGCCAGGCTGAACCCGCTGGCTTGCCGGTGGCCGCCCCCGCCGAACTCTTCAGCGATGACGGCGACATCCACGGCGCCCGTGGAACGCAGGCTGATGCGCTGGCGGCCGGGACCATCGGCGGGACTGGCCGGACGGAAAAACGCCGCCAGCTCCACGCCACGCAGCCCAAGCGCGTAGTTCACCAAGCCCTCGGCGTCTTCCCAGCCGGCATGCAGACGCGCCATGTCCGCTTCCTCGACCCACATCCAAGAGAGCGGCAGTTCTACTTGCAGATGAGAGAGCGCTGCGCCCAGAACCCGCATTTTGGCCTCGGGGTAGGCCAAATACATCCGCGCCGCAATGTCATGGGGCGGAGCTCCCATCCGCGCCAACTCCGCCGCCAACGACAGCGTTTGGGCGCTGGTGTTGGCGAAGATGAATCCTCCAGTGTCGGCCACCAAGCCGGTATACAGGCACGTGGCGGCGGCGGGGGAGATGGGCCAGTCTAGAGCCCGGGCCAGATGGAAGACCATTTCGCTGACCGCGCACGCCGCGGGGTCCACCCAGTTGACGCTAGCGAACGGGCGAGCGCTGGCATGGTGGTCCAGGTTGATGGTAAAGCGCCCTTCCAACCCGCCGATGTGGCTGCGCGCGAAACTGGCGCACTCCAACATTACCAGCGCGTCCGGGGGCGGACCGGCTGGAGATACGGCGGTGATCCGCACGGTTTTCGCACCGGGCAAAAAGCCGTAGGGATAGGGCATCGCATCCCGCAGCAGCACCACCGCAGTCCGGCCCGAGGCGAGCAAAAGGGCGCGCAAACCCAGCAATGACCCGAGCGCATCACCGTCGGGACGGGCATGCGATACCAGCCAAAAGCGCCGCTTTTGCCGGAAGGCATCGAGAACGGATTGCGGTATCTCTGGCATCTGAGTCCGGGCGAACCAAACACCCTATCACATCTCCTGCGGGCCGCCCCATTGAGTTTTCGGGGTATTGTGGGCGCAAAGGCGATGGCGGCACGGGGTAAAACCGCGGTGGTGGTGGGGGCTGGGCCGAACGGCTTGGCGGCGGCGATCACCCTGGCGCGGGCCGGCTGCCGTGTGACGGTGCTGGAAGCGAGCGACCACATCGGCGGCGGCGCGCGGACGGAGGATTTGACGCTTCCCGGGTATCGCCACGATCTCTGCTCGGCGGTACATCCCCTAGCGGTCTTGTCGCCGTTTCTTCTCTCCTTGCAGTTGCAGGAATTCGGGCTGCACTGGATCCAGCCGCCGTTGCCGCTGGCCCATCCGCTGGATGACGGCAGTGCGGCGGTACTGCACCGCTCCCTCAATCGCACGGCGGAGGAACTGGGCGCGGATGGTGCGGAGTACCGGAATTACGTCGGCTCGCTCGTAGCCGATTGGGACCGGATTGCGCCCGTGGTGCTGGGACCGCCCATGAGCGGCTTCCAGCGGCCGCTCGCGGCGGCGCGATTCGCCCGCCGAGCGCTAAAGCCGGCGGCGGCGATCGCGGGACGATTTCGCCAGCCGGCGACGCGGGCGCTGTGGGCGGGCCTGGCGGCGCACGCCATGATTCCCCTGGAGCGGCGTCCCAGCGCCGCGTATGGGCTGGTGCTGGCGGCGGCGGCGCACCTGGCGGGGTGGCCCATCCCCCGCGGCGGGGCGCAGGCCATCAGCGACGCCATGGCCGCCTATCTGCGAGCCCTGGGAGGCGAAATCCAGCTTGGCGTACGGATTCGCAACGGCCGTGAATTGCCACCGGCGAACGTGATTGTGACAACTACCACGCCGCGCCAGATGGCGCACTGGACGCAGTTCTCCGCGCGAATGCGTCATCGCCTTGCCCGCTGGCCGTTGGGACCAGGGGTCTGCAAACTGGATTGGGCGTTGAGCGAGCCGATCCCTTGGACGGCCGCGGACTGCGCCCAGGCCGGCACGGTGCACGTCGGTGGCGGCTGGGACGAAATCGCCGCCGCCGAACGCGCGCCATGGCGCAACAGCCCGGCCTCAAACCCGCCCACAAACCCCCGGCCCTTCGTACTGGTGGCCCAGCCGACGCAGTTTGATCCGTCGCGCGCTCCGTCCGGCGGCCACATCGCGTGGGGCTATTGTCATGTGCGAAATGGAAGCACCGAGGATATGACGGAAGCCATCGAAGCGCAGATTGAGCGCTTCGCTCCTGGTTTCCGCCGCCGCATCCTGGCTCGGCGGGCGATGCCAGCCGCCGCAATGGCCGAACACAACCCCAATTTCCCTGGTGGCGACATCGCCGGCGGCGCCCAGGATCTGACCGCCTTGGTGCGGCGGATGTGGCGCGGTTACCGCACCGGCCACCCGCGCATTTTCCACGGCTCGGCGGCGGCGGCGCCGGGGGCCGGCGTCCATGGCCTGAGCGGACATCTTGCCGCGCTGGCGGCGCTGCGCTCGTTAGGGTTGGGCGGCGGGAACCACTTGGACCCCGGGGGGCGGATGGAAGCGGAATAGCCGCTCCGGCAGGGGGATATTGGCGGCGATGCCGCGCAGGCGGAAATCCGTCTGCACACCATTGGTGGCGCGGATCACCAACCGGCGGATGTTGTAGGCCGGCGAAACCTCAATCAGCACTTCCCGGAACTGCGGGCCCAGCGCGGTCGGCTTGCCGCGGATCACATAGTCGCCCGGCCATAACGGATTCAAGCCGCCATAGGTCATCTCCGTCAGTTCGCGCGGCAGATTGAGCTTGCCCAACAGCCAGCGCAGCGGCGTCTTAAGGTTCCTGGCCGACTTCAGGGAGCGGACCTGAGCCTGGTGTTCCGCGGGCAGATACAGCCAGACGCGATGCCGGGTCACCAAGAACATTTTGCGCCGCGGCTTTAGGTAATCCCAGCGCATCAAACCCGGCTTGCGTAGGTAGAGGATGCCGCTCTCACGGCGCTGCAGCCCGCCCTGGGAATAGACTTCCGTAAAATGGGCGCGCAACGTGGTCAAGGCGTCGTAGCGCGCGTCCACGATGGCGACCAGTTGGCGCAGCGGAGGCGCGGGCGCGGGCGCGGGACGGCCGGTCCACGCCAAAAGCAAAAGCAGCAGGTAGGTCACGGTTCAGTCTAGCCTCGGGGCTATTCGTCATGCTCGGGCTGCCCCGGCGGCGGAGGAAGCGGTTTGGCCTGGCGGGAAGCGCGGTGGAGCAGCCGTCCCAGCCGCCGGTCCAATTCTTCCTGACGATCCAGATCGAAACGCAGCTCAGGAATATGCCGAATTTGCAGCCGCTGCGCCAACTCCGCGCGGAGATATCCCCGGGCCGCCAGCAGCGCCTGCAACGCTTGGCGCTGCTGGTCCTCGCTGCCAACCACCGCGACATAGACCTGGGCGACGCGCAGATCGGGCGGGAGTTTCACCTCGGTCACCTGCGCGAGGCCGATGCGGGGATCGCCCATCTCGCCGCCGATCAACTCGGTCAATTCATCGCGGATCGTCTCCGCCAATCGTTCCGCCCGATGGGGCATCTTCGCTCCCGCCTACTCCAAAATTTCCACGCCGCCCAGCTCGAACTCCTGGCCCGCCAGGACGGCGGAGGCGGCGGCTGCAGCGCGCGCCATCAAACCGGCAAGGTACTCCCGATCCGGGCCGATCGCGGCGACGCCAACGGTCGCCCGCTGCCAGACCTCCTGATGGTCCATTTCCGCGACCGAGACATTGAAATGCGCCCGCAGGCGGTCCTTGAGGGCGCGCACCACGGCGCGCTTGTCCTTCAGCGACTGCGCGCCGGGGAGGGTAATTTCGATCGCCATGGCCGCCAGGGGCATGACGGCCTACAGCGTCGCCGCGACGCGCTCCACTTGGAAGGCCTCCAGCACGTCACCCGGCTTGATGTCGCCGAAATTGGAGACGCCGACGCCGCATTCCAGCCCGCTGCGAACTTCGCTCACATCCTCCTTGACCCGCCGCAGCGAGGCGATCTTGCCGGTATACACCACCGTCCCGTCACGGACGACGCGCACCGGGGCATCGCGCGTCAGCTTGCCATCCCGCACGTAACACCCGGCAATGGCGCCGACCTTGGGAATCCGGAAGGTTTGGCGCACCTCGGCGTGGCCGAGCGCGGTTTCCTTCTCCACCGGCTCCAGCAACCCGGTCATCGCCTTTTGGATCTCCTCGGTCACTTCATAGATGATCGAATGCTGCCGGATCTCAATTTTCTCGTGCTCGGCCAGGTCCGCTGCCTTGCGCTCCGGCCGTACGTTGAAACCGATGATTACCGCGTTGGCGGCCGTAGCCAGCAGCACATCCCCTTCGGTAATGGCGCCGACCCCGGAGTGGATGACGCGGATGCGGACCTTCGGGGTAGAAAGCTTGTTCAGCGTGTCCACCAGGACTTCGGCGGATCCTTGCACGTCGGCCTTGACGATCAGCGGCAGCTCCTTGGCCTCGCCACCCGTGCCCATCTGTTGGCTGAGCGCCTCCAGGTTGATGCGGCTGGCGCGCGCGTGCGCCGCCTCCCGCGCCTTCTCCTCGCGGTAAACGGCAATTTGTTTCGCCTTGAGGCGGTCGTGGACCACCATGAAGCGGTCGCCGGCCTCGGGCAACGCCTCCATCCCCAGCACCTCCACCGGCGTGGACGGTCCGGCAGCGGGCAACGACCGGCCGCGATCGTCGAACATCGCCCGCACCCGGCCCAGGACGCTCCCCAGCACGATGGTGTCGCCAGTCCGCAGCGTGCCATCCTGCACCAAGACCCGGGCCACCGGCCCGCGACCGCGGTCCAATTGGGCCTCCAGCACCGTGCCCTGGCCGGGCGCGTCCGGATTGGCCTTGGGTTCCTGCAAGTCGGCGACTAGCACGATCATTTCCAGAAGCTGATTGAGGTTGGTCTTGGTCTTCGCCGAAACGTTCACCATAACCGTGGTGCCGCCCCAGTCCTCGGGCTGCAAGCCACGATCCGCCAGTTGCTTCTTGACCCGGTCGGGCTGGGCATCCGGCTTGTCGATCTTATTAATCGCGACCAGCAGAGGCACATTGGCCGACTTGGCGTGATCAATCGCCTCCAGGGTCTGCGGCATGACGCCGTCATCGGCGGAAACCACCAGCACGACGACATCCGTGACCTTTGCGCCCCGCGCGCGCATGCGGGTAAAGGCCTCGTGGCCCGGAGTGTCAATGAACACGAGCGCACGGCCGTGCGCGGGCGACTCGGGATCGGTCACTGCAACTTTATAGGCGCCGATATGCTGGGTGATGCCCCCCGCCTCGCCAGCGGCGACGCTGGTTTCGCGGATGGCATCGAGCAGTGAGGTCTTTCCGTGGTCCACATGGCCCATGATGGTGACCACGGGCGCACGCGGGGTCAATTTCGCGGGTTCGGCTTCCGCGCCGCGGCCTTCCTCCACACTCTTCAGCGCCTCTTCCTCGAAGGAAACCACGGTGGCGGAGGCGCCGAACTCCCGCGCCATGGCGATGGCGGTCTCGCTTTCCAGCGGCTGGTTGACGGTAACCATCAAGCCGCGGTCCAGCAGCCTGCGGATCACATCCTTGGCGCGCACCTGCAATCGCTCGGAGAGGTCCTTGACGGTAATGCCCTCGGATAGCGTGATCTCCCGGGTAATGGGCAGCGGACCGCTGGGCGCGGTGGGCCGCTCATAATATTTCGGCTGCGCTCCCTCTTTAACCCTCGGCTCGCGGCGTCCATGATGCGCGTTGCGGGGACCGGCGCCACGGTTGCCGCTGGGCCGGGTGGGGTGCATCGGACGCCGGCCTTCGGGCGTCGCCGCACGGCCCATGGGGGCCGAGCCGGGACGAGTGGTGGCGGGACGCTGATAAATCGGTTTGCCCGGAGCCGGACGGCTGGGCCGAGCGGGCGGTCCGCCCGGCGGCGCCTGATATACGGGCCGCTGGGGCGCAACGGGAACGATGACTCGCCGTCCGGGCGCGGAAGGCGGCGGGGCGGCGGTTATCCCCCCGCTAGCGATGTTCAAGCTGGGTGCCTTGGGCGCCGGTGGCCGCGACGGCGGGGAAACCGGCGAGGGAGTGAGGCCCCGCGGGCGAACGGCGCCGGACAGACGCGACGGCGCGGCCGAGGGCGCAACCGGCGGCCTTGGCCCCACGGACCGGCCGGCTTTGGGCGGCGCCAGGGGCGAAGCAGCGGGCGCCGCTCCCGCCACCGGCACCGACGGACGGCGCGAGGCGGGCGCCACCGGAGCGGAGGGCGGCGCATACACCGGGCGCGGCGGCGCCACGGGCAGCTTGGGCGCTCCTGCGGCGATGGGTGCGGCGGGAGCAATCGGCGCGGCGGGCCGCAACTGCGGCCGGGTGCGCGGCGCTGGCGCGGGGGGTGGCGGTTCCGCAGGCGGCGGGGTTATGCCCAATGGGGCTTCAGGAACCTGCGGCGGAGCGGTTTCGGCGGGCGGCGCAGCGGGCTCCTCGGGCGGCGGCGCCGCGGCAGGCTCGGCCACGACGTCCGGAGCTTTCTCCGCCGCAGCTTCCTGGGCGGCCGCCTTGGCACCCCGCGACCTGGATTTCTTGCGCCCCCCCTCGCCGGCGTCTTCCCCTCCGGCCGACGGAGCAACGGCGGCGAGGTCCATGCCGCCGCGGCGGATATAGCGGCGGACACGATCCGCGACTTCCTCCTCCACCGCGCTGGAGTGGGTCTTGCGCTCGGTGAACCCCACCGCCGGGAGCGCTTCCAAAATCACCCGGGACTTGACCTCCAACTCCCGTGCCAAATCGTTAATGCGAATTTTTGCCATGAACTGTCCGTATCCCTGCGCTCGCCCCACCGCGGGCGGAGCCGCCTGCTACAGCGTCCGGCGGCCCTCCTTTTTCGGCTCATCCAAACCTTTATTGACGGTTTGAGCAACGTCGTGCCGTTCGTCCGCCGACGGGGCGTCCATCACGCCGCGTTCGGCTTCGGCGTCCAAGTCCTGCATGGTCCGCTCCAGTTCGCCCTCCGGCGCCGGGGCCATCGGCGCCTCGCCCAACTCCTCGCTACTGCCACGCTGGTCCAGCGTGGCGGCGTCGCCGGTTTCGGCGCCGGCCGGGGACGCCGCAGGAGCGGCCTCGGCGCTTTCCACGGTAGCGCCGAAGAACTGATTGACCGCGACAAAGATCTGCTCGATACCGTCCGGGCCGATGCCGGGAATTTCCTGCAACTGTTCCGGTGTCATCCCGCCCAACTGCTCCACCGTCCCCACCCCGGCATTCGCCAGGGCTTGGCGCACGCCGTCGTCGAGGCCGGCCAATTCCGCCAGCGGGGTCTCCGCCGCCGGCGTGTCGGTCATCAACGCCGCCATCTGCTCCTCGACCTCGCGGCGCTTTTCTTCCTCGCTCTTGATATCAATCTTCCAGCCCAGCAGCTTCGCCGCCAAGCGAACGTTCTGCCCCTTCTTACCGATGGCGAGGGACAACTGGGTATCGTCCACCACCACCTCAAGCTGCCGCTGCTCGCTGTCCAGAATCGCCACGCGGCTGATCTTGGCCGGGCTCAAAGCGTTGGCGGCAAACTGCACGGGGTCTTCGCTGAACTCGATGATGTCGATCTTTTCGCCCCGCAGCTCGCGGATGATACTTTGCACCCGCATGCCCTTCATACCCACGCACGCTCCGACGCAATCCACGTCCTTGTCGCGGGAGTACACAGCAATTTTGGTGCGCTCACCGGGTTCCCGGGCCACCGCCTTGATCACCACGGTGCCATCGTAAATCTCCGGGACTTCGCTTTCAAACAAGCGTTGCACGAGCAAGGAGTCGGCGCGGCTGACGAGCACCTGCGGCCCCTTCACGACTTTGTCCACGTCCTTGATCACCACCCGAATGCGCTCGTTGGGCGCAAACGATTCCAAGCGGGACTGCTCCCGCCGGGGCAGGCGGGCCTCCACCCGTCCCAGGTCCACGATGGTGTCCGGTCCCTCGACGCGCTTGACGATGACGTTGACCACCTCGCCCTTGCGCCCAATGTATTCGTCGTAGATGGTGTCGCGCTCCGCCTCCCGAACCTTTTGGAAGATGATCTGCTTGGCGGTCTGGGCGGCGATGCGCCCTAACCCCTCGGTCGGCTTGGGAATGCGCAGATCCATGCCCACGGTGGCGTTGGGATCCATCCGGCGGGCTTCCTCCAGCGAGATCTCCCGCGGCTCATTGGCCACTTCCTCGACCACCAGCCGCACGGCGTAGACCTTCACCTCGCCGGTGTTCTTGTCGAACTCGGCTTGGAGATCCTCATGGGTCTTATAGAACTTCCGCGTCGCGGCGGACATCGCGTCCTCGATGGCGCTGACCACCACCTGGGGGTCAATGCCCTTATCGCGGCTCAGTTGTTCGATCTGTTGATACAGTGCGCTTGCCATAACACCTCTGCCGGCGTCACCGCCGGATTCACCCTGCCGCTAAAACCGCGGCACCAACCGGACGGAGGCGAGCTCCTCCCGGCCAAGCTCCATCACCGCCGCGCCCTCCGGGCGCAGGCGAAGTTTTGTATTGTCGGCGCTGAGTCCTTCCAGCACACCACTGAAGCGCCGCCGGCCACCACCGGGCCGCGAACGCAACTCGACGCGAACCTTTTCGCCCGCGAAGCGCTGAAAATCGGCGGTCTTGACCAGCCGCCGGTCCAGCCCCGGAGAGGAGACCTCCAACGTGTAGGAAATATCGCCGGGGATCAGGTCTTCGGCGTCGAGCACCGCGCCCAATTGCCGGCTGACGGCTTCACAATCCGCAAGAGTGATGGCCCCACCGGGCCGATCCAAATAGACGCGTAGCCAGCGCCGCCGGCCGCCGCCGCGCAACTCCACGCCCGCGGTTTCCAGCCCCGCGGCCTGGGCGATGCCTTCGGCAATTGCGCCGATCCGTTCCTCCAATCTTGCTAGCAGAGGCGCCGTCTCTCCCTCCATTTGGCACGTTTTCCAACCTGCGGCCAACAAAAAAGTGGGCTTGCGCCCACTGTCCGTTTGCGCCACTCATCAGTTCATTATGTTAGCGCAGGGCCGCCAGCGCCGCAACCGACCCCGAGCCCGCTACGACCCGGTTCCCGGAGGCGAACCCGGTCCTATGTTCCGCGCAGCAAGAAGCTGAGTTGCGGCTATACTGAACGCCGGGGAATGGCGGAGGAAATGGCGCGGGAACGAGCGCAATCAGCGACCGATGAGCGGCGCGCCCGGCTGGGCGACATCGTATGGATTCGTGCCGCCTTGGCGGCTGCGATCATCGCCGGCATGGTGGAAATCCGGCCCTTCGATTGGCCGGTGGCGGTATGCGTTCTGGCCGGCATTGCCGTCACCGCGGCAGTGATTTGGTTCGAGGTACGCCTCAACCGCGCCAGCCTGAAGCGACTGATCGGCGCCGCCGCAGGCTCCGTCTTGGGCATCTTTGGCGCTTATCTCATCAGCCTAATCTTGCACGCCGCCGGACTGCGGGCGGTGCTGGCGGGCGACGCCAGCCTGTTGGCCCTGGCGGTCATGACCTACATTGGGCTGATCGTCGGCGCCGAGAAGGGGGATTTCCTGAATTTGGCGGCACTCGGCGGCTTGTTTTCCCCGGAACGCCTGCGCCGCGGCGGCAAGCTATTGGATACGAGCGCCATTATTGACGGCCGCTTGGCGGATATCGCCGAAACGGGGTTCCTAGAAGGTCCGCTTTGGATTCCCCATTTTGTACTACGGGAATTGCAAACCATCGCCGACTCTTCCGACGGCGGAAAACGGCAGCGCGGCCGCCGCGGCCTAGATATCTTGCAACGCCTGCAACAGGTGCCAGGGCTGGAAGTGCGGGTGCTGGAAGAGGAGCCGGTGCGGGCCCGGGAAGTGGATCACCAGTTGGTGGAAACGGCACGGCTGCACGATTGCAAAATCATCACCAACGATTTCAACTTGAACAAGCTGGCGCAGTTGCAGCATGTCGCGGTGCTCAACGTCAACGAACTGGCCAACGCCATGAAGACGGTGGTGTTGGCGGGGGAAATCCTGCGGGTGCAAATCACCAAGGAAGGCAAGGAATCGGGCCAGGGCGTGGGCTACCTGGATGACGGGACCTTAGTGGTGGTGGAACAGGGACGGCGTTTGATTTCGCGCTGCGCGGACGTGGTGGTAACCTCAGTGCTGCAAACTCCGGCCGGCAAGATGGTTTTTGCCCGCGCCACCGAGGAACGCGGCGAGTACCGGCCGGTGCGTGCCGCCGAAGCTGGCGGCGGGCACTAAAGACGAAAGCCCATCGCTGACTCTCATGCCCGCTTATGCCATTGTCCCCGCCGCCGGGCTTAGCACCCGGATGGGATCTACCACGGGCGGCTCGACGCGCAAACAGATGGCCGTTATCGGAGGCGCGCCGGTGGTCATCCATACGTTGCGGCGGCTGAATGGCGCGCCGGGGCTAGCGAAGATCCTGGTGGCGACGCGGCCCGAGGACCGGGAGGCCCTGGCGGCCCGGTTAGCGGCGGAACATCTAGCCGTACCGGTAGAGGTGGTGCAAGGCGGCGAGACACGGCAGGAATCGGTGCGCCGGGCGCTGGAGCATATACCCGAGAGCGTTCCGTTTGTTTTGGTGCACGACGCCGTTCGCCCGTTTGTCGAAGCAGAGACCATTGCGCGAACACTGGAAGCAGCCGAGCAACATGGCGCCGCGATCGCCGCCATTCCCGTGGTGGACACCGTCAAGCAGGTGGAGCGGAGCGGCGCCACGGGCACGCGCGTGTCCGCGACCTTGCCGCGGGAAAAGCTGGTGCTGGTGCAGACGCCGCAGGTATTCCGGCACGACTGGCTGCGCGAGGCGTTCGCCCGCGCGAGCGAAGAAGGGTTCCATGCCACCGACGAAGCGGCGCTGGTCGAGCATTTGGGCCACCCGGTCTTTGTCGTCGCCGGTTCGCCGCGCAATTGGAAAATCACCACGCCAGCGGATCTAGAATTGGCCGAAACCCTGCTGCAACCCTAGTCAACGCTCCGCTCCCATGCCTTGGATCTACGTATTGGTACTGGCCATCGTGCAAGGGCTCGCCGAGCTGCTGCCGATCTCCAGCTCGGCGCACGTCATCGTCGCGGCGCATTTCCTGCACGTCAACATGTCCCTCCCGGACAACGCCCTGTTGCTGGTGCTGCTGCACACTGGGACGATGTTCGCGGTGATCGCCTATTTCTGGCGGCGCTGGCGGGCAACGTTTCTGTCCTCCTGGCAGCAGGTTTACGGCGTAGCCAAGCTGATCTTTGTCTCGTCCCTGTTTTCCGGGCTGGTCTTCTTGCCGGTCGAGCATCTGGTGATTCATCTGCTCAGCCACGGCAACTACCATCCCACGATTGAGGTGCTGTTCCATAAGCTGAACTGGATCGGCCCAGCTCTGTTCATCGTCGGCTTGCTAATTCTTTACGCCGGTTTGCGGGAAGCGCGGCAATCGGAAGCACCGTCCAGCGATGCGGCAACCGCGGCGGACGTTGCCCCGGCCGCGCCGCGGCGCGGCGCGGCGGCAGGCGGCGCGGCGGTGGCGAATACCGCCGTGGCGGCGCCCGCAATCACCAGCGGCATCACCTGGCCCACGGCGATCTGGATGGGCATACTGCAAGGCTTCGCGATTCCCTTCCGCGGCTTTTCCCGTTCGGGCGCAACCATTTCCGGCGGTCTGCTGACCGGCGGGCGGCGCGAGACGATCGAGTCCTACAGTTTCGCCATGGTGGTCGCTATCACCCCGCTGGCCATCCTATGGGAGCTGCGCCGCGTCATTCATAGCGCCCATGCCGCCGGCGTACCGGTGCACTGGGGGGCGGTCCTGCCGCAGGGGCTGCTGGGGATGGCCTTTGCCTTCCTGGCCGGGCTGGTGGCGCTGAAGTGGCTTTCCCGCTGGCTGGAGCAGGGGCGGTGGCACTGGTTTGGGATCTACTGCCTGGCCTTCGCCGCCTTCGTGGAAGCGATTTATTTGATTCATTAGCCCGAGTCGCGGTTCGGCCCGGCCGCCGCTCTGCCAAGGATCCGGCGGCGGCGGGCGGCTCGAGATGGTACTGCGCCGTCAGTGCACGCGACGGGATTTGTGATTGAGGTAATCCAGAAGCAGATATTGGCCGAGGGAATGGGGAGTAGTGAAGTACGCCTTGCCGCGGGCCAGAGCGGTGACGTGCTGCACGAACTGCACGAGCCCGTAATCGGCAGCGAGCATGAAGGTATTGATGAGGATGCCGGCGCGGCGACAACGCGCCACCTCCTCCAGCGTTTTGGCGATGACCAACGGATCCAGGCCGAAGGCGTTCTTGTAAATGCGGCCATCATCCAAGGTGAGCGCGCTGGGCTTGCCGTCGGTAATTAGCACAATCTGCCGCATATCCTTGCGCTGCCGCGCCAGCAGGCGCCGCGCCAAACGCAGGCCTTCGCGCGTATTGGTGTAAAACGGGCCGACGCGGACTTGCGCCAGCCGGGCCAGCGGCGCCTCCTCGGCGGAGTCGTGAAATAGCACCAGTTGCAGGCTGTCGCCGGGAAACTGGGTGCGAATCAGATGCGCCAGGGCCAAGGCCACGCGCTTGGCGGGGGTAAAGCGGTCCTCACCGTACAGGATCATGGAGTGGCTGCAATCCAACAGCACGACGGTGGCGCAGGAGGACTGATACTCCGCCTGATGCACCCGCAGGTCGTTATACTCCAAATCCAGGCCGGCACGGCCGGGCGGCGGCAAGCCGGCACGGCGTAGAGCGGCGTCCATGGTGGCGGCCACATCAAGATTGAGCGTGTCGCCGAATTCGTAGGGGCGGGAGCCGCCGCTGCTCTCCACGCCGGTGGCCCAGGCGCGGGTATCGTGGCGGCCAAAACTGGATTTACCCAAGCCCGCCAGCAAATCCCGCAGCGTCTTGAAGCCGAGAAAGTCCAGCGCCTTGTTGGTGATTTCAAAACGCACCGGCGGCGCTTCCCTACCCCCAGCGCGACCCGTACCCGGGGAGAGCGCGGTAGGCGGCGAATACGGCTCCTCGATGCGGATATAACCAGCTTCAGCCAACCGCTCGGCGAGATCGCGCAGCATGGCGCGGACCTCCTCGGGCGGCGCTTCCTGGAGTTGGCGCCGCTGCGCCTCATCCAATAAATCGGAGTCTTCGAGCGCCTGAAGAATGGCTTGCTGCAACTCCTCGAGGTCCGACTCGCCGGCCCACTCGGACTCAAAGCCGCTTTGCAGAAGATAATCGCCGAGCGCCGCCAGCAGATCCTCCGGCGCCAAGCTGTCGGCGAGGGAACCCAGGAAGCGGGAATAGCGAATGCGCATGGCGGTGAGTTAGGGGCCGTTGGCCGGCGCGCGCGGCGCGCCACCAGAGGCGTATCCATTCAGTTCAGCGGACGGCGACGAATTTGCGGGCCCGGCTCACCGCGAGCGGCTTCGCCCCGCGCCCGGGGCTGGGCGTGATAGCCCCGTTCCTCGGCGCGCTGGATGCGCTTGTGCGCACAGAGGCCCTCCAAAATGAATTCGGCGGCGGCCAATTTGAGCGCCGCCGGCGGGCGCGGGCCTAACTCCAGGGCCCGGGCCTGCTCCTCCAAGCCCTGAATCTTGCGGATCTGCGCCAGGCTTTCGGCGGCGCTGGCGCCATCCGCCCATTGCAAACTGCCACCCAATTCAAACCACTGGACGATTGGTTCCAACCCAGCGGCCGCGCCGTTGGCGGCGAAATAGCGGTCGAAGATGCGGGCGATGGCTTTGGCCACCAGCTCCCGCGCCACGCTGTCGCCGCCACGCAACTCGCCTTCGTATTCCAGTTCCAACTTGCCAGTGAGAGCCGGCAGGGCGGCGTGGACGTCCAGCAGCCGCGCTACCACCGGCTGTTCCCCGCCGGCGGCCAAGGCCCGGCGCTCGGCGTTGGCGGCGGCCAATTCCAGGCAGGTGATGGGCAATCGCTGGCTGACGCCGCTGCGCTGGTCCACACGCTTGTCCTCACGGGCCGCGAAGGCGATGGCCTCAATGACCTCCCGAACGAACTCCGGCAAAATGCAGCCCGCGACATCCGGCACCCGCGCTTCCTGCCGCGTGATCGCCACCGCCTCCGCCAAGGAGGCGGGGTAATGGGTGCGGATCTCACTGCCGATACGATCCTTGAGGGGCGTGACGATTTTGCCGCGGGCGGTGTAATCGTCGGGATTGGCGCTAAACACCAAAGCCACGTCCAAGGGCAGCCGCACGGGGAAGCCCTTAATCTGCACGTCGCCCTCCTGCATGATGTTGAAAAGGCCGACCTGAATCTTGCCGGCTAAATCGGGCAACTCATTCAGCGCAAAGATGCCGCGGTGGGCGCGGGGAAGCAGACCGTAGTGAATGGTCAGCTCGTTGGCCAGGGCGTGCCCGGAGCGAGCCGCCTTGATCGGATCCAAATCGCCGATTAAATCGGCCATGGTCACGTCCGGCGTGGCCAGTTTCTCGATATAGCGCTGCTCCGGAGTAAGCCATACGAGCGGCAGGTCGCCACCGGCCTCGGCCAGCAGCGCGCGGCAGCGGGCGCAAAGCGGTGCGGCAGGGTTGTCGTGAATCTCACATCCGGCGATGGCCGGCATCTGCGCGTCGAGCAGGTGGGCCAATTGGCGCAAAATTCGGCTTTTGGCTTGGCCGCGCAGACCCAACAAGATGAAGTTCTGTCCGGCGAGGATGGCGTTGGTAAGCTGCGGCAGCACCGTGTCGTCGTAACCGACGATGCCAGAAAAGATCGGCCGGCCGGCACGCAACGCCGCCAACAAGTTGTCCCGCATTTCCTGCTTGACGGTGCGGCGTTGGAGGCGAGACAAATCAAATCCGGGTGAGCGTTGCAACGCGCCCCAGAGCAGGGGATGGGAAGACAAACGAGGACCTCGCGGCTAGGATTCTTTCCCCATCATAGAACGAGGCGGCGGCGCCGGTGGCGGGAGGTCAACTGATGCGGCCGCGGAGACGGTCCTGGCGGTCGCGGGCGGCCCGCAGTGCGGCAACTGCGGCAGCGCCCGGCCGAAATAAGCGCTCTCGCGGCACGGGGGCGCGTTGCAAGGACATGGTTCCCAGCCGCTCCCAAGCCAGCAGCGCCGCACCGCGGGAGGAGGTTTCCGCCACGCGCAAACGCCGTACGGGAGCGCCAATGGCGTTGGCCAACATTTGCGACCAGAGCGAGGAATGGCGCAGCGCGGCCCCGCCGGCGAGGATTTCCGGCGGCCGCCGGCCGCTGGGCTTCAGCACCTGTTGCAAATCCTGATAGGTCGTGGCCAGGCGCAGGGCTACCGCCTCCAAGCCCGCCTGGAGCAAATCCAATGGGGTGGTCGCCAAGGTGAGGCCGGCGATGGTGGCGCGCCGCCCCTGGCTCCAACCGGGGCTACGCTCGCCGGCGACATACGGCAGAACCGTCAAGCCGTGGCCATCGGGCGGGCGATGGCCGATGCGGCGTTCCAGGCTGGCATCGGAGGCGCTGGGCGGCCAGGCCAACTCCCGGCGGAGCCATTGAAATAAGTTTCCGCCCTCGCTCAGCGCCCCGCCGACGAGGTGACGGCGGGCATCCAACGCATAGCGCCAAAGTCCAGGGGAGAGACGCAGCCGGCGCTGGGCGGGAACGACGGCGCGCAAGGCACTCGAAGTGCCGATCGTGACCGCGATTTTTCCCGCGCGGACCGCACCTGAACCGGCATTGGCGCAAGCTCCATCGCCCCAAGCCGGAAACCATGGAATGTCCGCCAGCGACGCCCAGCGCCGTCGCCAACTACCCTCCAGGCCTTGCGCGGGAGCATCGTCCACCGCCGTCAGCCGCTTGGCGTTCACGGAGACCACGCGCAGACTCGGTTGATCCCAGGCGCATTGGCGATAATTCCACAAGCCGGTGGCCGACGCCATGGAAACCGAGCAACGCGGCGCGCCAAACAAGCGCAAAAAAAGATACTCCGCGAACGACATCCACTGCGCCACGCGGGTAAAGGAACGCGGCTGGGTGCGGCGCAGCCAAACCAACTTGGCCGGCCAGAAGGTGGAATGAACCGGTGCGCCGGTGCGCTGATGGTAACCGGCGCCGAGCCGGCGCTTCAGCTCCGGAACCACCGCGCCGGCGCGCGTGTCCGCCCACAAAAACACCGGCGTCACGGCCCGGCCTTGGCCATCTACTCCCATCAAGCTGTGCCAAAAGGTGGAGATACCCACCGCTGCCGGTTGCGGCCGGCGCGGCAAATGGGCCGCGCCGTGGAGCGCGCCGTCCACCGCCGCCGCTAATGCCGCCAGCAACGCGCCCGGCGCCAGGGTGGCGCCGCCGTCCTCGGTCCAGGCGGGAGCGTAGGGCGTAGCGCATTCGGTAGACGGCAGCAGGCGGCCGCGGCGATCATAAAAGCCGGCACGGGCGGAGGACGTGCCGACATCAAGCGCCAGCACCAGGGAGCGCGACGCAGGCATGGGCTAAGGCTGCCCCAGAACGCGATCCGCCGTGCCGCCGAGAATCGCCTGTTGCGCCTTTTGCGCCAACGGCAGCGCCTGGATTTGGCGCAGGTTCATCCCAATGTCAGGCACGCCGGGTCCGGGCCAATCACTGCCGAAGAGCGTCTTGTCGGCGATTTCCTCCAAGCGCGGGAAGGCATCCAGCAGACCGCGGGGAGGGATGCCGGAGATGTCGAGGTAGACGTTGGGATGGCGGCGGACCAGAAAGAATGCTTCGTCCATCCACAGCGGCCGGCCGCCGTGCGCCAACAGCAACTTGAGGCGGGGAAAGTCCACCGCCACGTCATCGCAGTCGAGAGGATGGCCGAAGCGGTTGCGAGCGCCGGGAAAAACGCTGGTGCCGGTGTGCACCATCACGGGCAGGCCTTCGCGCTCGGCGGTGGAGTATATCAGCCGCAGTCCCTCGACGCCGCGCAAATAATCGTTGGCGTGCAAATTCTGGTGCGGGGGATGAATCTTGATCATGCGAATGCCCAAACGCAACAGGTGGTCGAGGCCGCGCCGCACCGCTTCCGTCTCCGCGCGCGGGGGAACAGAACCGCAGGGAATGAGCCGCTGGGGAGCGGCGGCGCAGTAGCGGGCGACAAAGTCATTGACCTCTTCGGTGAAGCCAAGCAACTCGCTGGTGTAGTTGATCAGCACCACGCGTTCCACGCCGCAGCGATCCAAATACGCCAGGAAGGCGGCGGGGTCATCCATCAGCGCCGCGAGGTCCACGGCGGGAGCTCCCGCGTCCGCGAGCACGGCCTGGCGCTTCTGGTCCGACTGCCGCATCAGCGCGAGAGCGTCTGGCCGCAGTTGCCGCCAGGGCTGAATGTGGACATGACAATCCGTGATCATCGTGCTGTAGCAATCCTATAATGGAGACACCATGCGGGTGAAACGGACTGCACTAGGGCGGGGCGGAGCGGTGGTGATGTTGGCGCTGGCGGTCACAACCGCGGGCTGGGCGTTCAGCAAGCCCAAACCGGCGGATTGCCGCATCACCGTGCATGTAACCAACGATCAGCACAAACCGGTGCCCAATGCCGGGGTCGTACTGGACCAAGTGGCGAACCTGCATCACCACAAGGTGAGCGGAGCGCTGGACGTCGAGATCAAAAGCGACTTTAAGGGCAACGCAACATTGCTCGGCTTCGTTCCCGGGGTGGTGCTGGTGCAGGTGATCGCGCCGAATTACAACACCTTCGGCAAATATTTTTTGATCAAGAAGCAGAAAACCGTTATCCAGGTTCACCTGCAACCGCCGGGGAAGCAGGTCAGCGCCTTCCACTAGAGCGCCGCGCGGCCACGGCGCCGCCGCGCTGCCTAAAGTGGCGCGGGCGTTTGCCGATCCCGTCTAGCGTTGCAGCCGCTCGACCAGATTGAGGCGGGTTTTCCAGGGATCGGTTTCCGCCTTGGGCCCAGCCAACGTGAAATTGAGGAGCTGGTTGCCGCGGGGAGTGATGGCATGCCAATGGGGCAAGCCGGGACCGTTGGGATCGCCGGTTTTGACGAAGCGAACCCAATAAGCGTGCATGGCGCGGGCGGTGGCGAGATCCTGACGGGTGATGCCTTTACCGAAAGCCGACCACATCGATTGCGGCAAGGTATCAAAGGCGTAGGGGATTTCCGAGGAATGCGGCGCGCCGGGCAGGTGGCGGCGCAGCGCATGGGCCACGTAGGAAAAGCGGTATTCGTACGCGGGCTCGCCGGCGCGGGCAAAGGACCGGGCCACGAAGCGGGCCGGTTCGATCATCATGCGCACCGCGGCGACTTCGTAGGAGACCATTTTGAATGGCTCGTGCCGCGGATCGAAGGCCCGGCGGGCGGCGGCACGGTGCGGGCCGAAGGGGCGAAACACGGCAGCCATGGTTTTGGCGCGAGAAAAGCCGAGATCGAGGCTGTTGGCGCCGACGATCACCGGCACGCGAGCTTCCCGGCCCGCCTTCAACACCGCTTCGGATGGCTCTTCGACAATTTTGCCATCCACCATGGGGCCGGAATAAATGGCGCGCTGGGCACCCATGCTGGCCATGTTGATGCCGTCCACGATGGCGCTGGCAGGCAAGCGGCGCAGGGCCGCCAGCGCCTTCGCGCCGGTGCCGCGGATGCCCATTTTGCGCGCGAAGGCAATGCCGTCGGCTTCCGCCGAGGGCTGGCCGCCGGGGCCGGGATGATTCAGCGGAGGGGCGGGAAGCAGATTGTCCCGGCCGCCACCGGATTCGATGATAGCGCCGGTGAACAGACCGCGCGCCAGCGGCGACGTCAGCAGCGTGTTGACCGACATGCCACCGGCCGATTCACCGCAGATGGTCACATGCCTCGGGTCGCCGCCAAAGGCGCGGATGTTGCGCCGCACCCAATGCAGCGCCGCGATCTGGTCCATGAAGGCGTAGTTGCCGACCAGTCCTCCTTGGCGGTCGAGGGCGGGAAAGGCGAAGAAGCCGAAGCGCCCGAGGCGGTAATTGAAGCTGACGAAAACGACGCCGTCGCGGGCGAAATGGGCGCCGCTGTAAACCGCGGGCGAACTGCCGCCGTTGACGAAACCGCCGCCGTAGATCCAGACCATCACCGGCAGAGGGCGGCGCGCGTGGCGCGGCGCCCAAACGTTCAGGTACAAGCAATTCTCGCTGGGCTTGGTGCGCAGAGGAGCGGCATCGCCGGGAAACGGCAGTTGCATGCAATCATGCCCGAAGCGCGCGGCCGAGCGGATGCCGCTCCAGGGGCGGACCGGCTGCGGCGGCCGCCAGCGCAGGCGGCCGACCGGCGGCTGGGCGTAGGGAATGCCCTTGAAGATCATTAGCCCGGCGCGAGCAATGCCGCGCACGCGTCCCGACTGAATGCGAACGACGGGGGCGGCAGCGGGCGACGCCGCGAAAGCCGGCGCGGCGGCGAGGAGCGCCGTGGCCAGAACGACCGGGAGCGGAAAATAGGCACGCGAGAGTTTCATATATGGTTTCCGGCTAGGCAAAGGCGACTGGTCACACCTATTTACCTGGCAGAATCGTGATCTGTCAAACCCAATGATTCCCTGCTCCGGCAGCGCCGCCGCCGACCGCCCAACTTTGTCGCGCGCTCCGGCTGGTCGTCGCGGTGGCGCCGCGGCGCCCGGCAAGGCGTCCGTTTGCCATGCCGAAGGCGCGCCGGCGGCTTCGGTGGCCCAGCGGACGCGGCAGGACTCGCCACTTTGCCGCGACACGAAGGTTGCTCCATTCGGCGCTGGCCGAGAATTCCACCGGTAGCCAAGGATTCCCGGTACGAAAGTAGATGCGACCTTGGTGGCGAGAGTTGTTTGGAGCAGTGGCGACCGGGCTGGACCGAGTGGGCGAGGGTCTGCGGAGGGCTCCGGCGGGACTGACAAAATGGCCGACGCGCCTCCCTTAAGCCTTTTGTTTTCAGTTGTGTTTCGCCACAAAATTGTCACTGCGGCCAACGCGCTGGGCGAGGGTGTTGACTGGGCCTGGCGGCCCGGGCTTGGGGGCAAAAGTGGGGCTCGTTGGTTGGCGCGGCCCCCGCGAAGGGAGGCGGGACCGCAGCGGGATTTGCTCGCGCGATTCTCTTTGACAATAGAGTACTCTATTATGTAGAGTTAATAGTGGTGATCACGGAGCGACTCTGTCCGCGCCGTTCCACCGGGAGGTCCGAATGAATCCATTTGATTTATTGCATTCTTGCCGCCGCGTCTCGGCCCACTTCGCGGCTGGGGCTTTGGCGGTCGCACTTTTTGCGGGAGTGGTGGCGGCGCAACCGCCTTCCCGCAGCGCCGCCGTGCAGCGGGTAGCGATGCGCAAATTGGCATTCCTTGCCGGAAGCTGGCACGGCACAGCAACGGTGATGCGCCCCTCCGGCCCGCCATTACGCATGACGCAGTCGGAACGGGTGCAATCCAAACTGGGGGGACTGGTGCTACTGGTGGAGGGACAAAGCACGGGAGCGGAGGGCCGGGCGGAGTTCCAAGCCTTAGCCACGATCTCCTACGACGATGGCACACACACCTACCGGATTCGGGCGTACAACGACGGACATTATGTAGACGCGCCGCTGACGGTGCGGCGCAATGGCTTTGTCTGGGGATTCACTGCCGGACCGGCGCATATTGAGAACGTGATGCGGCTGACGCGCGGCCACCAGTGGAAGGAAACCACGACTGTCCGCTTCGGCGGCGGGGCAGCGCACCCGACGGTGCGGATGTTCCTGCGGCGTCAGCACTGACCGCTGGAGCGCAGCGAGTGGTGCTGCGCGGGCTGCGGAGCGCTCGAAGCGGGCGCGAGGAATGGAGGGATACGAGCATGGATGACGAGGCCAGGGCGCGGGAATTGAGTGAACGGCTGGATGTGATCGAGGCGATGATCGCCGCAGGCCGCCGCAGCACGGAGCGGTGGGGCTGGGCCTTTGTGCTGTGGGGCATCGCCTACATGGTGGCGATGGCGTGGTCCCGTTTTGCGGGTGGGAGCACGGGCGCCGGCGGCGGCAGCGGCGGCACGCTGGCCTGGCCCATCACCATGGCTACAGCGGCGGTGGCGACGGTCCTGATCGCCGCCACCCGTGGCGGGAAGGCGCCGGGAACGGCGGCCGGGCGCACCGTCACCGCGCTGTGGACCGGCATCGGGGCGGGCATGCTGGTGCTGTTCTTCGGGCTGGGCTTCAGCGGCCGGCTGGAGCCGCAGGTGTTCGTGGCAGCCATCGGGGCGCTGCTGGGCGCGGCCAACGCCTCCTCCGGCATGATCCTGCGCTGGCGGATGCAGTGGGCCTGCGGATTGGTTTGGTGGGCGGTTGCGATGCTGGCCTGCTTCGGCTCCGCCGCGCAGGCGTGGTTGGCGCTAGCGGTGGGCGCCATCGTCTGTCTGATCCTGTTCGGCGCTTACGCCATGGTGCTGGACGCCCGCAACGCCCGGCGCAGTCGGCTGGTTCATGGCTGAATTGCCCGATCTCGATCCGGTGGTGCATGGCAAGGTGCGGCTCGCGGTGCTGTCGCTGCTGGCGGCGGTGGACGCAGCCGATTTCGTCTGGCTGCGCGAGCGCACCGGCGCCAGCGACGGCAATTTGGGCGCTCAGTTGGCCAAGCTGGAGGCGGCGGGCTACGTCACCATAGAAAAGCAATTCGTGCGCCGCAAGCCGCGGACACAGTGCCGGCTGACGCAGGCCGGCCGCCAGGCGCTGGCGGACTATGTGAAGGCGCTGCGGCGGCTGCTGGGCGCGGCGATCGAAACCGGCAAAGTCGCCGGGCAAGCCTAACGCCCGGACGGCGGGGATGGCTTGGGCGCCGCCAGGCTGGCGAACAACAAGCGGTCCTTGTCCCGGCGCACCGCCCGCCAAAAGCGCCGCACCGCGGCGTAGCGCGCGGCGGGCACGGTGAAGGCGTTGATGGCGAGCGTGCGCTGCACATGAAGCACCGGCCCGGAGGTCGAATGAGTGAGCCACACCCGGCTGCTGTAACTGGCGTCCGGCGTGATGCTCGGCCTCATCGGCTTGGCGTCATTCGGTGCGGTCACCCTGGCGCCGGCTGCCGCGGTCAACACGACATGCACGGGCGGCGGCAAAGCGCCTACTTGCAGGTTCCTGGCCAATTGGATGCGGTAGAAATCGGTCCGAGACCCTAGCGTACCCAAGCGGATGCGATACTGCCGCACCCCGTCTTCCTGCAAACTGGGCGTTGGCAATGGGAACAGCCAGGGCGGGAGCACCACGGTGGTTCCGGACAGTTGCAGGTAGGGACGAACGGTCAAGCGATACCGCACCAGGACGGTGCCACCGTCCTGCGTGCCGTTCCAATCCGCGAGCTGAATGCCGGGCAGAACGCGATCGAAGCGCACTTGCCAGCGCCGCCGCTGGCTGGGGGTGGGATCCATTTGCCCATGCATCCGGCCGGCATAGACGCCGGTGCGCACTTCCTGAACGCTGCCCAGCAACGAGCCGTCGCCGCGCATGACGAACTGCGCGGAGCGCAGGCGGCGATTGAGGGCGGACGCCAGCACGGGCAGTTGCACGTCCCGGCCACCGGCCGGTGAAACCAGCAGCGCTTCCCCGCCCTGCTCCGCCTCCGGCAGCCAGCCCCAGGGGATGTCAGGATCGGTGGGATCGAAAAGCAGGAGGTGTCCCGGGCCGGGGGCGCCGAGCCAGGAGTAGAGATTGTCCGCCGAGGCCTTGGCCGGCCAGCGAATGGCGACGATCGCGTGATCGAAGCTTTTGGGACTGGCGTAGGCGCGGGGCACGATGCCGCGCTGCGCGTTCAACAAGACGTAATCCGCGCGCACGCCCAGCGTACGCAGCATGGCAATGAGGAGCGTGGCCTTGTCCTTGCAATCGCCATAGCCGTTGGCCAGGACCGTGGCGGCGGCATGCGGCCGATAGCCGCCCAGACCCACTTCCACCGCGGCATAGCGAATGTGCTGCTGCACAAACCGCGCCACGGCGGCGATCTTTCCGGCCAGCGTGGCCTGACCGGCGACCAAGGCCGCCGCTTGGGAACTGACGGCGGCGGTCGGCGCGGTGCGGCCGGCGGTAAGGCGGAGGTACCAGGCGCCGGTGGCTTGCGCGCTTAAGGGCGACAGCGCCGGCAACGGGGCCGGCGGCGCCAGGGTAAGGGACATGGCGCCGGCGACGGCCTCGCGGGGCGGCATCTCCGGCTGCGAGGGCATTCCCGGCACGGCGCGCAACTGCCAGTGCCGCTCGCCCGGGCCTTCCTGACCCGGCCGCGGGCGCCAATGGCGCCAATGGGCCAAGGCTCGCCAGCCCGGCGGGAACTGCACGGTGAAGCGGGCGTCGAGGTCGGGAAAGCGATGTTGAAAGCGCCAAATGTGCTGCAAAATCTCCGGCCGCATGCGGCGGCGAATCTCGAAAGCCAGGAGCGTGCCGGGCGGCGGATCGGGCAGGGACAACTCCACCAGGCGGTAGCGAATGTAACCCGGGAACGCCAGCAGGGGGTTGATCCAGGTGGCGTCGCGGCGGCGCCAGCGCCGCCATTTGCCGCCGGGCAGGCGTTCCCAACCGCGGAACCGTTTGAGCCGCGTGTTATGGGCCACGACGGTATCTTGCGTCGCCAGCCAGGCGCCCTGCGGCTGCAAGACGCGGTAGACGCGCCGCTGCCACAGCCGCCACCGGCCGTTCCGGCGCACCGTCAGGCGGGTGGCGCGGAAGAGGATCACGCCATCGGCCGATTGCGCGGCGGCGGGGACAGCGACTTTCGCGTGGCGCCGCACCCAGGCCGGGACGTTACTGGCCCACACGGCGCCGACCAACCAGGGAGCGGTTACCGCCAGCGCCAGGGCCAGACAGCAAACGCCGCGCTTCATTGCGTGCGCACCACCGGCGCGGTAACGCGTACGGCGATCTGGCGGTTGTCCGCCTGCGCGACCGCGGCAAAAAAGTTCTTCACGATGGCATAGTCCTTCACGGGTACCGTCACCAGGTCCACGACCAAGCGGCGCTGCATGTGCAACACCCGGCCGCCGGCGGCGTGCTGCATGTACGCCCGCTCGCTGAACAGCAACGGGGAGTTCGGCCCCGGGTCGGCGGGCACGATCGCCGGCGGCGGCAGCGCCGGCGTCGCCGCCTGCGGCAGCAGATGAATGGCGACGGTGTCGCTTTGCAGATAGGGATGGTGGAAATACAACGGCTCCAGCCGGCGCGCGGCGGTCAGCAGCGGCCCCCGCCCCAAGCTCATCATGCCTTCGGACCAGACCACGGCGGCGCCGAGGTCGGGCAGCGCCACCTGCCACCGTGCCTGGAGGATTTCGGCGGCGTTGTTCCAGCCTTGGCTGGAGAGCATCTTCAGTTCAGTCCCTTGCGGCAGCCAACCGCGCGCCAGGCCGGTGAGGGCGCGGCCGCGCCCGGCGGGGTCGCGCTGCTGCCAGGCTTCGCGCAGTCCCAAGGCGGCTTCTCCGGTCCAACGCGCCTGAAGCGTGCCGGCCCAGCCGCCCGCCGCGGCCCAATGCAGTTGCAAGTGCCGGTCGCGCTCCGCGCCGCTGGGCGGCGGCACGGGCAGTTGCACCCATTGACCGCCATGCCGGTTGGCCACGAACCCCTGCACGCCCGTTTCCCACCACAACAGCACGCCATAGGGGCATTGTCCGCTGGGGTCCAGAAAGACCGCGTCGTTCCCCAGCCGCACCATCACCAGGTCGTTGCTAACCTGGTTGGGATCTTCCATCGCCGGGGAAAACACCTCATCCCGGCGCTCGGCGCTGTGCACCCAATAGGCCGGGAAGCCCGCCGCCCGCGCCAGCGACACCAGCGTCAGGTTGATGCCGGTCCCAGTGGCGTAGTTGCGGCGCAGCGCCGCCACCGCGGAATGGTCCGGCTTGGAATCCGCGACCGTGGTCACGTCCAGATTGCGAATCCGCAGCACGCGGCGGTAGATCGCCCGCAGCCGCCGCTGCGGCGAACCGGTCAAATGCAGCGCCGCCAGCGCCGCCTTCAGCTTGCGCTTGTCGCCGGTAAATTTGCGCGCCGTCTTGGCCCACTTCTTGCCGCGGTTGCGCCAAAAATATTTCGGCGTCTCGATATGATGCGTGGAATAGACGAAGATGACGCGCTTGCGCAGCAGCGCCAGCGGCGGCGCCAGCGGCTCATTGGGCAGAGCGGGAATGTTGTTTAAACTCAACGTCACTTGCCGCCCCTTGACTACCGGGCGATGTCCCGGCAGCAGGGCGATGGAGAAAGACCGCAGCGGATAATTCGGATTGACGATCAGCTTGAACCGCTCATGGCGGATGGGCAGTCGGCCCTGGAGCTGCCAAATGGTCTCCGGCAAGAATGTGTAATAGACGAGGTCCCCCTGCGGGGTGTTGTAGCCGAGCTCGTAGCGGTAGTCGAGAATGCTGCCCACGCGGGCCTGCGGCAGGTCGAACTCCAGCGCCTCCACGCGGTAGCCGCCGCCGCGGTAGACTTCCGCCCGCCGCACCCGGCCGTGGAAGCGCACCACGCTCCCATCGGGTTCGACGGTGCGGCCAGAAATGCCAGAGATGGTTTCCTCGGTGTGCAGATACGGTATCTTGACCGTGGCTTCGTCCAGTCCGGCGGAGCGCAGAATCTTCACGCGCAGAAAGTGCTGCTCGGTATTGGACTGATTGTCGTCGACGACGCGCTTTTCCAGGATCACCGCCGCGGCGCCCGGCGCCTGCGCGGCGCTAAACTTGCGCTCGGCCGCGGTCACTGCCGGCCAGTTCTCCGCCCACGCCAGCGTCCCCGTCGCCAGCACCAACGCCAACGCCACGATCCTGAGCGGCAGGTATCTGGTCGCTCGCAATGGTTGGGTCATTTCTCACCCTTCAGGACTTGACTCGGCAACTTTAGTCCCTTCCATTGTGGAAGGCAACACCGGAGGAGAAAAATCGCCGGCTGGCCGGCCAAAGAGCGGAAGTATGTCACGGCATTACCCGTTTCCCGCTTTCGACTTCCCGGCGTGGCAACGGCAGACACTTGCCCGCCGCACTCCCAGGCGTCCGGCGCGGATGCCACCGGTGGGCGGAGGGCGCGGCCCAGCCAGCAGATCGCCCAATGAAGGCGAGGGCGGCGACGGCAAGCGGCGGCGGGCGGCTCAACCGGACGCGCGGCTTATTTGCGCCCGGCTTGCAGGCGGCGCAGCGCGGCGGCGAAGGCGGCGCCATGCATGCCTTCGTCGCGGCCAATTTCGGCAAACCGCTCGGCCGCCGCGGCATCCCCCGCGGCCCGCGCCGCGGCCGCGAACCGCGGATACATGGTGGTGGATTCGTAATGCTCGCCGGCGATGGCGTCCTTCAGGTTGGCGGCATTGTCGCCCACCAGCCCCGCCAATTCGGCCAATTCGCGGAAATGCTCCATACGCTCAATTTGGGCGGTGCGGGCAAACAGGCGCGCCAGCCGGGGATCTCCGGAGCGGCGCGCCTGGTGGGAGAAGCGCAGGTACTTCAGATAGGCGAAAGCTTCGCCATGCATCGCCGCGATCAGGTTCCTCTGCGTGGGAGCCGAAACCGCCAGCGGTTTCGGCGAGCGGTTTCCCGGCCGGCCTGGCAACGCGAAGCCCAGCGATACCGCGACCACGGCGATTCCCGCCGCCACGCCCAGCAGACTTCGTTTCCGCATCTCTGTCCCCCTTTGGTTAGCGTTGCTTCCGTTGCGCGGCGGGCGCGCACGGGCGTGCTGGTCCGGCGCCGCCTTCTGGCAAAGGGATGCACCGGCACCGCACCGGGACGCCCCGCGGCGGTGGCCCGCTCCGCCGTTCCGAGGCGGATGCCGCCGCGCGCGGTTAAAACGCCGGCAGCAGGTCGAACTGCCAGACGTGCCCGACCAAAGGGCGCTGATTGGGAATGGCGTAGCTGAGCGCGCCGATGGCGATGCCCAAAATGTTGATGCGCAGCGTCACGCCCTCGCTGCTGACCATCTGCCGCGGCACTCTTCCCAATGGTCCGGTGCTGGGTTCCGACCAGGCGATGCCGGCATCGAAGAAGGGGGCCACCTGGACCGGCACCGGCACCTGCCGCGCCAGGCTGAGCGGGCCAAAAAGCTCGGCGCGCAGTTCCAGGCTTGCCGCGGCCACCTTGCTGCCCAGCAGGCGGTCGAAGACGGGGCATTCGCCCGTAGTCGCGAAGCTGGGGCCGCATTCGTCGCTGTGAAAGGAATTGAGCGAATAGCCCCGCACCAAGGTGGGATCGCCGAGAAAGTAATCTTGCAGCCGGGCATCGTTGGCGCCCGCGCCGTAGCGGCCGAACTGCATGGCGCGGAAGGCCAGGCTGAACGGCCCGGCGATGGGTTCATAGCGGCGAAAATCGGCCAGCAGGGTGGTGAAAAACATGCTGCCTTCCGACACCCCGGCTTGCAGGCGATAGCGCTGGCCGCGCACGGGCCCAACGCCGCCCCAGATGGCGGTGTCATAGACCAAGGCCGCCGTCCCGGTGGCGAAGTTCAAGGCCGGCGGCGCGGGCAGCTCTTGCACCACGTCGGCCAACGGGGCGCCGGTGACGGCGGAATAGGTTTGCGTCTCCGCCTGCAAGGCGAAGCCGATGTTTTGATAGCCGGCGGAGAACTCGACCCGCTGGGCGCGGTTGAAAGGATAGGCCAGCGTGCCCAACACCTGCCGCTGCAGCTGCCAATAGGTCAGGAATTGGTTCTGGATGACCGGCTGCCCGGAGATGACGCCCGCGCTGGCGCCGTAAGCGCCCGTGACCAATGGAATCTGCCCGCCCAGCACGCCCCATTGCCAGCGGTGGCTGAGGTTGCGGAAGCTGGCCACGCCGGTCAGGTCGCGGAAGAAATTGCGCGTGCCGTTGGTGGTGATGGCGGCGATTTGCAGGTCGAGCTGCCGCGTATGCAAGGGGTCGCGAAACTGGAGCGCGGTGCCGCCGCCAAAGGCCGGGCCAAAGGTGCTGACGCCGAAGCCGATCGAAACCGGGGCCACCCCGGTCAGGCGGAGCTTGGGCTGGTAGGGCACGCTGGCGTATTGCACCGCCGCCGCGGGCAGTCCCGCCGTAGGCGAACGCAGATAAGCGGCGACCACCCCAGCCGAGGTCAACCGCGGCGGCAAGATGCCGGCGTGCAGCCCAGCCAGTTTGGCCACGGCATCGGCGTTGCGCGCCGCCGCCGGATTCAGCCGCCAGATGGCATAACCGCCGCCGGCGAAGACGGTATAGACGATGGCGCCGGAGCGCGCCGCCACGGAAAGCGCCGGGCTGAGCGGGGTGATGCCGGCGACGCCGGTGGGAACATTGGTCAGCGCCGTAACGGCGCCGGTGGCCAGGGTCATGCGATACAGATTGGGAATGCCGCCGGCGTCGGCGACAAAGTACAGCGCCCGGCCATGGGGCGACCACTGCGGGTTGATGGCGGCAGCGCCGGCCAAAACCGGCAGCCGCCGCATTTGGCCGGTGGCAGGGTTGATTAGCGCCAGTTGCTCAGGGCCGAACGCCAAGGTCTTCAGGTCGGAGGAATAGCGGTCGGTCACGCAGGCGATTTCCTTGCCGTCGGGGGACCAGGCCGGCTGCAACTCGGCGAAGGCGTCATCGGTAAGACGGCGGAGATGGCCGGTGGCCAAATCGAGCACGAACAGGTTGCTGAAGCCGCCGGCGAAGCCGGCGAAGGCGATCTGCCGCCCATCCGGCGACCAGGAGGGGTTCAGCACCTCGCCGACGCTGGGCAGGGCGATGACGCGGGTCACGCGGCGGCGCGCCAGGCTATAAATGACCAATTCGGCCAGGCCCTGGCGGGTGCGGGAAAACACGAAGCGCCGCCCGCCGGCACCCCAGGCGCCGGCGGAATTGATGAACTCGGAGTCAATGAAGTCGGGACTGGTGGCGGTTTTGGTGATGCGCTGGACGATCCGCCCGGTCTCGGCATTGGCCAGGTAAAGTTCCATGGAAAACCGGTTGCGGGAGGAAACAAACATCATCCAGCGGCCGTCCGGGCTCAGCGCCGGGCTGACTTGATAGAGCCGCTCGCGCGCGGGGCGCAGCAGGCGCGCGCCCGGCGGCGCCATCCGCGTCACCGCCAGCACCCGACGCTCTCGTTGGGTCACCGCTTCCCGCCAATCCGCCGACAGCTCCTTTTCCTTGCGATCGAAGACGGCCTCCAGCGCCCGCTTCCCGCTGCCGGGCGCGGCGCCGGCGCGCAGCACGGAAGCCAGCTTGTCGTCGCCGAACTGGCCGCCGATGTAGGCCCAAAACGCCGCGCCGAAGCGGTACGGGGAGTAGCGGGATTTGCCCAGTTGGCCGATGGTGGGCAGCTTCTTCTCCCGCACCGCGTCGCGCAGCCACATGGCGGTTTGGGGATCGTCGGGCCCGCGGGAAAGATACTCCGCCATGCCCTCCAAGAACCATAGCGGCAAGCGCGACGCCGTGGGCAGGCCGCCGCGGGAAGGACGCGTCAGGTCGAACTCGAACGCATGCGCCAATTCGTGCCCGAGCACATGATCGGTCGCGCCCAACGTTCCGGCCATGGGCAACACCACTTGCCGTTCCAGCGCCAGCGTCACGCCGCCCACGCCCACGGGAATCAGCCCGGGAACCACGGTGGACTGGGTGAAATCTGCCGAATCCGCATACAGCACCAGTGGCAGCGGGCCGCCGGGCGGCGTGCCCAGCATCCTTGCCAGCCGGACGTACCAGCGTTCCGCCATCCGCGCCACGTCTTTCGCCGCGCCGGCTTCTTCCGGGTAGTAGTACAGGCGGAAATGCGGCGTGCGGAGGATGCGAAAATGCAGCGCCTTGCGCGGGACCTTGTTCTGGCCGAAATAGCCCCCCTGTGCCCGCGCCGCGCCCACGGCGCCCGGCCATAGCAGCGCCAGCGCCAGCACGCGGGCAGTCAGCGGGATGCGGCGGCGCATGTCCTAAGCGACCTCAACCTGAACGGATGCGCGCGCTGGGCCGATCTGCCGTCCCGCTTTGGTCGTGGCTGCCGAAATGCGGGCGCATCACCTGAGCGCAGAGACAGGTTGCCCGCACGGCCGCTGCACTGGATCGCCCCAGTGCGCCGAGGCATTCGCCCGCGGTCCGCCCAAGGCGCATCGCCGCGACCTCCGCGGCAGCGGCCAGCCGACGAGCCTTGCCGCAAGCGCTGGAGCGGCGTTTCGCGCCTGGCCTTCGCCGCCGCCTTCCGCCCATCCGCCGCCTTCCGCCCCGGCCGCCGCCTTCCGCCCCGGCCGCCGCCTTCCGCCCCGGCCGCCGCGACGCATGATGCGGCGGCAAGCCGCGCGGCGGCGATTTGTTATCCTGCCGTTTCGGTTTCCGGATTATGAGTGCCATTGACGACGCTTTGCGGGCGAACGAAGACTACGCTCAAACCTTCACCACCGGCGGCCTGGCCGCCCCGCCGCGCCGCCGCCTGGCGGTTTTGGCCTGCATGGACGCGCGCCTGGCCATCCACCGCATGCTGGGCTTGGAGGAAGGCGATGCGCACGTCATCCGCAACGCCGGCGGCATCGTGGATGACGATGCGCTGCGCTCGCTGATCGTCTCCCATCACGCGCTGGGCACGCGGGAGTTCATGCTGATTCACCACACCGACTGCGGAATGATGGGGCTCCGCGACGATGCGCTGCGCGCGCGCTTGCGGCAGCAGACCGGCGCCGCCGCGGTGGCGCCGGCGCGATTCTACGGCTTCGGCGATCTCGAGGCCGACCTGCGCGAGCAGATGGCGAAACTGCGCGCGCATCCGTGGGTGCCCGATTCGGTGACCGTGCGCGGATTCGTCTTCGACGTCGCCACCGGCCAGTTGCGGGAAATCGCCGCACATTAGCCTCGCCCGCCCGGCGCGGTGCTCGGAGTGGGCGCCCGGCGCTAATGCACGATGTGGAACGTGCGTTCCCAGCGCGTGCGGGTAGGCAGGTGCCAGAGCACCGACGGCCAGCTCTCGACCGACGCGGCAATGTTGCCGTGCCCCGGCAGCCCGTACTGGCTGGCCTTGCTGCGGTAGGACCAATAGACCAGCTCCGGCCGGCCGATGATGTTGGCCCGCGGCACGAAGCCCCAATAGCGCGAATCGAACGAGCACAGCCGGTTGTCGCCCATCATGAAATAATGTCCCGCCGGCACCACCACCTGCCCGTCGTGGATGTATTGGCCTTCCGTCGCCGCCCAGCGTTCGGTGGTGTAGGCGAGCGGGCCGCCGTCGGGCCAATTTTGCAGCGCCGGGTCCGGTAGCGTGGCGTTGCAGCCAACCGCCTGGCGCATCGCGTACGGTTCCCGCACCGCCTTTCCGTTGCGGTAGACCACGCCGTTCACCAGCCGGATGCGGTCGCCGGGCAGGCCGATGACCCGTTTGACCAAATGCACGCCTTTTTCCGACCGCACCGGAGTCATGAAGACGATGATGTCGCCGTGGCGGATGGGGCGGTAGGGCAGCAAGTTGGGCAGCCAATGCGGCGGCGGCGCGAAGCGGATCCGGTCCACCAGCAGATGGTCGCCGATCAGCAGCGTCTTCTCCATCGAGCCGGAGGGAATTTCGAACGCCTGCACGTTGAAGGTGATGATGAAGATCGCCGCCACCAGCGTCGGCGCCCATACGCGGATAAAGCTTTCGCGCAGCGACTTGGCCCGTTTCCCCGCCGGCGGCTGCTTGCCCCCGCCGCGCACGGCGGGTTTGGACTGCGCCGGCGCCGGGCCGCGTTGCCGCGGCGCGGTACCTCCCGCCGAGGCGCTCCCCGCCGCGCCCGGGCCCGCCGCGCCCGGGCCCGCCGCGCCTTTGCCTTCCGTCCTCCCTGCCTTACTCCCGGCCGTGTTCGCCGCGGACGATGTTCGCCCCGCGGATCCCTCTCCCGAGGCTCCCCGCCCGGAGGTTCCCTGCCCTGGACTTCCTTGCCGCGAAGCTCCCTGCCCCGGCCTGCCGCGCCTCTTTTTCTTCGCCATCGTTGCCTGCTTTCTTCACTGCCTCGCCGACGCGGCGAATCCAATCCCGCACCGGAGGGTTTCCGGCGGCTGCTTCAGCCACCTCCCGTCCAACGCCCCACCGGCCGTCACCTGCAAAATGTACATCGTATTGCCGCCGTTCGGAGGCTATCGCCAACCCCGCAACGCCGCCCACTTCGGTTATCGTTCCAGAAGCGGTAGCCGATACCGGCGGCAAGGAGTCCAGATGAAACGCATGATGATGGTTTTGGCCCCGGGCGTATTGGCCGCGGTCCTATTGGTGACGGGATGGTCGGCGGCCTCCGGAGCGCAGGTGGCAACGCGCCCGGCGCAATTGCGCAAGCTAAATATCGCCACCGGGCGCTGGGTTTTCCATGGCAAATCCCTTGCCGCGCAGGGAACCGCGCCGGGCCGGAAAGCCACCACGTGGACCTGGCATGCCGACTGCCGGTGGTCCACCGACCGGCTCTACCTGCTCTGCGCCTTCCACAACGTTTGGGCCGGGAAGCCGATCCAGTCGCTGGTGGTGGACACCTGGAACGCCCGCGACCACAGCTTTTGGCATTACGAGATGTACTCCTCCGGCGCCGGCGGCGCGCACCCCTTTTCCTCACGCATGACCATCCACGGCAACACCTGGATCGAACAAAGCACGAGCGAACACCATGGCCATAAAGTTCGCACCCGCCTCGTCTACGTCTACTCCTCGGCCCGCCGCGTGCGCGTGAAGATTCAATCCTCCCGCGGCGGCAAGCCCTGGAAAACGCTGGACCTCGGCGCAGGCGTCAAAATCGCCGGCTGAACGCGTCGGGCCGCGGGGCACCGGCAAACCACTGCGCGCGAACGGCGGGCGCGGAGGCCAGCGCAGGCGGAGGCCGCCTGCGTCCGCGCCGCGCGGGCGCCGCCCCTGACTATTTATTCCCTTTCTTTTTCGCCCACGGCCGATAGGACAGCGCCACGTGCTGGCCCAGCACCCATTTGCCGTACCAGTTGAACCAGTACTGGTAGCGGTCGCGGATGTAGGTGGGCCGCGTGAACCCGTGGAACTGTTGCGGATAGACGATCAGCACCGCGGGCACATGCAGCGTGCGCAGCGCCTCATACATCTGCTCGCCGCCCACCAGCGGCACATTGAAGTCGCTGGTGCCGCCCATGAACAGCGTCGGCGTATGGATCTGGTTGGCATGGAAGAACGGATAGCCGATTTGGATGTACCGCCGCTCGTGCTTCCAGGGCGCGCCCAGTTCAAAGTTGTACTGGTTGACGTACTCGTCCACGCCATACAGCATGAAGGGATCGCCGACGCCGGCGCCCGCGCTCGCCGCCTTGAACTCGTTGGTGTGGGCGATCATGTAGTCCGTGGTCATGGCGCCGTAGCTCCAGCCGCCGACGCCCATGCGCTTCGGATCCACGATGCCTTCCCGGATCACCTTGTTCACGCAGGCCTCGATGTCCTGCACCTCATCCACGCCCCAGTGGGCCCAGATCGCCTTCTGGAAGGCGATCCCGCGCCCGTCGCTGCCGCGGTAATTCACGTTCAGCACCGCGTAGCCGCGCGCCGCGAACAACTGCCGCACCGGCGAAAACGCGTGCGCATCCTGCCCCTGCGGCCCGCCGTGGATCCACAGCAGCATCGGATACGGCTTCTTCGCCCCCGCTTTATCCGGCAGCGTGATCAGCCCATACACGCGCGTGCCGTCCTTGCTGATGGCGTGCATATTGCGCGCCTTGGCCAGCACCAAATGGCTCAGCAGCTTCGCGTTCTGGTGCGTCAGCTGCCGCAGCCGCCCATGGCTGAGCGCAAACACCTCGCTCGGGCTGGTGTCCGTCGTCCACAACAGCGCCTCATGCCCCGCCTTTCCCGAGTGGCCAAACGATCCGCCTTCCATCGGCACTAGCCGCGTCACCTTGCCGGTCGCGACGTCAATGCTGGCCGGATACCGGTTACGGTTGTCCGTCACCAGCGCAATCACGTGCCGGCCGTCCGGCGTCCACTGCGGCTCTTGAATTGGCCGGTCGAACGCCGCCGTCACCACCTTGGCGCGCCCGCCGCCGTCGGCCGCGATCACCGCCAGCCGGTCTTCCTGGTATTGCCAGTACTTCACGTGCCCGCCGCGCAAAAACGCGATCTCTTTTCCGTTGGGGCTCCAAGCCAGCGGCCCTATGTCCGCGCCCGTGTAGTGCGTCAGCCGCCGCGGCGCCGACCCCGCCTTCGCCGCCACCACGAACACATCGGTATTGATGTTCCGCTCCGGCTCCGCGGTGTGGTTGCTGATAAACGCAATCTCCTTCCCGTTCGGCGACCACACCCCGTCCTGCTCGTCGAACTTCTTGCCGGCGGTCAGCTTCGCCATCTTGCCGGTCGCGATGTCGTACAGATACAGGAACGAGTGCGATGACGCCGTGATGTAGCCGCGGATGTCCTGCTTGAACAGGTAGCGCGTGATCACGATCGGCGGAATGTACTTGTGCAGCTTCGCGCTGTTGAACGCGTTCGCGCTCACCACCCGGCCCACATGCACCGTCAGCAGCAGCCGCTTGCCGTTGGGCGACCACCGGTAGGCCTGGATCGTGCCCTGCTTCTTGGCCAGGTGCGTCAGTTGCCGCGCCTCGCCGCCCCGCCGCGGCAGCACCCAGACCTGCTTGCCCTTCACCCTGCCCTTGCGGCCCGACAAAAACGAAATGTACTTCCCATTCGGACTCCACTCCGGCGCGCTCACGGAGCCGTTATAGCCAAAGGTCAGTTGCCGGTTCTGTTTCCCGTTCCAGCTCACCATCCACAGCGTCGTGGTGCGCTTGTCCTTCTTCAAATCCGTCGTCCCGACCGTATATAGAACCCATTTCCCGTCCGGCGAAACTTTCGGACTTTTCACATCCTTCACGCGGAACACGTCGTTCAGCATCAGCGGATGGGGCTTCACGGCAGCCCGCGCCATCACCGGAGCCAGCGGCGCGAACGCCACGGAGAGCAGCAGCAACCCACACTTGGCCTTCATCATGGCAGGAAGTATATGCCAAACACGGTGACCGCCCCGGTGTCACGGCTCCCGAAGACTAGCGAGGGTAGGCACCCGTCATCCTTGCCGCAGTGACCGGAAGCACCGTCATCGTGCCTGTGGCGTCTAGCGCGGACCGTCCGCCCGGGCGGTCCGACGTGTTGCGCCGAAACGCCAATCCCGCGCCGCCGCCGAGCGGGCCGTCCCGGAGGCAGGACCACAAACGCGCAGTGCCGAACCGGCTCCCCAGCAAAGCGGCTGCTCGCGCACGCCCTCCCCCTCGGTCGGGCCTCCGCCGGGCAGCCCCGCCCCGAGAGGACCGGCGAGCTTGCCCCGGTCACGGCTCCTCGGGGATGTCCGCCAGCCACGCCTCGACCTCGCTTCGCAAGCGCACAAGATCCGCCTCGAT
>OFHJ01000071.1_pt1 | contig 40597 bp, 32 predicted proteins | sample 1522001 | NCBI WGS metagenome assembly OFHJ01 (sample SAMEA2464838, study PRJEB22497) | soil metagenome | biome: Grassland; feature: Farmland; material: Clay | place: Australia | collected 2013-02-01 | depth 1.2 m | reverse complement strand
TGGGGCTGGCGGCCGCGGCGGAGGGGGTGGAGGCGGGTGCGGAGGGCGTAAAGAAGGACCGGACGGTGGGGTTGGGGGGGGCTGCGGGGGTGGCCCGGGGGGCGGAGGGGGGGCGGCGCGGGGGGGTTTTGCCGGGGCGGGGCCAAAACCGGGGGGGGGGGGCGGAAGCCGCGGATATCCACCAGCGCCGAGGCGTAGCCGGGACCGCCGTTGTAGGCGAAGGTGATCGGGCGGTCGGCGGCCTTGGCGCCGTCCTTGGTGTAGGCGATGTAGAAGACGCTGGCGGTGGGTTTGTGCGCCTTGTTGTACAGAAGCAACGTGCCGGCGGTGGCGGTGTAGGCGAGGCGGTGGCCGGCGATCATCGCCGTCGCGTGAGTTATGACGGTGCGTTCCTTGGGAGCTTTGGAGGCTTTCTTGGCGGGGGACTTTTTGGCGGCGAGGGCCGGGACCGAGGCCAGGGCGAGGACAGCAAGGAGAGCGAAGTAGCGGCGCATGCAAGCTCCTGGGGGAGATGCCCCTTGGGGATGAACCGACCATTGTAGTCCCACGGAGGCCCAGGGACGAGGATCGCGGGCCGGAGACCGCATCAGCGGAGCGTTGGGCGCCGGGGGGAGGCGACTCAGCCGCCTGGTGCTGGACGGCCCGTCGCCGGCCCGCGGTTAGGCTTCGGCGGCCGGCGGCGGCCTTACGCCTGCGCTCAGGGCAATCCGCTTTGCGGTGATGGAAGTTGCCGTGATGGGACAGAATGGGAAGGACGTTAGCACCGGATCCGCCGATGCAGATCGCTGTCATTTCCCTGGAAACATCGCGCCCACGGCGCGAGCGCATGCAGGCGCAATTGTCGGAGCTGGATCTCGATTGGCATTTTCATCCCGGGACGGTGGTGCGGCAGTTTCCGCCCGAGTATGACCATGCGGAGCGGCGGCGGTGGTTTGGCTTCGATTTGGCCTGGGGCGAGATCGGCTGCCTACTGAGCCACCGCGCGGTATGGGAGCGGTGCCTGGCCTCCGGCGATGCATGCTGGTGCGTGCTGGAAGACGACATCGAGATCCTGCCAGGCTTCGCCGCGGCGCTGGCGGCGCTGGAAGCCTCCGCGCGGGCCGGAACGCCGCGGTGGGATTTGGTGCGGCTGATGCAACTGCTGCCGCGGCGGGGGTGGCGCCAGTATTCCCTGCCGCCTGTGCCGGCAATGGACGGGCGCGGGCCCCAGCCCCGTGACGGCCGGGGCGTCCCGCAAATGCCAGAAGACGGGCGGGAATGGGACCTGATGGCCTACCACCGCCAGCCCGGCGGCACGCATGGTTATGTCGTTGCTCCACACGGGGCGCGGCGGATGCTGGAGTACACGCGGCGGATTTGGGAGCCGGTGGACAACGCGATTGATTCCTATTGGCGGCATGGACTGGACGTGTTTTGCCTCGATCCTGCGGTGATTGCGCCACGGCGCGAAGCACCGTCGGAAATTGGCGCGCGGGGGCGGGGCCGGCGGCCATTTTGGCCCGGCCTGCGGCGGGACGTGGTGAAAGGGCTGGGGCTGCCGCGGAGAATGTGGCACAACTATCGGCGCTACGGCCGCGCCTGGGCGCGGCGCCGGGAGGATTAAGCGGTGCAACGTCGCCGCCGGAGGCGGTGGCCGCACCGCTGGAGGCGGTGGGCGCACCGCTAGCGGCGGTGGGGGGAAGACCCGTTGAGCTTTTTGGTGTAAGCGGTGCGCTGCGCGGCCTGGATGGCGGCGGAACGGTTCATTTCCCGCCGCGCAGCTTTGGGCTGGCCGAGGGCAAAGTAGGCGCGGCCGAGCAGGTAATGATCGCGGGCGTTTTCCGGGTCGAGCCGGATGGCGCGGCGCAGGGCGGGAAGGGCGGCGTGAGGGTGATGCAGATCGAGGCGGGCTTCGCCTAGACCGGCCCAGGCGAGGGCATAGTTCGGGGTGACGCGCACCGCGCGCTGGAACCAAGCCAACGCGGCGCCGGGCTGGCCGCGGCGAACGTCAATTTCTCCTAGGAAGCAGGCGGAGACGGCGTCGTCCGGGGACTGGCGGACGGCGGCGGTGAATTGCTCTTCCGCGGCGGCGTTCTGGTTGAGCTTGGCGTAGACCAGGGCCAAACGGCGATGGCCGCCGGGAAAGCGCGGGTTGGCGCGCAGGGCGGCGGCGAATTCCTTGGCCGCTTGCTTGAGATGAAAGGTCCGCTCCTCGGCCAGGCCCATCAGCGTGTGCGCCTCGGCGGATTGCGGCGCGAGGTGCATGATGCGGGCGAAGACGGCAATGGCGGCGGGCATATGCTTGGCCGCGATGTCGGCCCGGGCCAGGGTGTAGAGCAGGCGCAGGTCACGCGGCTGGAGGGCGGCGGCGCGGGATAAAGCGCGGGCGGCGGCGGCGTTTTGCCCGAGCGCCAGGCGGGACATGCCGGTCAGCGCCTGCGCCTGCAAGTCCTTGGGCCGCACCGCGCGCAGGTGGCGGAGATAACGCAGGGCGGCGGAATAACGATGAGCGCGAAACTCGCAGATGGCGGCGTTGCGCAGCGTTGCGGGGTCGTTCGGGGCAAGATGCAACGCGCGGCGGTATTGGACTTGAGCGGCAGCGGTCTTCCCTTCCCGGTCCAAGGCGATGCCGTAGTCGTTCAGCAGGCCAATGACCCGAGGATGGTCATGGAGGGCGCGGCGGAAAGCGGCCGCGGCCGCGGGATAATCCTTGCGCGCCAGGGCGGCCGAGCCGGCGGCGGCGTCGGGACCCAGGTTCGCTTCCGGGTGCGCCGAGGTTTGCTTTGGCACAAGGGCCCGAGACGCCTGCGCCGCGGCGGGCAGCGCGCAGGCCACCGCCAGCAGCATGACGGTCACGGTGCGGAGGCGCATGTGTTTAGCGTAGCGCGGCGGCATAGGCGCGCCGCATGGACCAAAGACCCGGGCCACGCCCGACCGCGTCCAGCGAAGAACCGCCCGGGCAGCACGCCGCGGAGGGTGATGCGAGAGAAACCAGGGCGCGCAAAGAAAAATGGGCCCCGCCACGGCGGGGCCCGGAGGATGCAAACACGGAACCGGATTCTAGAAGATCAACTTCAAGCCGAATTGGATTTGGCGTGGACCGTAATCCGACGTCAACTGGCCGAAGTTGGTCGTTCCGAGAGTGGTGCTGACGCCGGTAAAGTTCACATGGTTGAACGCGTTGAAGAACTCCGCACGGAACTGGGCGTGGAGACCTTCGCTCACGCTGAAGTTCTTCATCAGCGCCATATCCCAGTTGTCCATGCCGGGCCCGAGCACGATGCCGTTGCCGGCGGTGCCCCAGTGGCCAATCGCGGTCTGGAAGGCGGAGGTATTAAACCACTCGTTAACCAGCTTCGGCCCATTGGGGTTGGCGACCAGGTCGGGGCGGGGCACGTTGCCGGCGTAATCAATGCCGACGCCGCCGGGAGCGGTGCCCGCGGGGCAGGCCGCGCCACCCGGCACATAGTCGTTGCAGTTGAACGGATCGGTGAACTGGCCGATGGTCAGCGGCACGCCGCTTTCCAGGGTGGTGATGCCGCTCCACTCCCAGCCGCCGAAGGCGTTGCGGGCCCAGCCGCTCATGCCGAAGTTCGGCAGGTCGTAGACGTAGCTGAGGACGAAAACCTGCGGACGGTTGAACCCAACCGGGCCGTAATCCATTCCGTGGTTGTAGGTGTTGAGCACCGTGTCGAAGCGGTCCGCGGAGCTGTAGCTGAGGTCCTTGGACCAGGTGTAGGCGGCGTCCAATGTGAGAGCGCCGACCTGATGCTTGATGGACACCTGGAGCGAATTGTAGTTCGAGATCGCCGCCGGGTTGCGGGTGGTGATGGCGGAGTATCCCAGGTAGGGGCGCAGGGCCATGGTTTCCGGACAAGAGGCGCTGCCGCCGGCCACGCAGCCCGTGAGTCCGTAAATGGTGCTCACAGGGACCTGATTCAGGTCCTCTTCCAGCAGCAGGTTGCTGGCATGGTTGCCGACATAGGCGACTTGCACGCGGGTATCATTCGCGAATTGGTGCTCCAGTGACAAGCTCCAGTCCTGAACCCGCGGCGTGGCGTAGGCGGGGTTACCGGTCGCGGTCAGCGAGCGCGGCGTGAGGCCGACCTGGAGGCTGCCGCCGTTCGGATTGTCGAACAGATTGTAGGGCGTGGACTGGCTGGTAGTGATGTTCACGAAATTCAGGAACGGCGGGTTGGAGAACTCGTTTTCTTCCCAAATGCCATCCAGCGTGCGATCGAAGTACAAGCCCCAACCGCCGCGAATGGCGGTGGTGCCGTGGCCGAACGGATCCCAAGAGAAGCCGAGGCGGGGAGCGAAATCCGCCGTGTTGTTGGGATTGACGTTGGCGCCGAAGGGCGAATTGACGTTGGCGATGATGATGCCGTTGGTATAGTTCGACGGAGTCACACCGCCGGGAGCGAACGAGCCGTTCGTCTGGATCGTCGGCGCGGCCGCGGCGTTGAAGGCGGCGGGATCGAAGTTGTTCAGAATGCCGGTCGAATCATACGGCGTGGGCAGGTACTGATAGCGGACGCCCAGGTTGACCGTCAGCGTCGGCGTGACCTTCCAGTCGTCCTGCACGTAGGCGGCGAAGTTGGCGAAGTGCAAATCCGGCACGATGTCCCGGCTGGCGGAGCTGAATTGGCTGGCGTAGCCGAGCAGGAAGTTAGCCAGCCCGGGGTTGCCGTATTCATCCACGAAGTTCAACTGACCGGCGACGTTGTTGTCGGCGTTCTCGGTCTTGGTCATGGACTGGAGGCTGACGCCGGTGCTGATGGTCTGGTTGCCGTGCGTCCAGCTCAGGTTGTCATAGGCCTGCTTGTCGATGTTGCGCTCGTGATAGGGGGCGCTGGGCAGGCCGACGCCGGTGATCTGCGAGACGCTGATGCCGGGAATCCGGTTGTAGGGATCCTGGTAGGGGAAGTTGGCGGTGGACAGGCCGCTGAAGCCGCTGGCGTTGCCGCCGATGCCGGTGATGACGCTGTTGATGGCGCCCCAACTGTAATTGAACGCCGCCTCGTTGACCAGGTTCGGCGTCATCTCGATGGTGGCGTGCAGAACGAAGTTGCGTCCTGGCGCGTCGGTGGATGTGGGATAAACCCCGGGAAGGTTGCTGCCGTTAAACAAACCGCCCGGCTCGGTGGTTGGGATGTTGTCCCCCATATAGCGGGCGAACAACTGGATATTTTGGCCGACGTTCTGATCCAGGCGGAACAGATCCTCGCGGGTGTTGTTGGTGGCGGCCAGGTTGAGGGTATAGGGATAGCAGGACACCTCGGGGTGGCCGTTGGCGACGCAGGCGCCCGCCGTCGGGGTCAGCTTGGAGTAGATGTTCTTGATGTACGCCGCGGAGTTGGAGCTGAAGCAGTTGGGGTTGATCTGGTTGCCGGAGATACAGCCGGCGGGGGCCGAAGCGGCGTTCAGCGCGACCGGCGCTTGGTTGCCTTGCTGGTTGGTGTAGTAGAGCCCGTTGAAGTTGCCGTTCAAGACCTGGGGATTGGGCAGGGCATATTCATAGGTCGAGGGCGTGCTTTCGCGCCGCCATTCCTCGGACCAGAAGAAGAAGGTCTTGTTCTTGATGATCGGCCCGCCGACGGTGAATCCGAAGTCGTTGTAGTGCTCCGTGCCGCGCGCCTGGCCGGAGGCGTTGGCGAAATAATCGTTGGCGTTCAGGATATTGTTGCGGACGAATTCGTAGGCATCGCCGTGGAGCTGGTTGGTGCCGCTCTTGGTGACGACGTTGATCTGGCCGCCGCCGCTGCGGCCGTATTTGGCGCTGTAGCCGCTGCCGGCGATGCTGAACTCCTGGAGGGCGTCCACGCTGGGGACGTTCACGATGGTCGAGTTCGAGCCGCTGTCGTTGATGTCGGCGCCGTCCACCGTCCAATTGTTCATGGTCGGGCGGAGGCCGTTTACGGCCAGGTCGGTGGTGTTGGCCATGCCGAAGCCGACGGTCATACCCAGGTTGGAGGAGACGCCGGGCTGGAGGGCGACCAACTGCTCGAAGTTGCGGTTGTCGAGTTCGAGCTGGCGGATCTGATGGCCGCTGACGGTGGAGATTTGCGCGCCGGTTTCCAATTGCACCGGGGCGGTGGTCGTGCTGACCTCGACGGTCTGGGTGATGGCGCCGGTTTTCAAGGCCACCGGCAAGCCGAACTGCTGGCCAACCTCCAAAGTCACGTTCTTGGTGCGGAAGGTCTGAAAGCCGGATTTGGAAACCGTCACCGTATAGGTGCCCGGGGTCAGATTGCTGACCGTGTAGGCGCCTTGCGCGCCGGTAGTGACTTTGCGCAGGCCGCCGGTAGCATTATTGAGCACCGTGACCGTGGCCCCGGGCACAACCGCGCCCGAGGGATCTTTGACCGTGCCACTGAGGGTGGCGTTGATGTTCTGGGCGAAGATCAGGCAGCTCAGGGCCAGCACAGCCCCGGCACACATCAAGATTCGCTTGCGCATATTGGGGAAACTCTCTCCTGCGGCTACCGCCGAAAAGCAAAACGGAAAGTTATCCCCGGAACGCTCTTGGTATCCACACCCTTGACCGCGCCGGGGGAAAATCGAATGCTGCTAGTGTAAATGCCCCAGCGTAAAAGGATCAGTGCTGCCTAACACAGCCCGGCGATTATGATGCGAGTTATTTGTGCGACAAGACACGACTGCGCCGCCGCCCACGCCGCGGGCGGCGGTCGGCGGCGCAAATTCGCCCGGACAGCCGGAACGCTTAGCGCGCCGCGGGCACGGCCTGGTCGCCGGCGAGAATGGGCGCCCGGGAGGCGATGATGATGGCCGTGGCGGAACGGGGCTCGACGCGGATGATGACCGCGCTGCCCAGGATGTCGGCGGGCTCGGGAATAGCGCGCAGCGCGCCGACATTGAGTCCGGGCTCGGGGTGCGTGCTGGACCGGTTCATGCCCTCGGATTCCGTCTTGAACTGCCAATTGCTGGGGCTATTGCGGCGGCGGAAAAGCGTCCACACCTGTCCTAAGCGTGCGCCCGCCGCGGCGCCACCGGTCAAATAGATCTCATCGTTCGCGCCCAAGATGCCAGCCATGTTGCGGCCCATTGCGATCAACTGCGCCCGGCCCCGGACCGGCGCCGACCAGGCGGCGCGGGTCAGTTGGGGACGGATGGGGCTGGGATTGGCATGCCAGGCCAGAGCGAAATCGCCGACTTGGGCGGGCTGGCAGGCTAAGGTCATGCGCGCCACGGCGATGCCGCGAGGATCGACGCGTAGGATTTTGGCGCGCCCGACCGTCTCGAAGAAAGCGCCCATGTGGCTGAGGATGCCGAACTGGCCGGGAAACTGCTCCGTCTCCTGGCCGACGCTGGCGACGCGCATCAGGCGAACGAATTCCCCGCGGTGGTATTGTCCCGCATGGTTGAGATAGAGCACGTCACCGGTAGTAAACAGTGACACCTGCATGCCGCCGCGGGCGCCGATCAGCCGCGCCACATGGGGATAGCGCTGGGGGCTGAAGTAGTTGCTGCAAGCGATTTGGCTGGCGCCAAAGTGGTGCGACGGGGCCGTCTGCGCGGCGGCGGGCCGAATCGCCAGGGCGAAACCAGCGGAAAGGAGTAAGTATTTGATTTTGCAGGACATAACGTACACCTCGCGGAGGGAACTGGAAACCGGTGTGGGGAGCCCCTTCCCTCCGTGCCGCACCCTCGGTATGATGCCTTAGCTTATGGCTCTCCTCGCCGCAGTCTCTAGCAATCCGGTTCCCAACCGGGTACTGCCCGAGCATTTGCCGCGGATGTGCGTGCCCATCGCCGCCGCGCAGGCCGGGGAGATGATCGCCTTGGCGGAGCGGGCAGCGCGAGCTAACTCTTTTCTGGAGTTTCGTTTAGATCGCCTCAGTCAGCCGGCGTCGGGGCTCCCAAAACTGCGGGAGTTCCTGGCGGCTCGGCCTGAGTTGATCGCCCTGGCTACCTGCCGCAAAAAACAGTCGGGTGGGTATTTTCGCGGCTCGGTTGAGGCAGAATGCGCCATTTTGGCCAAGGCCGCGCACGCTGGCTGCCAATGGGTGGATCTGTCCTTGGAAAGCGCGGAGCGGGCCGGACCGGCGGCGCTGAAGCACCTGCGGGCGCGCGCCAGCCTGATGATCTCCTATCATGACTTCGGGGCGACGCGGCACTTGGCGACGGTGGAGCGCCGGTTGCGAGCGCTGCCGGCGGACCTTTATAAGGCGGTGTGGCAAGCCAAGCGCTTGGAGGACAACGTGAAGGTGCTGCGCTGGGGCACGGATTTGCCCGCCCCGCGCGTGGCCTTCTGCATGGGCGAAGCGGGACAGCCGAGCCGCATTTTGGCGCTGCCGACGGGCAGTCCGTTCACCTATGCGGCGGCGCTGGAAGGCGCGGAGACCGCCGAGGGACAGTTTGACGTGGCCTCGCTGCAACGGATTTACCGCATCGAGGAAATTAACCGCGCCACCCGGGTCTACGGCGTGACTGGGCATCCGGTGGCGCACAGTTTGTCGCCGCTGATGCTGAATACGGCCTTCCGCCGCGCCAGCGTCAACGCGGTCTACGTGCCCTTGCCCGCGCGGCATGCCGAGGAAGCGTTGGCCTTGGCGGAGCAGTTGCCGCTGGGTGGATTTAGCATCACGCTACCCTACAAGACCGCTCTGCTCCGTTCGCTGGACGGCGTGGACGCGCTGGCGCGGCGAGTGGGAGCCATCAACACCGTCGTGCGCAGCGCCGGCAAGTTCTACGGCTATAACACCGACGTCGCCGGCATCCTCGCACCGCTGGAAAGCATGACCTCGCTGGAACGCAAAAAGGTGCTGGTGCTGGGCGCCGGAGGCGCCGCGCGGGCGGCGGTCTTTGGGCTGCGTTCGCGGGGCGCCGATGTCCACATCTGCAATCGCACGCCGGCGCGGGCGCGGCAACTGGCCCGGGCGGCGGGCGCGAAGACGATTTTGCGCCGGGAGCTGGCGAAGACCGATTTCGACATTCTGGTGCACGCCACTCCGGTCGGCCTGTTTCCGAAGGTGCGGCAGTCGCCGCTGGCGGCGGAGGAGATCCGCGCGGGCATCGTCTTTGACTTGGTCTATAACCCGCTGGAAACCGAGCTCTTGCGGCGGGCGCGGGAGCGGGGCGCGCAGGTCATCACCGGGCTGGAGATGTTCGTGGCGCAAGGCGCGGAGCAATTCGAGATCTGGACCGGCAAACCGGCGCCGCGGCAGGAAATGTACCACGCCGTCCTCTCGGAGTTGCAATCCCGTTGAGGACCCCGGCGTGGCTTGTTGAGCCCACGCCGCATTCCCGCGCAGCGCGCCACGGGGCTGCCGCGGGCCAAGGCCCACGGTGCGCAGGCTGAAACCGGCAGCACGCGCCGCGCCGGCCGCACCGCTGGCGTCAGGATTGCCCGCGCCAATCGAGGCGGCGCAGAAACGCCGCATCGGCGCGCCAGCGGGGCCGGACTTCCACCCGCAGACCGAGGAACAACCGCGGCCCCAGATGGGGCAGCTCCCGCTCAATCTCCGCGCGGGCGGCGGCGCCGATTTGCCGGATCATTTCGCCACGGCGGCCGATGAGAATGGCCTTTTGCCCTTCCCGCTCGCAGTACAGCACCGCCTCGATGCGGGCGCGGGGACCGGGTTCAAACCGTTCGATGGCGACGGCCAAGGCGTGCGGCACCTCCTCCCGGGTCAGGCGCAGCGCCTGCTCGCGAATCAATTCGGCGGCGAAGAACTCCTCCGGCTGGTCGGTGCGCTGTTCCGGCGGAAAATACGCCGGACCGGTGGGTAACAGCCGCAGGATCTCCTGCACCAATACGTTGAGCTGATCCCCCGTTCGGGCGGAAATGGGCACGATGGCGGCATAGCGGTTTTGCTGGCGGTAGCGCTCCATCAGCGGCAACAAGGCCCGCTTATCGGCGAGGCGGTCAATTTTGTTCAGCACCAGGATGACTGGCGGCGCGCCACCGGCTGGCGCGGCGCCATCTTGCCCGCCTTCTTCCCTATCCGCGTCCAGCATCTGCGCCGCGTAGGCATCTTCCGCGCCGGGAGCGCGGGACACATCCACGATCAGCAGCGTAAGGTCCCGGCCCTCCAGCGCCTGGCGCGCCTGGCGCAGCATGGCGCGGTTCATCGGCGTCGCCGACCGGTGTAGCCCGGGCGTGTCAATGAAGACGATCTGGCCGTGCGGGCTGGCCCCGGGCGGGGTGTTATAGACGCCCAGCAGATGTGTGCGGGTGGTTTGCGGATGAGGGCTAACGATGGCCACTTTGCGCCCCAACAACGCATTCAGCAGGGTGCTCTTGCCGACGTTGGGACGCCCCAATAGCACGACAAACCCGGAGCGGAGTTTCGGCGGTCGAGACAAGCTCCAGTATGGGCCAGGACCGCGGGGTTCGTTCCGGTGAAGGGCGCGGAGGCGGCCGACCCGCACCAATGGCCTGTCAACGGGAATGGTGAATCGGTTTCCCGGCGCCGCCGGGCGAACGCATCCCGACAAAACCGAGCGGCATCTACCCGCGCGTGTACCGCGGGACTATGTGGGTGGTATGCGGCGTGTTCTTCGCGCTGTGGGTGGGGCTATGGGTTGTGGAGCGACGGCCGGGCGGCTTGGTGCAGGCATTCCTGGTCGCCGCCATTTGCATAGCCATCATGAACTGGGTGGCGCATTACCGCCCCCAGGGGGAAGACTGAGGCCACCGCGATGATGCTGCGCCACCGCATGGCCTTCGCCTGCATGGCGGTCATTTACAGCGCCTGGGCGGAGGCGACGCTGCTGCGCCACTTCACCGGCACACCGGACCGCGCCATGCGGTTCTTGCTGTATAGCCCGGCCATGGCCTGCATCCTTACCATCGCCGGCCTGTGGCTGGAAAGCGGCTGGGTGCGCAAACATCACCTTCCACCCGGCTATCCGCCGTATTTCCTGCCCATGCCCATCCGTGTATTGGAAATCGCCGGCATCGCCTTTCTCGGCTGGCGCGTGTTTTGGATGTGGTTTAGCTGGGACGGCATGTTCCTATTCCCCGCGATGCTGATGCTGATCCTGACGATCTGGCGGCAAAAGCCGACGCCGAAACAAACCTTGGCGGCGGAGATCACCGGGCGGCCCATGTGGGGCGTCCCGCGCGTCACGCGCTGGTCGCGTGAGTATCAGGAGCGGGGGCGGCCGGAAATGCGCCCGGTGGGGCCGGGGATCGGCGGACGGAAGGTTTAGCCGGCGCGGCGCCGTGGCGGTCCCACCGTTGGTGCGGGCGGATCCGCACCCGGCAAGACAACCTTGAGCTTGGGCCGGGCATTTACTCCCGTGTACCGGCCGGAAGCGGATGCGTGCCGGATGTGGGGCTATGTTTTTCTCCCTCCGGCACTTGTTTTACTTAGCGGCGGTGCTTCTGGGGGTCTTTCTCTGGATCTTCTATTTCCAGGACATGCCATACCGTTCGGCGCCGCGGCAGCCCATCAGCTTCAGCCACCGCATTCATTTCGAACGGCAGATCGCCTGCATCTTCTGCCATGCCGACGTCGCCAAATCCGCTTATGCCGGGATGCCGCCGGTGCTGAAGTGCATGGGCTGCCATCGCGAAATCATTCCCTACTACCCCGAAGTCGCCAAACTGCACCGCTATTGGCGGGAGCAGCGGCCGATTCCCTGGGTGCGGGTATTTTGGATTCCCCAATACGTGCACTTTCCGCACCAGCCGCACATTTTGGCCGGGGTGCAATGCGGGGTCTGCCACGGCGACGTGGGGCATGAGAACCGCGTCTTCGAGGTGGTCAATTTCAACATGGGCGCCTGCATCACCTGCCATCGCGCGTACGGCGCCCGAACGGATTGTTTCCAAGCCTGCCATCACTGAGCTGCCCAAATGCCTGCCGATCCGTGCAATCCCTTCGACGAACTGGTGCAGATTCGCGGCGCCGGCGGCGCGCCGCTGGACCGGCGCGATTTTTTGAAAGCCGGCGGGGCAGCGGCGGCCGGGGGCGCGCTGGCGGGCTGCCGCTCGACGGGCCACATCTTGCCGCTCGTGGTGCCGGACAACCGCTACATTCCCGGCGTGCCGCAGCACTACGCCACGGTCTGCCGCGAGTGTCCGGCGGGTTGCGGCATGCACATCCGCGTCAACGACGCCCGGCCCACCAAGCCGGAAGGCAACCCCCGCCATCCACTGAATCGGGGCAAGCTCTGCATGCGCGGCCAGTCCTCGGTGCAAGGGCTGTACAACCCCGACCGCTTTCCCCAGCCGATGCGGCGGGACGGCCACGGGCGCTTGGTGGTCACCACCTGGCCGGAGGCGCTGGCCATGCTGCAGCAGCAAATGCGGCAGGTGGCGCGGGCGGGGCGGCAATCGCATGTCGCTTGGCTGGGGCGCCTGGAAACGGGCACGCTGGACCAATTGCTGCGGGACTGGCTGGAGGCGTTTGGCTATCCCGCTCCGTTGTATTACGAAGCGTTCGCCTATGAGGCGGTGCGTGAAGCCAACCGCGTCAGTTTCGGCCAGGACGTGGTGCCCTTTTACCGCTTTGACCGCGCCAAGGCGGTGGTCGGCTTCGGCGCGGAGTTCTTGCAGACCTGGGTGTCGAACGTCCAGTTCGCCACCGATTGGGCCATGGGCCACAGCTACGGCCACACCCACGACCCCGCCTACTTCATCAACGTCGGCCCGCGCGTGACCATGACCGGCGCCAATGCCGACGAGCATTGGCAGCTCCGGCCAGGCACCGAGGCGCTGCTGGCGATGGCGCTGGCGGAGCGGGTGGCGTTTCATGCCGGGCAGACCCTGCGGCTGCCGGCGGGTGTGCCGCCGGGCCTGGGCATGAGCCAAGCCGCGGCGGCGGAGCGCACCGAAATCCCCGCCGACGTCGTGGACACCGCGGCGCAACGCCTGTCCCGCAACCGGCCTTCGCTGCTGCTACCCGTCGGCTACGGCAACCTGAACGGCGCGGCACTGACCGCCAACCTCGTACTCAACGCCGTCAACGCCATGCTGGGCAACATCGGCGCCACGATCTTGCTCCACCATCCCCACGCGCTGAGCGGCGCGGCCCGCGCCCGCGAGGTGGCGGCGGTCTTCGAGCGGGCGCGAAGCGGCCAGGTGCCGTTGATGTTTCTGCACCATGCCAATCCCGTCTTCAACTTTCCCGCCGCCGCGGCGGCGCCGGCCGCGCTGGCCAAGATCCCGTTCATCGTTAGCTTCGGTTGGTGGCGCGACGAAACCACCAAATATGCCCATCTGGTGCTACCGGACAACTATCCGCTAGAGAGTTGGGGCGACTATGCGCCGATTCCAGGACTGACCGGAGTTTTGCAGCCGGGCCGCCGGCCGGTGTTTGACACCCGCCCCACGCCCGATGTGTTGTTGTGGCTGGCGGCGCAAGCCGGACCAGCGGTGCAAGGCCCCATCCTGCAACGGGTGAAGATGCCGCCCGTCGCCGCCTTGCCCGCCGATGTGGCGCCGGTCGGCAGCAATTGGCAGCAAAGCCCCAGCCTGCCGAATCCGACCCCGCTCACCTATGACCCGCCCACCGAGATCCATAGTTTCGACGCCTACCTGCGCCGCGCCTGGCAACTGCGCCTGGCTCCCAACGCGCCGCCGGCGGAACAAGCCTCGGCCTGGCGGAATCTGCTGATGGCAGGTGTGCATATCACCCAAGAGGCGGAGCCGGCCATCGCCACCGAACCGCCGCCCGGACGCTTGGGCCCGCCGATCAATGAAACGCTGCCCACCACCACGCTGGAGGGCCCAAATGGCGACCCGCCCCCGCTGCCGCTCGAGGCAGAGTTTGAAGGCAACGGCGATTTCTATCTCACCAGCTTCCCGGTGGTGCAGTTCTTTGATGGCCGGCAGGCCAATCGCTCCTGGATGCAGGAGATCGCCGATCCGCTGAGCAAGCTGGTCTGGGACAGTTGGGTGCAGATTCACCCCGACACCGGTTGGCGGCTGCACGCCGCCGAAGGCAGCATTCTCCGCCTGGAGACTCCCTACGGCCACGGCGAATGGCCGGTGCATTTGGATCCATTCATTCGCCACGACACGCTCGGCATCCCGTTCGGGCAGGGCCACCGCGACTTCGGCATGTTCGCCACCAATGTCGGCGAGGCGCCGCAGGGGCTGTGGACGCCGCGGCTGGATGCGGCCGGCGGGCCGATTCCGATGGGGGTCAAGGTCAAGGTCACCAACACCGGCAAAACGCGGCCGATGGCCAACCTGCAACTGGAGCATTGGCAACGGGACAAGCGCATGGCGCAAGCCTGCCTGATCAGCCAAGCCAGCACCCCGGCGGTACGCGACGACGAGCCGCGCGCCACCTTCTACGCCTTCCACCCCACTCCCGTGCACCGCTGGGGCATGGCCGTGGATCTTTCGAGCTGCATCGGCTGCAACGCCTGCCAAACCGCCTGCTATGCCGAAAACAACGTGCCGGTGATGGGCCGCAGCAGCTGCCTTAGCTACCGCGAGATGACCTGGCTGCGGATCGAAACCTATGCCGGCGACTCCTGGCATCCACCGACGACGATGAACCCGGACATCCGCTTTCTGCCCATGCCCTGCCAGCAATGCGGCAACGCCCCCTGCGAATACGTCTGCCCGGTCTTCGCCGCGTATCACACCGACGAAGGCCTGAACGCGCAAATCTATAACCGCTGCATCGGTACGCGCTATTGCAGCAACAACTGCATCTACAAGGTGCGGCGCTTCAATTGGTATACCCCCATGTGGCCCAAGCCGCTGGACCAGCAGCTAAACCCCGCGGTGACGGTGCGAGCCAAGGGAGTCATGGAAAAGTGCACGTTCTGCGTGCAGCGGATTGAGCAGGCCGAACTAGCAGCCAAGGCCCAGGACCGGCCGCTGCGCGATGGAGAGATCCAAACCGCCTGCATGCAAACCTGCCCCACCGAAGCCATCATCTTCGGCGATCTGAAGGATCCCAATAGCCGCGTCTCCCAACTGCACCAGCAAGACCGCGGCTATCGGCTGTTTTGGGAGGAAAACACTTTCCCCGCGGTCACCTATCTGAAGCGGACCAAATTCGTGCTCAACGGCTTGGCGGGCCATCCCACGCCGCAGCCGCCGCTGTAACCGTCCCCATTCCATGCCGTCCCCCAACGATGTCCCTCGCCAGCGAACTCGCCCCGGCCGATCACGATCTGCGCACCGCCTCGGCAACGGTGCTGCGGCCGGTCGAATCCTGGCCCGGCTTCCGCTATCTCGCCGGCTCGACCGCGGTGGGCATGGTGGCGATCCTGGGCTTCATCTGCTGGGGCTGGCAGATGTACATCGGCATCGGCGTCAGTGGCCTGATGTGGCCGGTGATGTGGGGCGCCTACATCACCAACTACGTGTTCTGGATCGCCATCGCCATGAGTGGCACCTTCATCAGCGCCGCCCTGTATTTGTTCCGGGCGCGCTTCCGCTCCGCGTTCTCCCGCGCCGCCGAGACCATGACCATCTGGTCCATCATGAGCGCCGGGCTTTTTCCTCTGATTCACCTCGGCCGCTCCTGGCGCGCTTATTGGATTCTTCCCTACCCCAACCAGCGGCACATCTGGCCCAATTTCCGCTCGTCGCTGGTGCTGGACTCCTACGCCATCACCACCTATCTGGCAGTCAGCTTGGTCTTCTGGTACATCGGCATGCTGCCCGACATGGCGGAGCTGCGCGACCGGGCCATCGGCTGGCGTCGCACCCTCTACGGCCTCGCGTCCCTCGGTTGGACGGGCAGCATCCGCGACACCTCGCCGTTCCTCAAGCTGTACATCCTCCTTGCCGGACTGGAATTGGCGCTGGTCTTCAGCGTGCATACCACCGTGGCCTGGGACTTCTCCACCGCGCTGATCCCGGGCTGGCACGAGGAAATCTTTCCGCCCTACTTCGTGGCAGGGGCGGTGTTCAGCGGATTGGCCATGATCCTCACGCTGATCATTCCCATCCGCGAGTGGTTCCACCTTCAAGACTTCATCACCGTGGATCATCTGGAGAAGGTCTGCCAATTGGCCTTGGTGGCCAGCAGCGTGCTCACGTTCGCCTACGCCACCGAATATTTCATCGCCTGGTACAGCGCCGACACCTACGAGCGCAGCGCCTATTGGATGCGGGCATTCGGCCGCTATTCCCATCCCTTTTGGATGACCATCGCCTTCAACTGCGCCTTGCCGCTGCTGTTTTTTTGGCGCCGGTTCCGCCGCTCCATTCCGCTCATGTTCGTCATGTCCATCCTAATGAACGTGGGCATGTGGCTGGAGCGGTTTGTCTTCATCGTGACCAGCCTGGCCTACAGCTTCGATCCGGCGTCTTGGGGCATCTATCACGTCACCTGGATCGAGATCGGCATCACCGCCGGCGGCTTTGGCGGATTTTTGGCGCTGTTTCTCCTTTCGCTCAAGGTCATTCCCGCCCTGCCTACCGCCGAGGTGCGGCGGGACATTCTGGAGGCCCGTCGCCAGCGCCAAGCGCTGGCCGCCGCCGGTCTGTGGCCGCCACCGGCGCCGGCGGGCGGCGGACAGCCGCTAGCGCCGCCACCGGCGGGTGATTCCTGAAAGGAAGCGAAAGCCAACATGCCTGATTGGCCAGCCACGCTCATGCATGACGATCAGCCCGCGGTGGCCCCGGTGTTCCGGGGCGTTTTGGGATCGTTCGCCGACGAGGAGCAACTGCTGGCGGCGCATTCTCTGGCCGACGAGGCACACCTCGGTTTTGAGGTCTTCATGCCCGTCGCCGATGAGGAACTGCTGCGCCATTTGCGCCTTTGCACTGAAAAGAGCGGCGTGCGCTTTTGGACGTTGTTTGGCGCCATCGGCGGCTTTGTCTCGGCGATGGCGTTAACCGTCTGGACACAGCGCAACTGGCCGATGGTCGTGGGTGGCAAGCCGATTGTCAGTTGGCCGCCGTTCATTCAGCCCATGTTCGAGTGGACGGTGCTGTTCGCGTCCCTATTCTGCACCGGAGGTTTTCTGCTGCTTTCCGGCTTGCCCAACCTGCACCTGCATCCCGCCTATCGGCCGGAGTTTGGCGTGGACCACTTCGGCATGTTCATACCCTGCGGCCTATCCGAGGCGGGCATGGCGCGCACCATTCTGGCGCAAGCCCAGGCGGAGGCGATCTTCCCTATCTATGACCACGGCCTCGGACGGCTCGCTGAGCCCACGGAGACCCCGTAGCAACCCGCGCCATGTCCGTCGCCCCGCCGCCCCAGACCCCGATTTCGCCGCCGACGCTGCCCCGGCCCGCGATTACCCGCGCGCCGGGGACGCCGGCGGGGTGGGTGAGTAGGCTGCTCTGGGTCCTGCTGTTCATCGGTATTGGCGTCTTCGTCACACTGCTGGCGACGGACCCACAACAACTTTGGACCGATTATCTCGCCGAGTTCATCTTCTTTTCCGGCCTGGCCCTGGATGGCGTGCTCTTCAGCGCGGTGACGCGCGCCTGCAATGGGCGATGGGCGCGGCCGTTGATGCCTTTGGCGGAGGGCCTGTCGGTGGTGTTGCCGGTCACCGTGCTGCTCTACATTCCGTTGATGCTGGCGCACAGCTTTATCTACCCCTGGTGGAACCACATTCCGTACGGCAAGGGCCCATGGCTGAACCATTGGTTTTTACTTGGCCGCGATCTCGGCTTCTGGATCGTGCTGGCGTGGTTCGAGGTGCGATATCTGTATTGGTCCCGCCGCCGGGATCTGGGAGAGATCTTCGATGATCCCAACCATCCCGCCCGCAGGCAGGCGACTGCGCTACAGCGCTTCATCTGCCGCAAGTGGCGAGGCATGGAAGCCGAACATCGCCGCATCGAGCACAGCCTGGGCCGGCTATGGGTGCTGATCGTCTTCGCCTATGCCTACTTCTACGGAATTTTGGGCATGGACATGAACATGTCCCTGAACCCAGTTTGGTACGACTACATCTACGACTGGTATTTCTGGATCTGCAACTGGTACGCCGGTATCGCGCTCATCTGTATCCTCGCCGTGGCCTGGCGCAATCGCATGGCCGTGCGCGACATCATCAACCGCGACATCCTGCACGACGTGGGCGAGATGATGTTCGCCTTCGCCATCTTCTGGACCTATTTGTTCTGGTCGCAGTTCATGGTGCAGTGGTTCGCCAACCGGCAAGGCAACATTCATCTGTTGCTGTTGGTCAGCACCACCCAGCCCTGGGAAACGATCGCCTGGTTCGTGCTGACGCTGGGTTTTTTCCTGCCCTTCGGCCTGGGGCTTAGCCGGGCCTTCAAGCGCCGTGGTCCGACCTTGGCCACGCTGGCGGCCTTCGCCTTGGCGGCTATGTGGCTGCAACAGAACCTGATCGTCATGGGCTCCATCTGGACCCGCGGGTTTCCGCCGCTGTTGACGTCGGCCGGGATCGCCTGCCTGTTTTTGGGGCTGTACGGGCTGATTTACCTATGGTTCATGCGCCAAGCGCCGCTATTTCCCGTGCAGGATCCAGCGCTGGCGCAGACGCTAGTAGCCAGCCTGCCGCGGCATTGATCGCCCGCCGAGGAATATGTTCAACCGCCGGTACCAAAGCGAGCAGGAACGGAATCTGACGATTCTGACCCGCGCGGCGATGTGGGTGGTGATTCCGCTGGTGGCCTTCGGCTGCTGGTGGTTGTACCAAGGACTGGGCTACTTCAAGGACGAAATGTCCTACCAAGACGTTTACGGCGCGCGGCGCGGGCCCCACCTACCCCTGCCCGAGGGCGTGGTGTCGGACCAGGGATTTGGATTCTCGCCCCGGCAGTTGCTCGCTGCTGGTCAGGTGCCGCCGCAGCTGCCCCAACCGAACCTGCACTACGGGGCTCGGCTGTATCGGGATAATTGCCAGTTTTGCCACGCCGCCAGTGGCCGGGGGGATGCGCCGGTGGGCTTGGAATACGATCCCGCACCGCCGCTGCTGTACCGGGTGATCCCCGGGCTAAATAACGCCACCGTCTTTGACCGCATTAGCAACGGCACGGGGATGGATCAGGTTAAGAGCATCAATACCTATCCGCCCATCGGCGACGCCTGGCATGCCTTCCGGCTCTATTTAGGGCCCAACGCCCGCTGGCAGCTCACCTACTTCCTGCGCGCCGAGTTCGGCTCGGGCCGCCCGCCGAATACCCCGCCGGCGACCGCCATCCCGCAGCCGGCGTATCACATCGTCGGCAACCCCCCGGCGGCGACCGCAAGCGACAAACACTAGCCGCACGCTGAGGTCTAATGTCGGACATCACCATCGAACTGGCGCAAGGCGACCTGGACCTGCGGCGGACTTCCGAGGAGATTTTGCGGCCGGTGGAAACCGGCCCCACCTTCCGCCACATGGCCGGCTTGGTGATCAGCGGCCTGGTCACCATCTTGGGAGCGGTTTGCTGGGCCCGGCAAATGTACATCGGCATGGGCGTCAGCGGCCTGATGTGGCCGGTGATGTGGGCCGTCTACATCACCAATTTTGTGTTCTGGGTGGGCATCGCCCACAGCGGCACGCTAATCAGCGCCGTTCTCTATCTCTTTCGCGCTAAGTTCCGGCCCGCATTTTCTCGTACCTCGGAGGCCATGACCATCTTCGCGGTGTTGACCGCGGGTCTTTTTCCGCTCATTCATTTGGGGCGCTCCTGGCGGTTCTATTGGATTCTGCCCTACCCCAACATGCGGCACATTTGGCCGAATATGCGCTCGCCGCTGGTGTTGGACGTCTTCGCCGTCAGCACCTATCTGACCGTCAGCCTTGTCTTCTGGTATTTGGGGATGCTCCCCGATTTGGCCGAACTGCGGGACCGTTCCAGCGGCTGGAGGCGCACTCTCTATGGCGTGCTGTCACTGGGCTGGATGGGATCGCTGCGGCAGATGTCGCCATATCTGAAGCTCTATATCCTGCTAGCCGGCTTGGCCACCCCACTCGTGCTTTCGGTCCATACCACGGTGAGTTGGGACTTCGCGCTCTCGCTGCTGCCGGGCTGGCATGAGGAAATCTTCCCGCCCTACTTCGTCGCCGGCGCGATCTTCGACGGCTTGGCGATGGTCCTGACGCTCATCATTCCCTTGCGATCCTGGTTCCGGTTGCAGGCGCATATCACCATGGACCATCTCGACGCGCTTTGCCGGCTGATCCTCCTGACCAGCAGCATCGTTACCTTCTCCTATGCCACCGAATATTTCATGGCCTGGTACAGCGCCGACACCTACGAGCGCAGCGCCTATTGGATGCGGGCCTTCGGGCATTATTGGAAGCCCTTCTGGATGACGATCGCCTTCAATTGCGTGCTGCCGCTGCTGTTTTTCTGGCGCGGCATCCGCTGCAGCCTGGTGGGGATGTTCATCATCTCGATCTTTATTCACATCGGCATGTGGCTGGAGCGTTTCATTCTGATCATCACCACCCTCGCCTATAGCTTCGATCCCGCGTCCTGGGGCATTTACCACGTGCAGTGGATCGAGGTTGGAATTACCGCCGGCAGTTTCGGCTGGTTCATGCTGCAATTTTTGACGTTCCTCAAAGTGGCCCCGGCGTTGCCGCTGGCCGAGGTGCGGCGGGACATTCTGGAGGCTCGGCGCAACCGCAAGGCGCTGGCGGCGCATGGACTGCTGCCGCCATCCCCGGGACCGCCGTCCGGTCCGCCCGGAGAAACGCCGGTGGCGGCATCCGGACCGTAGCCGTTCCTTTCTGCGCCTTCCGCGCCCGGCGGCAAACGCGTCACAGAGCCGTTCTGGTTGCGCTGGGCCGTCTGCGGGACAGACCGCCGCCGTGCCGCCGCAGCCCAGCGCCGCCGGCACGCCTACTCCTGCCGGCCTTCCCTAACGCCGAAGGAACCGGCGTCTCCTCCGCGCCTCGCAGGAGTCCGAGCCGCAGCCACCGGTTGTTCGCAACACGGCGCGGCGGCCAACACCGTGCCAAACGCTCCGGCAACCCTGTCCAGGGCGCCTGCATTCCTAAACCAGGGCGGCGCCCCGCTGCACCGACCCGCCGTCTGACCGCGCCGCATGGCCTTCCGCTTCATTGACACCACCCCGGGCAGCACCGCGCGGCGCTTCATAATCTCCGGCGCCTGGTGGTTCGTGGCGGGCGGCGTCGTCGGCCTAACGGCGGCCACCGAATTGGTCGCGCCCGACCTGATTGGCGCCCGCGTGCTCATCTTTCCCCGCATCCGCCCGGTGCATGTCAACACCATGGTGTTCGGCTTTTTGTCCATGATGCTGATCGGCGGAATGCTGTACGCCGTCTGCCGGCTCGCGCGGCGCCCGCTGTACAGCGAAACGATGGGCAATGTCGCCATGTGGATTTGGAACTTTTCCGTCCTCGCTGGTTTTCTCACCATCCCCGCCGGCTTCACCACCAGCCACGAATACGGCGAATATGTCTTCCCCATCAGCGTGGCCATTATCGTCGCCGTCTTCATGTTGAGCATCAATGTCTTCAAGACGCTGGCGCGCCGGGCGGAGCAGTTGCTTTACGTCACCAACTGGTACGCCGTGGGGGCGTTCACCGCCACGCTCCTCGTCTTCTTCTTCGGAAAGGTGCTGTGGCATCCCAAAACAAGTGCGATGGTCGGCATCAATGACGCCGAGTGGGCATGGTTCTATGGTCACAACGTTTTTGGCACCTGGATCACGCCGTTGGCCCTGGGCTTGGCCTATTTTTGGGTGCCGCGGGAGGCGGACAACCCGCTCTATAGCCATGCCATCAGCCTGCTGGGATTTTGGCCCTATTTCGCCTTTTACCTCCAAGTCGGCACCCACCACCTGATTGAGGCGCCGGCCCAACCGTGGCTGAAACTGATCGCCGAAATCAATAGCGTCGGCTTGCTGATTCCGGTCTATGCCTTCTTGACCAACCAATGGATGACGCTGCGTGGGCGCTGGTGGAAGATTCCGGATTCGGTGGTGCTGAAGTTTATTTTCGCCGGCACGATCATGTATTTCTTCGTGTCCTCGGAAGGAACCGTCGAGGCGCTGCCCAGCTTTGAGCGCATTGCCCATTTCACCAACGTGACCGTGGGACACGCTCATCTCGGCCTGCTGGGCTTTGCCGGCTTCGTCGCTTGTGGCGCCGGCTATGGAGTGCTGCGGGAAATGTACGGCGAAATTTGGAGTGAACGCCTGGCGCAATTGCAGTACTGGCTGATGCTCATCGGCATCGTCGGCTTCACCTTCGTACTCACCTCGGTTGGCTTGCTGCAAGGCCTGGCCTGGCGCAACGGCGAGACCGTCTACCGCGTGTTGCCGGAGATATTCAGCTTTTACGTGGAGCGGGGCGTGTTTGGCTGCTTCATCCTGGCCGGGGCGGGGATTCAGGTCTACAACTTCCTGAAAACCGTCTACGCCCATCGCCGCCGGTCGGAAACGGACTTTTTGGGCCTGGAGAGGGTCGCGGCCGAGCCGGCGGCCCTAACCGGAATGGCGGGGGATTAGCGGGGGCGGAACCATGGGAATGACTCCGCGCAGCGTCGCCTTGGGTATCGCCTTGATCGCCACCTTCGCCGCCTGGGCGGTGCTGTTTCTGCCCGGCTTAAGCGTGCCGAACACGCCCTCCAACATCGTCCGTCCCTATACGCCGCTCGAGCGGGAAGGGCGGGTGCTGTACATCAAAAACGGCTGTATCGGCTGCCACACCCAATACGTGCGGCCGGAAGACTGGGGCTACAGCGCGCTCCGCGTTTCGCAGCGCGGCGACTACATCTACGATCGGCCCCACCTGCTCGGCTCCGAGCGCACCGGACCGGATCTTTCCCAGGAAGGCGGCCAGCACAGCGACGACTGGAATCTGGCGCATTTCGAGGATCCCCGCTTCGTCCGGCCGGCCTCCCTCATGCCGCGGTTCTCCTTCTTCACCCATCAGCAAATGCAGGCCATGATCGCCTACGTGCAGTGCCTCGGCTTCAAGATGGCTGATGAGCGCAAGGCGCGGCAAATCTACTGGCACCAGCGATTGCTAGCCGCCTACCACAAGGGCGAAGACTACAACGCCGCCTATCTGGCCAGCTTGGTGCCCCAGCAATGGATGAGCATGCCCAATCCTTACGCCGCGACGCAGGCCAGCGTGGCCAAGGGAAAGTTCGTCTATCAGCAAATGTGCATCTTCTGCCATGGCCCGGTGGGGGACGGCAACGGGCCGGCGGCGCGCTTTCTGAACCCCAAGCCGATGAACTTCACGGTCTTGAAGCGCCACCGCTGGTCGGGCGGCATGATCTATTACCAGGTCATGAACGGCATCACCGGCAGCGCGATGCCGTACTTTAAGGAAGATTTGGAGTCGGCGAAGATATGGGACGTCGCGAATTACGTTGCGGTCAACTTCATCGGCCGGAACGTGGATTCCGGCAACGACCTCAACGGCATTCCCGCTTCCATTGAGGCCCCCATTCCCGGCGTTAAACCCCTGGTGCCCGGCTCCGGAACCAAGGCGCCGGTTCCCGGTCCCGCGCGCAAGGTCTATCCCCAAAGTCCAAGTGGCTCACCGGCACCGGCCAAAACGCCAGCGGCGCCTGGCAGCCAGCGTAAATAGGAGCTCCGCCGATGTCACCACGGGTTTGGCTGATTCTTTTGATCCTCTCCATTGCGGTGAGCGGTGAAGCCATGCTGTGGGCCATTGCGCACGGCCAGTTTCGCGATGTGGAGCGGGGCAACCGGCTGCCGCTGCGCGCGGCGGAGTCCCCGCTCAATAGCAGCCGCCGCCGGCCAGTCGCGCTGGGGTTTTACCTTGGCGGACTGGTCCTCACCGGCGCCATTCTCGCGGCCCTGATCGCCCAACTGCTGGTGGATGCGTTGTGGCTGCGGCCATAGCCGTCGCGCCGCCCGCGGCGCCGGCTGAAGAGAACGCAACCTGGCGGATCGCAGCGGCATCCGCTGCCAAGGAGGGCTAAGGCCATGGGCATGTTTGACTGGCTGACAAATCTACACCGCATGGCAGAAGTCCTGTTTCTCGGCTTTGCGCTCGTCGCGTTCTTCTGCATGGCCTATCTGGCGGGCCGGTCACGGCACCGGTACTACGACGCCGACCACCCCTGGGGCCCGATCGAAAATTACGCCGACTGGGTGCAAGAGGGGCACGGCCCCATTCCCTTCTTTCTTTGGTTTTGGACGATCGCCGTTTTGGCTTGGATGTTCACGATCACCGGCATCGTCATGTGGCACGGCTATTACTACTGACCCTCGGAGCCTCCAGAACCATGCCGCACCCCGAACCCGCGTCGCCCATACAACGTGAAGACAACCGCAGTTGGGACCAGCGTTTGCGGGATGGCCACGTCGTCGGCCTGTATGTCGGCGTTCTGTGCGTGGAAATCATCGTCTGGTCCCTGCTGGCGTGGGCGGTGATAGGAAATCGCACGATCACCGAATTCAAATATTACCTGCCCGCCACCACGCCCGCCGCCTACCCCTACAACAGCGTCACCCACTATCACGGCCAGCAACGCCAATAACCAACGGATCCCTATGCCGCCGGAATCGCCATCGGAACGCTCCTCGCCGCAGTTCACCGCCTCGCGGCAAGGCTTGCTGGAGTTGTTTCGGGAGCTCGCGCAGCACGGCATGACCTATGGCCGCGATTTGGCCAAACTGGCGGCGGCCGAAGCCGGCGAGAAGGGCCGGTACCTGCGCATTTTGGTGGTCTCCCTGGTGATGGCCGCGGCATTCGCCGCATTGGGGTTCTTCTTTCTGACCGTCGCCCTGGTCAGCGCGATCGCGTACGGGCTCAATAGCTGGGGCTGGGCGTCACTGATTGTCGGCATTGCCTATTCCATCGTGGCGCTCCTGGTAGCCCTACCGGGAATGAATTCGCTGCGGAAGGGGGCCATGGGCTTCCAGCGAACGGCGCAACGGCTGAAGGAAGACGCCAAGTGGGTTAAGGACAAGCTGGCGGCGTGACCGAACCGATCGCAGCCGAGACGATCCCCGCCCACCAACTGCCGCAGGCCGCGTTGGTTTGGGATAATGGCCCATGTCCGCCGCTGGCTCCTTAGCCGCGAACTTTCCGGCGCCCTACGCATTTCTGGGAAGCGATACGCGGGGCCGCCGCTATCCCGAAGCGCCCCACCCCTACCGCAGCGATTTCCAGCGGGATCGGGACCGCATCATCCATTCCCGCGCCTTCCGGCGCCTGGAAAACAAAATGCAGGTGTTTCCAGGGCGCTATTCCGATCATTTCCGTAACCGCTTAACCCACACTTTGGAAGTGGCGCAGATCTCGCGGACGGTCGCCACGGCATTGGGGCTGAACGCCGAGCTGGCCGAGACGTTGGCTTTGGCGCATGATCTGGGCCATCCACCGTTCGGCCACGCCGGCGAGGCGGCACTCAACCGAGCCATGGCGGGCCATGGCGGCTTCGACCACAATCTCCATGCCCTGCGCGTGGTCGAACGTTTAGAGCGAAGGTACGCGGAATTTCCCGGCTTAAATCTGACGTTTGAAGTGCGCGAGGGCCTGATCAAGCATTCCCGCGATTACGCACCCGGTGAGATCGCCGCCGAAGAATACGAGTTGGCGCTGCGGCCGCCGCTGGAAGCGCAGTTGATTGATTGGACCGACGAGATCAGCTATAACGCCGCGGACCTCGATGATGCGTTCGAGGCGCGTCTGCTCGGCCTGGAGCAGATTCGCCGCGAGGTTCCGGTGTTCGCGCGGCTGTTGGCGGAGGCCGAAGCAAGGTACCCGCAAGCGCCGGAGAAATTGCAATTCAACGAAGCGCTCCGGCGCATGATTGACTATTTCGCCACGGATTTGATTCAGGAAACCGCACGTCGCGCGCGGACCTTAACTAGCGCGGCGGAGGTGCGGCAGCACCCGCAGCGGCTGGCGGCGATGTCGCCGACGGCGGCCGCGGAGCGAATGGAATTGAAGCAGTTCCTCCATCGCGCTCTCTACAACCATCCGCGCCTGCGTGCCGAGAAGCGGCGGGGCGAAGCGCTGGTGGCGGAGCTGTTCGATTTCTATCTGCACCATCCCGAGCAGATGCCCGCCTCCTACCAGGCGGCGGCCGGTGCGGCGCCACAGCGCCAAGTATGCGACTATTTGGCGGGCATGACCGACCGGTTTATCGCCGCTCAGCACCGCAAGCATTGGGCCCACCGCCGCCAGGGCTAGAGGCCGCGGTCAGGCGCGGACCGGCATGGTGACCGGCGTAGCCAGGCGTTGTTCCAGCCAGGAGTGCAGGGCGGCAGTGATGGCGGCGGGATCCTGGCCATGAAATACATGCACGGGCCCAATCGTCACGCGCGCCTCGCCGCGGCGCGGCCATTTCGCGCCCATGGGGAGGATCTCGAATAGGCCCTCAATGGCGATCGGAACCACGGGCAGGCCCAGTTCATGAACGAACATGCCAATCCCCGGACGAAAGGGGTGCAAGCGGCCGTCGGGGGTCTCCTGCCCCTCGGGAAAAATGAGCGGGCAAAAACCCTTGTCCGCCAACTCGCCGGTATAGCGCAGGGCATTGCGAATGCCGCCCTCTGGCGCCAGCAAGTAGCCATTGAAGAACGCCTGGGTGAGGACATAGCGCCAATAGGCGGCCCGCCGACGGTCTTGGCTGTGACCGGCCGGGCGGAGGAATTCCAGGAAGTCGCGGGCGCCCATCGCCGGCGCCAGCCAGGGGCGCCAGTGCGAGGGCAGAGCGCGAAGCAGGCTGGGCACATCGAAACGGCTTTGGTGGTTGGCGATGAACAACACCGGCCGGCGCAAACCGCGGAGATGCTCCCGCCCCGCGATGTGCAGGCGGACATGGCTGCGCAGCACGGGAAAGACGATGACGTTGTAGCCGAGACCTCGCAGGCCGCGCGTGGGGGCGGCGATGGGCCAGCGGGGATAACGAAACGGCTCCGGGGCGGCAAGCGATCGAGTGTCGGCGCCGTGCAGGGTGATGCTGGCGGCGGCGGCGGGAACGGACAGCAAGGATGCGATGTCGCCGACGGTGCGCGCCTCGGTCAACGCCGCCTCATCCAACGGTATTCCCGCCCGAGTCTCCAGCCAGGTCATCAACTCGACACGATCGAGCGATCCCAACCCCAATTCGTCGAGATTTCTCTCCGGGGTCAGGGCGCTCGCGGGAACGCGTAATTTCTCGGCCAGAAACTCGCGCCAGTCACGCCGTTCGCCGGCCGCGGCAGTAGTGAGAGGGCGGCGATTGACCCAATCGCGGATAGCCACCCGTTGCAGCTTATGAGTCGAGGCCGTGCGTGGCAGTTCGCGCTCCGGCCAGAGGGAAAACCCGCGCACGCGCTGGTGCGGCTCTAACTGGTGATTGGCGGTTCGCACCGCGTTTTCCAAATCCGCTCGCAACTCGTCGGTAAGCTCCATGGCGCCGGAGGCAGGCACCAAGACGGCGTGTACCCGCGGCTGATGGTCCACTTCCTCGGCAACGACGGCACTGTCCCGAACGCCGGGCTGCTGATTGAGCGCAGCCTCGACGTCCTGGGGATAAACGTTCAGGCCTTCGGCGGTGACGATCACCTCCTTTTTTCGGCCCAGGAAGATCAGGTTGCCTTCCTCATCCAGCCGCCCCAGATCACCGGTGTGCAGCCAGCCATCGTGAAAGACCGCATCCGTGGCCTCGGCATTGCGAAAATACCCGGGCGTTACCATGGGACCCCGCACCAAGATTTCACCGTCGGGGGCGATCTTGATCTCGGCTTCGGCCAAGCGACGGCCCACCGCGCCACGGCGGACCTTGAAGGGGTGAGTGGCTGTAATTGCCGGGGCGGTTTCCGTGAGTCCGTAGCCTTGAATCACGGAATACCCGAATGCGCCCCACAGGTCTTCCAGTTCCGGGGCCAAGGAGGCGCCGCCGACCACAAAGGCCCACATGCGGAGGCCGAAATGGCGGCGAAGGCGGCGCCAATGCCATATGCGCCAACCGAACCAATGTTGCCGTGTCCGCGCCACGACCTCGGCAGCCGACGGTACGCCATCCGCTACACCCACTTGAAGCAGGGCCCAATCGGCAAGCAACTGCAATTGCTGCGGGACGCAGATCAGCAGGGAGGCGCGATGCCGGCGCAAGGCACTGGTCAACGCTTCCGGCGTCTGCGAATCCACGAACACCACCCTGGCCTCGACCAAAGTGGGGACCAGCAGCCCAATGACCTGGCCAAAGAGGTGACTGAGTGGTATGACGTGCACGAAGCCAACGCGCAGCAGCGGCTTGATCCAGCGCCGGACTTTACGCGCCTCGCTTTCCACGGAGCGCAAATTGGCCAGCACGTTGCCATGGGTAATCATGACCCCCTTGGGCTCGGCCGTGGTGCCGGAGGTGTAGACAATCTCCAGCAGGGTCTCGGGGGGAAGCGGCTCGACGGGCCGGCCAGCGGCTCCCGGGCGGGGCGTTAATCCGGCGATGGTCTCGAACGCCAAGGCGTCTAGGCCGCTAATCTGAGCGGTAAGTTCCGCACAGCGGGCGGCCGGGGCGATCACCATGCGGGCGCCGGTATGCCCTTGCGCGCGCGTGGCGTATTCTGCGGAAAAGGCCGCGTCCACCGGGACCAAGACAATGCCGGCCATGGCGCAGGCATAGAACACCGCCGCCCAGGCCGCACAGGATTTGCCCCAAACTAGGACACAATCGCCGCGTTGCAGGCCGCGTCCCGCCAATTCATCCATGACCGCAAAGGCGCGACGGAGCAGCGATTGATAGGAGTGGCGGCGCACGCGGTACAACTCCTGCTCAATCAGCAGTGGGCGTCCGCCGAGGGTTTCCAAACCGGCGACGTAGGTCGAAAGTGAATCCAGCGCCATCGGCGAAATCTCCCAGACCCCCTAGCATAAAGCCACCGGCGGCCTCGCGGCAGGGCAACGACGAACAATCGCCCCCGGCGGATAGGTGCGAAGCCTTCCACCGGCCCGGGCAGGGCCGCTTTTAAACGCGGATTTTTGGCCGTTCGCCCGCGGAAACCAGCCCTTCCCTGCCCTAAGCGGTGACAATCCCCGCCCGAGCCGGGCAAACTAATCAGAAATATGCCGCGCGCGCGACGCAAACCGCTGAGCCGGCGCCTCCGCGAATGGCGCGGGGTTGCCCATGCGATGTTGCACACGGATCATCCGGTGCAGGTGCACATCGTGCCCATGCGACGCTGCAACCTCGCCTGCGCCTATTGCAACGAGTTCGATGACGTCTCCGCTCCGGTGCCGCTGGCGGAGATGGAGCGGCGCATCGATCATTTGACGGGGCTGGGAACGTCGCTGATCACGATTAGCGGCGGCGAGCCGCTCCTGCACCCAGACCTGGACGCGATCATCGCGCGCATTCGCCGCGGCGGGGCGCTGGCCGGGCTGATCACCAACGGCTATTTGCTGGTCCGCGAACGCATCGAGCGGCTCAACCGCGCGGGGCTGGACTATTTGCAGATCTCGATTGACAACGTCCAGCCCGACGACATTTCCAAGAAAAGCCTGAAGGTACTGGATAAGAAGCTGCAACTGCTGGCGGAATACGCCCGCTTCGACGTGAACATCAACTCGGTCTTGGGGGCCGGAGTACGGCGCCCCGAAGACGCCCTGATCATCGCGCAACGCGCCGTCGCACTGGGCTTTATCGCCACGGTCGGCATCATCCACGACGGCCATGGCCAGTTGCGGCCTCTGAACGCCAGCGAACAAACCATCTACGAGCAGGTCAAGCGTCTCGGGAAACGTCACTACGCGCGGTTTCACCAATTCCAAGACGACATCGCGCGCGCCGAACCTCATGATTGGAAGTGCCGCGCGGGAGCGCGGTACTTATACGTCTGCGAAGACGGCCTGGTGCATTATTGCTCGCAGCAACGCGGATATCCGGGCATTCCCGTGACGCAATACGGACGCGACGATCTGCGGCGGGAGTACCGCGCCGCCAAGCCCTGCGCTCCCTATTGCACGGTCGCTTGCGCGCATTACACGTCGGTGCTGGATCAATGGCGGGATCCGCAGCATGCGCCCGCAGCGGCACGCATGGCAACGGACGCCCCGGCGGCGGAATTGGTGCAAATCGGCAGCGCCATTGAACGCGATTAGCCGCCCGATTTGGGGTGAAAGCGCCTGGGGTTGGCGGCGTGGCGGCGTTCACACCGGGACCCCGAGCAGACGGCGCAGTAGAACGATTTGTCCGAGATGGTAAGCCGTATGGTCCAAACACGCCAGCGCCTGTCGCAGCACGGTCCGCGCGGGCGCGTTGGGAGGATCGCTGGTGGAGCGGGCGGACAGGGGCGCAAATAAATCCGTGGCCGGGTTCCGGATCAGCGCAGTGAACTGATCGAGAAGGCGGCGGCAGGAAACGCGGCTCGCCTGCCAGGAGGCATCGGTAGGGGGCGCCGATTCCGTCGGCCAGTACCCGTCGGGAAAGGGCGGCTCCACGTAATCCGGCCGCCGGCAGTAGGCAAGGAAGTCCTGAAGGCAGAGCCGCTGGTGTTCCAATAACCTCCACAGGGTAAACGGCTGGCCAGGCGGCTGCACGCCACGCAACGCGGCAGGCACGTCCGCCAGCGCGGCATCCAGGCCGATATGCACCTGGCGGTCTTCCCAAGAAGCGAGGAGCTGGCGTTTGAGCGCGGTTTGCGAACCGAGCGAGGATGGCGGGGGCGGCGGGGAAAGAGGCATAGCCTAGTATCACCGGCGGGAACTGAATGGTTATACTGGGGCGCGATGAACCGGCGGGAACTCTTGCTTGGTGCTTTGGCGGTGCCGGTGGCGGCAGTACTACGACCCGAGCGGAATGCAGCCGCGTCGCATCCTTTGGATGAACCATCCGGGGTGATTCGCGCCAGCGAGATCGCGCCCTGGAAGGTGAACCAGGCGGGATATCTTCCCGGCGCGGCGAAGCGGGCCATGCTGACGCTGCGGCCACCGGCCGCGGCATTTGAGCTGACGCCCGCGGATAGCGACACGCCGCTGTACCGCAGCCGCCTGGCGCCGCCGCGGCGCGACGAAGACTCCGGCGATTGGGTGCAAGAAGCTGAGTTCAGCGCGTTCCAGCGCAGCGGCCGCTTCCGCCTGCGCGCCGACGGCGCCGCGGCGAGTTTCCCATTCGCAATTGGGGCGGGCGTGTACGCACCGGTGTTTCGGCTGGCGGCACGGTTTTTCTACGGCCAGCGCTGCGGGACGACGGTGGCTATGGGCGGACGATTCTTCGCGTACCATCATCCCCCTTGCCACCTGCGAGCGGGGTACGATTCCAGCTCCGGCCGGACCGGAGCCAACCATGACCGGGGCGGCTGGCATGACGCCGGCGATTACGGGCGCTACGTCGTCAACGGCGGCATCACCTCCGCGACGCTGATGTGGGCGGCGGAGATGTTCCCGGCGGTGCGGCGGGTGGGACTGGACATCCCGGAAAGCGGCGGAGGCGCACCGGATTTGCTGCAGGAAGCCCGTTGGAATTTGGAATGGATGCTGAGCCTGCAAGATCGGGATGGGGGCGTATGGCAGAAGCAAACCAGCAGGGTCTTCGCTCCCTTCGTCATGCCGCAGGACGACCCCATGATCAGCTACGTGATCGGGACCGGAGCAGCACCGTACAAGAGCACGGGAGCGACCGCCGACCTGGGAGCGTCGGCGGCGATCGCGGCACGGCTGTGGCGGGAGTTTGACCCCGCATTTGCCCGGCGGTGCGAAACCGCGGCGCTGCAGGCTTGGCGTTGGCTGCGCCAGTTTCCCGGCGTTACGTTTCGCAATCCTCCTGGCATACACACCGGCGAATACGGCGACCGGCAGCTCGGCGATGAACGGCTGTGGGCGGCAGCGGAGATTTGGCGCGCAACCGGCAATCAGGAATGCCACGCCTATTTCCGGAAGCACTATGCCGCGTATACCGCTCACCTACCCCGCTTTTCACCACCGAGTTGGGGCGGTGTGGCGGCGCTGGGACTGTGGAGTTACGCGCTGGCAGGACAAAGCCGCGGGCCACGGCCGGACACCGCCATCGCCGCCGCCATCGAAGAAGCCACGGCGGCGGCGGCGGACGCCATCGTCGCGCGGACGGCTGGCAACGGCTACCGCATTCCTCTCCGCGCTCAGGATTACGTTTGGGGATCGAATGGCATTGCCGGTAATTCCGCCATGCAATTATTGATCGCCCACCGTTTGCATCCGCGCCAGGCCTATACCGAAGCGGCGCTGGAGACGCTGCATTACCTGCTGGGCCGCAATACGTTTTCCCTGTGCTACCTAACGCGCGCGGGCAGCCGGGCGGTGCAGCGGCCGCATCACCGGCCTAGCGTAGCCGACGGCTTGGCGGCGCCATGGCCGGGCATGCTGGCCGGGGGGCCCAACCGCTGGCGGCAGGATGCCGCGATGCAAAAATTCCTGCCCGCCAATTTGCCGCCGGCACGCAATTACATTGATAATCACGCGGCGTATTCCTGCAATGAAGTCGCGATCAATTGGAATGCTCCGCTGGTGTTCGTGCTCGCTGCCAATTTGCGCGAAGGCTAGGCGCGCTTCCAGGGCAGACTGCCGGCGCTTACCGGCGCCGGCCGGTTTCCGCGCGTACAGCCGAACCCAGGAAGAATGCATCCGACGGGTGATGCTGGCGCCGCTTTGGACCTGCTTGTTATCCCTGTGGCTGATCCTATGGGGCCTGAATCTGATTTCGCGGCCGTGGGTCAATGTGCTGCTGTATGGCGGACTGGCGACGCTGTTGATCTCGGTGGTAATGAGCTGGGAGGAGGGTGATGCGCCGGCTCCGGCTGAGCCAGGGCCCAGGACAATCGCGAGGCCTAAAACTTCGTCACTTCGGTAAAGCGAAACTCCCGCACCTTCATCGCGGGAACCACCATGTCGAAGCTTTCCTCCCCGCTGGCGCGGACCGAAGGCCCAAGCAACTCAACATTTTGCAACATTTCAATCACGCTTTGGTTGAAGCGGAAATTGCGGATACCACCGGTAATGCGCCCATGCTCGATGCGGAAGGTACCATCGCGGGTCATTCCGGTCAGGATCTTGCGATAGGGGTCCACCTCCCGGATGTACCAAAGCCGCGTGACAAGGATGCCCTTCTGCGTGGAGGCGATCATTTCCTCGGTGCTGACGTTACCGCCGGCGATAACGATATTGAGCGGCGCTTCCCCGTATTCGTTGGGCAACGGGAAACCATGCCCAGTCGGACGGGCCCCGGTGCTCGGCTGTTCGCGCTGCATGCGGGCGGCGGTGGGACGCGCGTAGACAAGGTTCTTCACAACGCCGCCTTCCACCAGCGGCACGCGCAGGCGAGGCATCCCCTCGCCGTCAAATGGGGCGCCGGACTGTAGCAGGTGGGAGACATCATCTGTCACCTGGATATTCGTTCCAAAGAGTTGCTGACCCAAGCGTCCGGTGAGGCAGCTACGCTGATCCAGGACCGAGAGGCCGCCGAAATCCCAGAACAGAAAGCCGAGCAGGTCGAGCACCGCGGCGGGCTCAAGGATCACAGTGTATTGGCCCGGAGCCCATTCCACGGGATTGGCGCTCGCTTGCGCCTTCTCGCAGGCGGCGCGGGCGCCAGCGGCGGGATCCAAGGCGCGAATGTCCGGGGAGTTGCCTTTGGCCCAGCCAGAACTGTTGGCGGCGAGCATGGTGACGGAATACTCGGCGCTGGTCTCGTGGTAAAACGCTTCTAGCCCCCGGGAATTGGCCATGGCATAGGCGGTTTGGCTGTTGGCCATGACGCCGGCGGTAGTCAAGCCCGCGGCATCGGCGACGGCGACCATTTGGTGGACGAAATCCGCGCGATCGGCCGGAGTTAGAGCGGCAGTGGCGGCAATGGAACGCGCGACCGGCTGATAGCTCTGCCGCTCGGGGAGGGGAAGCAAGTCCGGATCCGGGACCTGTAGCCGCGCCAACTCCAGCGCGCGATCCGCCGCGGCGGAGATGCCATCGGCATCCAACCGATTGGTCGTGGCGCGGGCGGTCCGGCCTTGCCAAACCGCGCGAACCGATAATACCGTCTGGTCCTCGGCAACGTTTTGATGAATGGCGTTGTTGGCGAAACGGGTCAGCTCGGAAATCGCGGCATGCAAGGTAACTTCGGTCGCATCGGCACGGCTGGCGGCAAGCGCCTGGCCAAGGATTTCCTTGGCGCGGGCGGGATCCAGATCCAAGCGCGGAGCGGCGAGGTGTTCAGCGGGCATAGCGCATTCTCCGGTTAGCCACCCGCGGCGTAGGCGCCGCCGATCTTGATGTTCCGGAATCGGGCTGGGGCGGCGCCGTGCCCGGTGCCCATGGTTTGCTGCGGCTGGCCCTTGCCGCAATTCGGCGTGCCCCACAATGTCCAGTGTTCGCGGGAACAAATGGCATCCATGGAATTCCAGAACTCCGTGGTAATGCCGGAATAGCTCGGGTTTTTGAGCAGACGGACCCGCTTGCCGCCGCGAATCTCCCACCCGGCTTCACAGCCGAACTGGAAGTGGTAGCGCTTGTCGTCAATGGACCAACTGCGATTGGTCTCCATATAGACACCGTCGGCGGTGTCGGCGATCAGATCCTCGGGGCCTAGGGGAGCCCCGCCGGGAAGGATGCTGATGTTCGTCATGCGAATGATCGGAATACGGTTCCAACTTTCGGCGCGCATGCAGCCATTGGAGCGCGATTGGCTGATGGCGTGAGCGGTCTCCCGGCTGCTGATGTACCCAACGAACTGACCTTCGCGGATGATATCGGTGCGCTGGGCGGGAACGCCTTCATCGTCGAAGGCGAAGGTGCCCAATCCAGGACCATGATCCAGCGTGGCATCGGCAACGACGTTCACCAAATTTGAGCCGTAACGCAGGGAACCCAATTGATCCAGGGTCAAAAAGCTCATGCCGGCGAAATTCGCTTCGGCTCCGAGCACGCGATCCAGTTCGATGGGATGACCGATGGACTCATGAATTTGCAGCCCCAACTGCGAGCTATCGAGAATGACCGTACCGGTAAGCTGGGGACACTGGGGCGCCTGGTGCAACGCCACGGATTCCTCGGCCACACGGCGGGCGTGGTCCAGAAGACGAAGGCTGTCAATCAACTCGTAGCCGCGGAGCTGGAACTGTCCGCCAAAGGAATTGGGGTAGGAGCGGCGCTGAATTTCGTTTTCGCCAAAGGAGGTGGCCGCGTAGCCGGCGCCGCTCAACACCCGCGTCTGGTCAATTTCCGAGCCGATGGAGGAAACAAACAGTTGGCGGATGCGGCGAAAATCCATCTCGGCTTCGGCTAACGTAACTCCGGAGACGGCGCGCAATTCCCCATCCACGGCCAGCAGCAATTGCAAATTCCGGTCCACCGGAATGGCGAAAGGATCCTGCTCACAAGGGGAATGCCACACCGCTTGGTAAGCGTCCACGGGCGCCAGGCGCAAGGGCTGGCGGCGGACCCGAGCGGAGGCGCGAGCGATGGCCACGGCGTGGGCGGCGGTGCGATCTATGGCGGCGCGGGTCAGGCGATCGGTGGAAGCAAAGCCCCAGGCGCCATCCACAATGACGCGAATGCCCAATCCCAACGTCTCATTGTCGGCGACGGTGCCGGCCTTGCCGTTCTTCGTGGACACGGCGCGATGACGCTCCGCGATGACGCGGACATCGGCGTAACTGGCGCCGCGCTGAACGGCGGTATCCAGCGCCCAGCCAGCCCAATCGCGGCCCCAACGATCCTTCCCTGGCATGCGATCTCCGACTGCGATTCAGCGCGCCGCGCCCGCCAAGGCCCCGCCACGAACGCCCGCCGCCGCTTTCAGCGCCTCGGCCTGATCTTCCCGCTCCCAGGTGAACTCCGGCTCGGTGCGGCCGAAATGGCCGAAGGCTGCGGTCTTTTGGTAGATGGGACGGCGGAGCTGGAGGGTTTCAATGATGGCGCGGGGCGTGAGCTTGAAGACCTGACGTACGGCGGCGGAGATCTTCTCCTCCGGAATCGTTCCGCTGCCGAAGGTGTCAACCAAAACGGAGACCGGCTCGGCAACGCCGATGGCATAGGCCAACTGAATTTCACAGCGGCGCGCCAAACCGGCGGCGACGATGTTCTTGGCAATGTGGCGGGCCATATACGCGGCGGAGCGATCCACCTTGGTGGGGTCCTTGCCGGAAAAAGCGCCGCCACCGTGGCGGCCCATGCCGCCGTAGGTATCCACGATGATCTTTCGCCCGGTAACGCCAGTGTCGCCCATCGGCCCGCCGATCACGAATCGCCCGGTGGGATTGATATGAAATTCCGTCTTGGCGTCCAGCATTTCCTGCGGCAGGACGGGCGCCACCACCACTTCACGGACGGCCTCGCGCAACGCCGCAGTAGCGACCTCCTCGGCGTGCTGGGTGGAGACAACGACGGCGTTGATCCGCACGGGCCGGTCGCCGTCATATTCCACCGAGACCTGGCTCTTGCCGTCGGGACGCAAGAACTCGAGTTCGCGGCGGCGGCGGGCATCCGACAAGCGGCGGGTCAGGCGATGCGCCAAGGCGATCGGCAGCGGCATCTTCTCCGGCGTCTCATCGCAAGCGTAGCCGAACATCATGCCTTGGTCACCGGCGCCGTCGCGGTCCACTCCCATGGCAATATCGCTCGACTGCTCATGCACGCTAATCAAAACGCCGCAGGTAGCGCAGTCGAAGCCAAAACAGGCATCGGTGTAACCGACCTGGCGCACCGCCTGGCGCGCGACTTGCTGGTAATCAATTTTGGCGTTGGTCGTGATCTCGCCGGCCACCACGATCAAGCCGGTGGTGAGCAGGGCTTCACAGGCCACACGGCTCTGCGGATCTTGGGACAATGCCGCATCCAGCACCCCGTCCGAAATCTGGTCGGCAATTTTATCGGGATGTCCTTCGGTGACCGATTCAGAGGTAAATAGCCGGTGGTGAGGCACGGTGTCGAGTCCTTTAGGTGAATGGATAGGTTGCTGGCGACGGCTACCAGCCTTCTAGCATAGTCGCATGAACCGGCCCGCCACCGGGATAAAAAGCCGCCAGCCGATTGGCTACACCAATGACACCGATCCGGTTCCCGAACCGCCACGCCGGAATGCGCCGGAGGCGCAGGCTAATAGCGGCTGGGATTGAGAAATTCGTTCAGATTGATGGACTTCCAATCGCCGCGTTCAATCATGGCGCGAATCTCCCCTGGCGTCTTGCCCTTCTTGGTTTCCAAGTAGGTAAAGATGCCTTCCATGAGGCACGTTTCACAGACCGAGGCGTGGGTGCCGGCGTAGCAACTGTAAAGGCTGGTGTGGCCCAGCGTCTTGTCGCAACGGCAATAGCAGGGCTCCTGATACAGCACCTTCTTGATCTTGGACGCCATGGCATATGCGGTCTGCACGCGGGGATCGGTGAAATCGCTGGCGGGCAACGTGGGAGGCAAGGGAGCGTTGGGCGGGGCGGCATGGTAGGCCGGGATCCCGGGGAGGCGAACCACGGGCGGCTCGGCGGGATGGCTGTGGGCCGCGACTTTATTGGCCTTCGGCTTCGCGGATTGCTGGGCGGCGGCGCCCGCCACCAAGAGGAGGAGCCCACCGGCCAGGACCGCACCGAAGGGAAGGAATTTCCGCCTAATAGTCACGCTTTCGCCTCCTTCTAATATCAGGTGTGTTTGCTCACCGGAATGAACTCCGGTTTCATTCAATTCTACGTCCCTTTGGAGGTGGCGTGAGGCAAAGCGGCGCGGCGGGCGTTGGAGCGACGCAGGGGGGCGGTGGTTCCAGGCTCGCGGCGAGCGTGGTATTGTCGGGGTAACAGCGGATGGTTCGGGTACAAATCGCCATCCGGGTCCAGCCCAAGGGCGAGGGCGGCATGCAGGCTCCGGGAATCGGCATGGCGGGTAGGTGGGATGGTGATCGCGCCGCTTGCGGGAATTCGCAGGTATCGCCGGCAGAAACTTGCAACCTCCGACCGGTGCGAACGACGCGCTGGGAGCAAAACTGGAAACACCGGCGTCGGTGGTGGAGACCCGGGAGCCTGCGGAGCGCTCCGCGGGGGGCGTGCGGGCAAAACCGAGTGCCGCGGGTGGCGGGCGTCCTGTTGCTGTTGGCGGTGGGTTTGGCGGCGCAGCAAGTGCATATCCGGCCGCTCATCAATCCTCCCGCGCCTCCCCCGCCAGCCAAAACCGGCAATACGAAGACGCCCGGGGAGATGAAGCCCAACTCCGCAGTCCAGCTGAAAATGAACGTCAATCAGGTGCTGGTGCCGGTAACGGTCACGGACCCAATCGGGCGCCTGGTGACGGGATTGTCGCAGGGGCAATTCACGGTCTACGAAGACCATGTGAAGCAGAAAATTAACACGTTCTCGACCGATGACGCGCCGATTTCCGTGGGGATCGTCTTCGACAGCAGCGGCAGCATGGCGGACAAGATCGAAAAGAGCCGCGAAGCGCTGGACGCATTCTTCCAGACGGCAAACCCGCAAGACCAGTTTTTCATCGTGGATTTTTCCGGCGAGCCACATCTGCTGGGAGGCTTTAGCGACAATCCCAACCGGCTGCTCAACCGCATCGCCTTTATCCCCGCGCACGGACGGACGGCGCTGCTGGATGCGATATATCTGGGCCTGGACGAGATGCGGCAGGCGAGCCACAGCCGCAAAGCGCTGCTGATCATCTCCGACGGCGGGGACAACCACAGCCGGTTCACGGAGGCGGAAATCCGAAACGTGGTGCGGGAAAGCGACGTCGAAATTTATGCCATCGGTATTTTCTCGCCGGTGGGCGACAGGTACACGCCGGAGGAACAAGAAGGACCGGAGTTGCTCAGCGACATTAGCGCGGAAAGCGGCGGGCGCATGTTCACGGTTCAGGACGTTGATGAACTTCCCGACATCGCGGAGAAGATCGGCGAGGAGCTACGCAATCAATATTTGTTGGGCTATATTCCCACCGATCAAAAACGGAACGGCAAATGGCGCAAGATCCGCGTGAAACTCCACCCTCCGCCCGGCCTACCCCCGCTAACGGTTTACGCCAAAGCTGGCTATTACGGACCCCATTGATCCGGGCCGCGAGCGCCATCGCCTGCGTGCTGGCCATGGCCGCCATGGCGCTGGGGCAAGCCCAGAGCCGGACGGCGCAGCGGCCGTACGTATTCCGGGCGCAATCCTCGGAAGTTCTGGTTCACGTCACGGTCCTTAACAAGAAGGGGCAGGCGGTGAACAACCTGCCGGCCAGCGACTTCCGGATTTATGACAACGGAGCGCGGCAACATCTTGATTACTTCACGCATAGCGACGCGCCGATTTCCTGCGGGCTGCTGATTGACAACAGCGGCAGCATGCGGGACAAGCGAAAAGCGGTGATCGAGGCGGCGCTGAACTTCGTGCGCGCGAGCAATCCGCGCGACCAAATCTTCATCGTCAACTTCAACGACGAGTACTATCTGGACCAGGATTTCACTAGTTCCATCGCCAAACTCAAAGAAGGACTCGCGCACATCCAAGCCACCGGGGGCACGGCGCTCTACGACGCCATCGTCGCCTCGCTCTACCACCTGAAGAAGGGCACGCGGCAAAAGAAGGTGCTGCTGGTGATCACGGACGGAGCCGACGACGCCAGCCGGTACACGCTGGAGCAAACGGTGCGCACGGCGCAAGATATGCACGGGCCGCTGATTTACTGCATCGGACTGACATATCACGATCTCGACCGGGGACGAGCGAACCGGGCCCTGAAGCGGCTTGCAAAGGCTACCGGCGGCATGGCTTACTTTCCCAAGAACCTGAAGCAGGTCAACGCGATCACCAAAGCCGTGGCGCTGGCGATTCGGGAACAATACACGCTAGCGTATCGCCCGAGCCAAAAGCAGCCCGGATTCCATTCCCTTCGCGTCAAGTTGCACGGAAAGCACACCGGCGGGTTGCGCGTGTATGCACGCACCGGTTACTACGAATCCGCCCCGGCTGCCAGCGCATCCGGCGATGCGGGCACCGTGCAGCGCTGACGATCCGGCCCGCCCGTGAGGGAAAGACGCCGCAATGCGGCGTAGTCGGCTAGACTGGGCGCGTGCAGCGAAAGATTGCCGTGATCGGCGGCGACGGAATCGGGCCAGAAGTGGTCGCGGGGACGCGAGCGGTGCTGGAAACGGCGGCGCCAGGGGCGTTGCAGTTTGCCACGTTCGATTGGGGAGCCGAGCGGTTCCTACGCGACGGGGTGACGCTTCCCGCGGACGGGCTGGCCACGATGCGCCAGTTCGACGCCATCTTGTTTGGGGCCGTCGGCGATCCCCGCGTGCCAAGCAACCGCCATGCGGCGGAGATTCTGCTGGGCATGCGCTTTGGGCTGGACCTTTACGCCAATGTACGGCCAGTGCGACCCCTGCTGGAGCGGCTGTGTCCGTTGAAAGACGGCCATGGTCGTGTGGATTTCGTGGTGGTGCGGGAAAACACGGAAGGTCCATACGTCAGCATGGGGGGGCGATTCAAGCCGGGCAGCGGCGATGAGGTCGCGACGGAGACGGATATCAACACCTATCGCGGGGTCGAGCGGGTGCAACGGTATGCGTTCGAACTGGCGCGAGGGCGCCGAAGACGGCTGCACCTGGCGGATAAGGCCAACGCCCTGGTCTACGCAGGAGCGCTGTGGCGGCGGGTGTTCGCGGAACTGCAGCCGCAATTCCCCGAAGTGACGGCAACGGCGATGTACGTGGATGCAGCCGCGCTGCAAATGGTGCGGGAGCCGGAGCAGTTCGACGTGATCGTCACCAACAATTTATTCGGCGATATCCTGACCGACCTAGCTGCGGCGCTACAAGAGGGCCTGGGTATGGCAGCGAGCGGGGATTTGCATCCCCAACGGGAGGATGGCG
>OFHJ01000070.1_pt1 | contig 41124 bp, 31 predicted proteins | sample 1522001 | NCBI WGS metagenome assembly OFHJ01 (sample SAMEA2464838, study PRJEB22497) | soil metagenome | biome: Grassland; feature: Farmland; material: Clay | place: Australia | collected 2013-02-01 | depth 1.2 m | reverse complement strand
CGGCAGAGCCTTCTTTCCCGTGTCGGCCGCCCGAGCCTGTCTCTCTGCCATGTTGCCGCCTCTGCCGGCTTTCTCGACCGCGGCACGGAGTGTAGCGCAACCGCAGGTCGCCCGCGCCGGCGGCGGCAAGGCTCAGCCTCTGCGGCGCAGAGACTGGTAAAGCTCGCCGAGACGGCCGGCCATGGCGGCGGAGGACCAGCCGCGCGCGTAGGTGCGCCCCTGATCCGACAACGTGCGGCGCAGGCCCTCGTCGGTCAACACGCGCACCACGCTGGCCGCGAACGGCTCCTCTCGCTCCTCGGCGATGAGCGCGCCGCACGCCGGCGCGAGAATGGAGCGCGTGCCGAGCGCCGCGGTCGAGACAACGGGGGTCCCCTGGGCCATGGCCTCGAGCAGGACCAGGCCCTGCGTCTCGGTACGCGAGGCGAATACGAACACCGTGGCCGCCGCGTAACAATCCAACAGGACGGTGTCGCGGTCCAGATAGCCCGCGAAGTATACGTCGGGGGCGAGACCCAGATCCGCCACCCGGCGGCGCAGAGACTCCCGCGCGGGACCCTCGCCGGCGATGACCAGGATGGCCTCGGGGACGGCCTTGCGCACCTGGGCGAACGCGCGCACGAGGAACTCTATGTTCTTCTCGTGCGCGACCCGGCCGATGTAGGTGACCAGCGGCCGATCCGGCGGCAGGCCCGCCAACGCGCGGAAGCGGCGGCCGTCGCCCAGACGGAACCGGTCCGCGGGCAGTCCGGTCGGAATCACGTGCACCGGCGTGTCGACGCCGTAGTCGTGCAGCACTTGGCGCAGCGGGTCCGAGGGCGCCACCAGCGCTCGCACGTCAGCGCACTGCGAGCGCGTGAACGCCCGGGCCAGCCCCCGCCCGAGCCGCCGGGGCAGGGCCGGCACATAGTGATGCAGGTACTCCTCGAAGAAAGTGTGGTAGGTCTCGACGCAGGGAATGCCATGCCGCCTGGCGTACCGGACCCCCGCGTAATGGGCGACGAACGGCGTGTGGATGTGCACGAGGTCGAAGTCGTCGGGCGGCACGCTCCGCAGCGCCTGACTCAGGAGCCGCCAGCGCATGCGCCGGTCTTCCGGGTCGCCGGGCACGCGGGCGCCGGGGATACGGATCACATCGGTCTCGGCCGTGGGCGAGCGGCCCGGATACTCCGGCGCGACCAGCACGGTGTCCACGCCCACGCGGGCGAGGTCCCCGCGAAATGTCCTGATGGAAGTCGAAACGCCGTTGACCCGTGGAAAGTAGACGTCCGACACGAACAGGACGCGCATCAGGGCATCAGGCAAATGACAGCCCCAGCATGCCGAGCGAGAGCCCGATGGCCGCGCCCGCCAACACGTCCGTGGGATAATGCAGGCCGAGCACCACTCTCGAGCCTGCGATCGTCAACGTCAGCGGAATCAGCACCCACCCCAGAGACGGATAGTGCGCGGTCATCTGCACGGCAAAACACACCGCGTGCAGAGTATGACCCGAGGGGAAGCTGTATCGATCGAGCGGCGCCATCGCCCGATCGATCGTGGAGTGGGTGATGAAGGGCCGCTCGCGCACCAGGACGTGCTTGAGGACCTTGTAGATCATCACGCCGGCACAGCCCGTCAGCGCCATGACCGCAGCCGGCCGGATTGCCTCGCGGCCATAGACGACGGGCAGGGCCAGAATGAGCGCGTACCAGACGACTCCGTCGCCGAGACGGCTTGCGGTCTGGAAGATTCGCCGCGGGACGACGAACGACGCGCCCCGGTTCAACCGGCGGCACAGGCCGTACTCGGCGGCATCCACTCTTGCGATCCACTCGGATAGGGCGGTCGCTTTCATCGGGGCCCTTGAACGTGCAGTATGGGCGGTACAGCCTCTCGGGAAACATCGTGAGCGGCGAACGTGTCGGCGGAATGACGTTTCAATGAAGCTTTTGTTACAAACAACCCGCAAGGCTCGTTATGTCGTGCCGTTGCTGCTTTTCCTGGCGGCAGGGCGGGCCGGTGCGGTCGAGCGGCTGGCACTCACCGTCGGGCGTGCGTCCTCGCCCTTGGGCAATCTGACCCACGCCGAGATGACGATCCGCTTGAGCCGCACGGGACTCAGCCTCGATGCGAGCGCCGGCACGCTGCGCCTGCGCAAGCCGGGCCTGCCGCCGCTTCGGCGGATCACCCTGACCTGCGCCACCGTGGACCTGGGCAGGGCGCTCGCGTGCCGCGGCGGGCGGCTGAAGGCGCTCGCAGGCGCGACAGTGCTTACGGCGAGGCTCTCGGCCGATTACGCCCGCGCCAGCCGGACCTTGCGCTTTGCCGCCTCGAAGGTCCCCTGGGCCGGAGGACGGGTGCGGCTCGCGGGTACCTTGCGGCCCGGCACCTGGGGTCTCACGATCCGAGCGTCCCGCATCGATCTGGCGAAGGCGGTGCGGCTCGCGCGTCCCTGGCTCACGCTTGCGGCCGGCTACTCGGTCGGGGGCCACTTGGATGCGCGCATCGCCGTCACCAACGCCCCGGTGCTGACGGCGGGGCTCACGGCCCGCACCGCAGACCTCGACTTCAGCAACTCGCCCGGGACGGTTGCCGGGCAGCAACTGGGCGCCTCGCTCGCCGGCACGCTGCTGCGCAATGGCCGGACGTTGACACTGGGCCTCACCCTGCACGGCCTGCGCGGGCAGGCCCTGATCGGACCCGCGTTTCTCGACCTCGCGGCCCATCCGCTGGCGCTCAGCGCCCGGCTGACGCGCGACGGCACCGGCCCGGTGGACGTCTCATCGCTCGATGTCACCCAGCAGGGAGTGATCGACGCGCGCGCGCAAGGCATCGTGGCCCTGCGCCCCCGCGCCAACATCGAAAACGCCAGCGTGGAGGTCACCCGGCTGGCCTTTCCCGGCGCCTTCACCAGCTTCCTGCAGATGAAAATGGCCGCGCGGGCCCAGGGCTCGATCGCCAGCAGCGGCGAGTTGAGCGGCGAGGCCCGGGTCTCCCAAGACGCGATCACACGCGTCGACGTGGCGGTACGCAACTTCGGATTCGACGATCCGGTGGCGCGGCTGTTCGTGCGCCACGCCAACGGCGACATCCACTGGGCCGCCACCTCGGGCGGCTCGGTCGCGCCTTCGCACCTGCGGTGGACCCGCATCGGCGCCTATGGGCTCGCCGGCGGGCCGGCGAAGCTGACCTTCCTCGCCTGGCAACGCAACTTCGCGCTGCTGGGGGGCAATGCGCGGCTGCCGGTGTTCAACGGCGCCATCATGATCCATACGCTCGTCGGCCGGAATCTCGGCCTGCCGCAGGCCACGTTCGACTTCGACGCCGACCTCACTCCGATCAGCATGCCGAGAATATGCCGGGCATTCGGCTGGCCGATCATGAACGGAGAGCTCTCCGGGCACATCCCCTTGGTGCGCTACGCCCACCACAGGCTGGCATTCGACGGCGACCTGGTGGCCCGGGTGTTCGACGGCACGATCACGGGGCGGCACATCCGCCTGGAGCATCCGCTGGGACAATGGCCGCAGCTCACCGCCGACGTCGAGGCCCGGGGCCTCGATCTGGGCATGGTGACCCACACCTTCGCCTTCGGTTCGATGACCGGCCGGGTGGATGCGGACATCCGCGACCTGCGGCTGTTCGACTGGTCGCCGGTCGCCTTCGACGCCAGGCTCTACACCATGCCGGGGGATCGCTCGGCGCACCGGATCAGCCAGAAGGCGGTCACCCGCATCGCCGCCCTGGGCGGGGCGGGCGGGGCGGTCACGGCCGCGCTCGAATCCGGCGTGCTGCGCTTCTTCCACACCTTCCACTACCGGCGCCTCGCCATCGGCTGCCGCCTGCGCAACCAGGTCTGCCTGATGTCCGGCGTCGGGCCGGCCCCGGACGGGGGCTACTACCTGGTCCAGGGCGCGTGGCTGCCGCGGCTCGACATCATCGGCAACGTGCGGCAGGTCAACTGGCCGATGCTGCTCTCCGAGATCTCACAGGGAATCGGCGCCCACGGAATCAAGGTGCAGTGAGGGCGGGGACCGGCGGTGGGCGCCGGGGCGCATGCGAAGGCGGCCGGGGCCCGGACTCCTGGTCAGCCGCAGTTCATGGTACGGTGCGAGAATAGGCTCAAGGCCCATGCGGAGTCCGACAATGCCTGCCTCGATCTGCTCCGGCCGGGAACCCGGCATCCACCCCCTCGCGGCGGCCCCCCGCCGGACTCCCGTGGCTCTGGCCGTGTTGGCGCTCGCACTGCTCGCCGGGTGCGTCACGGTCAACGTGTACTTCCCCGCCGCGGAGGCGCAACGCGCGGCCGACAAGATCATCAACGCGGTGACCGGCAACGCCGCCCCCGCGCCGGGCGCGCCCTCCCAGCAGGCCAGACCGCAGACCCAGCCGCCCTCCTCCGACGCCGGGCTGTTCATCCGGGCGGAGTCGATGCTGGCCTTCGCGGCCGGGCGGGCGCTGACCTCGCTGGTGCCGGCCGCGCAGGCCGCCGAGCCCAACCTCAACATCTCCACGCCCCAGATCCGCGACATCATCGCCGACATGCATCAGCGCTTTCAGAAGCTCAAGCCCTATTTCGAGTCGGGCGTGGTCGGGATGACCGCCGAGGGCGCGATCGCGGTGCGCGACCAGAGCAAGGTGCCGCTCATGCAGCGGGCGCTGCTCGCGCAGCGGGTGGCGGCGCAGAACCGGGATTTGTCGCAGCTGTACGCGCAGATCGCCGACGCCAACGGCCACCCGCAGTGGACCGCCGATATCCGCAACGCCTTCGCGCAGCGCTGGATCGCCCACGCGAAGCGGGCCGGCTGGTACTACCGCGACCGCGGCGGGAACTGGGCGAAGTAGGTCCTTACTCGCGAATCCCCGAGCCCCGCTCCATCAGCACGACCGCCGCCGTGAACAGCGCGCCGACGGCGATCAGCATGATCGCAAACGCCACCCCGACGTTGATGTCGGACACGCCGAGAAACCCGAAGCGGAAGGCGTTGACCATGTACAGGATCGGATCGATCAGCGACAGGTGGCGCGCCCATCCCGGCAGCTGCGAGATGGAATAGAACACTCCGCCCAGATACGTCAGCGGCGCCAGAACGAAGGTCGGCACGATCGCGATCTGGTCGAAATTCTTGGCGAACATCGCATTGAGGAAACCGCCGAGCGAGAACGTGACCGAGGTCAGAACGGCCGCCGCGACGATGATCAGCGGATGCAGGACCGGCAGATGGGTGAAGAACGACGCCACCACGGTCACCGCCAGGCCCACCATCGCACCGCGCATCACGCCGCCCGCCAAGTAGCCGGACACGACCAGCCAGCTCGGCAGGGGCGAGACCAACAGCTCCTCGATGTGCCGGCCGAACTTGGCCCCGAAGAACGAAGACACCACGTTGGTATACGAGTTGCTGATCACCTGCTGCATGATCAGCCCCGGCGCGATGTACACCATGTAAACGAAGCCGTCCATGGAGCGTGCGTATCGCCCGATGATGGCCCCGAAGATCACGAAGTACAGCGTCGCCTGCACGCCCGAGGGCAGGATGGTCTGCGTCCAGATGCGCACGATCCGGTGAAATTCACGGATGACGATGGTCTTGAAGCCGATCCAACGGGCCCTGCCGAAGGCGAGGGGCCGGGGGGCAGCGTTTTCCACGACGGTGCTCATGCCGCGGCTCCCTTCTCCACGAGCCGCATGAAGATCTCCTCCAGCCGATTGACCTTGTTGCGAAGCGACAGCGCCTCGACGCCCTGCGCCGAGAGCCTGGCGAACAGGTCATTGAGGTTCTGGTCGTTGGACACTTCGACCTCCAGGGTGTGCTCGTCGATGAGCTTCGCCAGGTAGGGCTTGAGCGACAGCGTCTGCGGCAGCGGCTCGCGCACGCTGATTACGAACGTCTCGGTGTGGATCCGGCGCAGCAGGTTGCTCATCCGGTCCCGCTCGATGATGCGCCCGCCGTCGATGATGGCGATGTTGCGGCAGAGGGTCTCCGCCTCCTCCAGATAGTGGGTCGTCAGGATGATGGTGGTGCCGCTGTGGTTGATCTCGCGCAGAAAGTCCCACATGGAGCGGCGGATCTCGATGTCCACGCCCGCGGTCGGCTCATCGAGAATGAGCAGCCGCGGCTCGTGCATGAGCGCGCGGGCGATCATCAGGCGGCGCTTCATGCCGCCGGAGAGGCCGCGCGAGGCGTGTTTGCGTTTGTCCCACAGCTGCAGCTGCTTCAGGTACCGCTCCGCGCGCTGGCGCGCCACCGGGCGGGGGATGCCGTAGAAGCCCGCCTGGTTGACGACGATGGTCTCAGGGGTCTCGAACAGGTTGAAGTTGATCTCCTGGGGCACCACGCCGATGCAGCTCTTGGCCGCCTCCAGGCTGCGGTCGAGGTCGTAGCCGAAGATGCTGGCCTCGCCGCCGCTTTTTCTCACCAGCGAGGTGACGATGCCGATGAGGGTGGTCTTGCCGGCGCCGTTGGGCCCCAGCAAGGCAAAGAAATCCCCCTGCTCGACGTTGAGCTCGATGCCCTTCAGGGCCTGCACGCCGTTGCGGTAGGTCTTGGTCAGTCCTCGGACGGAAAGCGCGTTCATAGACGCTCAAGAATCGGCCATGCGAAGCCTCGCCGCAATGGCCCGGTCGAGAGATTGACCTCGGGAGGCCTTCGGGGGAATTCCCCCCCCCCCGGCCGAGGTCCCGGCCGGCCTCGAGAGCCGCTCAGGTGGCGAAATAGCGCGCCAGATATTCGTCGAACCTGCCCCGATCGGCCGCCTCGATGGCCTTCTGCTGCGCAAGCGAGTCCTCGGCCTCGCGGGTGAACTGCGCCAGGCGGGACTCGTCGGGCGGGTACAGATCGAGGAAATATTCCTTGTGAAGCCTCGACATGCGCAGCGCCAGGTCGAAGAACGACTCGCGGGTGGCCGCCAGCTCGGCCATCATCCGGGCCGAGGGCGTGCGGTCGACCTCCTCGACCTTGGCGGCCTGCGTCGCCAGGGCCAGGGAATAGGGCCGCGCGGGGTCGCCCCGATCGAGGACCTCGCAGATGCCGGTCATGGAGTCGATCAGCTCCCGCGCCCATTCCCGCATGGGAACGCTGCGCCCGTCGCGCCAGAGGACGAGCCCCGGCTCGCGCCCGCGGCGGGCCACCGTGACGTGATTGAGGTCCAGGGAGTGCTGCTCGGCGTCGGCGATCGGGGGGCTGGCCTTGAGCAGACAGAGCGTGACGAACGCCTCGAGAAAGCGCAGCTTGGTCTGGTTGACCCCCACGGGATCGAAGGCGCTCACATCGAGCGCCCGCACCTCGACGTACTCCACGCCGGCCCGCTTGAGCGCCTGCGTGGGCCGCTCGCCGGAGCGAGCCACGCGCTTCGGCCGGATGAAGCTGTAGTACTCGTTCTCGATCTGCAGGACGTTCGCGTTGAGCTGGCGATACTCGCCGCCGTCCTTCACGCCCAGCTCCGCGTACGGCTGATGCGGGGTGTTGATGGCCCGGCCGAGATCGCGGACGTACTCCTCGAGGCTGTTGACCGACACGGAAACATCGGCCTGGCTGCGGTTGCGGTAGCCGATGTCGCTCATCCTCAGGCTGGTGGCATACGGCTCGTAGGCCGTGCCGGGCGCGAAGTCCTCGAGATGGTGCCCGCGGCCGCGCAGGAAGGACTTGCACACCACCGGCGAGACACCGAACAGGTACAGCACCAGCCAGCCGTGGCGGCGGTAGTTGCGCAGCACGTCGAAATAGCGCTGCGAGACGAAATCCGCGCCCTGGGCGCGCGAGCCCAGGATGTCCGCATAGGCCGGCCAGAACTCGAGCGGAAAGGAGTAATTGAAATGTACGCCGGAGATGGCCTGCATCATGCGGCCGTAGCGCATTCCCAGACCGTTGCGATACACGGTCTTCATCCGCCCGACGTGCGAGCGGCCGTACTGGGCGAGGGGGATCTCCTCATCGCGCTCGATCCTGCACGGCATGCTGGTCGTCCACAGCAGCTCCTCGCCGAGATGCCGGTAGACGAACTGGTGCAGGTCGAGCAGGTATTGCAGCAGCTCCCAGGTGGTCGTGAACGTCGGCGTGACGAGCTCGATCAGCGCCTCGGAATAGTCGGTGGTGATGTGCTCGCTCGCCAGCGCGGAGCCGAGCGCGCGCGGATGAGGCGTCTGGGCGAGGCGGCCCTGGGGCGTCACGCGCAACGACTCCTTCTCCACGCCCCGTCGGCCGCCCTGGAGGATCTCGGGCTGTCCGCTGTTGACGAGCGCGGACAGGCGCCGCTCGAAAGCGGTGTCGATCGCGATGGTGCTCATCGAGTCTGCTGGAAGGATTCGCTCAAGGGTGCTGCATGAGTTTGAGAAAGCGTCGGACGCGCGCGGCGTTCGTGCCGATATCGCTGACTCCCACCCGCGACTCCGACCTGACGTCGACGCGGGAGCCGGTGCCGCTCGGGGTCACCCGCACCACCACGTCGTCCTTGAAGTCGAAGAAGAACGTGTGCGCGGTGGCCTCGAGCCGTCCCTGGGCGGGAACGTAGGCGTCGATGTGCCAGCCCATTTCCCGGCCCACCTGGCGCGCTCTTGCGAGCGCCTGGTCGGGCGGCAGCGCCAGATACAGCGGCTTGACGTACGGGTAGTACTCGCGCTGCAGCTGCGGCACGTCGATTATCTTATTTCCGAGGCGCTCACGCCGTATATATTTCGGGGAATTGACAGCATGCGCGTGCTCGCGCAGGGGGATGACCGCCACGAATTTCGGCGGATTGACCAGGTCGGTGGTGATGTCGTGAATGGGCGGCACACTGCGCGCCTTCTCAATCCACGACAGCACGTAGGCCGTGACGGCCAGCCCGAGGACGATGCCGATCACCGCCGGGACGCGGGGGATGGGGGAGCGTTTCACCATCGAGACGAGCGCGCCGACGAGGGCCACGGCCGTGCCGGCCACCGTCACGCCCAGCCCCACCACCAGCGTCATCAGCGCCGTGCCGACGCCCGCCAGGGAAAACCGGTTGAGCTGACCGGCGCCCAACGCGATCAGGACACCGGCGGCGATGATCCACAAGCCCGCCTTGGTCACGTAAGCGGGCCACCGTGGCGGCTGCAGCGCCGGGAAAGGGGAAGTGTTCATGGTTGGAGTCCCCGTGCAATGGTCCGAGCTTGTTGCCCGGTGCCGTTTCAGGCATCTTGCAGCCTTACGGCGGGTCACGCAACAGAGAGCTCATTCATGATCGGCATAATCGGCGGCACGGGCCTGTATCGCATGGACGGCCTCGAGGTCACGGAAACGCGCGAGGTAGACAGCCCCTTCGGCCGCCCGTCCTCGCCCGTGATGCTGGGCCGGCTCGGTGGACGCCCGGTCGCCTTCCTCGCCCGGCACGGCCTGCGCCACGATCTGCTGCCGAGCGAGATCAACTTCCGGGCCAACGTCTGGGCGCTGAAGAGCGTGGGCGTACGCACCATCATCGGGGTCTCGGCGGTCGGAAGCCTGCGCGAGGAGATCCGCCCCGGCGACCTGGCGCTGCCCTCCCAATACCTGGACTTCACCAAAGGGCTGCGCGCGGCCAGCTTCTTCGGCAACGGGTTGGCCGCCCACATATCGACCGCTCATCCGACCTGCGCGGCGACCGCCTCACTGCTCGCGCGCACGGCTCAATCCCTCGGCCAGCCGCTGCACAGAGACAAGACCTACGCCTGCGTCGAGGGTCCGCGCCTGGGCACCCGTGCGGAGAGCTTCTGGCTGCGCGGCGCCGGCGCCGACCTGGTCGGCATGACCAACGTGCCGGAGGCCTTCCTCGCCCTCGAGGCGCAGCTCGGCTACTGCACCATCGCGGTGGCGACCGACTACGACTGCTGGCTCGACGACCCCGCCCAACACGTCTCGGTGGAACAGGTGATGGGCAAGTTCCGCGACAGTCTGGCACGGGTGCAGCGCCTGATCGCGCGCGCCGTGGCGGACTACGCCGAGGACGAATCGCGCCCCTGCCGGCACTCGCTCGGCCAGGCGGTGATCACGCCGCGGGAACAGATGACGGCCGGGCAGAAGGCGATTCTGGACTTCCTGGCGAGCTAGGAAACCCGGCGCGGCGCGGCGCAGCCGGCAGGCAGGCAGGCGCGGAGTCGCTCCGGGCTCCACGGCGCCGGAGAAATCGCCGGGCGAGCCCGCCGCAACCGCTGGATGCGCGTTGCGGGCGATGCGACTCAATGTCCCGTCGCCTCGCTGCACGAGGCGCCGAACTTGAAGCACGCGAAACAGCGGTGGTGGCGCAGCATCACCCGCTTGCCCGCGCTCTCGGCCAGCGTGCCGCCCTGATCGTACGCCGCGTCGTCATCGACCAGCGTACAGGCATACACACGCATGCGGCCGCCGATCTTGACGACCATCTTGCTGTAAGCGCACATGAACTCGCGCCTGGAAGCTTCGCTGTGATAGGTCGTCATGCACGAGCGTGTCACGTGGGGCACCGCGGGATGCGAGCCGGGCGTGCCGAAATCCGGGAACGCCACGATGTTGAGTTCCGCCGGCAGCCCCAGATCGCGCAGCAGCCGCCGGTACAGGCCCTCCACCCGTGCGCGGTCCTCTCCGGCCTGCATCTGCCGCGCGAGCGAGACGCGATAGCCCTCCGAGTGCAGCCGCTGCAGCGTGCCGCAGGCCTTGGCGAAGCTGCCCGCGCCGCGGCCCGCGTCGTGCCGTCCGGCGTCGGGGAAATCGAGGCTCACACGGAAGGCGAGCGGATGCGGTTTCGCCTGCAGCGCCCGCAGCTTCGGCAGCCGGCGCGGCAGGGCATCGACTCCGTTGGTCAACACCAGGACCGGCGCTATGGCAAGCGCGTGCTCGAGGATCCGCACCAGATCCTTGACGATGAACGGCTCCCCGCCGGTGAAGGACAGCTGCCTCACCCCGAGCGCGGCGGCTTCCTCCAGAAAGGGCCGCACGTCGGCGAAGGTCACGCGCTCGATGCGCCGGTCGCCGGGCCTGGAGCCCTCCAGGCAGAACGGGCAGGCGAGATTGCAGGCCGAGCCGGTATGGAACCACAGCTCCGAGAGCGTGTGCGGCTCGATGTAGCCGCGCGGCTCCCCGAGCGGGGTGAGCAGCCAATCGTCGCGGCCCCGATCTTCGGGCGTGAAGGGCCTCGGAGCGGCGTGCGCAGCGATGTCGTTCATTGGGCGCGATACCAGTGTGACAGTCGGACCGGGGGCACGCCCGCGAGGTACCCCAGGGCAAGCACGCGGTTGTGCAGGGTTCGGCGCAGGTATCCGTCGCGCTCCCAGCGGCGCGGGTCGATCGTGATCGGCAGATCGAGCGGCACGAACCGCCCCGTGTGCTTCAGGTAGTGTACCAATGGCACCTCCTCGAACAACGGCTGCGCGGCGAACCCCGGCCCGGCCTCGTACACCTCGCGGTCCACGAAAATCCCCTGGTCGCCGTACACCATGCCGAAGCGGCAGCGCAGCACGATGCAACGCTCCAGGAAGGACTTCATCGCGCTCGAGGGCCCATCGAAGCGGAAGCGAAAGTAGCCGCCCGCGGCGCCTCGGCGCACGGCCGCACGAATCGCGCTCCCTGCGCCGGCGTGCGGCCGGCTGTCGGCATGCAGGAACCACAGCACTTCGGCCGCGGCACGCGAGACCGATCCGGCCCGTGCGACCGAGACACCGGCGTTCAGCTGCAGGCCCCGCCCGGGCACCGACGGCAGCCAGCGCACGCCGTGCCGATGGCACAGCGCCGCGGTGACCTCGCTGGCGGCGCCGTCGACGACGATCACCTGCTCCGGCGGCGCCTCCGACCGTCGCAGCGCCGGCAACAGCTCCGCCAGCGAGCCGTCGTCACGCAGCGTGGGCACCACGACGGTCAACCGCACAGGCTCGGCGGAGGTGGACGCCGCCGGATGAGCCCGCTCGCAGGCCTCAGCGCGCATGACGCAGCCATCCCCTGAGCGCTCTCGCAACCCGGGGCGTCAGGCGGCGGCGGGCATGCTGGTCGGCGAGCCGGCGCAGATATTCCGAGCGGGTCGGGTAGGGCAGCACCAGCGAGCCGAGCCCGCCGAGCCCGCCGCCTTGCATCATCAGCACCACCAGCGGCGCGACCTGCTCGGCTGCATCCCGGCCCACGAGGGTGGCGCCCAGGATCCGCCCGCCGCCGTCCGCCAGCACCTCGACGAAACCCTCTTCGGCATCGTCCGTCACGCCACGATCCAACTCACCCCACTGCAACCGGTAACGCTCGAAGCGGCGGCCGGCCGCCGTCAGCTCGCGGGCCGTCGCGCCGACCTGCGCGAGCTCGGGCCTGGTGTAGACACAGCGAGGCACGATGAGGCGGTCCGCACGCGCGCGCCCCCGAAACAATGCGTTGCGGACGGCGATGCGCGCCTGCGCATCCGCCGCATGAGTGAATTGATGCCTCGAGCAGACATCTCCCGCCGCGTAGATGTCGGGATGCGAGGTACGCAGGCGCGCATCGACCTCGATCGCGCCTCGGGCATCGAGCCTCACACCCGCCTTCTCCAGATCCAGCCCCTCCACGTTGCGCCGCCGTCCGGCGGCCACCAGGACCTCGTCGGCCACGACCCGGCGGCCGTCGCCGAGCGTCAGCGCCTTGCCCTCGGACGTCACCGAGGCGGAATGCGCGTCGCCGCCCAGGTGCAGCTTTACCCCTTCGCGCCGCAGCGCGTCCGCGATGAGCCCCGCGGCCTGCGGCTCCTGCCGCGGCAACACCTGGGCGGCGGCCTCGATGAGCTCGACGTGAGTGCCGAGGCGCGCGAATGCCTGGGCCAGCTCGCAGCCCACGGCGCCGGCGCCGAGCACGGCCAGCCTCCGCGGCTGCGCACGCAGCTCGAACACCGTTTCATTGGTCAACGCCGCCGCCTCGGCGAGCCCCGGGATCGGCGGTATCAGCGGCCGCGTGCCGGTGGCGATCACGGTCTTGCGTGTATCGAGCACAGTGTCGCCCACGCGGATGCGCCGTGGCGCCTCGAAGCGCGCCTCGCCGAGAAAGACTTCGACACCCGCCCGGGTATAGCGCTCGACGGAGTCGTGGTAAGCGACGCGGGTGCGGACGGCGCGTACCCGCTCCATGGCCGCCTCGAACGGCAATCCCGCCGCCGCGGCGGCCAACAGCGTCTTGGAGGGAACACAGCCCGCGTTCAGACAGTCGCCCCCCATCGCATGACGCTCGATGAGCGCCACCCGGCCGCCGAGGGAAGCGGCGACCATCGACACCACCAGGCCCGCGGGCCCCGCACCGATCACGGTGAGGTTGAAGACACCTCGTCCATCGGGATTGCGGTAGTCCGGCGGGAATACCAGGCGGCGATACTCGGCCTCGATGCCGTCCGCGTATCGCCCTTGGGCCCGCTGCTGCGCGGCGCTCATGCCTCACCCGCGCCAGGGCCGCAGCCCGGCAGTGCGCGCTCTGCCGCCGGCTGCGTCAAGGCCGCGAGCAACTCGTTCAGCCGGCGTCTCGCGGGACGCGCATCGCGCGCCAGCGCCTCGAACGCGAGCCGGAAGTCCGACACCTGGTCGATGTCAAAGGAGGGCGACAGCCGCTCGACGGTCAGTCCCTCTGCCTGGCAGCACCGCTCGAGCGCGCCGCCGAGCGCGGACTCGCTCCACGGCAGGCCTGCGAGCGGCGGCCAGCGGACCCTGGAGCCCATCAGCGTCACGCCGCCATCGGCGGCCGGGATCAACACGATGTCGGCCTGCTCGAGCGCGCCGGCGGCCGCCTCGAGATCGTCAAGTTGCATGGAGGGCGAGTCGCTCCCGATGAACAGCACGCGGCTGCAGCAGCGGTGGCGCACGGCAGCGTCGATGGCGTTGATGCGCTGACCCAGGTTGCCTTCCGGCTGGGGGAGCACCCACTTGGGCCGCCCCAGCAATCCCTCCGCCCAGGCGGCGTCCTCGGCGCGGGCCGGCGAGACGATGAGCCGGCCGGGCCAGGCCGCGGCATCCTCCAGCGCGCACTCGAGCAGCGCGCAGGCCAGAGCGAACGCGCTCGCCTCGCCCAGGTCGCGGGCGAGGCGCCGCTTGCCCGAGCCGGGCAGCGGGCGGCGGCAGAACAGAACCAGTGCGGCGGTGCGAAGTGAGGCGGATTCCGGCATGTCCTCTCGATCGGGGCAGCCAGCGCATTATTGCAGGGCCGCATCATGCTCACGCCGCACAGGCTCCGCAAGCGGATCGATGCCTCGTGCGAGAGGGGATTTCCCCGCCGTCAGTCTCGGGCGTCGAAACAGGCCTCGATACGGCGGCCTTCCGGGTCGATCAGGCTGGACGCCGGTGCGCGCCGGGGCTCGGAAGGAATTGCTATCCTTGGCGGGTGGCACTGTCGTCTACGCTTCTCGCCTCCGACGTCGACTGGCGCGTCAGGGATGTGGTCTGCACCTCTGGCCCGTGCGACAGAAGCTACGTGGAGCAACATGGCAATGTCGGCATTGCGTTGGTCACGCACGGCAGCGTCCAATATCGGACCGCGCAGGGCGTCCCCGACAACCCGCATGCCTGGCTGGTCTCCGCGGGGCGATTCCGCAGCATCGACCAGCTGCGCCGCCTGAGACGGTTCGAGACCTTCGATCCGCTCACGCACGATGCACCCGCTGAGCAGAGCCGCTTCGACGACGAGCCGGTGCGAGATGACCGCCTGCGGCTGATCTTCACCTGCTGCCACCCGGCGCTCGCGCCGGACGCGCAGGTCGCGCTGACGCTGCGCGAGGTCTGTGGCCTGACGACCGAGCAGATCGCGCGCGCGGCCAATGCGTCGCCTCGGAGGCCCTGGAGCCGGTCGCCACCGCCACCACGGTGCGCATGCGCAACGGACGGATGTCGGTGACCGACGGTCCCTTTGCCGAGACCAAGGAGCAGCTCGCCGGGTTCTAGCTCGTCGAGGCGCGCGACCTCAACGAGGCCATCCAGATCGCCGCGAAGATTCCGCCGGCGGCGGTGGGCTGCGTGGAGGTGCGGCCCATCCGCCCCCTTCCGCGAGCATCCGCGCGTCCCCTGACCGGCACCGGATCGTGTGGTGCGCTCAGCGCTCGAGCTCGATGAGCGCGAGAGCATGCGGGCGCAAGCGCAGTGTCAGCCGCGGCGAGGCTCCCTGAAGCGCCTCGATCCGCGGCGGCGGCAGCCGCGCGGCCGCCAGCAGGATCCGGCGCTGCCGGAAGCTCGGGTCCTTCGGCGAGCCCATGGCTTTCCAGGTAGCGAGCGGCGAGCCGTGATTGCGGTCGACGAGCCAGATGTAGGCGCGCCGCGCGCCCGAGACGTTTCGGAAATCCAACGAGTAGGTCTTGGTGGCGCCGCCCGGTCCCGGCGGCGCGTAATTCCACACGGCGATTGCCAGCGTTCCATTCTTGCGCCGCGTCACCAGCGCCGAGTGCGACGATTCCGCCAGCCGCTGCGTGCCGAGCTTGTGCAGGAGCGCGAAATCGTTGAACGACGCCTTGGGAATACCGCCGGCCGCGATCAGCCCGAACCCCCCGTGGAACGGCGACCTGACGACGCCCTGCTCCTCGAAGACATCGGAGAATGTCCAGTACGACATCAGCTTGACCAGGCCGTCGGTGGCCCGGATCGTGTTCGCGAGCCAAGGCCCGATGTACGGCGAGTCGGTGACGTCGACCTCATCGCCGGTGTAGGTGGCGTTGAATTCGCTGAAGATGACCGGAAGATGGGGCATGGAAGAGTCCAACACCTGCCGGTGGACCTTGCGCACCGCGCGAATCACCATGTCCTCGCGGGAAACCTTCTCGTGCCGGTGCAGGACGTTCTCCGCGGTGTCGTCGCCGTAGACGTGCGTCGAAACGAAGTCCACGGGAACGTGATGGGTCGCGCAGAAGCGGATGAAGGCCGGGATCCACGCCGCCTGCGCGGTCGCGGGCCCCCCGACCCGCAGCAGCGGACTGACGCTCTTCAGCGCCCGCGCCGTGACCGCGTACAGGTGGAAATAGCTCGCCTGCTTCGGCGTGCCCGCCCAGAACCCGATGTTCGGCTCGTTCCAGACCTCGAAGTACCAGCGCGAGACCTCCCGGATGCCGTACCTCGCGACCAGGTGGCGCGCAAAATGACGGATCAGCGCGCCCCAGAGCGCCCAGCTCTTGGGCGGCGCGATGTTCGGGTCGTACCAGAAGCCATTGGTCGCCTTGCGCGAGGCGAGCTGGGGCGGCATGAAGCTCAGCTCGACGTAGGGCCGCACGCCCTGCCTCAGCAGCGCATCGTAGATTTCGTCGACATAGGTGAAGTTGTAGACCGGCTTGCCGTGCGCATCGAGGTGAAAGACCCCGACTTCCCGATCGAAGATGCCGTGAAAGCGCACCAGGCGGAAGTCGGTGACGCGCCTGACCTGGCGCATGTCGCGCTGGTAGTCGGCCCGCAGCGCGAGGATCGCGTGCCCCGACCCGAACATCTGCCCCCAGAAGTGGGGAAACGGATGCTCCGGCGCGGCCCCGTTGACGAGGATGCGCACCGCGGGCTCAGGCTGGGCCGCCGCCCGTGCCGCCGGCAGGCCGATGCAAAGAGCAATGGCGGTCAGCGCGGACAGTCCGCGCGCGGCTCGAAACGTCATGCGAGCGGCCTCCGGCGTATTTCCAGGCCGCCTAGGGTGCCAGACCGAGGGCGGGCGCCGCCATCACGCGGGCATCGCGGGCACGGCAAGGCACGCTTCGGCCCGGGCCCGGCCCCGGGGCGCATCGGTCAGCCGTTCTCCCGCGCCTGGGCGCGCTGGTAGGCCGGGCGGCTGATGACGCGCTGGGCATAGGCGTCGATCACCGGGGATTTCTCCATCAGCGGGCTCTGGCTGAACATCGCGAGCGTGGTGCCATAGAGAATGTCGGCGGCGCTGAACCGCTCGCCGAGCAGGTAGGGGCCGCGCGAGAGCTGTTGGATGACCGCCGGCATCGCCTCCTCCACCGCGACCCAGCCGGCGGTACCGCGCGGGACGTCGTGGCCGAGGAATTTGGACACGAACGCGGGCTCCAGCACGCCGGTGTAGTAGGCGAGCCAGGACAGGTACGCCCCGCGATCGCGATCTCCCACCACAGGTCCCAGTGCGTTGTCCGGAAAGCGGTCCGTCAGGTACAGCGCGATGGCGGGCGACTCGAATACGACGACCCCGTCGTCGGAGATCGCGGGCATCTGGGCATGCGGGGTGTGGTGGGCCGGATCGGCGGCGCCGGTGCCGTCGCGCTTGCGGACCGTGGCGAGGCGGATCTGGTAAGGGGCCTGCAGCTCCTCCAGCATGGAGATGAAGGGCGACGAGCGGGTCTTGGGATGGTGGAACAGCGTGATCACGGCGGCCTCTGCGAACGTCCACTACCTGGATAATAATACAGTTGCCCGGAGCATGCGGCAACCCTCGAGGGCCTCACACGACGCAGTCCTCGCCCTCCTTCGGCTCTTGCGCGCCCACCGGCGGCAACAGCTCCCCCGCCTGCGGCTGCCGGGGCAGGTGCTCGACCGGCTCCGCCGTTTCGATCTGCACGTCCGCGGGAGCCGCCTTCAGCTCCGCGAACTTGCGCGCTGACACGAGCACGCGAGCCTCGAGGCTCGCGGTGGCCTTGTTGTAGAACTCCACGGCCTTGCCCAGCCGATCGCCCACTTCGGCCCAGTGTCCGGCAAGGGTCGCGATGCGCTCGTAGAGCTGCTTGCCGAGCGCGGCGACGTCCTGCGCATTCTTGGCCAGGGCTTCCTGGCGCCACCCGTAGGCCACGGCCTTCAGCAGGGCGATCAGCGTCGTGGGACTTGCGGGGATGACGCGGTTTTCCGCCCCGTACTCGATCAGCGAGGGATCCTGCGTCAACGCGGCGGAGAAGAACGCCTCGCCCGGTACGAACAGGATGACGAACTCGGGCGTGGGATCGAACTGGTCGAAGTAGGCCTTCTTGCCCAGAGCGGCGATGTGGTCGCGCACCTGCCGCGCGTGCCGTATCAGCGCCTGGGCGCGCCCGGATTCGTCCTGCGCTTCGACAGCCTCCAGATAGGCATCGACCGGCGCCTTGGCGTCCACGACCACTTGACGCTCGCCGGGCAGGTACACGATCAGGTCGGGCCGCAGCCGGCTGCCGTCCTCGCGGGTCTGGCTGACCTGCTCGTCGAAATCGCAGTGCTCGAGCATGCCGGCCATCTCGACCACGCGCCGCAGCTGCACCTCGCCCCAGCGCCCCCGAGCCTGCGGCTGACGCAGCGCCTTGACCAGGCCGGAGGTGTCGCGCTGCAGCTGCGGCAGGTGCACTTTGAGCAGGTCATCGACCTGCTGGGTGAGTGCCCGGTAGGCCCCGTGGCGCGCCCGTTCCAGCTCATCGAGCTTGCCGTCGAATCTCTCCAGGCGCTCGCGAATCGGCTGGGTGAGCTGCTCGATGGCCTTCTGCCGCGCCTCGAGGTCCCCTGCCGCGCTCTGCTGGAATTTCTCCAGGGTCGTCTGCGCGAGCTCGAGAAACGCCTGGTTGTTGCTCTTCAGCGCGTCGGAGGAAAGCGCCTTGAAGGCATCGGAGAGCTTCGTCCGGGCTTCTTCCAGAAGTTGCATGTTCTGTCGCGAGGCCTGCTGCTCGGCGGCCAGCTTCGCCTCACCGGAGGCCACGCTGGCCTTGAGCGTGGAGACCTCGCCGTTGAGCTGCGCCACGGCCGCATCGAGTCCCGCTGCGCGCGCCGCGCCCGCTTCGGCGGTCGCGCGCCGTTCCGTCTCCGCGCGCAGCGCTTGAGAGGCCTTGTCCCACTCGACCCTCGAGTGCTCGGAGGCGCTGATCGCCGCCGTCAGCTGCTCGCGCAGCGCCACCCGCTGTGATTCCGCGGCGGCGGCCGCCGCCCGCCGCAGGGCATGCATGATCCCCCACGTCGCGATTGTGCCCGCCACGGCGGCCAGAATGGCAATCAGCACGATTTCCACGGAAGCGAATCCTCCACTCGTCCCATCTCACGGCCGCGAGTTTGCACCCCTTTGCTCGCAGAACGCGCGAGGCGCGCGGGAAATTCTACCGGCCCCGGCGTTGCGCCTCACCTTACTCCGTCCCGGTTGCCCTTCCGCCCGGTCACGCCCGGGCCATGTCCGGTCTGGGCCCCGTCAGGCCCCGGCGGCGGACTGCAGCGCAGGCCCTTGCGCGGGGCGCTCATCACCGTCGCTCACCCCGGCGTCGAACTGCGCGCTGTAAAGACCGTAGTAGGCGCCCCGGCGCCCCAGCAGCCCCTCGTGTGTGCCCTGCTCGACGATGCGCCCCTCGCGCATGACGAGGATGAGGTCCGCATCGCGAATCGTCGAGAGACGGTGGGCAATGACGAAGCTGGTCCGGTTCGTGCGCAGCGCCGCCATGGCGTGCTGAACGAGCGCCTCGGTGCGGGTATCGACGGAGCTGGTCGCCTCATCGAGGATCAGCAGCGCCGGGCGGGTGAGAAACGCCCGCGCGATCGTGATGAGCTGCCTTTGCCCCGCGCTGATGTTGCTCGACTCCTCGTCGATCATCGTATCGTACCCGTCCGGCAGGCTGCGCACGAAGCGGTCGACGAACGCCGCCCGGGCGGCCTCGAGCACCTCCTCCTCGGTGGCATCGGGCCGCCCATACCGGATGTTGTCCCGGATGGTGCCGTGGAAGAGCCACGCGTCCTGCAGGACCATGCCGATGCGCGAGCGCAGCTCGTTGCGGCGCATCGTCGCGATGTCGACCCCGTCCAGGGTGATCCGGCCGCCGTCGAGCTCGTAGAAGCGCAGGATCAGGTTGACGAGCGTGGTCTTGCCGGCCCCGGTGGGCCCCACGATCGCGATGGTGTGACCGGGCTCGGCCGTGAGGGAAAGATCCTCGATCAGAGGCGTGTCGGCCTGATAGCGGAACGACACGTGCTGGAACGCGACACGTCCCTGAAGGGCCGCGGGCCGGGCGGGCGCCCCGGGCTCCGAGCTCAGCTCCCGCTCGTCGAGCAGATCGAAGACGCGCTCGGCCGAAGCGACGCCGGATTGCATCGTGCCCGCCATCGACGCCACCTGCGTGAGCGGCCGATTGAACGAGCGTGAGTATTGGATGAACGCCTGGACGGCCCCGAGAGTCATGCCGCCGGTCGCCACACGCAGGCCGCCGATGACCGCGACCAGCACGTAATTCAGGCTGCCGACGAACATCACCGCGGGCATGATGAGGCCGGAGATGAACTGCGCGGCGAAGCTGGCATCGAACAGCTCGTCGTTCTTCGCGTCGAAGTCCTGGGCCACCTCCGGCTGCCGGCCGAAGACCTTGACGAGCTCGTGGCCGGTGAACGCCTCCTCGATCCGGCTGTTCAGGTCCCCGGTGTGGGACCACTGGGCGATGAAATGCCGCTGCGAGCGCCGGGCGATCAGCCGGGTGAACAGCAACGCGAGCGGAATCGTGACCAGCGCGATGAGCGCGAGCAGCGGAGAGATGACGATCATCATCGAGACGACGCCCACCAGAGTCAGCAGCGCGCTCAGGAGCTGACTGAGGGACTGCTGCAGGCTCTGGGAGATGTTGCTGATGTCGTTGGTGACCCGGCTCAGCAGCTCCCCGCGCGGCTGGCGGTCGAAGTAGCGCAGCGGCAGGCGGTGAATCTTCTCTTCGACTTCCGAGCGCAGCCGGCGCACGACCGCCTGGACCACGTCGTTGAGCAGATATCCCTGCGCCCAGAGGAATGTCGCCGAGGCCAGATAGAGCGCGACCACCTCGATCAGCGTGATCCCGAGCGCCCTGAAGTCGATCCCCGCGCCGGGAACCAGGTGCATGCGGGCGAACATCTCGGCGAGATGACTGTGGCCCGCGGCGCGCTCGGCGGCCACGGCCTGCTGCTTGGTCATCCCCGTCGCGAGTTGCTTGCCGACGACGCCGGAGAAGATGATGTTGGTGGCACGGCCGATCAGGATCGGCCCGACCACCGAAAACGTCACGCTCGCGACCGAGAGCGCCACGACGCCGGCCACGATGAGGCGCTGCGGCCACAGCCGGCCGAGCAGGCGGCGGGCCGACGGCCAGAAAGTCATCGATTTCTCGCCCGGGGTGCCGAGGCTCATCCACGGTGGCCCGCGGCCCGCGGGCTGCCCCCTGCCGGGCAGCCTTCCAGGCAGGCTCTTGCGCTCGGCGCCGCTCACGCCGCCTCCTGCGCCGAGAGCTGGGAAGCGGCGATTTCCGCATACGTCGGGCAGCTGTGAAGGAGCTCGTGGTGGCGGCCGATCCCGACGAAGGTGCCGCCTTCGAGCACCGCGATCTGGTCGGCGTCCTGGATCGTCGACACACGCTGCGCGACGATGACGACCGCCGCATCCCGCGTCACCGGGCGCAGCGCGGCCCGCAGCCGGGCGTCGGTGGCGAGATCGAGCGCGGAGAAAGATTCGTCGAACAGGTAGGCCTCGGGCTTACGAACCAGTGCCCGGGCGATGGCGAGGCGCTGGCGCTGCCCGCCGGAGACATTCGTTCCGCCCTGGGCGATGGGCGCATCGAGCCCGCCCGCCATCGCCTCGACGAAGTCCCTCGCCTGGGCAACCTCGAGAGCCCGCCACAGCTCCTCCTCCGTCGCTCGAGGGTTGCCGTAGCGCAGGTTGCTCGCCACCGAGCCGGAGAAGAGGTAAGAGCGCTGGGGGACGAACCCGATGCGAGTCCAGAGCACTTCGGGGTCGAGCGTGCGCACGTCGACGCCATCCACCAGCACCGCGCCCTCCGTGGCGTCGAACAGTCGTGGTATGAGCGACACGAGCGTGCTCTTGCCGACGCCGGTGCTGCCGATGATCGCCAGCGTCTGCCCGGCCGTGACGCGGAAGGAGATGTCGCGCAGCACCGGATCCGCCGCGCCCGGATACCGGAACGTCACGTTGCGAAACTCGACCTCGCCGTGTGTCGCGACGGATTTGACCGGATCGCGCGGCGGCGCGACGGACGATTCCGTCCGCAGGACTTCCCCGATGCGATCCGCGGACACCGAAGCGCGCGGAATCATCATCAGCATGAAGGTCGCCATCATCACCGACATGAGAATCTGCGTGAGATACACCAGGAACGCGGTCAGATCTCCGATCTGCGTCTGTCCGGCGCTGATTCGCACCGCGCCGAACCACAGCACCGCGGCGCTCGAGCCGTTGAGAATGAGGACGATGGCCGGGACCAGCAGCGCCATCAGCCGCCCTGCGTGCAGCGCCGTGCCCGTCAGATCCGCGTTCGCCTGCTCGAACCGGCGGGTCTCCTGCGGCTCGCGCACGAATGCGCGCACGACGCGGATGCCGCCGATCTGCTCGCGCAGGATCCGGTTCACGACGTCGATGAAGGTCTGCATCCTGCGGAACTGCGGCATCATGCGCCACGCCACGATGCCGACGACGATCGCGAGGATCGGCACGCTCACCCCCATCAGCCACGACAGGCCCGGGTCCTCGCGCACCGCCATGATGATCGCGCCGACGCCCATGATGGGGGCTGAAATCATCACCGTGCTGCTGACGGCCACCAGCATCTGCACCTGCTGAACATCGTTGGTGCCGCGCGTGATCAGCGAGGGCGCACCGAATTGCGCCACCTCCCGCCCCGAGAAGCCCATGACGTGCCGGAACAGCGCCGCACGCAAGTCGCGCCCGAAGCTCATCGAGGTGCGCGCGCCGTAGTAGGCCGCCGCGACCGAACAGGCGATCTGGCCCAGGGTCATGAGCAGCATCCAGCCGCCGGTCCTCACGATGTAGGCCGTGTCGCCGCGCACGATGCCGTAGTCGATGATGTCGGCGTTGAGGTTCGGCAGATAGAGCGAGGCGATCGTGCCGAACAGTTGCAGCACGATCACGGCCGTGAGCCAGCGCCCGTATGGGCGCAGGTACGTGCGCAGCACCCTGATCAGCATCGCCGCCTCCTGGGCGGCGGCCCGCCATGGACACGCACACCGTCCAGGACGACGCTCACCACCTCCCCGGCCGTAAGCAGCCTGCCGTCGGTTATCCGAGGGTGCGATCCGGAGAAGAGCAACAGGTGCAGGAGCCGCGCCGCGTACTCGGGCGTGACGCGCAGCCGATCGCGGTCGGGCTCGAGCAGCCGGGTCAGGGCCGCGTCGATCGCCTCGGGCGACCGCTTTCGCCGCCAGCCGGGCAGGTTGCCCACGGACCGCGAGCAGTACAGAGCCGTCATGAGTCCAATGGCCGTCGCGAGCCACTTCTGCACGATCCCGGCCGCGGCGACGAGACGGCGCTCGAGCGGCAGCGAGAGGTCTATGCTCTCGAGCGCGGCCACCACCGGAGTCGGATCGAAGGCGGCCTCCATCGAGGCGCGGATCAGGCTGTTCTTGTCACCAAAGGCGCGGAATATCGTGCCCTCGGCGACGCCGGCCGCCTCGGCGATCTGCCGAGTGCTGATGTCGATTCCCCTCTCGCGCAGCAGCGGCAGCGTCGCGGCGATCAGGGCCGCCCGGCGGGCCTCGGGCGGGAGAGGCTTGGCGCGACGGCCGGCGGCGGGTGCGGAGGATTGCATGGGAGCAGCATACCACCTCTGAGTGAGTGCTCACTCATTCCCGAGGTCCACTCTGTATTCGGGACCTCACGCCCGGAACTCGACCGGCTCAAGGCATCTGGTATCGCTTCAATGAGGCCCCGGCATAACGCCGGGGAGAACCTCGAGGTTCGAGCGCGGTCCCACTTCACCGGGGTTGCTTCAATGAGGCCCCGGCATAACGCCGGGGAGAACCCGGTCGGAAACGCAGATTGGAGCGCGCAGGATGGAGCTTCAATGAGCCCCGGCATAACGCCGGGGAGAACCCGTCGGACGCGGCGTAGCGACTGCTTACTCATGGGGGCTTCAATGAGGCCCCGGCATAACGCCGGGGAGAACATCGGATCGTCGCCTCGACCAGCGTCATGGTCGTTTCGCTTCAATGAGGCCCCGGCATAACGCCGGGGAGAACGCTAAACGCCTTCGAGTTAATGCCCACCCGTCAGGGGGCTTCAATGAGGCCCCGGCATAACGCCGGGGAGAACCGAAACTGAGCCGCAACCCCGTCGGCGTGCTTGATGGCTTCAATGAGGCCCCGGCATAACGCCGGGGAGAACTGAATGACCGAAAGCAGCGTGCTCGCTTGAATGACCGGCTTCAATGAGGCCCCGGCATAACGCTGGGGAGAACGCGGCTTGCAGTACATCGTCGAGCAGCTGCGTTACTCGCTTCAATGAGGCCCCGGCATAATGCCGGGGAGAACGGTGAGCGGGGCAGTACCGCTCGTTCGACTCAGGCTTGCTTCAATGAGGCCCCGGCATAACGCCGGGGAGAACCCGGAGCCTTCGTGATAGTCGATCACCCGATGCTCGCTTCAATGAGGCCCCGGCATAACGCCGGGGAGAACCGGCGGTGCATGGTACGAGCGTAACGGCACGACCGTGCTTCAATGAGGCCCCGGCATAACGCCGGGGAGAACGATCTATCTCCACGAGCGCATTCCAGAGCTTGTTTTGGCTTCAATGAGGCCCCGGCATAACGCCGGGGAGAACGCGGCATGTCCGTGTGCGCGAAGACCGGCAAGGACGTGCTTCAATGAGGCCCCGGCATAACGCCGGGGAGAACCGCGGGCAGTTCGCTGGTCAGTGGCAGAAGGCCAAGCTTCAATGAGGCCCCGGCATAACGCCGGGGAGAACGCGGCGGGGATGGCGAGGAGGGCGCCAGTTAAGGCGCTTCAATGAGGCCCCGGCATAACGCCGGGGAGAACAGTTGCAAACTTCGGTCATTTCGCGTACATCGTCCACGCTTCAATGAGGCCCCGGCATAACGCCGGGGAGAACTGCACCTAGGAAAACTCCTTGGTTGACGGAGGCTTACCATCCTATTTGCGAGACCTCCGCATCCGGAGGCCGATTTCACCATCGGATCGAGATCATTGCACCCTGGCAACGATCAAAATCGCTTGATTTTTAAAGAGCTACGCATTGCGAGCGCTTCCCGGCCATTCCGGCACCACCGGAGCGCTCGCAGCAATACGGCGAGGACCTTTACACAATGACCGCCGCACGTTCGATAGGATTATACGCTTTTCCGAGACTGACAATCCGGGGCACTACGTTCTCAGCGACCCCAATGTCCACGAGCAGGACGTGGTCATCATCGTGGTGGATAATTCCGTCGAGAAGCTGGACAAGCTCGGCGTGACGCGTGTCAGAAAGTCGACATTGAAATACGGAGAGCTGGAGCCAATCCCCGAATCCCTCCATGAGGCGGAACACGCGGCGCCATCGTTTCGAGTCCGCAATGTCGTAGGTGACTATGTAAAGATGCTCGTCCCGCATCAGCCTACCTCGTCGTGAGATTCGGATACTCCGGTATTTCCCCCAGAAGATGCCGGGCAAGAAGCCGGGCTTGCAGCTCGAAGATCCGCCGATAGCTGACTTTATAACCAAAGACCGGATGGATGATCTCCTGGTCCATTCTGCGCTCGTAGGTGGCGATGAAGCGCTTTCGGCCACTATCGTCCAACGCGACGCTGCCCCCAACGGCAGTGAAATCGGAAGGACGGACTTCCCCGTTATTGATCGCTTGAATGACCGCGGAGTCTGCGATCAGCGGCCGGAAAGGCTCCATCAAGTCAAGAGACAGAGCCGGACGGCCATAGCGCGGTTGGTGATAGATCCCCCGGTAAGGGTCAAAGCCGACGGCCGTCAGCGCCATCGTCCAAGCACGAACCAATAGCGCGTATGCATAGGACAGCAAGGCGTTGACGGGGTCTGTCGGAGGACGGCGGTTGCGCGTCGTGAAATTGAACCCCATCCCCTGCTCAGCCTCGCTGCAGCTCAGCATCGAGGGGAAGGCACCGAAGTACCGTGCTGCCGCCTGTCCCTCCGCCCCTAGCAACTCTCCCAAGTCCGCCGCCCGCTGCGCCCGGCGGATGTCCTGTTGGAAGCCGCCGATCAAATCCTCCGGCACCTCACCCTGCTTCCAGTTTCTCCGCAACAGCGTTCGCTGGTTCTGGATTTTGGCGATGACGATCCCCTTGGCCAGGCGCAAACAATGCTGCGGGTCGAAACTCGCCCTGTACTGGGCGGTTCGGATCTCTACGTTCTTGTGGCCGACGCCGACGGTATGCCCAAGAAACCAGCCACCGTAGGAGCACCAAGAGACAGGAATCTCCCTATTCATCAACTCGTGAAGCGCGGGCGTCGTCAGGTAAACCTGTCCCATCACGACGAGTTGCGAGACATCGATGAGCCTCACGGATTGAGACTTCTCATCCTCGACATATACTTCCAATGTCTCGCCATTCTTGGCAATCTTCGCGCCTCGCGCTTGGACATACAGCGGCAAGGCGTCATCCCGCGGCACCGCGAGCGGACGGGGCGGAGCCTCCATTTTGCGGAGAAAATTCACCTCATCAGGAAGGCAGATGCCAACCAGCGAGCATCGGGTGCATTTCGGGCTATCCTCGAGCGGCGGGGGAATCTGACCTCCCGCAGCGATGCGCCTCAGGCCCGCGATGGCCTCACGTGTCAGGGCGCGCAGCTCCTCGTCAAAAGGGACTTCCACTCGCTCGCGACCCCGAACGTAGTACAGGACTCCCTGCTCGCAGGCATAACCATGCTCCTCCAGAATCATCCCCTGAATGCACAGCTGGACGCGCTCAGGATCGTACGCACCCCGTGCGATGTGAGGCCTCTTGCCACGCTTGTAATCGACTGGCGTCACCCGATCGCCCTCGGCCTCGATCAAGTCCATTCGCGCAATAAGACCGAGGCGTCCTGACGAGAGTGTCACGGAACGCGCATGCACCTTCTCGGCCGTCCGGCTGGTGGCGTCCGGCAGATCTCCGCCCGGCTTGTCCACTCGTCGGTGGGCATGCCGGCCCTGCACGGTATCGGCCGATTCAGCCCACTCTCCCTGCACCCACTCCAGGTAGGCCAGACGCGGACAGTACTGAAACTCGTTGACCATCCGGGCGGGCAGCAGGGGCACCTCCGACTGCTCCGGCGGCAGAGGAAGCGCATCCGGTTGCACGGCGTTCACGGCAACACCCATTACTCTAGTTGCACAAGGGTTGTCAGCATAACGGCAAAAGGCAGGTATGGTATGTGGCTCGGTTCGCATCTCAAACAGACGTACAGTGTTCAGGTGCGAACCAATGCACATTTCCGCTGAAATTCCGTCACTTTATGCCTCCCATTTTGCTATCCGCGACAGTGACTGTGCTCGTACCGTAGAGGTCTCCTTGCTGGTAACGCCGACACGCGGACGGACATGTGCTGCATGAACTCAGACAGTGTCGGACGTTTTATCGAGCGTGCCGGCAGTAGCGCACCAAAACCCGCTGACGAACGGGAGATCGACTTCGGAGTCCTATACGTCCCGTCGGAGAAAGCGTCAAACAGCGGACTTCGGTGGGAAAATGGAGCATACCATCGGCTAACCATAGCGACGTAGTTCGACGTTACGCCCTTGCTCTCGCAAGACGAGGGGCAGCACTACTAGCGAAAGTCTCTGCTCGAGGGAGAGGGCAGAAGGCGTCCGCTATCGACAGCGAGTTCGAGACGACATTGGAGGTGGCCGAGCGCAACCTGATGCCGTCCTGGCCGAGTTCCGGCAAACTGCTGCGCCCCCGGGACAAGCAAGCTTGGCCGTTGAATACCGTAAGTTCAACGTCTATGGCTAAAAATACGGCATTAATATGATCGCCTGCCGCATTCACGCACTCATTGACAGTCGTCTCCGCCACCTGCCCTGCGTGGTTCTGCTCGGCCCGCGCCAGATGGGCGAAAACACCTTGGCGCAGTCAGACAGCCGCCCGGAGGCGAGCACGGCGGCGCCGTCGACATGGCCATCGAGATCGAGCGCTCGACAGCACCGATGCTCTCGCGAGGCTTTGCGCTTGCGCTGGAGATCCTCGCTCCGCGCGAGGCCTATCTGGCGCACGATGTCAGCGAGACTTGGCCGGTGTCGGACCGGATCACCGCGATTTCCCTGAGAGAACTGATGCGTAGGCTGGCTTCTCGGTGAAAGCACCGCAAGACCAAAGTGGCTCGAACGTCCGCGACGAATTGTGCCATACACAGAACGTTCGAAATTCAGCGTCAGGCAGCGACCGATGCGGAGCCATCCAACTGTAGAGTTGCCCACCTACGCGCTTGCTCATTGGGCGCTATGGATCGGAATGAAAAGGCCAAGGCCGAAGTGGCAAGCGAAGCCGAGTGCCAGCGGGCCTCGCACGGGTTCGGGGAACGTCAGGCGCCAAAAGCTGCCCAGACGATCGGGCTGAGCGAGCCCCTGGCGACTGCGGAAGCGCCGATAATGAATCGGGCGACGTTTACGGTTCTTGCCCGCCTTTACTTCGGCGAACGGTTCCAGCATCGCGGGCTCAGGCAAGCCGCGCTCTCGGCATTCGCGTTTGATCTGTGCCGCGACATCGAAATGCCTTTTGACATGCCACGGATGGAGATAGGGCGTGACGGACTCCCAGACCCTGCTGGGTTGTGTCAGGGCGTGCGCGACATCCGAACCGCCGATGCTCTCCAATACAAGGCGCCACTCACCGCCATCGCGGCTCCAGAGTTTTCTCATCCCTTCTACGATCCGCCGCCCTTCGACCCGCATGCCGCCGGGTACGTGCAGCACCACACGGTCGATGTGCCCGTCTTGGTTAGCATCCCAGGGCAGGTAGAAAGCGTGGCGGTGCCGACTGCCTTCGGGCATGTCGTGTCCGGAGAAGACGGAAGGGACCCTGTCCTCACCACATACGCGCTTCGCCTGGCTCATCACCGCCATGCGCATCAGTTCCCCGATGCGTAACGTCTCCTCGACGCGAGGCAGGGGTCTGCCTACCACGACGAAGCTCGCGGTGGTGGCGCCAGACATCTCGGCGCTGGGGGTGGCGTAGCGTGGCCGCAGCGCATCGAAGGGACGCAGGTAGCTCACCTTGCGCGCGGCGGGCGGCTGGCTCCAGCCCTGCTTGCGCAGCTCGGCAGTGTCCACGCTGAGTGCATCAAGCAAATTGTCAGGAAGTGTCCTGGCCAGCTTCTTCCCCGACTTTTTGTCGGCGAGAAGCCCCTGGCGCAGGGTCTGGTATTCCGCGGGTGCCATGGGCGCGCAGAGGGTGACGACTTCGCCTTTGATTTCGCCCGTCTCAGTGTCTAGCGCCCTCGTGCCGGGCGTGCAGTTGATTGTCGGCGTTTCGGCGAGACGCTTGGCTTCCACCCAGGATTCGGCGCGACCTAGGTAGCCCATGACGGCCAGCAGCGCGTCCAGCAGTTCGCGCTGGTCGTCCGGCAGCTCAACACCCGGCCACACCACGGTCAGGGGGTCATTGCGCTTGACGGCGGCGAAGGCGTCGAATACCAGTGATGTCTTGCCTGCGACAAACTGCGGCATGTAATGACGGGTATGAGCGTGGCTCGCGGCGGGCAAACCGTATGCAGGTAATTCCTGTGTCAACGATTCGATCAGGCCCAGCAGCGCCGCTTCGCCATACTTTTCGTTATGCTTGACCTTGTGGTGCCAGGTGGCGATCAACCCTCGCAGGATGCGCCACGGCTCCGGCGGCCATGCCACGGCGCCTTCGTTGACGTGCCGATCCCAGGGCGTGGCGTGATAACGTCCTGCGGGAAAGGTGAACGACAGGGCAAGCATGGCTCACTTCCGATAGGTGACGACGGTTTGCGTGAACTGTGCATCATCTTTGGCAGCATTGATCAGGTCCGGCAAGGCTTGTTCCAGTGTACTGATTGTCGGAAGTTCGAAACCTGTCGGACGTTGTATTTCAACGCCGTCGCATTCCAGATCGCAGGCCGTGCGCAGCCGAAGGCCGTACTGCAAAAATGCGCGAATCTTGTAGAGTGCGAGCGCAGCCAAGAGCTCAAACACCGATTCCGGTAGCCCGTAGCCACGCAGCTGAGCCAGATCGAGATTAAAATAAGCATCAATCTCGGGCGAGACGAATTCGTCACGTGCGAAGGGCACGTTGCCGAAGCCCTTGGACGTGTCACCGGACGGGTTCACCGAATCGTTTTTCACGCCACCGCTCGAAGCAACCTTGCTGTCGCTGGCTTCGATGAAAGCCGACAAGGCGCGGGGCAGGCGCAGTCGGCCGCCGGCCAGTTCCTTCTTGGCCAGGAACACGCCATGCAGCAAGGCATTCACATCCAACGAGAGCAGCGTCCTTGCGAGTTTACGCAGATCGACGAAGCCTTCTTCCATGACGGCCAGCTCTATCTTCAGCTTGTCGAAGACGGTCTTGTCCTGTCCTTCGAGGATGTAGGGTGAATTGACCCGGTGGGCTTCGAGTACGGAATTGGTCAGCGGTTTACCGTCCTTGTCGTTGACCTTGATGACCGACAGCCCCTTGAGCGGTCTTACCCAGTCGTCGGCCACCTTGTCCCAGCAGACGGCCTCCATGCGATTGGCCATGCTCTGGGGGGATTCCACCAGCAACATGGGCGTGCCGTCGGGGCCTTCGTACTGCGCGGCACCGATCTCGGGAAAGCCGGTGGGCTGGAAGCGAGTCCCCTGCAGGGGCTTCAGCCTGGCGCGGAGCAGCAGGCGGGGGACATTGGCGAGAGCGGCAAGATCGAGGCTCATCAGGTGTCTCCTTGGCAGTTCGGCGTCAAGTGGCTTCGGACCGGGCAGGTGCTAGCATGTCGCGCGCGAGAGCAGCAGTGGCGCCATACCGCAGCGGAATCAGCAGCGCAGCGCTCGCCCGCAGCGGAGAAATACTGTCCTTCCCGGGTAGGGCATCGAGGGTAACGATCGGTGCGAGCTCCGAAGCGCGCAGGCGCCGCCATGCGGTCTGCACCGCCCGATTGCTGTGGTTGCCCGCGGCGAGCTGCGCGAGCATGCCAGCGGGCACGGGCATGCGAATGCCTCCGGGCAGCAAGCCCAGCGACCGAAGAATGCGATCCGGCGTCAAGCTCAGCTTCAGCAGGGCGAAGGCGGCGGGAACGGCGCCCAGTCCGGCCCGGTGCTCAATATCCCGCGGGATCTCGCAGAGCGACAGTGCAGGCAGCAGTGCCGCGATGCGTTCATCCATGGCGTCATCGCGCAGGAAGGCGCTGATATCTTCGAGCGCGACGCCAGCGGCGCTGTCGAGCGGTTTGTCCTGCATCTCCAGTCTTTCCCCAAGCCACAAGCGGTGTTCAAGCAGGTTACGCAAGGTTTCTGTCAGCCGACCCCTCTGCCCGGTATAAATGCGGGCCTTTTCTTGGGCTTCAGGCGTCATCCATCGGTTGAATTTGCGTTGCACAGGGAAAAGCTGGGCCTGCAGCGGCAAGGGTTGTTCACCGATGCCACGCAGCCCAGCCAGCGCCTTGGCGATGCGAAACGCGGGCGTGCCGTCAGCGGCGGCTGCGACCCATTGTTCCGAGAGCCTGGGAATGGGCCGTTTAACGGCCTCACGCGCCTTGGGACTGTTCGACAGAGCAAACTGTATCCGTCCCAGCAGAACCAGCAGCGACTGCACCTCCGCCTTGCTCGGTTCGTGTGCCGAAAGAGAGAAAATTTTGTCTTCCAGCCTTTTGCGCAGCATCAGGAAGCGGTTGGCGGTGTTCTCGCCCCGGGCGAATTGACGAAAACGATCCAGCCAGTGATTGCGGTCCAGGTCGTCCAGCCAGCGGGATCGTGGGTGACCGCCAACCTCTACACGCGACAAGGGTGTCGCCAGGTAAGCCTTGCCTGAACGCATCAGTAGACCGAAGCGCTGAAAACTTTCGATCCCGCGATATCCGCCCAGGTGCCGAACGGCACGGACGAAATCGAGCGCGTCACGCACCGGCTTCCTGCCCAGCGCAACACGACCTTCGGCCATCAGTGCGCGTATTTCCGAATAAGTCGCCGGACGCGACCAGAGCGGCATCCACAACTCGCCTCGCGCGTTGACTGTATCGCCCTCGCCCAAGCTTCCGGAGCCAGCATTTACCGCGCGCGCTGTGAACGGATAGCTCAATACACCGGCCGGGTCGTCCGCGTTGCGGCGTGCCATGGCGGCCGCGAAAGACAGGGCGCCTTCGATCATTAGCACGAAATCCCACGGATTGATAACTGCATCGGCATCGAAGCCGGCACTGGCATTGGGGCCACCGGCCTGACCTGGAGAGAACTGGCCTATGGCGTTTCTTGTCAGATTCGGAACACTTGTGCCGAAAAGGCTTGATTGCAACCAGTCAGCGGACTGATTGGATGGCGCACCGTCGGCAGCCCCCAATACATCCAGCAGTCGCTGCATGAAGTTGCTCGTGAAATCCAGATTTCCGTCATTCCATCCTGTGCCAACCATGGGTGGGTAGTTCGTCTTTTCACTGGTAACGGCGAGACCAGCATCCATTGCCTGAATGCACTCATCAGGTAGTGAAGCGCGCAGCGAGAGAATAAAATCATCCTTCTGTCTCCCGCTATCTGGCGAAGTGACGAATCCCGCTCTTTGCACAGCGAGCTTTGCTTCGTGTAGCGCATTCCTGTAGGCCTCCAGTCTCTTGCTCTTGCTGACAAGAATGGCATCCACGACTTTGGTGGCAGCCGTCTCCTGATCGTATACGCCCTGCCTTTTCTTCTTTCCCGTAACAGGATCTTTTTCTTTGGATTTGCGCTCTTGATAATAGAACCCGCTACCGCCGTTCCACGGCGCCATGATGGGCGTGGGCTCATAGTCTCTCAGGAAGAACCGCTCGATGGCTGCACGATCCAGCGCGGTGCTCAGCACGAAGCGGTCGCCACGCCAGAAGCCTCGCGCCTGCGGATCGCGGACCGACAGCAGCCGCAGCACACCCAAGGCTTTGAGGTAATTGGCCAGCGGCGTGGGCGTGCAGCCTTCGAGCACGATGTCATGACGTGAAGCATCGGTGAGATATAGGGACCGCGGCTCGTGCACCCCCGTCGGTGCGGCCGGCGCGGCGACTTGTCGCGGCATGGCGCGCAGCCGCTCGGACAGCTCCGTCAGTTCATCCAGCGCTTCCAGGCGCTGACGCAACGTCAGGCGCTGCGCTTGCCGTAGCTGCTCGCGACGGCTGGCAGCGAACGTGCCTTTGCTCCAGTCCATGGGACGTTGGACGTCACTCATCGGATTTCTCCTGCAGCCACTCGAGGTGCTGGATATCATCCAAGTCGCGTGGGCGGCCGGCCGCCTGTTTCATACGAATCAGGGTGGGGATGGACACAAAGCGCACGAGGATGCCTGGCAGCAACTCGCCGCGCATGGCGATTTCGTATTCATGTGCGAAGTCGAATGGCTCGTACACGAAAACGTCCACGGAGGTTCCGGGGAAGGCGTCGCTGTGAAAATTGAGCACCTGCATGCCCTTGTCTTCCCGCCAGCGTTGGCGTTGCTCGGGCCGCGCAAAGGCGTCGGCGTCGACCGGCACGATGGGGCGATAGCCGATCCTTGCCAGGGCGTTGAAGGCCAACCGTATGTTGCCGGCGTCGAGCGCGATCACCAAGTCGATATCCATCGTGAGGCGGATGTATCCATGCGCGTTGACGGCGAGACCTCCGGCCACGAGATACCGTACTTGCGCAGCATCCAAAGCTTTGGCGACCGCATCGAAGGCGGCGAGCTTCATGGCTCCTGCTCCTCGGCCGAGGCGCGCCAGTCGGCGAGGCGTACCAGGGTTTCCAGCCACGCCAGCCGGAACGGGCCATGCTGGTCCAGCAGTCTCAAGGTGCGCTCGGTCCATGATGGCCCTTGATCCCCTTCGCCGATTTCCATCAAGGCCAAGTTGAGCGTGGCCTCACGGCTGTGCTCGCCGTCGAAGTCCAGTGCGGGCAGGGTGTCGCCTTCCCAGACGCCACGGGCGAAGCGCTTGACGCCCTGGGTCGCCTCCTCGGTGGGCATCGAGCGCAGGCTCATTCGAACCTTGCCGTGGTGGGCAGCGATCAGATACGCGATGAGGTCGGAGTCGGCCTCGCCGTCGTGCTGGTCGAGCCAGGCGAGCGCCGAAGCGAGCTCGTGGCGAAAGTACGGGCGTTCATGGCGCATCGCGCCGCGGCAGTCGGATTTGGCCAGCAGCTGTTCGCCGACGTCCTTCTTGCAGCGATACATGGATTTCTGGAATACCGCGTGCGCCTTGCCGAGATCGTGCCAGCGGCCGGCGCGGATCAGTGCGTCCCTGTGCGACGCCTCACCCACCGTCACGCACAGGTCCGCGGCGTGCCGGGCGACATCAGCAAGGTGTTCGGGCAGCGCCACGGGCTTGGGCTGCTGCGAACGCCGGTCCTCGCCGTAGGCATCCTCGGGCAGGGGCGTCTCCGGTGTGAAAGCCGGCACCGGTGGCCTCTTGAGCGCGGCATCGAAGCCGATGGCCTCGTCGTAGCCGCCATCGGCTGCGCGGAGCAGTAGCGTCATGCCAGGGCGTGGCTCGCGGTCCAGTTTGACCCAGCGCTCGTCGAGCGTATCCCAGCGCCAAAGCGCGGTGTCCTTGCGTTTGCCGAAATCTCTCGCCTGTGCGATGGATACCGGACATAGCTCCCGGCGGTCCGGCCTTGCCTGGATGTCGGGGGCATTGGGATCGTCCTTGAAGTCTCGCCAGAACACCTGCACGCCGGGCATGCCGCTACCGCGGATGTAGTCGGAGATGTCCACGTCGAAACCGGACAAGTCGGGATCGGTATTGAATAGATCGAGCAGGTCCTTGCGGCGCAGCACGGCGGTCAGGGGGCGTGTCTCGTCGCTGGGAGGCAGGCTCTGCGGACTGGCGCTGGTGAGTTCCCTCAGCTTGTCGCGGGCAATTGCCAGCGCTTCGTGCGTGTAGGGTAGCGCATCAGCCTCATCCTCGATGTCCAGCCACAGGATGCGCGCGCCGCCTTGATTATGTTCCCCATTGCGGTTGCAGCGGCCGAAACGCTGCACCATGGAAGTCCAGGGCGCCAGCTCGGTCACCAGGGTTTTCGAGGAGATATCGACGCCTGCTTCGATAGCCTGAGTAGCGACTATGATGCGGTTGGCGCCATCTTCATCACGCAGAAGACGCGCCTGCGCTGCACGCTCGGCGGCGCGGAAGCGGGCGTGGATCAGCAGGTCGGCTTTGTCCTGGCGCTTTTCACGCAACAGGCGGAACAGTTGCTGCGCCCGCTCGACACGATTGACGATGACCAGCGTTTGCGTCCGGGGATCGTGGGCCTCCAGCACCAGAGTGCACAGTTCTTGCAGATACGCCTGTAGACCCGCCTTGTTTTCAGCGTCTTTCGATAGCGAAAGAGAGGCTTTGGTGAGCGACTTGTCCGCCCGCAGTCGGTCACTGGCTTGCTCCCTGTCTCGATCGTTGATCGTGTGTGTGGTGAGCGCAGGCAGGTGCGGATGAAGGTCCACCGTATCCAGCCAGGCCCGATTCAAGGTGGCGGATACCCAAAGCGTGCGACTGCTATTGGCGCGCGGAAACGCGCGGCGGAACGCTTCCAGCTGTGCGGATGCGGCCAGCCCTGCGCCCATCAACTGCACTTCGTCGAACACCCAGAACGTATCGTTGTGCAGCAGCGCGAAATGGATTGGCCACTGGTAGCGGCTCATTCCATAGCCGCGCATCAATGCGCGGGAAAGCAGCATGTCCTGCGTGCCGACGAGAATGGCGTCCTCTTCCGGATAGCTTACCCATTCGGCCTTACGGACATCCTCTTCACCTCCCATCAGGATGTTGACGTCGATCTTTCCATCACCGGGTTTGGCGTGCAGACCGAGCGCCTCAAGCCAGCCTTCAATATTGATGACTGTTTGCTCGACCAACACACGCATCGGCAGGCAAAATATGAGACGCCTCGGTGTAGCGGCGTCTGATTGTGATTCCCTGCGGCCTTTGCGCCAGCCGCGCTTCCAGAGCCAGGCAAGGACCACGGCCGCGGTCTTGCCCATGCCGGTCGGGACATCCAACAGGTCCGGCCACGCTGCTTCGGCCAGACGACATTGGTAGTCGTATGGCCCAAAGCCTGGGTCGTTGGACTTGCCGTATGCCTCGATGAAGAAATCGCGATAATCCACTTCCGGCTACCTATTCTGTTCGTGATAACTCAGCCAAGTGGGCAAACGTCAGGGTGGTAAAGAGCCGAGCCATCCAACTGGCGCCCTGCCAAGGGAACTCTTCCGCCAAGGCACGTGCAGCGAGCCTCGGGAAAGGCCGGGCGGAAGAGTCGGCAGGCGCCGGCAGAATTCGAGCATCGGAAAATCCGAGGTGTCGGCTCAGGTCCACTGGGTCGAGTTTCGGATACGCCAGCGCCACGTGGCGGAAATTCTTGAGGTTTCTGGCCGATAGCCCCTGGCCATATCCCCTGCGGAAGACCTCGGCGAGCCTCTCTCGAATTCCCGCCTTTTGGGCGAGGCCGGCTTTGAGCGTCGAGATCTCAAAGACCTCGGTCGGGTGATTCCTCGGTGACTTTGTTCTCACGACTGACATTCTGCGCGGGCGGACTCGCAAAACGCGCGAGCGCCCCCGGCAATTCTTCCGACATCCGCCTTATGTCGCATACTGCGCCAGTGCGCCCTCCAGCACCTTCCTCACTTCCGCCCGCAATGTATCGGGACTTACCACTTCCACATCGGCGCCGTGCCGCAGGATGTCCATGATCAGCTCGCGCGGGTCCCGGTAAGGGAAGCGAAGCTCGTAGCGGCCATCGGTCAGAAACTGTCCGGACTGCTCCGGATGCCAATGCTCGTCCGCGACCCAGCGGGCACGCTGGCGGGTGAAGCGTAGGACGGCGGTCTTGTTGGCTTTCCCGGAAAAGATTCCGTACGCGCTGCGGAAATGCTCCTCGAGCAGCGCCGCCGGCGCCTCGGTCGCCGGCTCGGCGAGCTCGACTGCACGGCGGATCCGATCGATCGAGAAGCTGCGCAGCGCCTCGCGCAGGTGATCCCAGGCATCGAGGTACCAATTGTCGCGATAGTAGACGAGGTGCTGCGGAGAGACGATGCGCTCGGTGTGCTCGTCCTTGCTGCGCGAGTGATACCGGATGCGCATCCGGTGCCGCTGGAGCGTGGCGCTTGCGGCGACCTGGAAGCTCTCCCCGACGGGACGCGCAGCCAGGGTCAGCACCCGGATCCGTGAGCTGACCTCGCCCAGGCTGAGCCGCCTGTGGCGAATCAACTCCTCGATGCGCCTGCCGAATGAGGCGAGGTACTTCTCGAGGAGCCCCGGACCCAGGGAGGTGAGCAGCTTCTGCAGCACCACGAGCGCCTCCAGCTCCTTCGCCGAGAACCACAGTCCAGGAAGCTGGTACGCCCTGCCGTCCGGAGACGGAGCGTACCGGTAGCCGCCGAGTGTCTCGTCGTGCTCGATGGGCGCGCCCAAATGGTCCCTGAGGGCGGCGATCAGGCGGTAGACAGTCGCTTCCGAGCATTCCAGCCGCTCCATCAGCTCCGCGCGCGAAACGGGTGTCCGGCGGGCGCGCAGGAGGCTGTCGAGCTCGTAGATCCGGTCGAACTTGTCCATCTGCGAACGACGCACGCAGGTCCAAACCAACCCAGGCGCTCGTCCCCCCTTGCCGGTGTTGACAGGCTGTCGATCCTCGTTTCGCCGGAGCGTGCGCCCGTTCCCGGGCCATGTCAACGCCCGCAATTTGACGCTTGCATGGGTGCAGGGCCGGTCTCGCGGCCCGATCCTGGCGCAAGTCGCCATCGAGTGCGCGCAGCACGCGATTTCCGAGCATCATTCGGCAGATATCCGCAGCCATCTTGAGCCGATATGCACGCGCGGGAAAGACCGAAGATAGTCCCGCTTCGGCCGCGGACGGTCTCCGTCTATACTAGGTTTCGTCCACGGACAATCACTCGCAGGTCTCGATTTGGCACCCACCACCGGATCACTCTTCGGCCACGACGAGGCCGGCAATACCTCGCTGGTTCAGGTGCTCTCCCGCGACAAACCCGCCGGCAAGGCGCAGCAACAGTTTCAGCGCCTGGTCGGGAAGATCGAGACCTGCCGAGAGCAGATCCGGCAGTGGCAGGCCTATTCGATCCGCTACAACCAGCGGATCGTGAGCGAGTTGGAGCCGCTGCGCGCGCGATTCCAGGCCGCCCAGCGTGAGATGGCACTGCTCATCGACGAGCTGCTCACGCGGCCGACGCGCGGTCGCCGCCTGCGGAAGGTGGAGCGCGCCAAGCTTCGAGACCTGCTGCTGACGCTGGTCGATGGGCTGTCGGACGGCACGGATGAGCAGCTCGAGACGCTGCGGGCCAAACACGGTGGTGCGCCCGACCCGCAGGCGGAGCACATGGAGAGCGATCTGCTGCGCGGCCTGCTCGAGGACGCGCTGGGATTTGAGCTCGACCCCGAGGCCGCGGCGCGCCCCGAGGAATTGCTGTGGTACGCAGAGCGCAAGATGCGGGAAGGCTACTCGCAGGAGGAGGGCCCTCGCTCCCGAAGGCGCGGCCGCCGCGCCAAAGCCTCCCAGGGCGGCTCGGACGGCATCGGGGCCGCTCGTGCAGCCCAGCCTGCTGCCGGAGGCGGCAATGGCGCCGCGGAAGTCCGCCCGCTGCGGGATATTTTCCGCAAGCTCGCGAGCGCCTTGCACCCCGATCGCGAGCCGGACGAGGAGACCCGCAAGCGCAAGACCCTGCTGATGCAGCGGGTCAATCAGGCCTACGGGGCGAACGACCTGCTGGCCCTGCTCACCCTGCAGCTCGAGATCGAGCAGATCGATGCCGCGCACCTGTCCTCGCTGCCGGCCGAACGGCTGGCCCATTACAACCGGATCCTGCGCGGGCAGCTGAAGGAGCTGGAAGCCGAGCTGCGACGCGACACCGAGCCGTTTCGGCACATGGTTGAGGCAGCCGGCCGGCGGGTCGTCACGACCGCTGGCGTCGATCGGCAACTGAGCGCCGAGGTGGCCGAGCTGCGCGCTGCTCTGCGGGAGCTGCGGGAGGACCTGGTGGCGTTTCGCGATCCCGACCGGCTGCGCGAGCGGCTCGAAGGCGTCACAACGACACCTGCGCTCGATGACCCGGACGAGCTCGCCGCTTTCGCGGAGCTGGCCTCTCTTGCGGAGTTCTTCTCCGGGCCCGCGCCTCGGCGCCGCCGCGCGCCGCACCGCCGGCGGCGTTGACGCCTTACCCCCCCGTAATCCCCGCGCTTTTCCACAGCGGAGAGTCCTCGGGCAGCGCGTCCAGGCGCCGGCGGGTGTACTCGTAGCCCGCCTGGATGGCGCGGTCGAAGGCCTTCCAGTTGAGCATGTCGATGTCGGCGAGCGGCGGCTGCAGCAGCAAGTCGGTCCTGGCCCGATGCTCGGCCGTAATGGCGTTGCTGTTGACCATGCCCGTGCGCCACAGGATCTGGAAGATGTTGGGCAGGTGGCGCCGGGTCCTGATCCAGCGCATGAGCTGCCAGGGCAGCGGCACATCGACGCCGTCGCCCCGGGTGGCGAACGCGCGGTCGGCGCCTGCGTCGCAACCGATCACCGGACCGCGTCCCAACTGCAGCATGACGTCGACCGGCAGGTTGTTCATCGCGCCGCCGTCGACCAGCACCTCGCCTTTGTACACGACCGGCGGCAGCACTCCGGGAACGGACACGGAAGCGCGCAGCGCGCGCCAAAGCTCCTGGCGGCGATGAACGTAGGGACGTCCCGAAGTCAGATTGGAGGAGACGCAGAAGAAGGTCAGCGGCAGGTCCTCGATGGCCACGTCGCCGAACGCCTCGTACAGCATGGCGCTCACCTTGTGGCCCGAGACCAGCGAGACGAACGGCAGCGTGTAATCGCGCAGCGGCCTCGAGTTGACGAAGCAATGCCGGAACCGCTCGGTCAACTCCTTCACGCTCCAGCGCGCGGCGACTCCGGCGCCGAGAATGGCCCCCATGCTGGTGCCGCCCACGAGGTCGATGGGAACGCCGGCCTCGCGCAGCGCCCTGACCGCGCCGATGTGCGCGAACCCCCGCGCTCCGCCCCCCGACAGCACCAGCCCCACACCGCGGCCGGTCAGCGCGCGGGCGAGCCTGGCGTAGTCCGCCGGGGTCTGGACGTGGTGGTGGGGAATATCCGGCAGAATGGCCAGCCAGCGGGCGGCGGCCCCGGTCTCGATCCCGCTGTCGTGAGCCAGAACCAGCTCCCAGCGCTGCGGGGTCAGGCTGTGATCGTGCGGCCAGCGCAGCGCGGCCCAGCTGCCCGCCGGACTCTCGGCCCGGGCCAACAGCAGCAGCGCGTCCGCCTGCCGCTCGCAAAGCTTGGTCCAGCGGTCCGGAGTCGGATCGGCCACATAGACGACGTAGTCGTTGGCGGCCTCGATGTCGTTGAACCACTGGCTGGTGTGGGTGCGGGCCCGCACGCTCCATACCAGCTCCGTGCGCCCGAATTCCGACAGCGCCTTGACCAGCGCGGCCGAGAAGGCGGCGAAGTCGACTTCCAGACTCTGCGGAAGCACCGTGAACGTGTATGCTCCGCGCGGATGCGTCCGTGCGGCGCCTTCCGCCCTTGCGAGCCGCTCCACCATCAGCTGCGCGATGCGCAGCATCGCCTCGGGCTCGCCTCTGAGCACTTCGTTGAATGCCTTGCTCGAGATGCGCGCGAGCTCGGTGTTGCGAAGCGCCACGACGCTGAACAGGCGCGGGCGGCCGGAGATCAGCCCCATTTCCCCGACGGACTCGCCCGCCGCGAGGCGCGCGACGAAGCGGCTCTGGGCACGGCCGTCGTTGGACAGCACGCCGAGCGAGCCGCTCAACACCACGTAGAAGGCGTCGGCCGGGTCGCCGGCGCAGAACAGCGATGCGCCGCCCGGCAGCGACAGCCACTGCGCCGCGGAGGCGATCCGGCCGAGCAGCGCCGGATCCAGCCCGCGGAACAGCGGCGTCTCTCCCAGCAGCCCCCCGAGATCGGAGCGCAGGGTCTCGCCGTCCTCAAAAGGAGTCTGACCCATTCGGTCCCCCCGTACCGTCAAGTCAACGCCGCATGGACGGCTTTCTTCCTCCTTCCTGGCGGATTATCGGAACCATCGGCCACCGCATGACCTCGCTCAGTCCAGATACTTGCCCAGGAACGCGTCGATGTCCGTCAGCATCCTGCGCCGCGTGGCGGGGCGGTCGATCGAGCTGCCCGCGCCGAACCTGATGTAGGTGACCGGCTTTCCGAGCTTCTTCAGCGCCTGGTCCATTTCCCCCATTTGCGCCGCGGGCACGTCGGTGTCTTTCGCCGTGTACAACAGCAGCACCGGCGCGGTGATCCGGCCGGCCGCATTCACCGGAGATTCGGCGATGACTTTCGGATCGAACGGCGAACCGACCTCGGAGCTCCAGTGCGCAAGCACGTCGTGGTCCGTCTTGATTCCGCCGAATTCCTCGTTCTCGTGAGCGAGGTATGCCGGCAGGT
>OFHJ01000069.1_pt1 | contig 41388 bp, 28 predicted proteins | sample 1522001 | NCBI WGS metagenome assembly OFHJ01 (sample SAMEA2464838, study PRJEB22497) | soil metagenome | biome: Grassland; feature: Farmland; material: Clay | place: Australia | collected 2013-02-01 | depth 1.2 m | reverse complement strand
GGGGTGACCCTGCCTTGTTCCACGTGAAACACTCTGTCGGGCGTACGAAATCCAGGGATCTCGGGTTGCAGGGAAGTCACCACGAGAGGGCAGCCGAGGCGAGAGATCTCCTCGACGAAGCCGGCCAGATGTTCGCGATCCAGCTCCGCTGCTGGATCGTCCAGAAGCAGCGTCGGCAGCGTCTCAGAGTGACTCTGGAGCAGGCGCAGTTGAGCCAAGGTCAAGGCGGCTGCCATGAGCTTTTGCTGTCCGCGTGACAATACCTCGCGAGCAGGCCTCCCGGCGACCTGAATCAGTACGTCCGCGCGGTGAGGTCCGGGATAGGTGAGCTGCCGCAACGCGTCCCGCGACCGCGAAGCGTCCAAGGCCTCCCGCAGGGATAGCTGGGCGCTCCAGCCTCGCGCGTAATGAAGGTCGCCTTCGGGACAATCCACCGCCGCGATGACCTGTCGCCAGTGGGGATTCAAAGCGTCGACGACGGCGCGCCGGGCTTCAGAGATGCGCTCGCCTAGGTCAGCCAGCTCGCCTTCCCAGGGTTGAGCCTCGATCGGACGCTGCTTCAATGCCGCATTGCGCTGCCGCAGGGCGCGCGCATAGCGCATCCACCAATCTCCAAAGCGAGGTTCCACGTGGAACACTGCCCAGTCCAGCCAGCGCCTCCGCCTTCGGCCGCCCTCCTCCACCAGCTTGTGTATCTCCGGGTCAATGACCTGGACCGGAAACGTTAAAGTAAGCTCTGCAAGGGAGCCCAGCGTAGTCCCGTCTACACGAGCCGAGGCCCCCCGCTGGCGATCGAATTCCACTCCAATCGCGTGATGACGATTCTTGTCCGTGCGGGCAAATACAGTCAGCCGCTCCGTCCCTCGACGGACCAGATGCTCCGAGAAGCGGGTTCGAAAGGACCGGCCACGTCCCAGTAGAAACAGAGCCTCCAGCAGCGAGGTCTTCCCGGCGCCATTGCCGCCCCAGATCAACGTGCAACCCGAATGCAGCATCAGTTCCGCCGATTCGATGCAGCGCACGTTCTCGACGCGTACTTCCGCAAGGCTCATCGAAACTCAGGGGAACAACGGCTTACGCTGAGTGTCGTCCCGGCAGCCGGGCAAAGAGAATCGGATCCGCTGGGGAAATTCACGGTCCTGCCCCCGACCGTTTACCGAACGCGACGCCGGCAGGTCGGGACGCGACGCTGAGAACAGCTGCCTCCGGGGCCTCACAAACGCATGGGCATGACCACGTACCGGGCCTGAGCCAAACCGGGTGCCCGAATCAAGCAGCTGCTATTGGCATCCGTGAACCCAAGCTCCACCTGGTCCGTCTCGATGGCGCTGAGTGCATCGAGCAAGTACGTGACGTTGAACCCGATTTCCACCTCGTCACCCGTGTAGCTCACCTCGACCTGGTCCTCCGCCTCTTCGTGCTCGGGATTGTGCGCTTGAAGCGTCAGCAGATCCGGCTTCATTGCCACCCGAATTCCGCGGTACTTTTCATTGGCGAGAATCGCCGTGCGCTGCAATGCCTGCCGCAGCAACTCGCGATCCGCCTGCGCAACCTTCGGGGGATTATCCGGGATCACGCGCCCATATTCCGGAAAACGGCCATCAATCAGCTTCGAAGTGAAGCGAATGTCACCGATCTGGGCACGAATGTGATTCGTACCCACGGCCAGCTCGATCGTTCCATCCGTTCCCAGGATCCTCTGCAGCTCGAGCACGGCCTTGCGCGGCACGATCACCTGCGCTCCACGCGCCGGCTCCGTCAGTGAGATCTCGCACAGCGCCAGCCGATGCCCATCCGTCGCCACTGCCCGAAGCGTGCTGTCCTCAGTCTCGAGCAGCAGGCCATTGAGGTAATAGCGCACATCCTGCTGAGCCATGGAAAAATGAGTCTTGTCGATCAGGCGGCGGAACTCCCCTTGCGGCACCGTGAGCGTTTGCTGCGCATGAATTTCCTCGAGTACGGGAAATTCCGCCGCCGGCAATGTCGAGAGCGTAAAGCGGCTGCGGCCGGCGCGTACCGTCACCCGCTCGCCCTCCGTCGCAAGTGCCACATCGACCCCGCCCGGCAAGGCTCGCAGGATATCCACGAACTTACGGCCCGGCACCGTGACGTCGCCCGGCATATCCACTTGCACCTGCGTCGCCGCGACCAATTCCACCTCCAAGTCGGTCCCCGTCACACTGAGACGCTTATCTCTCGCCGATAGAAGCACGTTCGCCAGTACCGGCATCGTCTGACGTCGCTCGACCACGCCGATCACGCTTTGCAGGGGGGCGAGGAGATCCTCGCGTTTGGCCGTCAGCTTCATAAGGTCTCTATCTATTCTTGAATCTTAAGAATTCAGATTGTAGTGACTTTTAGTCTTGTGGATTACGGTGACGATCCATTTCCCGCCGTGCGATCAAGGACTTGACGGCGGATTACTGGCTAGCTTTCCCCGCAATCACCTGCGGGCCACCTGTGGGCGGCCTGTGCGCAACTTTATCCCCATTTTCGCTCACCGGAAATGCACAAGGAAGTCCACAGCCTTATCCCCGGGACGATTACCCGACACCACAGCGCAGCGGCCGGACGCCCGATTGCTCCTCATGCCGTCAAGGTTCTCAACAGATTCGAGTAGTCCTCGCTCATGCGCACATCGATGTTGCGAAGCTCCTTGATGCGCTTGCAGGCGTGCAGCACCGTGGTGTGGTCCCTGCCGCCGAAGGCATCCCCGATCTCTGGCAGGCTATGGCTGGTGAGCTCCTTGGCGAGCGCCATGGCGACCTGCCGCGGCCGGGCTACGGAGCGGCTGCGGCGTTTGGACAGCAGCTCCGCCACTCGGACCTTGTAGTAGTCCGCGACGGTCTTCTGGATGTTCTCGATGGTCACCAGCTTTGCCTGCAGGGACAACAGGTCCTTGAGCGCCTCCTTGGTGAATTCCAAGGTAACGGCCCGCCCGGTGAAGCGCGCGTTGGCGATCACACGGCGCAGCGCGCCCTCGAGCTCGCGTACGTTCGAGCGGATTCGCTTGGCGATGAAGAAAGCGACTTCTTCGGGCACCGGCATGCCGAAATGAACGGACTTGGTCATCAGGATGGCCACGCAGGTCTCGAGCTCAGGGGGCTCGACCGCCACCGTGAGGCCCCAGCCGAACCGGGATTTCAGCCGCTCCTCCAGGCCCGCGACCTCCTTCGGATAGCGATCGCAGCTCAGGATGACCTGGTGCTGGCCCTCCAGCAGTGCATTGAACGTGTGGAAGAATTCTTCCTGCGAACGCTCCTTGCCGGCAAAGAACTGGATATCGTCGATCAGCAGCGCATCGAGCGAGCGGTAGGCGGTCTTGAACTCGTTCATGGAGTTGTGCTGCAGCGCCCTGACCATGTCGCTGACGAATCGCTCCGAATGCACGTAGGCCACCCTCGCCTCATCGCCCTGTTCGCGAATGAAGTGGGCAATGGCATGCATCAGGTGGGTCTTGCCGAGCCCCACACCGCCGTACAGGAACAATGGGTTGTAGGCCTTACCGGGGTTTCCGGCCACTTGCTGCGCCGCCGCCTTGGCCATCTGGTTGCTCTTGCCCTCGACGAACGTGGCGAACGTGAAATCCCCGTTCAGCCGCGCGCCGATGACCAGTCCCTCGCCACGGCGGGGCCGTCGTGGTTCCGGCAGCGCCGCGGCGGCTTGCATCGGTGCCGGCTCGTTGCGCGAGCCGACCTCCACTGTGACGATGGGCACGTCCCCGGTGCTTTTGTCCCGCAGCAGCTCCCCGATGCGCGGCAGGAGCTTTTCGTTGATCCACTCGACCACGAAACGGTTGGGCGCGAGAAGCTTGAGCGCGCCGGCGCCTTCCTGCGCCTGCAATGGCCGCACCCAGGTATTGAACTGCTGCTCAGGAAGCTCGGCCTCCAAGGCGCACATGCATCGAGCCCACAGCGACGCTTCCACGCGTGCCTCCGCGACCGCCTTGGATTGATCAATGGAAAGGGCTGCGCAGTCTATACCCATCGGTGGCCCCGCTGAAGATTTTCCCAAGGATAAAAATATTGACACCCTGGCGCTCAACGGCTTAGCCTTGCCGCCCTTTTTCCGGAACCGAACCCCTGGAGCCTGGCATGAAGCGTACCTATCAACCGAGCAAGCTGCGCCGTAAGCGCACGCACGGTTTTCGGGCACGCATGGCGACCAAGAACGGCCGCAAAGTCCTGGCCCGCCGCCGTGCCAAGGGCCGCAGGAAACTGATCCCGTAGCAGAGCGGGGCCCGCTTCCGGTCCGTGGGGCACCCGGCCCGGCGCTCTGGTGTGGGACGGCGGCCTGCGGGCACCGCGACCGATCGACGATGGCCAGCATGCCCCGCGCGTCCCGAGAGCGGCTGACCTTTCCGGCGCCGAGGCGCCTGCGACACAAACCGGAGTTCGAGGCCGCGTACGCGCGCGGCCGGCGCTTTGGCAACGGATTCTTTGCGGTGACAGTGATCAGCAACGACAAGTCCGCTCCCCGTCTCGGTCTTGCCGTCGCGCTGCGTGTCGCCCGGACCTCCGTCGAGCGCAATCGTATCCGCCGGGTCATCCGCGAATCCTTCCGCCTGCATCAGCACGCTCTCCCGGCGGTCGATATCGTCGTCAGCGCCAGGCCCAGGGCTCACGGCGCCCCGGCCGGGCAATTGCGCGAGAGCCTGGCGGCTCTGTGGACACAGGTGAGCGAGCGATGCGCACTCTCGCCGTCTTCCTGATCCGCGTTTATCAGTGGACGATCAGCCCTCTCCTGGGGCCGAGTTGCCGGTTTTATCCGTCCTGCTCCCAGTATGCCGCGGAAGCGATCGACTGCTTCGGCGTGCTGCGGGGCGGATGGCTGGCCGTGAAGCGTATCGGCCGCTGCCATCCCTGGCACCCCGGAGGATACGACCCCGTGCCGCCCGCCCACGCCCACAGCTTCCCCCATCATCGACATGAGTAACAATCTCCGCCTGTACGTCTGGATCTTCCTGGCGGCGCTCCTGTGGATCAATTACACGACCTGGACCGCCGAATTCGCCCGACCCCCGGGCCCGGCCGTCACGAACAGCACGCCTGAGAAACCGTCGAGCCTGGCCAACCGTGTTCCCGAGGGCCAGGCGCCGGCGCCGGCGCCGACGGGCGCGCCGGCCACGCCAGCCGCGCCAGCGGCAACCCCAGCGGCCGCGCCGGCCGCAGCGCCGGTGGCGACCCACGCGCCGAGCGCTCAGGCCCCGCTGATCCACGTCCAAACCGACGTTTATGACCTCGAGATCAGCACCCAGGGCGGGACCCTGGTCAAGGCTGATCTCCTGAAGTACGCCGAGGCCACGGGCAAGTCCGCTCGGCTGCGGCTCGAGAACACCCATCCTGCGACCGAATACCTGTTGCAGACGGGGTTGACCGGCCCGGCCGGGGAGACCTACCCGAATCAGGGCGCGATCTACCGCTCGCCGCATCTGAGCTATCGGCTCGATGGCGCCAAAGAGCTCCGTGTGCCGCTGACGTGGAGCCATGACGGCATCACCGTCCCCAAGACTTTCGTCTTTCACCGACCCTCCTCCCGCATCGACCTCGAATACACCGTCGAGAACCGCGGCGCCTCGCCCTGGCGCGTCTCGCAATACGCGCAGCTGTTCCGAAACGATCCGCGTACCAAGCACAGCTACTTCAACCCCAACAGCGAGGCCTATCACGGGCCCGCGATCTGGAATGGGAAGAAGTATGTCCAGCTCGATCCGACCAGCTCCGAATACAAACATTACCAGCGGGATGTGACCGACGGCTGGATCGCCGTGCCGCAGCTCGACTTCGTGAGCGCCGTGGTCCCGCCTAAGGGCAGTGCGTACCGGTTCACGTCGCGGGTTTCAGGCAGCCAATACGCCATCTCGGCCGTGGGTCCGACGCATACGGTGGCGGCGGGTGCAAAGGTCACCTTCGGTCAGACCTTGTACATCGGGCCGACGTTGCACGCGCAGCTGGAGAAGACCGACCCCACACTGACGTATCTCGCGCTTTCCGGCTGGTTCGCCATACTCGCCAGGCCGCTGTTCTGGCTGCTGAGCAAGGTGGAAAGCGTGACGGGCAACTGGGGTGTGGCGATCATCCTGGTGACCCTCCTCCTGAAGCTGGTGTTCTACCCGCTGTCGGAAGCCAGCGGCCGCTCCATGGCCAAGATGAAGGCGCTGGGGCCGCGCATCAAGAATATCCAGGAGATGTACAAGGGCGACAAGGAAAAGCTCAGCCGCGCGATGATCGAGATCTACAAGCGCGAGAAGGTCAACCCGGTCTCCGGCTGTCTGCCCATGATCCTTCAGCTGCCGGTGTTCATCGCCTTCTACTGGGTGCTGCTCTACAGCGTCGAGCTGCGCCAGGCGCCGTTCATGTTCTGGATCACGGATCTCTCGGCTCGCGACCCGTACTTCATCCTGCCCGCCATCATGGCCGTGACCGGCGTTCTGCAATTCAAGCTCAATCCCGCTCCGCCCGACCCGGTCCAGGCCAAGGTCATGATGGTCATGCCCGTCGCCATGGCGGCGCTGTTCGCGTTCTTTCCCTCAGGCCTGGTGCTGTACTACGTGGTGAACAGCGTGTTGTCGATCGCCCAGCAGTGGAACATCAACCGGCGCATCGCGACCGCAACCGCGAGCCGCGGCAAATAGCGGTCCACCGCCCGGCGCCCGCCTGCAGCCGGAAGGCCGGTCCCAGGCCGGCCTCGAACGGGGAAGCTCCAAGAAGGGACCCGCACAGGTCTCCTGCCCCGCCCGCCGGATTGTGAGGTAACCTTGCGCGCATGACGCGCATGGATACCATCGTGGCGCCGGCAACTCCGCCGGGACGCGGCGGCATCGGCATCGTGCGCGTCTCCGGACCCAAGGTGCCCGAGATCGCCGCCGTGCTGCTCGGCGAGCTGCCCCCGCCGCGTACGGCCCGCTTCGCCCGCTTCCTCGATGCGCTCAACCAGCCACTCGATGCCGGCTTGGCGCTGTTCTTTCCCTCGCCCCGTTCCTACACCGGCGAGCACGTGTTGGAGCTGCAGGGCCACGGGGGCCAGGCCGTGCTGGAGGTCCTGGTGGCCCGGGTCATCGAGCTCGGCGCGCGCCGGGCGCAGCCGGGCGAGTTCACTCTGCGTGCCTTTCTCAACGACAAGCTCGACCTCGCCCAGGCCGAAGCCATCGCCGATCTGATCGATGCCGGCTCGCGCGAGGCCGCACGCGCCGCAATGCGCTCCCTGCAGGGAGAGTTCTCAGCCATGGTGCGCGGGCTCACCGACGCGGTGATCGATCTGCGCACCCATGTCGAGGCGGCGATCGATTTCCCCGAGGAAGAGCTGGACTTTCTGGCCGACCGCCAGCTGAGCGAGCGCTTCCAGGCGGTGCGGGATCACTTCGATGCCATCGAGCAGAGCGCGCGGCAGGGCAGACTCCTGCGCGAAGGCATGACGATCGTGATCGCCGGCCGGCCGAATGCCGGCAAGTCGAGCCTGCTCAATCGCATGGCCGGCTACGACGCGGCTATCGTGACCCCGATACCCGGCACGACCCGGGACATCGTGCGCGAGCGCATTCACATCGACGGCATGCCGTTGCACGTGCTCGACACCGCAGGCCTGCGCGAGGGGGCGGATGCCGTAGAGGCGGAAGGCATACGGCGGGCGCATGAGCAGATGCGTCACGCCGATCGCGTACTGTTCGTCGTGGACCTCGTGGACGACCCCGAGGCAGCGGCCTACTCGGAGGAGAGAGCCAGACTGCCCCCGGATGTGCCGGTGACGCTCGTGCTCAACAAATGCGATCTGGCCGCCGGGATTCCTTTGGCCGACACCCTGTCCGGTCCGCCCCGCGTGGCGATTTCCGCGCTGACCGGAGCGGGGATGAAGACGCTGAGCGACCACCTGAAAGGCTGCATGGGGTTCAAGACACTGGAGGGCGAAACCGTCTCGGCGCGCCAGCGCCACCTGGACGCACTGGAGCGAGCGCGCCGCCAATTCGAAAACGCTGAACGGAGGCTGCGCGACAGCCGCGCCGGCGAGCTGGTGGCCGAGGAGCTGCGCGGCGCCCAGCAGGCCCTGAGCGAGATCACCGGGGAGTTCACCACCGAGGACCTCCTCGGCCGGATCTTCAGCCGCTTCTGCATCGGAAAATGACCCGGATTCCCGGGCTCGGCCGCCCGCAGCGGAACCCGCGACCCCGGGTATGCGCGAGGCAGGAGGCGGCGCACGCGTCTCGCCGGTGGACAGGCGCCGGCTGTACGTGTCTCAATCGCTCAACGGCGCGTCGAATTCATAGCGGCCGGAGCCAATGGTGACCCGTGTCTTGCCCAGCCCCGAGCGGACGTGCAGGACGCCGTACGCCCGAGCGAGGGACAGACCCCCTTCCCGAATATCCTCAGCGCTCTGGGCGGGAATCACCACGGTGGCTTTGGCGCCGGCGGGGATGTCGACGAGCAGCCGCAGGCGTCTTCCATCCGGACTCTTTTCCCAGGTGCACGCGACGTCGCCTTCAACCGCGCGGTAGCGGACCGATGCCCTGGGCACGCCCTCGACCATCTGGGGCGCGATGCGGATGCGCTCGGTCGCCGGCCGGCGCATGTCGATGGTGAGGCCCGCGAGCCCCCGGTAGAGCCAGGTCTCGGCCTGTCCCAGCATGAAGTGATTCTGCGAGTTGTCGGGATTGGCGTTCCACGTCTCGGTGAGTGCCGTGGCGCCTCGAGCGAGCATATAGCCGTAGCTCGGCGCGGCGGTGCGTGTCAGGATGTCCAACAGCACATCGGCGCGGCCGGCGCGCATCAGCGCCAGGATCACGTACAGAAAGCCGATATCCCCCGCCGTCACATGATGGCCGTGTGCGCGGATATCGGCGACGAGATTGGCCAGCACGGCCTCGCGATGACGCGCCGGAACGAGTCCGATCGCCAGCGGCATCGCATTGGCGGTCTGGCTGCCGCGGCCGTATTGGCTCGTTGCAGGGTTGAACAGCCTGCGATTCAGCGCCCGCCGGACCGCAACGGCCCGGCGGGCATAGTGACGCGCGTCAGCCGTGAAGCCGAGCAGGCGGGCGATGCCCGACAGGGCGCCCAGCAGCCGGCAATAGGTGGAGGTCGCGGTCAGCGTCTTGCTGGTCAGCTGCGACTCACCCGGCGGCTTCGGTCCCCAGTCGAACCAGTCGCCGAGGCCGTAGTCGAGCAGGTCTCCCTGGGCGCGGGAGGCCAGATAGTGAGCGTACCGGCGCATCGCCGGATAGCCACGCTCGAGGATGCGCCGGTCGCCGGTGTAGCGATAGGCGGCCCACGGGGAGAGCACGATCGCCGCGCCCCATTCGGGCGAATCCCGAAACGGCGAGTTGCTGCCGTCGGCGTTGAGAAACGCCACGTATTCCGGCGCGATGCTGGGCACCAGCCCGGAGGGGAGCTGACTGTCCATCATGTCGCCCAGCATCTTCTCGTAGAGCGTCACGGCCTGCTCGTTGCAGAAGACCGTGTCGGCGTTGAGGTAGGTCTGCTCCAGCCATCCCAACTTCTCGCGTTGAGGGCAGTCGGTGAGCACGCTTACGGTATTGCTGAGCAACGCCTGTCGGATCAGGCGGTGAATGGCGAGCAGCATCGGCTGGCCGGGCAGAAGCTCGCCGATGCCCGGCAGGCTCGCGTGCAGGAACTGGCCGGTCAGGCCGAGCAGTTCCGGCGCATCGCCGGTGCGCTCGCCGCTCGGCGCGGCCCCTTCGACCTGCACGTAGCGGAAGCCGTAGTAGCTGAACTTCGGGCGCCAGCGCTCGGGGCCGGTGCCCGCCAGCGTGTAGGTGAACCATACGGCGTCGCCCGGGCCGGCCGCGGCGCTGCGCTGGGTGACGCAGCCTCGGGCGTCGAGCAGCTCGCCCGGCAGGACTCGAACGGTGCGCCCGGCCGGTCCGCGAACAGCGATCACCGGCCATCCGGAGAAGTTCTCGCCGAGGTCATACACCCAGACACCGGGTTTGGGCTGGCTGACGGCCACGGGCGCGAGCGTGCGCGCCACCGTGATCGGCGGGACATTCTGACTGCGCAGCCGGCCGCCGGGGCTCGAAACCAAAGTCGCGCGTGACCAGCGGTCCGCGCCAAATCCGGGACGGTCCCAGCCGTTCGATTCGCGCCGCGCATCGAAATCCTCGCCGCCGTACACCGAGGACAGCACGATCGGCCCGGGGTGCGTTCGCCAGTGCTCGTCGCTGACGATGGAGCGCTCGGACCCGTCCTCGAACAGCAGCCGCAGCTGCAGGATGAGTTTCGGCCGGCCGAAGCTCCCGACGAACTTCGTATAGCGTCCCGGGTATTTCTCGACGTTGAAGAATCCGTTGCCCAGCATCACCGCGAGGACGTTCGGGCCTCGGGTCAGCAGTGAAGTCACGTCGTAGGTGTCGTAGAGGATCGTCTTGCCATAATCCGTCCACCCGGGATTGAGCACGCTGTCGGTCGGCTGCCGGCCATTCACCGCGAGCGCGTACTGCCCGAGACCGCACACGGACACCAAGGCGCGCGCCAACGGCCTGTCGAGGGTGAATGCCCGCCGGAACAGGGGCATGGCGCGCGGCTGCACCGGCGGGCTGCGGTTGATCGCCGGCGGAGGCAGCGGACTCGCCGGCCCCTCCGGGCCGTCCGATATCCACCGGGCGCGCCAGTGCGCCTCCCGCAGAACGCCCGTGCCGAAGGACTCGGGCGCGCTGAATCTCCCGGCGCGCCCGCGCTGATCCCAGACACGCACGGCCCACCAGTAAGCCGACTGCGAGGCGAGCGGCAGGTCGCGATCCGGCGTGATGCGCGGATCGGCGCCCGCGCGCATGCTGCTGTCCCACACATCGCCGCAGCCGGCACGGATCGTTCTCGGGGAGCGCGCGACGATCACCTGGCAGGCGCTTTGGCCGAGCAATCGCCGGCCGGGCGCACGCGCGGCAAGCGTCCAGGAAAACCGAGGCCGCAGGACGTCGATCCCATTCGGGACGGCGCGCCACTCGACCCGACAATCCGCCGGCAAGAGGTCGCAGGGCCCGGCCGGCGCCGACGTCCCCGCGCCGCTTCGAGCCGCCTCGGCGGCGAGCGGCGCGCCGAGCGCCAGCAGGCGAAGCAGCTCGCGGCGAGAGCTCATGTGGCGTGGTCCCCACAGATCGGCCTGTCCAAGAATATGATCTCGCATCTCATATTATGAGATCGCTCTTGCATCCGCCCATTCGGCAGTGGTATTTATATACAAAGCTATCGTCCGCCTGTAAACCATAATGCCGGCGGCGACACCGTGAACCGCGGTGGCTTTCGGGGGATTCGCAACGCCTTTGCTCCAACCAATCGAGGGGGATAGACCATGAAGCTTTCGTCAAGGCTCGTGTCCGGGGCCGTCGCTCTGGCAATGGCAGGCGCCGTGCCCGCTTGGGCCAAAACCGCCGGACCCGGACCCCAGGGTGCATCGCCCGCCAGTCCGACGGCGGCAACCCAGGGCAGCGCCGAGCAAGGCGCGCAGCCCGTGGCCCTGCAGGAAGTGGTCGTGACCGGCATCCGGGCCAGCATGGAGAGCGCGCTCAATATCAAGCGCTTCTCCAACACCATCGAGGACGCCATCGTCGCCTCCCAGATCGGCAAGCTACCCGATACCACTGCCATCGACGCCCTGCAGCGCATTCCGGGCATCCAGATCGGCAGGCAGCTCGGTGAGGGCGGCGGCACCATCAACATCGGCGGCTCGAACATCAACAGCGGCTATGAAATCCGCGGCCTGCCCTACGCGGAGACCACGCTCAACGGGCGCGAAGTCTTCAGCGCCCAGGGCGACCGTGTGCTGAACCTGCAAGACATCCCTTCGTCGCTGCTCGCGAGCATCGAAGTCTACAAAGACCCCACGGCGAGCCTGATCGCCGGCGGCCTCGCCGGCACCGTCAATCTGCGCACGCACAAGCCCTTCGATTTCGCCGGACGGACACTCGACTTGAGCGCCGGGGAGACCTACGGCGACATGGTCGGCACGGCCAGACCGAACTTCAACGTGCTGGGCAGCGACATCTGGCACACCGGAATCGGCAAGATCGGCGCGCTGCTCGATTTCTCCTACCACGACCGGGCGTACCGCGAAGACCAGATCACCAACAGCGCGATCGCCAGCAGCACCACGGCGGTGCCGGGCAAGACGATCTATTTCACAAACGGTGTCTACAATACGATGTTCGTCGGCAGGCGACGCCGTATCGGCTTCGATGCCGTGCTGCAGTGGCAGCCCACCCAGGATTTCCAGACCTACGCCGAAGCCTCCAGCGAGGACTTCGTCTGGGCGCAGAATCAGTATACTTTCTACACGCAGGGCCTCGCTCCCTATCAGGCCGGGGTGGCTGGCGTCGTGAACCAGATCGTCCCCGGCTCGGTGACGCTCTTCCCGGGCACGAGCGACGTCAAGTCGATCACGTTCCAGAATGCATTGGACAGCACCGTGGGCGCGTGGCGCACCGTGGAAGACGTCAACCGGCAGTTCAACCTGCATGCCCGGTGGACTCCCGTCCCATGGACCATCACGGGAGACCTCAGCTACACGAAAGCGACCGAGCGTCTGAACAACCCCGCGGTCGACATAGGCGCCTTTGGGCCGCAGACGCCGACCCCGCCCACGTTGACGCAGACCAACTCGCTCTCAGGCGTGACCACCTCGACCGTCAGCGGGCTGAACCCACTGGATCTCGGCTACTACGGCGGCGAGCCATACAGCTACCAAAGCTACCTGTATGACACGGAGCAGCATTTCCGCGGCAGCGAAACGGCCGGCACGCTCGATGTGAGCTACGCCTTCGCCCACGGCTTCCTGACCTCGGTGCAAGGCGGCGTTCGCTGGGCGGACCGCAAGGACAAGTTCAACCAGTGGTCCACGTTCGCGAACATCGTGACGGGCCAGGTCCAGGCCAATGCGCAGTGGTTCGGCCACGTTCCGCTGAGTCCGTTCTTCTCGGCCGACTCGTCGACGCCGGTCGACCCGCCGTACATCGTGTTCGACCCGAACCTGCTGCACTTCAGCCCGGCGAAGGTCTACCAGGCGTTCGGTGCGCCGGCGCCCACCGACAACGGCTCGGCGGATTACAACATCGATGAACGCACCTACGCGGGATTCGTGCAGTTGAACTTCGCCGCAAACATCGGCATCCCGATGTCGGGCAATGTCGGCGTGCGGCTCGTGCGCCACGAGGATTTCATGAGCGGAATGCTCGGCAGCGGCGGCGTCTACACGCCGGCAACGTTCTCCCACGGGGAAACCGATCCGCTCCCGAGCCTCAACCTCACGTTCAAGCTGACACACGATCTGCAGTGGCGCTTCGCGGCCTCCAAGGTCATCGCGTACCCGGACTTCAGCCAGATCCGCCCCTCGATCAGCCTGTTGCCGGCGCAGGGCGCGGCGAGCGGCGGCAATCCCAACCTGAAACCCACCACCGCCACGCAGTTCGATACGTCGCTCGAATACTATTTCGCTCGCGGCTCGGCTCTCACCGCGGACGTATTCTACAAGCGGCTGCACAACTTCTGGCTCTCCGAAACGCAGCAGGACGCCTTTACCATCGACGGCATCAACTACAACCTCACCGGCGCGGTCGACGGCGGCAGCGCCACGATCAAGGGCGCGGAGTTTGGATACCAGCAATTCTTCCGCAACCTTCCCGGCTGGCTGAGCGGACTGGGCGTAGCCGCCAACTACACGTACATCAAGGCGGCCGCGCCGACAGCGGTGGTCGGACAGACGACAACTCTTCCGGGCCTGTCGCAAAACAGTTACAACCTTATCGGCATCTACGAGAAGGGGCCGGTGTCGCTCCGTGTCGCATACAACTGGCGCAGCGCGTTCTATAGCTCGATCTACAATGGCTCGAACGCGCAGCTCGCGGCCAACCCGATCTACACCGCGAGCTACGGCTGGCTGGATGCCTCGTTGGAATACAACATCACCCACCATGTCCAGGTGTACGTCGACGGCTCCAACCTGCTGCGCACGAAGCTCGTGTCTTATTATGGCGTGCCGACGCTGCCGCAGGGCGCCATGATCGACGACCGGCAGGTCATGGCTGGAGTGAACGTAAAGTTCTGAGGAGTCCCCAGGAGACAGAAATGATCGACCAACGGAGACGGACCCTCCTCACGGGAGTGCTGGCGGCGGCCGGCGCTGGACTGGCGGTCAGGCGCGCGGCCGGGAGACCGGCCGCGCCGCTGCCGAACATCGCGCCGTTTCGTACGCCGTACAAGCTGGAGCGCCGGATTCTCACCCGCTCCGGCATCCCCGGCAGCTTCGACCGGCTCAAGGTGGACTGTCCGTTCGTGTTCGAGAACTGCGGCCGCTATTACATGACGTACGTCGGGTTCGACGGCATCGGTTACCAGACCGGGCTCGCCGAATCCGACGACCTCGAGCACTGGCGGCGGGCCGGCCTGATTCTCCGCCGCGACCCCGGAAACCCCGTCACCCGCTACAACATCGCGCTGATGTCGATCCTGCACGAGGACGGGCTGCACTCGAACGGCTCGCTCATCAAGGTCGGTGGCCGCTACGTCGGCGCATGGCACGCCTATCCGCGGCCCGGCTACGAGCAGGGGCCGGCGGTGATCGGCCTCGCCTGGACCGACGACCTGTATCACTGGGAGCTGACCGAACCGATCCTGAGGCCCGACCCGGCGTTCGCGTGGGAAGCCGGCGGGCTATACAAGCCGTACCTGATCCGCAACCACGGCCTGTACTATATTTTCTACAACGCCAAGACCAACCACAAACGCGACTGGCACGAGCAGATCGGCATCGCCACCTCGCCCGACCTCAAGACCTGGACGCGCTATCCTGGCAACCCCGTTATTCACCACGGGGGACCGGCGGCGTGGGATGCGCGCTTCGCCAGCGACCCGTGCGTGGTCCGCTGGGGTCCGTGGTGGGGTGTGTATTACTACGGCTTCGCCAACGACGGGCACGCACGCGACCTGCTCGCGCTGGGGCTCGATCCGTACCACCTGACCAAGGTGCCGGAGATCATGCTCAACGTGGGTCCGCCGGGATCCATCGATGACGATTTCGCGCACAAGCCCTCGATCCTCTACGCGAAGGATACGCTCTACCAGTTCTACTGCTGCGTGAGCGGCAAGTGGCCGCACGACGACCGTGCCATCTCCGTGGCGCGGTCACGACCCTGGACCGCCTGACGGGCTCTCGATCCCCCTCGCGAGGCAGCCGGACGGCCGGCGCCTCGCACTTTTATGCGACGCCTCGCTACTGCAAATTGACGAACAGCCCTCCGTCGACGAGCACGGACGCCCCGGTCACGTAGCGCGCCAGGTCGGACGCCAGAAACACCACGCAGCCGGCCACCTCCTCCGGCGCTCCCAGCCTGCCGAGCGGAATGCGCTTCTCCATGTAGGCGCGCTTGGCGGGGTCGGACAAATCCTCCCTGTTGATGTCGGTGGCGATGGTCCCGGGCATCACCGAGTTGCATCGGATGCCATACGGTCCGAGCGCGACCGCGCAGGACTGCATCAACGAATGCACTCCCGCCTTCGTCGGCGTGTAATGCGCCTGCATCCCGCCACCCACCAGCGCGCTGATCGAGCTGATGGCGATCAGCGCCCCGCCGGTGCCCTGGCTCTTCATCCGCCGGGCGGCCGCCTGAGTCATGTAGTACGCCCCATGCAGGTTCACCGCCATCGTGCGCTCGAACACCTCGATCGGGGTGTCCAGAAAGGCATGGAAGGGACAGATGCCGGCATTGCTCACGAATACGTCCACCCTTCCAAGCGCCGCGCTCGCCGCCGACACGAATCGCTCCGCCGACTCCGGCCGCGCGACATCGCCCTCCACTTCGACGGCCCGCCGTCCCATCCGGGTGACCTCGGCCAGGGTTTCCTCGATCCCCGCGCGATCCTTGAACCAGTTGAGCGCGACATCCGCGCCCTGGCGGGCGCACTCGATCGCCGTGGCGCGGCCGATGCCGCGCGAGGCGCCGGTGATCAGGACGGTCTTGCCTTCGAGCAGCATGGTGTGGCCCTCATTGAATGGTGTGCGCGCTCGCGGCGCGGGTGAGGATCTTCAGCGCGTACGGCATATCCGAGTGCGAGGGCGGCAGCTGCACGGCGAGTCCGTCCCGGGTCTGCCGCCAGCGCACCGGGGCCGCGTCGCCGAGCAGACTCACCCGGGTGATCGGACCCGGCAAATAGGGCGTCGCCGCGTACAGGACCCGGATCAGGACCTTTCCGTCGCCCGGCCGCGCGAGGCCGAGCGCGTAGAGCGCACCGCGCTTCTGGGTGAAGCGGATGTCCTCCGCAGTGTAGTGCTGCCCGTTGTCCCGTCCCTTGGGCGTACTCGTCGGCCCTTCGCCATAGAGCACCCAGGGACGTGTGCCGTAAATCGCCTGTCCGTTGACCTTCAGCCAGGCCCCCATGCGCAGCAGGATGCGGCGCACCTTCCCGGGAATCGTCCCGTTGGCGCGCGGGCCGATGTTGAGCAGCATGTTGCCGTTCTTGCTCACGATGTCGATCAGGTCCGTGAGCAGCGAGCGGGCGGTCCGATACTTGTCGTTACGCACGTACCCCCAGGAATCCAGGCTCACCGACGTGCCGGTCTGCCACGGCCGCAGGCTCAGCGAACCGAGCTTGCCCCGCTCGATATCGAGCACGGCCGCTCCGCGCGGGAAGGCGCGCATCTTGTAGGTCAGCACGACCCCCTGGCGGCGCGCCGCCGCCGTGTTGTAATAGTACGCCGCCATCTTCTTCAAGTATGGCGCGAACGCGGGCTGGTCGATCCACCAGTCGAAATAGACCAGGTCGGGGTGATACTCATCGACCAGCTCCGTGCTGCGCGCCAGCCAGTCCTCGAGGAACGCCCGGGAGGGCGGCAGCCAGTCCTGCAATTGACCCGGATTCGGCTCGCCGCGGCCTTGCACCCCGGGCAGGCCCATCGGCTCAGCCGGGCCGTACAGGCCGGCGTAGCGTGGATCGTCGACATCGGAGTCGTACTTCGTGCCGGGGTGATACCACCACCAGTGGCCGGCGCGGTGCGAGGAGACCCCGAATCGCATGCCGTCGGCATGCACGGCTTTCTCGAGCTCCCCGACCAGGTCCTGCTTCGGACCCATGCGCACGGAGTTCCACAGCGTGAACTTGCAGTCGTAGTCCGCGAAGCCATCGGAATGCTCGGCAACCGGCACGACGTAGCGGGCCCCCGCGCGCTTGAACAACACGGCCCAGGCCTTGGGGTCGAACTTGGCCATCGTGAACTTCGGGATGAAGTTCTTGTAGCCGAACTTCGTTTGCGGGCCATAAACCGCGCGCTCATAGTCGTAGGCGAGCGATCCCTTCACGTACATGTTGCGCGAGTACCATTCGTTCTGAAAGGCCGGCACGGAGAACACACCCCAGTGGATGAAGATGCCGAACTTCGCGTTACGGAACCAGCGCGGCACGTGATACCCCTCGAGGGAGCGCCACGTGGGCCTGAAAGGTCCGCGGCGGGCACCGGCGGCGACTTTTCGCATCTGATGATGCAGCAGCCGTTCGTAGTCCTTCGGCTCGTCCCACAAGGGCGGGAAGGTGTGCACGCTGCGCGCTTGCGGTCCGAGCGGGCTCGCGGCCGCCGCAGCGTGCGTCTGCGCACCCAGGATCAGGCCCAGTGCGGCCAGCGGAAGGCATCTCAGCGTCCGGGCCGCGGTGCCGGGCGCGCGGACCTGCAGGGAGGTGCGGGGGTAGGGCATGTCGAACTCGCTCGATGATAAAAAGAGGGATACCCGTCTCACGATTCACCCCGGATACGCGCGCTCGAGAACGGCGATACCCTGGGTGCGCAGACGCAGGGTGCGCACGACACGTCCGGGATGCAGAACGTCGTGCATCGCGTACGGCAGTCGCACCAGGCGCGCGCGTTTGCCGTGGTTGATGACAATCACGACCTCGCGGCCCGCGCCGACCCGTCGCATCAGCTCGATCCCGGGCGGCAGCACCCCGAACCGTGAGCGCACGCCCGCCGTGTCGAGGGTGTGTTGGATGAACGCGCGCATCAGGGGCTGATCGAGGATCGTGCCCAGATAAAGGATGGCGCCGCGTCCGTAGCGGTGCTCGATGGCCGCCGGCTCGCCGGCGAGCCAGGCGTTGCCTGGCCCGTAGCGCAGCAGGACCCGTGTCGCGCTCGAGCGCGGCGTCAACGCCTCGGCCCAGACTCGCCCCGTGCCTCGTCCGGCAGCGCCGCTCACCGCGACGGGCGCATCGAGCGCGTAGTACTGCTGCACGCGGCCCCCGAGCAGCGGCACCAGCGGCCCCGGCTGGCGCTCGACATTGAGGCGATCGTACTGATCCTTCATGCCGCTGCGCGGGCCGAGCACGAGCACGCCGCCGCCGAGCACGTAGGCGCGCAGATGGCGTGCCAGCGATCGGGAGATGACGTTCAGACTCGGTGCGAAAACGGCCTTGTACTGCGTAAGCGGTGCGCGCGCCGAGACGATATCGACCGAATGGGTCAGGTTCTCGAGCGGACGGTAGTAATCGAGCAGCACGCCCAGCTGGCGATAGCGCCGGCTCTGGCGCTGGAAGCCGATGGCCCAGCGGCTGTCATACGAGACCAGCAGCGCCACTTGCGAGCGCGGGCGGGTGCCGGCGACGACGGCAGAGGCGCGCTTGAACTCCCGCCCGATACGCTGCACCTCAGCGTACAGAGGCTCCGGCCGTCCGTCCGGTCCCACCAGCGTGCCGTGGTACTGCTCCTGGCCGCCGAGCGCGCTGCGCCACTGCCAGAAGAGCACCGCGTCGGCGCCATGGCCGATCGACTCCCACGTCATGGCGCGTACGCCGCCCTTGACGAGGGAGTTGTTGATCGGCGCCCAGTCGACGAAGCCCGGCTGGGCCTCCATCACCCAGTAGTCCTCGCGCTTCCAGCCGCGCACGAAATCACTCATCGCCCCGTTGCGGTAGAAATTCAACTGACCTTCGCCCACGTAGTCGTCCCACGCCGCGATATCGAGGGGACGCGTGATGACGTAGTGATTCCAGTTGTCGCTCCAGCCGAGCCCCCCGATGTTGGTGGTGATGAACTGCCGCGCCGCGATGAGCGGGCGCAGCGCATCGAGCTGGTTGCGCTGGAAGCCGAGCCAGGTGGCAGTGACGAACCGCCGGTGCGCCAGCATCAGGCCCGGATTGCCGGGCAGGGCGTTGAGCGGGATCTGGTTCCAGGCGGTGTAGGTCTGGCTCCAGTACGCGGTGGTCCAGTCCCGGTTCAGCGCCGCGAGCGTTCCGAAGCGATGCTTCAGCCAGAGCTGGAACTGCCGGCGTGTGCCGGCGTCGTACGATTCGTTGGTGTATTCATTGTCGATCTGCCAGCCGATGACGTCGGGATTGTGACCGAAGCGCTCAGCCAGGCGGGTGACGATGTCGCGGCAGAATTTCCGGTAGAGCGGGCTGGCGTACGAGAACTGCCGGCGGTTGCCGTGCTGCGCGCGTCGGCCGTCGGCGTGCACTCGCCGCACCTGCGGATAGCGACTCGTGAGCCACACCGGCGGCGCGTCGGTCGGCGTGCCGATCACGACGTAAATGTGGTGGCGGGCCGCCTCGGCGATGGCTCGCTCCAACCAGCCGAAGTGATACACGCCCTGGCGAGGCTCGAGCGTACTCCAGGCAAACTCTCCGACGCGGACCACATTGATCCCGGCGGCCTGCATCAGGGCGAGGTCCTTGGGCCAGCGGGACTCGGGCCACTGCTCCGGGTACCAGGCCGCGCCGAGCCACAGCCGGCCGAGCGCGGTGCGCAGGGCCGGGGAAGCGATGCGCGGGCGTGCCGGCGCGGCGCCGGCATGAGGGGCTGCGGCCGCCAACATGAGCACGGCGCAAGCCGCCCCACACGCAAAGGGCAAGTGAGCGAAGCGCGTCATGTGAGCGAAGCCAGCAGCACGCTGACCTGGTGAGGTGCGAGCACCACCGTCCGGCGGGCCGGACCGCCGCTCAGCAGCGGGGAGGCGGGTGCCGGCAGGCGCACCGTGTGGGGCTTGCTCCCATGGTTGATGAGGATCCAGACCCGCTTGCCGTCGCCGAGCCGCTCGCACACCTCTACGTTGCGCGCCACGCCGGGAATGAGGGGCCGAACGTGCGCGGCCCGTGCCAGATCATCGATCACGGTACGCATCAATGGTGGGTCGAGCCATGCGCCGATATACGTGATGGAGCCCTTGCCGACCCGGCGCGTGATGATCGCCGGCTTGCCGTTCAGCCAGCCGTTGCTCTTGCCGTAGCGCATGAGCACCTGTGTGTCGGATGCCTGCGGGACCAGAGTCTCGGCCCACACGGAGGCGTGTCCGGAGCCGAGCCGCCCGCTGAGCGGCACCGGCCTCACGAGCGAGTAATATTGCCCGACGTGCCCGCCGAGCAGCGGCACGAGCGGGCCGGGCTGGCGCTCGGGCCACAGTGCGTCATAGGAATCCTTCATGCCGCTGCGCGGCCCCAACACCAGGTGGCCGCCCGTGCGCACGTATGCGGCCAGATGACGCGCTTCGGCGCCCGAGAGCACATTGAGCGCCGGGGCGATCACCAGACGGTAGCGGCCGAGCGGCGCACTCGGGGAGATCACGTCCACGGACTGTGCGAAGCGCTCGAGCGGCTCGTAGAAGGCCGTGAATTCGCGCACGACGTCGAAACGAACCGTCTGGCGCTGGAAATCGATGGCCCAGCGGCTGGCGTACGACTGAAGCATCGCCACGCGGCTGCGCGGCGTGGTCCCTGCGAGCGCCGGGGCCGCCAGAGCGAACTGCGCGGCGATCTTCTTCACGACCCGGTACGCGGGCACCGGCTCGCCGCCCGGCCCGACCAGCGTGCCGTGGTATTGCTCCTGCCCATTGAGCGCGCTGCGCCACTGCCAGTACAGCACCGCGTTGGCGCCGTGCCCGACGTCCTGCCACGCGAGCTCACGCATGCCGTACGGCGGCAGCGCCGCATTGACCGGCCACCAGTCGACGAACGCCGGCTGGGTTTCCATCACCCAGAAATCCCGGCGCTTGTAGCCGCGCACCAGGTCGTCCTCGACGGCGTTGTCCAGCCATCGGTAATGGCCGCTCGGCACGTAGTCGTCCCAGGAGGCGAGCGTCAGCTCGCGGCTGATTGCGTACTGATTGAACTGATCGCCCCAGTGGGTGGTATTGGTCGTGATGAACTGCCGGGCAGAGGCGTAACGGCGGATGACCTGGACTTGGTTCTCCACGTAGCTGGCCCAGGTCGCGCTCACGAAGCGCTTGAAGTCGAGCAGCAGCCCGGGGTTCTCGCCCTGCGCGCGCATGGGCACTTGGCTGAAGTGATCGTACGTCTGGCTCCAGTAGGCTGTCGCCCAATGCCGGTTCAGGGCGGCGATGGTGTGGTACTTGCGGCGCAGCCAGGCGTGGAATTGGCGGCGGGTCTCGGGCCCGAAGGACGGCGGCCCCATCTCGTTGTCGATCTGCCAGCCGATGACGTCGGGGTTGTGGCCGAAGCGCCGGGCCAGGCGCGCGGCGATGTCGCGGCAGAACTTGCGGTACAGCGGGCTGGAGAAGGAGAACTGCTGCCGGTTGCCGTGCTGAGCGCGCCGCCCGTCGGCGCGGACGCGCAGGGTCTGCGGGTACCGGCTGGTGAGCCACGCTGGAGGCGCAGCGGTGGGCGTGCCGATCACGACCCAGATATGGTGGCGGGCCGCCTCCGCGATCGCGCGCTCCAGCCAGCCGAAGTGATACACGCCCTGGTGCGGCTCGAACGTGCTCCAGGCGAACTCCCCGACCCGCACCACATGGATGTGCGCCGCTTCCATCAGCGCGAGATCCTTCGGCCAGCGCGACTGCGGCCACTGCTCCGGATACCAGGCGGTGCCGAGCAGCAAAGAAGGGCGGGCCGCGCAGCGCAATGACGCGGTGCACTGGCCCGCGCCCACCCGCGCGGCTGCCTGCGCGCAGCGGGCACCCAGGAGGCAGCTTGCGACAAGTGTGCCGAGCAGCAGGCCGCGCCCGAGGCGCCCGTGCGCTCGCATTGACCTGCAGCCCTCGGAGCTCAACGGCATGATCATCTCCAGATGCGAGCCGAGAACCCGGGCGTCACACCGGCACGGCTGTTTCACTCCATGAAATTATAGTCCACAATATGGGATATGGGGATCGAGCATGGGGTCAAGGCATCAGGGACGCCGGCGCCCGCAGTCATCCTTTCGCCGGACGAAAGCCTGCCATGAAACAAGCCGCGTTCTCTCGCCTGCTCGTCCTTGGCGCCGCAAGCCTGCTCCTCGGCTGCGCCATCGACTGTCCCGCGCCGGCCGCCGCCGCGCAGCCTCCCGCCGCCGCGCGCGCTCCCGCCGCGGCTTACAGCGTCCAGTCCTCCACGATCGGCGCGCTGATTGCCAACCCCAGGACGCGCGCGATTCTGGACAAATATGTGCCCGGATTCAGCGCCACCCGCGTCGCCGACAAAGGCCGGCACATGACGCTGAAGGCCGTGCAGCCTTTCGACTCGACCCGGCTGACGGATGCGGTGCTGGCGAAGATCGACGCCGCGCTGGCGAAGGTGCCCGCCGCGCCGGCGCGGTTCGAGTTGCGCCAGCCCCCCAATGGGCCGACGAACATTCCCGACGCCGAGCTCGATCCGGCGCGGCACCTCGGGCCCGCCCAACTCGAGGGCGTCCTGCACCGGCCTCTGCCCGAGCAGTACATCTGGACGCGCCTGCACAAGGTGACCGCTTACGGCCTCGGATCGCACTACTTTCGGCGCACGTTCGAGGTGGCCGCCGTTCCGGCGCACGCCACGCTCTACCTGGCCGGTCCCCGCCAGGCGACGATCTATCTCAACGGCAGGAAAGTCGGCCGCTTCCAGCTGAACCTGGACTTTCCGATGGGCATTCGGGTCTACGAATGCGACGTCACGAGTGTGTTACATGTGGGCCGGAACGTGCTTGCCGTCAAAGCGGTGCGCGGACCGTTGGCCGGCAACGAAGCCGGGGATGCCGTCAGCCGGCATTTGCGCGACGGCAAGGTCCTCGCGGCCATGATCGTCCCGGCGGCTCGCGGGATCCGGGCGACGCCTCTGGTGATGAGCGATGCCCGATGGAAGGGAACCGTGGGCCGGGTCCGGAGGGGTTGGCAGGATCCGCAATTCAATGCCTCGGCCTGGCCGAGAGTCGACGATCTCGGCGGGATCGAAAGCTCGATCGATCTGTTCCAGGCGAACGCCGACGCGGGCCTGTATGCTTGGCCGGGCTACGACGGCATTTCCCCTTTTCTGGCGCAGTACTCGCTGAGTGCCATGGAGGTGCGCCGTGTGTACGCCGGGGTCGGGACGATCGAACATGTGCGGGCGCTGAGCGGGAATCGGGGCAGCGGGGAATTCACCGTCACGCTGCCGCGCGAGCACGTTTCGGTCCATGACGCCCCGCAGGTCGAGCTCGACTTCGGGCGCGAAGTGGCCGGCCGCATCGAGCTGCAATCCGACTCGAGCGCGCCCGCCGAAGTGACCGTGCAGTACGGCGAGTCCGAGGCCGAGGCGCTGCTGCAGCCGTACCTCGGTGTCGATCCCGTCTACCTGCCTCCACACGGCACGGCGTACGGGCCGAAGAGCGCTTTTCGCTATGTCGTCATCCGGTTCACCGGCGGGCGCTCGACCCGGTTCCGCTCGATTCGCCTGGATGGAATCGCCTATCCGGTCCGGTACAAGGGGTCTTTCGAGTCGTCCGATCCCCTGCTGAACAAAATGTGGGCGATCGGCGCGTATACGGCGCACCTTTGCATGCAGGACGACATCTGGGACGCGCCCAAGCGGGATCGCAACCGCTGGATGGGGGACCTCGATGTCAGCGGCCGATCCATCGCCGACGTATTCGGCGATGGCTTCCTGATGCGCGATACGCTCGACCGCCTGATCGGCCCGGCCCCCATCCACGGGCATGTGAACGGCATTCCGGGCTACTCCGCATTCTGGGTGATCGGGGAGCGGCAATACTACCTGCATACCGGCTCGCTCAAACAGCTGCGAAGCGTGCATGCGCGTCTCGTGCAGCTGCTTGAGTACATGGAGAAGGATCTCGATCGCCGTGATCTGTTCTCCGATCTGACTCACACATGGCCATTCGTGGACTGGGCGCCGGGCATGAGCGGCTACACGCCTCAGACCCGCATGGCGACCCAGTTCGAATACTATGCGGCGTTCAAGGACGGCGCGTATCTGCTGCGAGTCCTGCACGATGAGAAGAACGCCCGGCGCATGGGGCACGAAGCCGAGGCTCTCAAGACCGCCGCGCGGAAATACATGTTGGACACGCACGGGACGTTCGGCGATCGCTGGCAACCGAACGCTTATGCGGTGCTCTCGGGTGTCGCGGGAAAGAACCATTTCGCGGGAATCTGGCGCAACGTGCTCTCGCACGTTGGCAAGCCGGAGTACCGCTCGTACGTGATCACGCCGTACTACGGCTTCTACGTCGTGAGCGCGATGGCCAAAATGGGCCATCGGCGCGCCGCGCTCGACTGGATTCGCCAGTACTGGGGCGGCATGGTGCGGGAGGGGGCGACCAGCTTCTGGGAAGCCTATAACCCCACCTGGTTCAAGGGATTTCTGTTTCAAGCGTCCCTGCAGGCCGACGGCGTATCCGGCTTCAACGTCAGCCTGGCACACGGCTGGTCGAGCGGCGTCACGCCGTGGCTGATGAGGCAGATTCTGGGGATTCGGCCGACGGCCGGCGGGTTCGCGCGGGTCGACATCCGGCCGGATCTCGCCGGCCTGAAGTGGGCAAAAGGGGCGGAGCCGACGCCGCACGGGCTGCTGCGCGTGGCGATTCGCAAGACCCGCGGCTATGTCACCACGATTCACCTGCCACCGCAGGTCGAGGCGCGGGTGTCCGTGCCGGTGTCCTCGGCGCGCGCCGCGGTCCTGGTCAACGGCAGGGAGCGGGCGGGCAGGCCGGTCTACGACGGCAGGCGCGCCGTCGTGACGCTGAGCGGGCCGGGCCGCTTCGTCGTGACGAGCCGCTAGGCGGTACCGCCTAGCAGCGGGCCAAATCCTTCTCTGCGGGGATCAGCTCCCTGCCAAACCACAGGTAAAACGAGGGGATGACGAACAGCGCGACCAGGGAGCCGAATCCCAGGCCCGATATGATCACCAGACCCATCGAGAAGCGAGCCTGCGCGTTGCCGCCGCTGGCGAGGACCAACGGCACGGCGCCGGCGATCATGGCCGCCACCGTCATCAATATGGGGCGCAAACGCAATGTCGCCGCCTCGACCACCGCCGCGCGCTTGCGCAACCGCTTCTCACTCTGAAGTCGTCGAGCGAATTGCACGACGAGTATGCCCTGCTTGGCAATCAGGCCGATGAGCATCACCAAGCCCACCTCGGAGTAGATATTGATGCTGGAAAGGCCGAGCGCGATGGGCAACAGCGCTCCGAACAGCGCCAGGGGCACTGCGGTGATCACCACGCCCGCGTCGTGGAAGCCGTCGAATTGGGCGGCGAGGAGCAGCAGCACCATCAACAGGGCGAAGCCGAAAGTGACGAACAACGTATTGCCCTGCTGCATGTATTGACGGGACACTCCGGCGTAGTGGACCTGATACCCCTCGGGCAGCACTTGACGCGCCGCACGCCGCAGAAAGCCCAAAGCCTGTCCGAGGGACACGCCGGGTGCCGGACTGCCGGTGACGAATACCGCGGGCAGATTCTGAAATTGCGGCAGAAAGGCGGGGGCGGCCTCGCTCTTCAGGGACACGAAGGTCGACAGCGGGACCTCGGCGCCCGCCGGCGTCCTGATCGTATAGTCCTCGAGAAGATTCGGATTGGCGCGCAAGGCGGGCGGCACCTGGGGAACGACACGATAACTCAGGCCGTCCATGCCGTAGTAGTTGACAAAGTTGCCGCCGAGCAGCGTGGCCAGGCTCTTGCCGACATCGGCCGCGGTCATGCCGAAGTTGGCGAGCATTTCACGATGGATCCCTACCCTGATGATCACGTCGTTGTACTTGAGGTTCTTGCAGATGAAGGAGAACAGGCCGCTGGAGCGCGCCCGCTTGGTCAGCTCCCGGGCGACGCGGTCGAGTCCCTGATAACTTCCACCGGTGCTGGTAATGACGAATTGCACCGGCAGCCCCACGGCGGCCCCCGGCAGGGGCGGTAGTCCGAACGCCGACAATTTCATGCCCGGCACCCGTTTCGCCAGGCGCTGCACCCGTTGCCGGACCTCCTGGGTGGACACGGTGCCGCGGTCCGGCTTCAGCACCAATCCCGCCATGACGTCGTTGTTGAGCAGAAAGCCGCCGATTCCGACGCCGTTTACCGCAAAACTGTCGCGGCGGCTCTCGATCCGGTCGAATACGGCACGGGTCAGGTAGCGATCGTAGGCACTCATGTACTCGAGCGTGGCAGTGGGTTGCGCCACGCCATTGACATAGATGATCCCCTGATTGGCGGGCGGCGCCAGTTCGCTTGGGCTGATGACGAACAAACCGGCGACGCCGATCGTCAGGAGCGCTGCAACGGTCACGGTCACCGGCCAATAGTCGAGGCTGCGCTGCAAGAAGCGCGCATAGATGCCTTTCAGATGCGAGAAGCCGGCCTCGACCCAGCGTGTCATCCGGTCCTCGGCCCCCGTCTTCAATACCCGCGAGGAAAGCATGGGGGCGAAAATCAGCGCCGTGACCATCGACATGAAGACCGTGGCGACGATGGTGAAGGCGAACTCGCTGAACAGCCGGCCGACCAGTCCCCCGATGAACGCCATGGGCGAGAACACCGCCATCAATGTCGTCGCCATGACCAGAATCGGACTCGCCAGCTCCCGGACGCTCGCCACGGCTGCATGGACCGGTGTCGCCCCGTGCTCCATATGGCGATGCACGTTCTCCACGACGATGATCGCGTCATCGACCACCAGGCCGATCGCCAGCACCATCGCCAGCAGCGTCAGCAGATTGAGGGTGTATCCCAGGGCGTGCAGGATGGTCATGGCGCTCACCATCGCGATGGGAATCGCGATGGCAGGCACGATCAGGGCCCGCCAGGACCCCATGAACAGATAGATCACGCCGATGACGATGAGCAGCGCCAGACCGATATCCTCGATGACTTCGTGGACGGAGCTGCGGACGAACTGCGACCCGTCGTACATCACACGGCCATGCATCCCGGCCGGCATATTGCCCACCAGTTGGCTCAGTCTCTTCTTGACCCCGGCGGCGACCCTCAGGGCATTGCTGCCCGGCGCCTGCATGACGCCCAGATTCACCGCCGGCCTGCCGTTCACGAGCACCGACGAATCGTAGGTCTGCGCCCCGAGGGTCACCTTTGCGACCTGGTCGAGCTGGATCGGAACGCCGTGCACGGTCTTGACCACGAGCCGGCGGAATTGCGCAGCGCTATGAAGTGCCGTGTCCGCCGTCAAAGTCATCGCGGTGTACCTTCCCCGCAGCCGCCCGGCAGCCGACACGAAGTCGTTGGACTGCAGGGCGGCGCGGACCTCGGCGGGGGTCACGCCGAGCACGGCCATCTTCTGCGGATCCAGCCAGATCCGCATGGCGAAGGTGTTGCCGCTCGGGCCGGTTCCCGGCGGCAAGACATTGGTCAGGCCGACGCCCGGGACCGACTGAATCGCCGGTTGCACCACCCGGGTCAGATAATCCGTGATCTGCTGCTGATTGAAACCTTTGCCGGAAAAGGTCAGATACATCAGATACGCGCCCGAGCCCGGCATTTCGACCACGATCGGCTGCATCACCCCCTTGGGGAGCTGGTTCATGACGCTGTTGACCTTGATCTGCGTTTGGGAAAGCGCGGCATTCGGATCCATTCCCATGCGCATGTACAGCGTGATGATCGATATGCCATCCTCGCTCACCGCCGTCATATAGTTGATCCCGGGAATCTGCCCTACGGCCTTCTCCAGAGGCGCGGTGATGAACGCATTGACGGTGTTCGGCGTCGCACCGAAATAATGGGTGGTTATGGTGATCAGGGAGGTCTTCGTCGGCGGATATTCGGTTATGGGCAGCATGCCGAGCGAACGCAGGCCGAAGAAGAACAATGCAAGGACAACCGTGACGGCCAGTATGGGCCGGTGAATGAACGCTTCGCCAAGGCGCATGAAATATTCCTCGCGATCAGCTCAGGTGAACGGCGTTGTTGATGCGCACCACGTCGCCGTCGTGCAACTTCACCTGGCCCGCGGTGACGATCATTTCGCCGGCCTTCAGGCCGCTGCGCACCACGATGTCGCCTCCCTGAGCCGACCCGGTGCGGATGCTTCTCTCGTGGGCGATCCACCGGCCGTCTTTCCGTCGCTTCAAAACGTATACGAAATCGCCATAACTGTGATAGGCAACGGCGACCCGTGGAATGACGAGGCGCCGATGCGTCGCGGCCGTCGGCAGCTGCACGAGGGTGAACATGCCGGGGCGCGCGAACGGATGATCGCCGAGAATTCGTGCGCGTACGGAAAGAGCGCGACTAGTGCGGTCGACCCGTGTGTCGAGGGCGAATATCCGCGCCGCATATCGACGGCGCGCCTTGTCGCTGCGCAGCGCAAAGGTCACATCGGTGCCGGCATGCACTTGTGCGGCCGCACTCTGCGGGACGGAGAAGTCGACGTAGAGCTTGCGGGGGTCGACGAGCTCCACGACCGGGCTGCCCGCGCGCAGGTATTCTCCACGATAGACGTCTCGCAGACCCAATACGCCTGAAAATGGCGCCTTCAGCGTGGTGTCGGCCAGGCTTTCCTGCAATGCCGAGACCTTGGCGGCCGAAGCCGCCGCCTCATACTTGGCCTTGTCGAGCGCCGCGGTGGAAATTCCTCGGATTGCATAGACCTTCCGGGCACGCTCGTAATTTTCCCGCGCCAGCGCGGCGTCAGCCTGCGCCTCTTTCAACCGGCCCGGCAGGGCGCCCGCGTCGACGCTGAGCAACAGCTGTCCGACCCCAACCCGCTGGCCGGAATGAAAGACGATGCGGCGGATGACGCCCGATGACTGCAGACTGAGCGCGGTGCCCCGCGCGGCCACGATCTCCCCCACGACGGCGGCCCGGGGATCGATGCGCGCATAGCGCACCGCGGTCGTCGAGACGGTGACGATCACATGCGCGTTTTCCGCCCGTCGCGCATCCTGCCGCTGCTCGCGCCAGCGATATATCCCGTAGATCGCGGCAAAGAACAGCAGCACCACGAACACTGCGAAGACAAACACCTTTCTCACGATCGTGCTCCCGCATTCGCGCCGCCATGCCCGGGCGACCATCCCTCCCCCAGGACCAGAAACAAAGCGACGGTATCGAGATACCGCTGACCTTGCGCCCGGATCGCGGCCCGGGTATCGCGCTGGGCGGCTATTTCCGCTTCGAGCACCGAGCTGTAAGCGATCACGCCATCCCGATAGCGGCCGCGCGCAAGTCTCAGGGCTTGCGTTGCCGCCGTTTCCGCGATCATGCTCTGCCTGTAGACCCGCTCGCCGCTTTGCAGGGCGCGCAGGGCGTCGGCGACCTGCGCAAACGCATGGAGCACCGTTGCGCGATAGCGATTGCTGCTGACCCGATATTGGGCGATGGCGGCCCTGTCTTCGGCCGCCAGGGCTCCCCCCTCGTATATCGGGGCGGCGATACCCGCGCCCACCGACCAGAGCGTGGAGAGCGGATTGAAAAACATGGCGCCGCTCTGGGCCGCCTTGCCCAACGCAGCGGTTATCTGCATCCGCGGAAAGCGGTTCGCGGCGGCCAGATCGGCCTGGGCCGATGCCGCCTGAGCCTCGGCGCGGGCGGCGACGATGTCGGGACGCTGTTCGAGCAGCACCGAGGGGATCGCCGTTGGAAGCCTGGAAGGCAGCTTCATCGCCGCCAGCCTCGGCAGGCGCAGAGTCCGATCGGGATATTCCCCCAGGAGATAAGCAAGGGCATGGCGACCCGCATCCATCCGGGCGCGCAACGGGGGAATCGCCGCCATGGCGCTGGCGGTCAAGGCCTCCTGCTGGCGCACGTCTTCCAGGTTGCTGGCGCCGAGACGGTATTCCTGGCGCAGCAAGTCGAGAAGACGCCGGTCATCCGCGGCGATATGCTGGGCCGCCTCCCATTCCTCTCGTGCTCCGGCCGCCTGAATCACCGCACGCGCTACGGACGCTTCCAGAAATACTTCGGTCATCCGCACCTGTGCCGCGGCAACCTTGCGCCCGGCTCTGGCGGAGCGCAATCGATCCGTAGTTCGACCGAAGACGTCAGGGCTGTAGCTGATTTGAACCGTACCGAGCAGGAGGCTGTAGAGGTTGCCCGGGATTCGGTAGGCGGTACCGCCGTGCGTGCCGGCAAGCAGGGAGCGCGCTCGTGCCCCGGTGACATCGGCTGTCGCCCGAGGAAGAAATCCCGCTGCCGCCCCATCCACCAGGGCATTGGCGCTGGCCAGTGAAGCGCGCGCGGCAGCGAGATCCGGGTTGGCCCGCAGCGCCGCGCGGATGTACCGATTCAATAGCGGCGTGTGAAACAGCGCCCACCATTGAATGCTGACGCTGGAGGTCCAGGTGGGCGACTGGCGGCTCGGCGGCGTTTCCGCCGCGCTGCGGATATAATGGGATGGTGCACGCATCTGTGGAACGGCAAGCCGGGGCCCGACGGCGCAACCGTCCAGAAGTGCCGGCAGGAGCAGGATGAGCCGTGAAGCACGCCTGATTCCCTTGCGGGCGCCGCTGCCGCCCGTCCATGGCCGGCATACGGCCTTTTGCCAGAATATATCCATCGTCCGCCCCGGGGTGACCTGTCACCGGGGCAGATTAAACGTCTCTTGCGTAACAATCTTGGGGGCGCGGCGCGCTGATTCGTAACAATTCGTCACGCGCACCCGGCGCGAGAAAGTGTTGTTACATTCGGCTCTTGGAAGCGTTGCAACCCGAGGTTATCGTAACCGTATGGAACGAAGCAAAGGGCATATTCTCGTCGTCGAGGACGACTTGCGGCTTCGCAGCCTGGTGGAATCGCATCTGCGATCCTACGCTTTCAGCGTGCAGGGATTGAGCGACGGGTGTCAGGTCGAACGGGCGCTGGCGCAATCCCCGGTCGATCTGATCGTTCTCGACCTGGGACTGCCCGGCGAAGACGGCTTGCAGATATGCCAGCGTGTGCGGCAAAAATATCCGGTTCCCATATTGATGCTCACCGCCCGCGGCGACGAGCTCGATCGCATATTGGGACTCGAGATGGGAGCCGACGACTATCTCGCCAAGCCCTTCCATCCCCGTGAATTGCTGGCACGGATCCAGGCCGTCCTGCGGCGCACACGCGCTCCGGCGATGCCGCTCGCCAGAGTGGACGAGCCCCGCAAGGTCGGACCTTTCAGGGTGGATCGCAGGCGCCAGGAAATTTTTCTGGAAGACAGACGCTTGGAGCTGAGCACCGCCGAGTTCGACACGCTGGCCGCGTTCATCGATCACGAAGGCCAGGTTCTTTCGCGGGAAAAGCTGCTTCGGCTGACTCGACAGCGCTCCCACGGCCCCGAAGACCGCAGCATCGACATGCAGATATCCCGTCTGCGGCGCCTGCTCGGCGATGACCGGCGCGAGAATCGGCACATCCGCACCGTATGGGGGCGAGGCTATCTGTTCGTCGCCGAGCCATGAGAATCGGCCAGATCTGGCCGCGCAGCACCCTCGGGCGCAGCCTGCTCCTGCTGTCCATTCTCCTGCTGGGCAGCCAAGGCTTGATCTATTTCCTGTTCCACAACTACGTGCTGGATCCGGCCGCCCAGCGCTTCGCACGGATGCTGTGGCAGGCCGACCGCGCCCTGGTCAGCGCGACGAGCCCACCGTCGGCGCCGGCGCCCTGGAAGTATGCCGCATCGGCGCACGGCTCACCGCCCCGCACTTATTTTCTGCATCAAAGCGCAAGATACTTCGCGCACCTCGCGCCGGGCGCCGAGCTGAGGTCGGCACGGCTGGCGGGCAAGACCTGGCTGTGGATGAGGGCCGGGTTCAACGAGCCCTGGCTGGGTATCCCCACGGAGGACATGGTCTTCAGCGGCAATCCTTTCACTCTGGCGCGCCTGTTGATCATCGCCCTGCTCACCCTGCTCGGTGCCTGGCTGATCGTGCGGCAGATCAATCGCCCTTTGGCCCGCCTTGCCGCATCCACGCCGCGCATCCTGCGTGGAGAACTGAACGAATACCCGGTCAGCCGCCACGCGCCCGGGGAAATCCAGGAGCTCGAGCGAACGATCGCGGGTATGGCCGACGATCTTCATCGCGTGCATGAAGAGCGTACCCTGTTGCTGACCGGCATTTCCCATGAGCTGCGGACCCCTCTGTCGCGCCTGATGCTCAGCCTGCACCTGTCCGACCAGGCCCTCCCGGAGCAGAAAGCCGCGATGCTGGCCGACGTGCAGGAGATGGATGAAGTCATCGGCAACTTCCTCGCCTGGGTCCAGGGCGGCAGCAGTGAAAAAACGGCCGCCGTCGGCCTGATCGAATGGGCCGAAGAAATGGTGAGCATTGCAAGGGAACGCTATGCGTTGCAGGTGGAAACGCGGATCAGCGGCGCGGATTGTGTGTTTTCCTGCCGCCCCATGGCGCTCGAGCGGGTATTCCGCAATCTTTTCGACAATATCCGCCGCTACGGCGGCGGCGGCCTGACATTTACCGCCGCCTGTACCGGCGACAGCATCCACTTTTCCCTGTCCGACCGGGGCGAGGGAATACCGACTCCCGGGATGCTGTCGGCCATGAACGCCGGTGTCTTACCCAGGCAGCCGGGCCACGGTTCCGGCATGGGCCTGCGCATTTGTCACCGCCTGTTGTCCTTGCATCGCGGCTCGCTTCGTTTCGAGGCCGCGCCCTCGGGAGGGCTGCGCGCGCAGATATCGCTGCCGCGCCAGTGAATTTTCGCACAGCCGCTCTGAGCTGGACGATGCCGCGCTCAACGCGCGCGCACCGGTCCACGCCGCTTGCCTCGGGCCTTGCCGCCGTCCGCGGCATGACTCGGCGCCGCGGGCTGGCGGCCGGTCCAGCCTAAATCCTCGCTGATGCGCTGGGCGGTGTTCAGCACATCCTTTCTCAACGTCTGCATGCGCTGGTCGCTCATGTATTGAGCAGCGCTCGAGACGCTGATCGCCGCGATGGTACGGCCGGCTACATCGCGGATCGGCGCGGCGACGCAACGGATCTGGTCCTCGTTCTCCTCCAGGTCGAATGCGTAGCCGGCGCGCACGTAGCCGCGCATCTGCTCGAGCCACTGCTGCTGGGAGATCTCGACGCGCCGCTCTTTGCGCTCGGTGCGCAACAGCTCGATCCAGGCGTCCTCGTCGAGATCGAGGATCAACGCCTTGCCGAGCCCGGTGCAGCTCACCGGCTGCAGTTCGCCGATCCGCGAGCTGATATTGATGCGGCGCTTGCCCGGCACCTTGTCGAGGTACAGCACATGGCCGTGGTCCAGGACGCCGAGATGCACGGTGTCCTCGGTCAGCAGCGCCAGCCGCTCCAGGTGCGGCGCCGCAACGCGCGGCAGGTCGAGCTCATCGCGCACACGAAACCCGAGCTCCAGCAGCTTCGGACCCAGGCTGTAGCCGCTGTGCGGCACGAACGACAGATAGCGCCGCTCGGTCAGCGCCGAGGCGAGGCGGTGCGCGGTGCTGCGCGTGAGCCCCAGCCGGGCGGCCAGATCACCCAGTTTGACCGGGCCCTCGGCGACCACATCGATCACGTCGAGCCCGCGCAGCAGCGTCTGGCTGCCAAGGCGGACGCGCTGCGGCTCCTCGCCGCGCTCGGCCTGGCGCTCGGACCCACCTGCGTTTCGCGTGCTTCTCATTATATGGTACCCGTATTAGTATGTGGGACAGACGCGGCCGCCGCAACCGCCGCGATCCGTCATCCGGACCCGAGACTCGAAGGCGAATATGACCTTTCCGCTGATCCGACAAGTGCGCGCCTTCGTGATTCGTGGCGGAGGCGCCGATTACCACGACCAGGCCGGGGCCCACTGGATAGACGATCACATCGCCACTCCCATGAGCCGATATCCGGAGTATCGCCAAAGCCGGCGCAGCTTCGGTATCAACGTGCTCGGCACCCTGGTGGTCGAAATCGAAGCAGCCGACGGCACCGTCGGATTCGCCGTGACCACGGGCGGGGAACCCGCCGCCTACATCGTCGAGCACCATCTCGCGCGCTTTCTCGAAGGCCGCGACCCGGCTGCCGTCGAGAAGATCTGGGATCAGATGTACTTCTCGACCCAGTACTACGGCCGAAAGGGCCTGGTCATGAACGCCATCTCCGGCGTCGACCTGGCGCTGTGGGATCTGCTGGGGCGCCTGCGCGGCGAGCCGGTCTATCAGCTGCTCGGCGGAAAGGTGCGCGACGAGCTCATCTTCTACGCCACCGGCTCGCGTCCGGATCTGGCCAAGTCCATGGGATTCATCGGCGGCAAACTGCCGCTGCATCATGGCCCAGCCGAAGGCGAGGAGGGCCTGCGGCGCAATCTCGAAGCCCTCGGCGAGATGCGCGGCCGCGTCGGGGGCGACTTCTGGCTCATGCTCGATTGCTGGATGAGCCTCGATCTTCCCTATGCGGTCAGACTGGCTCATGGCGCGCAGGCGCACGGCTTGAAATGGATCGAGGAAGCACTGTCCCCGGACGATTACTGGGGGTACGCACAGCTGAAGCGTAGCACGCCGCCCGGGATGCTGGTCACCACCGGCGAGCACGAGGCGACCCGCTGGGGCTTTCGCATGCTCCTCGAGATGGAGTGCTGCGACATCATCCAGCCGGACGTCGGGTGGTGTGGAGGGATCACGGAGCTGCAGAAGATCGCCGCGCTCGCGGACAGCCGCGGCCTGCTCGTCATCCCCCACGGATCGAGTGTCTACAGCTACCACTTCGTGATCACGCGCCACAACAGCCCGTTCGCGGAGTTTCTGATGATGGCGCCCGAGGCCGACCGCGTCGTGCCCATGTTCCACCCACAGCTGATCGGCGAGCCCGTGCCGGTCAACGGGCGGTTGAAGCTGCCCGATACGCCGGGCTTCGGCGTCGAGCTCGATCGCAGTCTGCCGCTGCACCGCCCCTATCCGCGTTGACACCGGCCTCAACCTCTTTCCTGAACCCACCGCTGCCAAGAGATCCTCTGAGACGTCATGAAACTGCTGCGCTACGGCCCCGCCGGCCATGAACAACCCGGATTGCTCGACGCCCACGACACCCTCCGATCGTTGTCCGGGAAAATCCCGGATCTCACACCCGAGCATCTCTCGCCGCAGAGCCTCGCGCGCCTCGCGGCAATCGATCCGGCCACCCTGCCGGCGGTCTCCGGCCGTCCGCGGCTCGGCGTTCCGATCGCCGGCACGCGAAAATTCCTCGCCATCGGCCTCAATTATGCCGACCACGCGGCGGAATCCAACTTGCCCATCCCGACCGAGCCGGTGGTCTTCACCAAGGCGGTCAGCTGCCTTCAGGGTGCCAACGATGACGTCATGCTGCCGAGGGACTCCAAGAAGAGCGACTGGGAGGTGGAGCTAGGCGTCGTGATCGGAACGACCGCCCGGTATGTCGAGGAGCGCGACGCGCTCGAACACGTCGCCGGCTATGTGGTGGTCAATGACTTGTCCGAACGCGAGTACCAGATCGAGCGCGGCGGAACCTGGGACAAGGGCAAGGGCTGCGACACCTTCGGGCCGGTCGGGCCGTGGCTCGTGACGCGCGAGGAGGTCGGCGACGTGCAGAGCCTCGATATGTGGCTCGAGGTAAACGGCGAGCGCAAGCAGACCGGTAACACGCGCACCATGATCTTCGGCGTCGCCACCCTGGTGAGTTATGTCAGCCGCTTCATGACGCTCGGGCCGGGCGACATCATCACCACCGGCACTCCGCCCGGTGTCGGCATGGGTCAGAAGCCCGCGCCGGCGTACCTCTCGCCCGGCGATCGCATCCGGCTCGGCATCGAGAAGCTTGGCGAGCAGAGCCAGACCGTGCACGCCTGGCGGCGCTGAGGAGAACGAAGACATGGTGTATTCGGGTCGATTCGGGCATCGGGTCGCGGTCATCACCGGCGGCGGTTCCGGCGTCGGGCGCGAGGTGGCGGCGCGCATCGCCGCCGAAGGCGGCAGGGTCTGTCTGTGGGACTGGGACGAGCGAGCCTCGAGCACCGCGGCCCAGGCAATTCCCGGCGCGCGGCACGCCAAGGTCGATGTGGCCGATGCCGAGCAGATGGCGAGCGCGGCCGAGCGCGTGTTCAGCGACTTCGGACGCATCGACGTGCTGGTCGCGAGCGCGGGCATCACCGGTCCGACCGCCACCCTCTGGGAGTATCCGCCGCAGGAATGGCGGCGGGTCATCGACATCGACCTCAACGGCGTGTTCAACTCCTGCCGGTCCGTCGTGCCGCACATGCTGAAGAATGATTACGGCCGGATCGTCAACATCGCCTCGGTGGCCGGCAAGGAAGGCAATCCGAACGCCTCGGCGTATTCGGCCGCCAAGGCCGCGGTCATCGGCCTGACCAAGTCGCTCGGCAAGGAACTGGCGCAGACCGGCGTGCGCGTCAACTGCATCACCCCCGCCACCTTCAAGAGTCCGATTCTCGCGCAGCTGCCGCAGAGCCAGATCGACTACATGCGCTCGAAAATCCCCATGGGGCGGCTCGGGGAGGTCGAGGAAGTGGCGGCGCTGGTGTGCTGGCTGGCGAGCGAAGAATGCTCCTTCTCCACGGCGGCCACCTTCGACATCTCCGGCGGACGCACGACGTACTGACGTTGAAGCCGATGGCGTTACCAGTTTTCGACAGGAGGAGGTGAACCGCATGAGTCCCGACCTCCCCATCGTCGATGCCCACATGCACCTGTGGGACCTCGGACGCATCCGCTACCCCTGGCTCACGCCGCCGCTGCCCGTCGGCATCACCGGCGATGTGAGCCCCATCGCGCGCAACTACCTGCTCGACGATTACCTGCGCGACGCCGGGCAGGGCGGTGTGCGCGCGGTCAAGATCGTGCACATCGAGGCGGGCGCCGACCCGGCCGACGCGCTCGCCGAGACCCGCTGGCTGCAGGAGATCGCCGACGCGAGAGGCTTCCCGCAGGCGATCGTCGCCCATGCCGAGCTCGAGAAGCCCGGCGCCGCTGCGCTGCTGGAGCGGCATGCCGCGCACCGCAGCGTGCGCGGCATCCGCCAGATCCTCAACTGGCACCCGGATCCGGCCAAGACCTACACCCCGCGCGACCTGCTCGCCGAAGAGGCCTGGCACGCGGGCTTCGCACGACTCGCGCACCATGGGTTGTCCTTCGACCTGCAGATCTACCCGGCGCAGATGAGCTCGGCGGCCCGCCTCGCCGCGCTCCATCCGGACACGCAGCTCATCCTCAACCACACCGGCATGCCGGTGGACCGGGACCCGGAAGGAATCGCGGCGTGGCGCCGCGGCATGCGGCGGCTTGCGGCACAGCCGAACGTGGCGGTGAAGATCTCCGGCCTCGCCATGCTCGACTGGCACTGGAGCCTCCAATCGCTGCGCCCGTACGTGCTCGAGACGGTGGAGATCTTCGGCGCGGGTCGCACCATGCTCGCCAGCAACTTCCCGGTCGACCGCCTGTTCGGCACTTTCGGGCGTTTCTACACGGCCTACGCCGATCTGCTCGCAGGCGCAAGCTCCGCGGAGCGCGCCGACCTGTTCGCCGGCACCGCCGAGCGCATCTATCGGATCTGACATGACGCCCAATCCGCTGCTCGGTGTCTTCTTTCACTGGCTCGGCGGGCTCGCCTCGGCGAGCTTCTACGTGCCGTACCGCGCGGTGCGCGGCTGGTCCTGGGAGGTGTTCTGGCTGGTCGGGGGGGTGTTCAGCTGGATCATCGCGCCGTGGCTGTTTGCCGGGGTGCAGACTCATCATCTGCTCGCCGTGTTGGCCGGGACTCCGCCTCGAACGCTGGCGCTGTGCTATTTCTTCGGCGTGCTGTGGGGCTTCGGCGGACTGACCTTCGGCCTGACCATGCGCTACCTCGGCATTTCGCTCGGCACCGCGGTGGCCCTGGGCCTCACCGCCGCGTTCGGCACGCTCATTCCGCCGCTGGTGAGCGGCCAGTTGCTCGGCAGCCTGATCCACAGCACCGGCGGGCGGATCGTGCTGCTCGGGGTGGCCGTGGCGCTCGCGGGCATCGCCGTCGTCGGCAAGGCCGGCCACGATAAGGAGCACGAGCAGGCCGAGCGCCATCTCACCGAGCAGGACCGGGCCCTGCCGCGCGAGACCGATTTCCGCAAGGGGATCGCGGTGGCGATCTTCTCCGGCATCATGAGCAGCTGCTTCGCCTACGGGCTCGATGCCGGCGGTCCGATTCAACACCTGACGCTCGCGCAGGGCACCGGCACGCTCTGGCAGGGATTGCCCGTGCTCGTGGTGGTGCTGCTCGGCGGATTCACCACCAACGCCATCTGGTGCCTGTACCTCATGCTCAGGAACGCGAGCACCCGTCAGCTGCTCGGTGAGGTGCGAGTGGCCGGGGCCGACCAGGCCGATTCCCTGAAGCGTAACTACCTGTTGTGCGCGCTCGGCGGAACGGCCTGGTATCTGCAGTTTTTTTTCTACACCATGGGGGAAAGCCAGATGGGCCGATACGCCTTCTCCAGCTGGACGCTGCACATGTCCAGCATCATCATCTTCGCCACCCTGTGGGGGCTGGCGCTCAAGGAATGGAAGGGTGCGAGCACCCGCAGCTTCGCCACCATGACGGCCGGTCTTGCGATCCTGGTCGGCGCCACGGTCGTGATCGGCCTCGGCAACTATCTGGTGGTGCGAGGATGAGCGCCCTGCGCCCGGGCCGCGCAGCCGTGCGGATCGCAGCTCTTCTGGCGGTGTCTTTTTGCGTGCCGGCGGCGTGGGCCGCAGGCGCCGGGCACTGGGTCGAGGCCTGGTACTCCCCGCCGTTTCCGACCACGGCCGTGTGGGGCTGCAATCAGCAACGCACCTTCAGCCACCAGTCGGTGCGCCAGGTCGTGCGGCTCGAGGCCGCCGGCAACCGCGTGCGCGTGCGCCTGACCAACGAGCTCGGTCTCTCCCCGGTGAGATTCGGCGAAGTCACCATCGCCGCGTCCTCGCCGAACGGCGTGCTGCAGCCGGGCACTCTCCACGTGCTCACTTTTGCCGGCAGGCGCAGCGGCGTCATCCCGCGCGGGAAGGCATGGGTGAGCGATCCGGTCGACATGGCGGTGCACCGTTTCGAGAACATTGCGATCTCGGTCTACTACCCCTCCGGTGCCGCCCCGGCCGGGCACCTGGAGCATCTGCTCGTCTCGCCGCCGGGCAATCACGTGACCGAGGTGGTCTGGCCGCAGGGCGGACGCCCTCAGGCGCCGGAGCTCGCCAGCGGCGTCGAGGTGTCCGCCGCCCATGCGCGCCCCGTGCTGGTCGCATTCGGCGACTCCATCACCGAAGGCTTCTGCTCGACTCCCGGCACGCACCGTGACTATCCGGAGCAGCTGGCGCGAATGCTCGCGGCGCACGCCGCGGACCGCCGCTGGGTCGTGATCAACTCCGGCATCAGCGGCAATCGGCTGCTGCACGACGGCGCGGGGCCCAAGGCGCTGGCGCGCTTCAATCGCGACGCACTCGACATCCCCGGCGTGCGCGCCATCGTCCTGCTCGAAGGCATCAACGACATCGGGTGGGCGTACGACCCGCGCGGCGACACCGGCCCGCTGCCGGCCTCGGCCATCATCGGCGCCTATCGCGACCTGATCCGCCGCGCGCACGCGCGCGGGGTGAAGATCTTCCTCGGCACGCTCACGCCCTACCTCGGCGCGACCTACGAGCATCCCGCCGGCGAGAAGGTTCGCCAACAGGTGAATGCGTGGATCCGCAAGGGTCAGGGTTTCAACGGCATCATCCACTTCGACGGCGCGCTGCGTGATCCGCGCCATCCCCGCCACTACATCGGCGCGGACCAGTGCGGCGACGATCTGCACCCGAACGATGCCGGATATCACATCATGGCCGAGACCGTGTACAAGGAGTTGTTTGCGGCGGGCAAACCGCTGGCACGCGCCGCCACCGCCCATCGGCAGCGCTGAGGGGCTCGAGGCATGGCGGGGGGCAACCCCCCCCGCCGGGTGATCGGCCAGGGGGTGCTCCCCGCGCCGGCCGCGCCGCTCGCGCCCGCCGGTTTCCGCCGCGCCCGCTGCCCGCTGCTCGGTCTCTGCAGCGCTCGCCGCGCCTTCCGCGCGCTCGGCGTCAGCCGTCTCGCCGGCCGTCTCACCGGCCTGCCCTGCCTCCACGGTGTACTGGCCGGGGATCATGGCGTCCGTGTAGGCACCCCAGAAGCCAGGGTCGTGTATAGGTTTCTCGGTCTGCCCGATCATGACGTGCGAAGATCCCGTGATGAGGGCCATCTTCCCCGGCTCTACCACCCCGAGCCCTAGCGCTCCGACGTAGGCGTCCACTCCCCCCTCGGCCACGGGCGTGCCCGCCTCGAGGCCGAGCTCGAGGAGGTCCGCCGCCGCGGGCACGCCACGAACTTCGACGAGGGCGACGCCGGCATCGGGGGCGTGGCGGTCGCCGTGCGCACCCCGGCCGGCGAGGGCGCCGTGGCGGCGCTCTGCCTCGCTGCGCCGATCGCCCGGCTGCGCACGAAGAAGGCCGCGGCGGCCCACGTGCCCGTTCTGCACAGCGCCCGGGACCAGCTCGAGACGGCGCTCTCGGGGCAGGCGCCCGCACCCAAGCCACCCGCCCACGCCTGAGGGCGCCTGAGGGCGCCGGCAGGCGCCCGGCGGCGGCAGCCGGCCGGCGATCCCGCGCCGCGCCGGGCGGGGTCCGCTCGCCACTAGCGTCGTACGAGGCACCGGGCGCGCCGGGCGACCGGTCACAGACGACGACGAGCGGGAGGCCCCGGAGATGGGACCGTCGGTGATCGTGCTCGACGTGAACGAGACGCTGTCGGACCTCGAGCCGCTCGAGGGGCGCTTCACCGAGGTGGGTGCGCCGGGGGCGCTCGCGAAGGCGTGGTTCGCCTCGGTCCTGCGGGACGGCTTCGCCCTCGCCGTGACGGGCGCGGCCGCCTCCTTCCAGGTCCTCGCCGAGCAGGCCCTCCAGCAGATGCTCATGCCGCTCGTGCGGACCGGCGAGCTCGGAACGGCCGTCGGGCACGTGCTCGAGGGGCTCTCGACCCTGGAGGTCCACGCCGACGTCCCCGACGGGGTGCGGGCACTGCGGGCGGCGGGCCTGCGAGTCGTGGCGCTCACGAACGGGGGCGCGGCGAACGCCGAGGCGCTGCTGCGGCGCGCCGGGATCCGCCAGGAGCTCGAGCGGGTCCTCTCCGTCGACGACGCCGGGATCTGGAAGCCGGCGGCGGGTGCCTACGAGTATGCGGCGCGGGTCTGCGGGGTCGAGGCGGCCGAGATGCTCCTCGTGGCCGTGCATCCCTGGGACGTCGACGGTGCGGCGAAGGCCGGCCTGCAGACCGCCTCCCTCGACCGCCGCGGCGTGCCCTACCCG